>Ga0222645_100001_pt1 | contig 375632 bp, 305 predicted proteins | sample AntAcemetagen292_FD_179881 | JGI IMG/M metagenome (GOLD analysis project Ga0222645, IMG submission 179881) | Saline water microbial communities from Ace Lake, Antarctica - #292 | ecosystem: Environmental > Aquatic > Non-marine Saline and Alkaline > Saline | place: Antarctica: Ace Lake...
TAGAAATAAGATTTTATCAAGAGCTTTTGCAGTAGTAAAAAGAGGAACTCCTTATGTCGCATTACAAAAATTTGTAGCTTAAAAAAAAGATTTTATTTAATTAGGATTTGACCTTGGAATACGTTTAGTTCGTGTTAGAATTGGAGAAATAAAGTTGGGTAATTTAGAAATTAGCGGTGTAAAAGAGGTTTTAAATTTCATAAAAAAAGAGAAGTAAAATTACTTCTCTTTTTTATTAATTCTAATTAAAAATCGAATCCTAAATAGACTTGCCAAACTCTATTTTTTGGTTTGTCTTCGTCATAAATATCGCTTTGTCCTAAATGATATCTTGCGCCTAAACTAATACCTGCGTCACTTTTAAAACCTGCACCAACATTAACCCCCCAATCAAAATTGCTTGGTTCAAATTCTTTTGAGGTATCATACAAAACAAAACCAGAATCAAAGGTTTCTTTGTGCGAAATTGAAAACCCAATTTGTGGCCCAGCTTCTAAAAAGAAACTTTTTACAGGATACAACTTTAACATTAACGGAATATTTACATAATCTAACTTTTGAGAATACGTTGTGTTACCGTCTATAATTTTATATCCTTGTTGAGAATATAAAATTTCTGGTTGAATAGAAATATTTTTGCCAATAAAAGATTCGCCATAAACTCCTATATGAAATCCGTGTAATTTTTCGGTTTCAGAAGATCCATCAAAACTAACGGAAGATAGATTATAGCCCCCTTTAATACCCGCTGTTGATTTGTTCGTTGTTTCTTGTGCATTTATTGATATTACACTTATAATCATCAATGCAATTGTTAAATATACTTTTTTCATTTTTTTGTTATTTTATTATTATTATTATTTACCTCCGTTTGCTTTTAAATCTGCTAGACACTGTGCGTCTAATGTTGGTACTTGTCCTCTAGAAATCATATTGGTAATTCCTTTGCTGTTTTCTGCAGCCCAATACATTAAACAATCTTCTTCAATACAATGTTTTGGATGGGCTGCGTCTTCGTGATCACTTTGCAAGTTACTTCCTAAATTTGTTAACCCTAAAATATGGCCGAATTCATGATTAATTACCGATGATTCTAACAAACTTCTTTCGGGTTCAAACGCACTGTCGCTTAAACCATGAATTGTTTCTTCATAAATTACAAAAGAAGTATTCCAATATGCAGAACCTAAAATTGAGCCTTGGTTGTCATCTTTAGAAGACTTTCCGTTTATAAACAACACCCAAACAGCAATTTTAGAACTTGTGTTGTATTGTGTTCTAAACTCTTTTTCTATAGCGACTACTTCATTTAAAGTGTAGACTGTTTTTCCTGTTGAAGGGATTTGTTTTTCAATAAACTCAACTCCTTCTGGTTTAAAAGTTCTATTATTTATAAAATTTTTAAAGTTATTTTTTGCGGTTTCTGATGGCTTAAAACCATCAATATAAGCGATTTCAATAATCATCTTTTTAAAGCTATCCGCAGATAGTAAATCGTTTGCAGAAGAACCCGTTGCTTGTCTATTTGTTGAAACATTTGTGTTTCCGTTATTTCCGTTATCCAACAGAATATCATTTTCTGATGAACAAGAAAAAAGGATACCACAAATTAAAACTACTTTTAAGAAAATATTTTTCATCTTACTTTTATTTAAAACTTTACAACTATTACCAATATGCTAATAGCCGTAAAGTTATTATCAACTAACCAAAAACTAATTCTACTTTCATTTTTATATCTTTTTAAAAGCTAATGTTACAGATGCATCCGTTTTACTTTTTAAAGTAATTAATGTATCACTATAAGTACTAATTACCCATGTATTATCTAAGGCACTAACTGTGGTGTTACTTGCAAAATTAATATTTAAAAAAGCTTCTGTTTCTGAACTTACTGTGTAGGTTCCGTTAACTTCACCTAAAGCAACGTTTACAACGTTTTTAGCTACTACTTTTAAATCATTTGTAAACTCTATAGACCAATTTGTATAGTCATTTGCTGTATTTGCACCTGCGATAATAAACGTTTCTACCTTAAATTTAGTTCCGCTTAAAATAGCTTCTACTTCGGCAGCTATATCTGCAGCTTCGTCCTTTTCGTCTTCAAATTGAGTACAGTCTGAAATTGCATTCTGAAACTCTGCGTCACTTTTAATTTGAAGACTTGTACCGTTGCTTAAAGTTGCGCTTATTGGATAATTTACTGCAAACAATTCATCACCTTGCAAGTCTGTCATAAACGTGTACAGTTGTTTTTCTGATTGCATAACAACACTTCCTGTTTGTTGTAAGCTAACACTATACGTTAAAACAGTAATAGGAAAATTAATATCTATACAAGAAATAGGGTCTTTTCCTTGAGATTCTGCGATCTCACATTCTTGTTTTAAGGTATTTAATTCTGATTGCGAATTAATAATTACTTCAGTATATGTATTTGTTCTAACTCTAATAGGGAAAGTAAAGGTTACCGCATCGCTATCGTTATTAAACTGTCCCATAATATTTAAAACCGCCGAGAAATCTAATTTACTAATCAGTAAAATTTGTTGGCCATTTACATTCGCTATTAAAGGAAATAATAATTCGGTACAAGTGTTTCTGTCTAAAAAATCATCGTCAGAACCGTCATTCATAGCGGCTCTTTGGTAATTAGATGCTGTTGGGGAAGTAGACGAATTTGCGTTTGGATTTGTGCCAACTTGTGAATTTTCTTCAGATTGACAAGATGTGAATCCTAGTATTGATGTTAAAGCAATTGTTGCTATTATTTTTATTGTTTTCATTCTTTTAAATTTTAGATATATTGTATGTTATTTCTACCTGTAAAATAACTTTATTCTATTTTACCCTGCTTTTTTTAAATGGCTAATTTTATGCCCTTCTATTAATAAAAACAACTAAACATATATTTACCCTACCTTCGCATTAAAATCTTTTATTTTTATTTCTAAAATCTTTTTATGACTGATAAATCTCTTTGTGATGAAATGTATTTTAATGAGTTTTATACCTCTCATATACAGTCTGCTAGTAATTTTGCGTACTTCAAGTCTGGTGATAAAAGTACCTCTTTAGATTTAGCACAAGAAGCATTTATAAAAATCTGGGAGAATTGTGCAAAAATAGAGTTATCAAAAGCAAAGTCGTATTTATTTACCGTTGTAAATAATCTTTTTCTAAATTTAGTAAAGCACGATAAGGTAGTTTTTGAATACGCAAAAAGTAGTCCTTATTTGGATGTAGATAATCAAAGTCCTGATTATTTATTAGAAGAAGAAGAATTTAAAGACAAACTAAAAAATGCTATTGCAGATTTAACAGAAGGCGAACGAGAAGTTTTTTTGATGAATAGAATTGACGGAAAAAAATACAGAGAAATTGCAGAAATATTAGAAATTTCTCAAAAAGCGGTAGAAAAACGAATGTCATCTGCGTTAAAAAAATTGAGAGCTAAAATTGATGGTATTTAATAGATATAAGGTAGGGTAAACTGCTTTTAAGTTGTTACGTATATAGAAGTATATAAATGAAAGAAAAAAACGACATTTTAAAATGGCTAAACAGAGAAACCTCTGATGAAGAGCTTCTGCGCTTAAAAGAAACAAATAATTTTAAAACTTTAGAAAAAATTGCTCATTATTCGGCGCAAATAGAAACACCAAAAGTTGATATAAAAGAAGCGCTTGCTGCTTTAAAAATAAAAACACAAAACAGTTCTAAAAAAGGAAAATTTGTACAGTTTAATTTTAAACAATTGTATAAATATGCAGCTGCAATTGTTGTTTTGGTTGCAACATCCTATTTTTTATTATTTAACAATACGTCTAGTTTTAAAACAAAATTTGCACAAACAAAAACCTTTAATTTACCAGATAACTCTGAAGTAATTTTAAATGCAAATTCAGAAATTTCGTATGCTGAAAAAGACTGGAAAACAAACAGAAATTTAAATTTAAAAGGGGAAGCATATTTTAAGGTTCAAAAAGGTAAAAAATTTACTGTAAATACAGAAATTGGACAAGTAACTGTGCTTGGAACTCAATTTAATGTAAAGAAAAGAGCAAACTATTTTGAGGTTAAAACCTTTGAGGGTTTGGTAAGTGTTACTTATAAAAATAAAGAGGTAAAGTTACCTAGAGGAACTATTTTTAAAGTAGTAAATGGTGTAATTGATGCCACAAATACTTTTGATGTAAACGAAAAATCTTGGTTGCAAAAAGAATCTAATTTTAAAAGTATTGCTTTACGTTTTGTTTTAGCTGAAATCGAAAATCAGTTTGAATATACAATTGAAACAAAAGATGTTGATTTAGATATTTTATATTCTGGTGGTTTTACACATACCGATATAAATATAGCACTGCAATCTATTACAATTCCATTGCAATTATCATATAAAATTGATGGTAAAAAAATTACCATTTATAATTATGGTAAATAAACCATCTCTTTTTATTATCCTCTTTTTTTTAACGATAAGTGTTACTTTTTCACAGAATTCACCTGATAAAGTAACGCTTACTTCTTTGATACCGACACTTGAAAAAACCTATGATATTAAGTTTTCATATTCTGATACAGATGTAAAAAACATTTTTATTGAGCAACCCAAAAAAGGAATTTCAATAGAAGAACTCTTAACTTTTTTAAACGAGAAAACATTTTTACAATTTAAAACTTTAGACAATAGATATGTTACGGTTTCTTTTTTAAATAAGTCCATTTCTATCTGCGCAACAATTTTAGAATCAGAATTATTAACACCATTTGTATTAGCATCGGTAAAAGTAAATGGGTATAATTTAGGAACTACAACCAACAATGAAGGCGTTTTTTATTTAAAAAATGTTCCTGTAAATGCAACGTTAAGTATTTCTTTTATCAGTTTTAAAACCAAAGTAATTGCTGCTAAAGAATTGTTTTCTAATTTAAATTGCAAACAATTATTCTTAGAAGAAGAAACAGAGCAATTATCTGAAATTACAATGCCAAAATTTTTAACTTCTGGTTTGCAAAAAAGTGCAGATGGAAGTATGATTTTAAACACAGAAAAATTCGGAATTCTACCTGGTTTAATAGAACCAGACATATTACAAACTATTAAAATACTTCCTGGTATAGAAAGTGTAAACGAAAGTATTTCTACTATTAATGTGAGAGGCGGCACAAATGACCAAAATTTAATACTTTGGGATGGAATTAAAATGTACCATGCAGGTCATTTTTTTGGATTAATTTCTGCATATAATCCTTATTTAACCAAGAAAGTTACTGTTACTAAAAACGGTACGAGTAGCGCGTTTTCAGACGGTGTTTCATCAACCATAAATATGGAAACTTCAAACAGAATTACAAATACCTTTTCTGGTGGGGGAGGTTTTAATTTATTAAGTGCAGATACTTTTTTACAAGTACCAATAAAAGAGAATTTAGAAGTACATATTTCTGCCAGAAGATCTTTTACAGATATCATAAATACACCTACTTATAATAATTATTTTTCACGTAGTTTTCAAGATAATTCTATCTCTTCTAGTACTATAAATAAAGCTGAATCAGATTTTTACTTTTATGATTATTCGTTTAAAGTTTTGTATGATTTAGATTATAAACACGCTATTAGAACTAATTTTATTTATATAAAAAATAGTCTAGATTATAAAGAAAAATATACCTTTAACAACACAATAGTTGAAGAAGATAGTGCTTTAAAACAAGAAAATTTAGGTGCAAATATTACTTGGAATGCCAATTGGAATTCTAGGTTTTCTACCAATTTATCTGCATTTTTTTCTGATTATAAAATAAATTCATCCGATTATAATAGAGATACAGATCAGTTTCAAACGCAGTTAAACAATGTCTTAGAAACAGAAATAAAACTGAATTCTATTTATGAATTTTCTGATGTTTTACATTTTACAAACGGACTTGTTTTTAACGAAATTGGCATCACAAATACGACCACTGTAAATGCTCCAACTTTTTCTAAAACACTAAAAAATGTGTTGCTAAAAAGTGCTTTTTATTCTGAAATTGAATATCAAAAAAATAACATATTCGCAAGATTTGGTGTGCGTTCTAATTACTTTCATAAGTTTAAAAAACTAGTAATTGAACCTAGAATTAACATCCGACAGAAATTAAATTCAGAATTATCTTTAAAACTGGAAGGTGAATTTAAAAACCAAACTACAGCTCAAAAAATAGATTTTGAAGATAATTTTTTAGGAATTGAAAAAAGAAGATGGATTCTTTCTGATGACAAAAAAACACCTATTATGAGGAGTAAACAAGCTTCTTTTGGTCTAGAATATTCTAAAAATAAATTTTATCTAGATATTACTAGTTTTTATAAAAATGTAAACGGAATTACAGCTGCAAATCAAGGTTTTTACAACAACACACAAACCTTTAATTCTATTGGTAATTATGACGTAAAAGGGGTGGAATTTTTAGTAAATAAACAAACTAATAATTGGAGTACTTGGGTAAGTTATACATACTCTAAAAATGACTATACATTCGATATTTTTAATCCGCAGACCTTTTCTAATAGTTTGGATATTTCACAATCATTAAGTGCTGCCTTTAATTATGATATCGCTAGAAATTTAAAAGTCTCCTTTGGTGGTGTTTTGCGCACTGGTAAACCTTATACAAAGCCTATTAAAAACAATGAAACTATACAAAATGGAAATAGAACCATTGTAAATTATAACAACCCAAACGAAGAAAGGTTAGCTAATTTCTTTAGAATCGATTTGTCTGGAAGTTATGATTTTAATTTTTCTGACGCTATAAAATCTACTATTCGTGTTGGTTTTAATAATCTTACTAATAAAAAAAACACTATAGATTCTTACTATGTTGTAGATAATTCTCGTGCTGATAATGTAAAAAGAATAGATAATTTTTCTTTGCCTTTTACCCCTAATTTAAGTTTTAGAGTAAATTTTTAACTTTATTTCTTATCCATTTTAATATGTGGAATTCCGTCTTCTAAATACCCTTCACCAACTTGTTTAAATCCATGAGATTCATAGAATTTTTTTAAATAGACTTGTGCAGAAATAGTGATTTTATCAACTTTGAAATGAGTTTTTATAGCTTCAATAGAAGCTTTTATAAGATCATGACCAAAACCATATTTTCTTTCTGATGCAGCAACAACAACTCTACCAATGCTTGCATTATCAAAATAATCTCCTGGTTTAAAAATACGCGTGTACGCAACTATTTTATCATTTTTAACACCAAAAACATGTACTGCTTTTTGATCTTTAAAATCTAAATCTTGATACACGCAATCTTGCTCAACCACAAAAACTTCTGATCGTAATTGAAGAATTTGATACAATTCGTAAATTGTAAACTCGTTAAATAATTTTATTTTGAAATTCATATTTAAAAGATAGATTTCTGTTTTTGTAAAAATAACAAAAAAATTAACAAGGAATTTTACTCACTCTATTTTGATGACGCCCACCTTCAAATTTGGTAGTAATAAAAATATCTACAAAACCAATAGCTTGTTGTAAAGAAACAAAACGTGCTGGAATTGCTAAAATATTTGCATTGTTATGCTGTCTTGTTAAGGCAACTAATTCATTATTCCAACACAATGCAGCTCGTATACCTTGATGTTTGTTTGCAGTCATTTGTGCGCCATTACCAGAACCACAAATAATAATACCTAGTTCCGCTTTACCTGTTTCTACTGATTCTGCTGTTGGATGAATTGCATCAGGATAATCCATGGAGTTATTAGTATTTGTTCCAAAATTTAAAACTGTATATCCTTGATTTTCTAAATGTTTTATAATTTCGAATTTGTATTCTGTACCAGCGTGATCGTTACCAATTGCAATTATCATAATAAATTGATTTTAATTGTGTTGAGATAGCAAAAGTACAGAAACTAACGGTTATCAACAGTTATAAACAATCAAAAATTCATCATTTTTAATAACCTATTAATTTTTAACTCTTTAACTGTATTACTAAATTGTTAAGAAGTATCTGTAAAGTTTTATAAGTAAATTTGGTGAATTAAAAAATTATTATAATACAGCGGGTAGTTTAACATACACAACTTTTTTTATGAGTTTTTAATAAAAGTTTATCAACATAAAATTTACAATTTATTTACATTAAAAGGCTTCTTAATTATTAATAAAACTTAGTTAATTACTGTTTATAAGTTTTGTTAATAACTACATTTTTTTATTGATTTTAAACGATTTATATATCTAATAAGATGTAAACTATTTTTAATAACTCATTTATAAAAGTAAAATACTAAAATTTTATAGTAGCTATTCACATACTATTATAAACACCATTGTTTTTTAAAATTTTATTAAAAGAAATATAATTATAATATAGAATGTTGATAACTGTTAATAGTGTAAAATTTTAAATTAATTTGAAGTAGAAAAAAATTGAAAGTCTTTTAAAATTCTAAACTCTTTTCTTTTCAGTATTCAAAAGATACAAAGTATCTTTTTTTATTTCTACAGTTTGATTAGAATTATCAATTATATTTAAAGAAGTTTTTATACTTATTACAATAGTAAAAATACCTACAATAAATATAAAGGTGAATAAGGCAATAATTTTACGTAAATTCTTCATTATAAAGTTAATCTCTTTTATAAAGACGTAAAATTTTATAAAAAGTTACAAATTTTTTTATGTTTTATTTAACTTTCTAAAATATTAACTATAAAATTTATAAAATACTTAAAATAATAAATTATAAAACCTAATTCACCACAAAACGAATTGCTTTTTCTATGATTTTTGCAGTTACTTTTCCGGATGCAATTAACTCACCATCTGCTTGGATAAAAGGTTTTAAGGTTTTTGGGACAACCTTTATTTCTTTTGTTTTATAGGTTTCAATTTTTTTGTGATGTACTATATTTCCGTTGTATAGTTTTTTAATATTGAGAATTAAATCAAATAAAGTTAGATTTTTAGCAATGGTAATATCAAAAAAACCATCCGAAGTATTTACATCTTTTGTAAATTGCATGCCACCACCAGAGTATTTACAAATACTAAAAAGTGTCATTAAACAATTCGTTTCTATTGTTTTATCATCAAAAATAATTGTAAAAACAGACTTTTTATAAAATAATAAACCAGAAACTCCGGCTACTAAATAAGCAATAGCGCCAAAGCGTTTTAAGGAGTTTAGTTTGTTAACAATGTAACCATCATAACCCAATCCAGCCACATTATTAAAGTAAGAAATGGATGTAGCATCTGTTTTTAAAGCGCCAATATCTTGTAAAATTGTTTTATTTTTGTGGATGATTTCTATTGATTTTTCTACATTATTTGGAATGTTATAGGTTTTTATCCAATCATTTCCAGTACCAAGCGGAATTACAGCAATAGTTATATCAGAAGTTTTTACATACCTTTGCATCATTATTCCGTTTACTACATGATGTAGTGTTCCATCTCCACCAATCGAAATAATATTTCTAAAACCTTTTTGAATAGCAGTAGTTACCAATTCAATTTCGTGTTTAGAAAACTGTGTAAAAGCAACAGAAAAGTCTATTTTCTTTATAGTTAATAATTGCTGAATTTCCTTCCATTGTTTAGAAAAATTCCGATTTCCAGAAGTAGGATTTGCAATTATAAACCAAGAGTCAGTAATATGCTTAACGAAATGAGACATAAATAATAATTTAAAAGCCAAAATACAATAATAGTTTGATAACTATTTTTTAATAAACAATTACGGTAAAAAATTGTAATTTGGTATCATACAATAAGAAGTAAGAATTAATGACAAAAAAGAAAAAAGGTATATTTAAAAAGAAAGGAAATGTTGTAAAAGACTTAACTAAAAATATATTTAAAGTATTAAATGAAGACAGTGAAAAGTTTTATAATTATAAACAAATTGCTGCAAAATTAAAAATTTCTGATACAGACGGTAAAACCCAACTTTTAAAGAAATTAGCAGAATTAACAGCTATAAAAAAAGTAAATGAAATAGACCGCGGTAAGTTTCAAATTAATAAAGATAGAAAGTATTCTGTTGGTACGTTAGATATTACATCCAATGGAAATGGATATTTTATTACAGATGATTATGAAGAAGATATTTTTATACCAAATATAAACCTAGGTAAAGGCTTGCATCAAGACACTGTAAAAGCTTATGTATATTCAAAACGAAGCGGAAAAAAATTAGAGGCAGATGTTGTTGAAATTTTAGAACGTGCAAAAACTGAGTTTGTTGGTGTTTTACAAATGAATAAAAACTTTGGTTTTGTAGTACCTGATAGCAATAAAATGTATGCAGATATCTTTGTATCGCAAAACAATATTAATGGTGCAAAAGACGGCGATAAAGTACAAGCTACTATTGTAGATTGGCCAGAAAACTCTAAAAATCCGTTTGGTAAAATTACTACAGTTTTAGGTAGACCTGGTGATCATAACACAGAAATGCATTCTATTTTATTAGAATACGATTTGCCTTATCACTTTGAAACAGAAGTAGAAAAAGAAGCAGAAAGTTTATCCATAGAAATTACGAAAGCAGAAATTGCTAAACGTAGAGATATGCGTAAAGATTTAACATTTACGATAGATCCAAAAGATGCAAAAGATTTTGACGATGCATTGTCATTTACAAAATTAGAAAACGGTAATTACGAAATAGGAATTCATATTGCCGATGTTTCTCATTATTTAGAACCAAAAACTATTTTAGACGATGAAGCTTATAAACGTGCAACATCTGTTTATTTAGTGGATAGAGTAGTACCAATGTTGCCAGAAATGTTAAGTAACGGTGTTTGTTCTTTAAGACCAAATGAAGAAAAATTAACTTTTTCTGCGGTGTTTGAAATTAATGAAAAAGCACAAATTATTAGTGAATGGTTTGGTAGAACAGTAACCTATTCTGATCAACGTTTTGCCTACGAAGAAGCACAATCTATAATAGAAAACTGTAAATTATCTGATGCTATACAGCCTTATACAATGCCTGTTGATATTTCTATTATCGATAAAGAATACACAGTAATTCCAGAAATTGTAGAAGCAACTTTAAAAATGGATGAATTGGCTAAAATTCTTCGTAAAAAAAGAATGAAAGAAGGCGCAATTTCATTTGATAGAGTAGAGGTAAAGTTTAATTTAGATGAAAACGCAAATCCTGTTGGCGTTTACTTTAAAGAATCTCAAGATGCTAATAAGTTAATTGAAGAATTTATGTTATTGGCAAACAGAAAAGTTGCAGAGTTTATTGGTTTTTCTAAAGGCAAAGCAACAAATAAAACGTTTGTGTATAGAGTACACGATGAACCAGATATCGAAAAATTAGCTTCTTTACAAAATATCATTAGTAAATTTGGATATAAAATAAATACAGATACTAAAGAATCAACATCAGATTCCTTGAACAAGCTATTAAGTGATGTTCATGGAAAAGCAGAATCGAATATGATTGAAACCTTAACCATTAGAACAATGTCTAAAGCTGTTTACACAACACAAAATATTGGGCATTATGGTTTGGCTTTTGGGTATTATAGTCACTTTACATCACCAATTAGACGATATCCAGATGTAATGACACATAGACTACTTCAACACTATTTAGATGGCGGAGATACTCCAAAAGTAGATAAGTACGAAGAAAAGTGTAAACATTCATCCAAAAGAGAAGAATTAGCAAGTAAAGCAGAAAGAGATTCTATTAAATACATGCAGGTTAAATACATGCAAGATCATAAAGATGAAATATTTGATGGTGTTATTACTGGTGTTACAGAGTGGGGAATTTACGTAGAAATTTCATCAAATAAATGTGAAGGAATGGTTAGAATTAGAGATATAAAAAGCGATTATTATATTTTTGATGAAAAACAATATGCTATTGTTGGGCAATCTACCAAACATATTTATCAATTAGGAAATGCAGTAAAAATTAAAGTAAAAAACACAGATTTAGAACGTAAACATTTAGATTTTAATTTGATAGAAGATTAAAAATAAATAAATATATAATTTAAAAATGCACCAATTGGTGCATTTTTTTTCTGTAAAATAATTTTATCCATCTTTGCCACAATAAAAGATCAAATAAGTCTTTATACTGGTATACTTATTGATTTAGGTATTGTAATTAAATTTAAAAATCATGAAAAAAAATATTTTAATAGGTGCTTTATTAATTAGTTTTAATTTCTTAGCACAAACTACCATAACCAGCAACTTAGGAGATTTTACAATTCTAAAAGTTTACAATGGTATAGAAGTAGAGTTGATTAAATCAAACGAACAAAAGTTAGAAATTACAGGTGAAAAATCTGAAATAGTAAAAGTTAAAAACGTAAACAATACATTAAAATTATCTTTACCATTTTCTTTAATACCAGAAAAAAATGCAGCAAATGGTCAGGTTTTAATAAAACTGTATTACAATACAATAATTGATGTTATTGATGCAAATGAAGGTGCAACAATTACAGGAGAAGAAATAACACAAGATAAATTAGAGGTAAATGTTCAAGAAAGAGCTTTTATTAATTTAGTGGTAAATATTAAACATTTAGAAGTAAGGTCTTCTTCTGGAGGAACTATAAAACTAACAGGAATAACAAAAAACCAAGATGTAGCGGTAGATTTATATGGTGTTTACAATGGGTTTGCCTTAGAAGCAACGGCAAATTCAACTGTTACTTCTGGTATAGGGGCAAGAGCAGAAATCTTTTCTGGTGAAACTTTAAATGCAAAAGTAAGTTTTGGTGGATCTATTTTTTATAAAGGAAATCCAGAAGTTGTAAAAGATAAAAAAGTAATAGGAGGAATAATTCAAAAAAGAGATTAATTAAATCCTTTTTGTATCTTTACACCAACAAATTTAAAACTTATGAATAGCTTATCTATATATTTAGGAATTGTAGGACCTTGGCAAATAGCAATTATTGTTGTTTTAGTTTTATTAATGTTTGGTGGAAAAAAGATACCAGAATTAATGAAAGGTTTAGGCGGTGGACTTAAAGAGTTCAAAAATGCTGCTAAAGAAAATAAAGAAGATTCTGAAGAAAAAAAGTAATCTAAATTTATTTTTTAATAAAATTTAAAAGCTCAATTTGTATAAAACAGATTGAGCTTTTTTAATTAAATATCCCCCAATATTTAATTATTAATCTTTCTTTTTTGGTTTAGGGTTTTTCATTGCTTCACCAATTTGGTTACTTGCTGTAAAACTTGCAACCATATCATTTAACATATTGCTACCCGCTTGAGGAGAGTTTGGTAATAATATTAAATTACTATTTGTATGTTGTCCAATAGATTGTAACGTGTCATAATGTTGCGTTACCACAATTAGAGCAGAAGCTTCTTGAGAGTTGATGCCCACTTTATTTAAAACTTCTACAGATTCTTCTAAACCACGAGCAATTTCACGTCTTTGATCTGCAATACCTTGTCCTTGTAAACGCTTGCTTTCTGCTTCTGCTTTGGCACGTTCTACAATTAAAATACGTTGTGCATCACCTTCAAATTGAGCAGCAATTTTCTCACGTTCAGAAGCATTAATTCTATTCATTGCTATTTTTACCTGAGGATCTGGATCAATATCGGTAACTAAAGTTCTAATAATATCAAAACCATAGTCCATCATTGCATCATTTAATTCTGCTTTTACAGCAATGGCAATGTCATTTTTTTTCACAAAAACGTCATCTAATTTCATTTTAGGTACTTCTGCTCTAACAACATCAAAAACATATGAAGTTATTTGATCATGAGGATAATCTAATTTATAAAAAGCATCATATACTTTTTCTGAAAGAACTTTGTATTGTACAGAAACTTTCAATTTTACAAAAACATCATCCAATGTTTTCGTTTCAATAATTACGTCTAGTTGCTGAATTTTTAAACTTAATCTTCCTGCAACTTTTTGCATTCCTGGTATTTTTAATTGAAAACCAGATTGACGGATACTTGTAAACTTTCCAAAAGTTTCAATAATCGCAGCTGTTTGTTGTTTTACTATAAAAAAGGAAGCAAATAAGATAAGGCCGATAATAACTATAATAATAATTCCAATTGGTGGCATAGTATTTTTTTTAATTAATAATTGTTTTATGTAAAGATACTGAATTTTAATAGTTACCTAATTGGCTCACTTTGTTAAAAATGTTATAATTTTAACCAAAAAAACCTGTAAAGTTTTATTTTTACAAGTTTTTTAATTTATTTTTTACTCAATTACTCTACATCCGTAGCGAAAATTTTATTTAATTTTTTATTATATTTAATCCAATTTTTATATTGCTTTTCAGAAAGTATAGTTTTAATGGTTGCATCCAACTTTTTGTCTTCTTCTTTAAGTGTATTACTAAGAGGTTCTAAGTTTTGGTTCATTTTTTTAAGAACTTCTGGTTGTTGAGAAAAATCTCCACTTTTCATAGAAATTTTTTGAAAATTTTCTACCATTTCTTTCGTGCTTCTTAGTAAAAAACTATTAATTCTAGTCATCCCTTTAACATCTTTATTATATGCTGTTAAAGTTTTAAAAAATAATTTCCCTTCTTCGGATTTTAATTTTATACTCGATTTTTTAGCTGCTTTTTCAATATCATAGACCACAATTCCTATGTATTTTTCAACTTCAAAATTTGGTTCTGGAGCTTTCTGTGGTGTTTGCGTCATATCTCTTTGAGTTTGCCTTTGGCCATTTCTTTGTCCGTTTCCAAATTGAGCTTCCGCTGTAAATGCGTAGCACAAAACGATAAGTAAAATAAGTTTTTTCATGATTATAAGTTTTTTATTGCATTTTCAATTCTCTTAATAGTTTCTTCTTTGCCAATCATTTCTATAATATCGAACAAATGAGGTCCTTTTAAAGCACCTACTAAACTTAAACGTAAAGGCTGCATTACTTTACCAAAACCAATTTCTTTAGTCGTAATCCATTCTTTTATTTTCGTTTCAGTGTTTACTGATGAAAAGTTTTCAATTGTAGAAATAACGGCAATTAATTCTAACATAATTTCTGGGGTATCTTCTTTCCAATTTTTGTTTGAAGCTTTTTCATCAAATACTTTTGGAGCCTCAAAAAAGAAGCTAGATAATTCCCAAAAATCTGCAACTAAAATAGCTCTTTCTTTAATAGAAGAAATTACTTTTTGGACAAAATTTTTGTTTGTTACAATTCCCTTTTTAAATAAAATTGGTAGGTATAAATCAGTGAGTTCTGCGTTGTTTTTTTGCTGCATATATTGTTGATTAAACCACCTTGCCTTATCAGGATTAAATTTTGCTCCAGATTTACTAACACGTTTTAAATCAAAAGATTGCACTAATTCATCCAAAGAAAAAATTTCTTGTTCTGTTCCAGGACTCCATCCTAAAAAAGCCAACATATTTATAAAAGCGTCTGCAAAATATCCGTCCTCTTTATAGCCTTTAGAAATTTCGTTTGTTTCCTCATTTGCAAAGGCTAAAGGAAACACAGGGAAACCTAATTTATCACCATCTCTTTTACTCAACTTTCCTTTTCCAACCGGCTTTAATATTAAAGGCAAATGTGCAAACTTAGGGGTGTCCCAACTAAAAGCTCTGTATAATAAAACATGCAGCGGCATAGAAGGTAACCATTCTTCACCTCTAATTACATGGCTAATTTCCATTAAATGATCATCTACAATATTTGCTAAATGATAAGTTGGCATACCGTCACTTTTAAACAAAATTTTATCATCTAAAGTATTGGTATCAATGGTTATTTTTCCACGGATTTCATCTTCCATTTCCAAAACTTCATCTTGTGGAGATTTAAAACGGATTACATAATTCTCGCCAGCATTTATTTTTGTTTGTACTTCATCAGCAGTTAAAATTAACGAGTTAACCAAACGTCCTTTTTCTCTATTATGCCAGTTGTAAATAAAGGTTTTACCTTCTTCCTCATGTTCTTTTCTAAGATAATCTAGTTCATCAGAGGTGTCAAAAGCATAATACGCCCAGTTTGAATTTATTAAAATAGCTGCATATTGTTTATACAATTCTTTGCGTTCTGATTGTCTGTAAGGACCAAATTTTTCATTGGTATTTGGGCCCTCATCAAAAGGAATATTACACCAGTTTAAAGAATCTATAATATATTTTTCTGCATTTGGTACATAACGAGTTTGATCTGTATCTTCTATTCTTAAAATAAAAGTTCCGTTATTTTTTTTAGCAAATAAGTAATTGTATAAAGCCGTTCTTACACCACCAATGTGTAAAGGTCCGGTAGGACTTGGTGCAAAACGAACACGAACATTAGATTCCATTTTCTTTGTTTTTTTAGATTCCTATTATGTAGGAAAGAAATATTTACGTTTCGCAAAGATAGTAGATAGAATTGAAAAGACCTCACAGGTTTTAAAAAGCTATGAGGTCTTCTTAGTTTTCTTGATTTTTAACTAGTCCTCTTGCCTAAAATCGTTTTTGAGGCACATTATAATACATAATTTTTTTTTCAAAACTTTTTTAAAACGGTTTTAATATGCAAGGAAACAATTTGTATTTAATTTAAAATTTTTTATAAATACCTACAGATAAGGCTATCTGTTGCGCCACATTATTACCAAAAAATGCAGCTGGTAAACTTGCAGTAATTCCAAAATTATCTGTAAACTCTCCAATTGCTTTTGCACCAATAACTCTGTATTCTTGGTCATTTACATACAATCCTGTTGATAAATTAGAAGCGGGTAAAACAATATTTCCATTTTTAAAAGATTTTTCAATGTCTAAAAACCCAATCAACCAAATGTTTTTAGAAATTTTACCCCCATATTCTCCGCCAATTTTTAAGTTAGAACTGTAGTTGTTTGTTCTAAGCTTTGTGCCAATATAAGTTTGTAAGTAAGATTTGCTAAAGCTTTTTCCTGCTAAAAAAAGGGGTGAAAAAGTAAAAGCATTATATCCTGTTCTTAATCCTGAAGTATCATCAAAAGTGGATGTGTTTGCTTCCATAGAAAATTGACCAGAAAGTATCCAATCTTTTTTATAAAAGTTGTGTTTAATTCCGAATTCAATATTTCCTAAAGCATTTTTTACATTTGTATACTCTGGGCAAGGAGCAACAAAACACGGATTTACCAAACCTTTATTTGAAATTAATTTATAAGGTAAGTTAACTACTAAACTCGTTTTATCAGAAATACCATATTCATTAAAAAACTGAATTGTGTTGTCAGAGATTTTACCAGCAATTGTATAGTCTGGATTGCCAAATAGAGTATTGTAATACGGAATTGTAGAGAAAGAAATTTGTGTGTAAAATTTTCCTTTTTCTTGTGTCCATGGACTTTGACCAAATATGGAAATACTAATAAATAAAAAGAAAAGTTTAAATATATTTTTCATAGGATATTTTTATAATCTCGAGAAAATCTAATCGGTTATAAACACTTAGTTGTTTCCCTTTTGAGATACTTACAAATCGTTTTAACAATTTTTTGACTGCAAATTGACACAAAAACAGTATTTTTATTAGTCATTATGGATGGATACAACAACATAGCACAAAAGTTACATCAATTTATTCGTAAATATTATACAAATGAATTGATAAAAGGAATTATTTTATTTTTTTCTTTAGGTTTCCTATATCTTCTTTTTACCCTATTTTTAGAATATTTTTTGTGGTTACAGCCCACAGCAAGAACTATTTTATTTTGGATATTTATTTTAGTTGAGGTATTTTTATTAATCCGGTTTATTGCAATTCCTGTTTTTAAATTAATTGGTTTGCAAAAAGGAATTTCATTTGAAGAATCTTCTAAAATTATTGGTTCTCATTTTACTGAAGTTCAAGATAAATTATTAAACATTTTACAACTTAAAGAAAGTGCCAACGAATCTGATTTAATTTTAGCAAGTATCAACCAAAAATCAAGAGAATTAGCGCCAATTCCTTTTTTAAAAGCTATCGACTTTAAACAAAATAAAAAATATTTAAAATACACAATTATACCAGTTTTAATTTGGGTAATCAGTTTATACACAGGTACTAATGCTGCACTTACACAAAGTTTAGAACGAGTTGTAAATTATAGAACCGCCTACAATGCGCCAGCGCCATTTTTTTTTACTTTAATAAACACAGATTTAAACGTCATTCAAGGAAAACCACTTATAATTTCATTAAAAACAATTGGAAATATTGTTCCGAATGAAGCTAAAATCATTTTTAATAATCAACATTATTATTTGCAAAACAACGTAAATGCTATTTTTTCTTACACATTTTCGGAAATTCAAGAACCTATTAATTTTTATGTTCAGGCAAATGGAATTCAGTCTCAACAGTATCAAATAAAAGTAATTGGTACGCCAACTATCAACAATATTTCTTTGCAACTAGAATATCCTAATTATGTAAACAAAAAAAATGATGTTATTAACAATGCATCTAATTTAACTGTTCCTGAAGGCACCAAAATTACTTGGAAAGTAAAAACATCACAAACTGAATCTTTGGCTTTTATCAGCAATCAAAAAAGGGAATTTTTTATAAAAGGTACTGCTAATAATTATGAAATAGCGAAACAAATTAAAAATTCGTTTGAGTATCAAATTTCATCCTCAAATAAAAATTTAAAAAATTATGAGATTTTACAGTTTTCTGTGGATGTTATAAAGGATGAAAATCCTACTATTTATGTAACATCAAATATTGATAGTATTTCTAGAGGCGTTGCTCAATTTGCGGGTCAGCTTTCAGATGATTACGGTTTACGTAAACTACAATTGATATATTATGATGAGGAGAATCAAAATAAACTACAAAATATAGATATTGAGATAACTAAAGAAAATATTCAAACTTTTTTTTATCAATTTCCTGTTGGATTGAGTTTACAAAAAGGAGTTAATTATGAAATTTATTTTCAAGTATATGATAATGATGAGGTTAACGGAAATAAAAGTGCTAAAAGTAAGATTTTTAAGTATAGGCAAAAATCTGAAGCAGAAGTAGAAGAAGAGTTGTTGCAAGAACAAAGGGAAACTATTAACAATTTAGAAAACTCGTTGCAAAAGCAAAAAAATCAACAAGAACAGTTAGAAACGATTCAGAAAGATTTACAGAATAAAAAAGAGCTTAACTGGAATGATAAAAAAAAGGTTGATAATTTTATAAAACGTCAAGAGCAATATAAGCAAATGATGGAGCGTCAAACCGATAAATTGCAAGACAATTTGGACGAAAAAAAGGAACCAAATGAAAGTTTGCAAGAAAAAAAAGAAGACCTAAAACAGCGAATTGAGGAATTAAAAAAAATGGACAAACAACAAAAACTGTTGGACGAAATTAAGAAGATTGCGGATAAATTAAATAAAGAAGAATTAGTAGAAAAGGCGAAAGAATTAGCACAACAAAATAAACAGCAACAGCGTAGTTTAGAAAAAACGCTAGAGATGGTAAAGCGTTTTTATATTGAACAAAAAACAATGCAAATTGCAAACAAGATTGAAGAATTATCAAAAAAACAAGAGGAGTTAGTAAATAAAGCGGATGGCACATTAGAAGAACAAAAAGAAATTAAAAAGGAATTTGATGAAATTAAAAAGGAATTAGAAGAGCTTAATAAAGACAATGATAAGTTAAAAAAACCGATGGAGTTGCCAGAGGTTGAAAAAGATAAAGAAGACGTTGACAAAGAATTAAATAAATCCGAAGAAAATTTAAAAGATAACAAACAGCAAGAAGGGAAAAAAAGCCAAAAACAATCCTCTAAAAAAATGAAAGAGATGAGTGCCAAAATGCAAAAGTCTGTTATGGATATGGAAGGTGATTCGATGGAAGAAAATATGGAAGACCTTCGTAAAATTTTAGAAAACTTGGTTATTTTTTCGTATCAGCAAGAACAACTGATGAATAAATTTAGTGATATTTCTACTACACATCCAGATTTTGGTAAAGACCTAAAAAAGCAAAACGAGATTAAAAAATATTTTGAACATATTGATGATAGTCTCTACGTGTTGGCAATGCGTTTACCGAAAATATCAACCAAAATACAGGATGATTTAGCTAGTGTTCATTATAATTTGGACCAATCTTTAGATAATTTTTCCGAGAATTTGTTTCCGCAAGGAATATCAAACCAGCGATATGTAATGACCGCAACAAATAATTTAGCCGATTATTTAAGTGATATTTTAAGCACTATGAAAAATAACATAGCTATAAAAATGGGTAAAGGCAAGAAGGGTGGAGAAGGTTTTAGTTTACCAGATCTTATTAAAAAGCAAGAAGGTTTGTCTGAAAAGATGAAAGAGGGAATGAAAAAAGGTGACAAAAAGGGAGAAGGTAAAGAAGGTGAAAAACCAGATGAAAATGGAATACCCGGAGAAAAAGGTAAAAAAGGTGAGAAAGGCAAAGAAGGTAAATCGGGAGAAAAAGGTCAGAAAAAAGGAGATGGCGAAGGTGGTTCTAATGATGATTTAGATGGCGAATTGTATGAAATTTACAAACAACAGTCTCAATTAAGACAAGAGTTAAAAGAAGCAATTAAAGAAGGCGATAATACAAACCCCAATGGTAATACAGCAGCAAAGAAGGTTTTAAAAACAATGGAGCAACTAGAAAATGAAATACTACAAAGAGGTTTTAATGCAGGTACGCTTCAAAAAATGCAAAACTTAAATTACGAATTGTTAAAATTAGACACTGCATCTTTAGAACAAGGAAAAGAGAAACAACGTAAATCAATTTTCAATAAAAAGGATTCTCAAAATAATAATTTTAAACAATTAAATTTCAAACAGCAGTATTACAATCAAATCGAAATATTAAATAGACAATCATTACCTTTGCAGCAAATTTATAAAGTTAAAGTTAGAGACTATTTTTCTAACATAAAGAAAGAGTAATATGGTAGAGTTTAATTACGAAACTGCATTTCAATTAGATGATGAAAACCGCCTTGAAAAATGGGTTGAAATTGTGGTCTCAAAAAATGGTTTTGATGTTGGTGAAATCAATTACATTTTCTGTGATGATGAATACCTTTTAAAATTGAATGTAGAGTTTCTAAAGCATGATACGTTAACAGATGTTATAAGTTTTGATAATACATTAGGAAAACTAATTAATGGTGATATTTTTATTTCTATAGAAAGAGTGATAGACAACGCAAAAGAATACAATGTTTCTTTTGATGTTGAATTGCAAAGAGTAATGATTCATGGTGTTTTGCATTATATGGGTTTTAAAGACAAGTCTGATGACGAAGTCAAGCAGATGAGAAGTGCAGAAAACACCGCTTTATTGTTATTAAATAATTGATATTCAGATAAATAAAAAATAAGTTTCACGTGGAACTATAAGATAATGAGTTTATTTTCAACAACATACGACGTTATTGTTATTGGTGGTGGTCATGCAGGTAGTGAAGCTGCTGCTGCTGCTGCAAACATGGGTGCGCACACCTTATTAGTTACAATGAATTTGCAAAATATTGCACAAATGAGTTGTAACCCAGCAATGGGAGGAATTGCTAAGGGGCAAATTATAAGAGAGATTGATGCATTGGGTGGTTATAGTGGAATAGTTACCGACAAGACGGCTATACAATTTAAGATGCTAAATAAATCAAAAGGACCTGCAATGTGGAGTCCAAGAGCACAATCAGACAGAATGATGTTTGCAGAGTGTTGGAGGACTATGCTTGAGGAAACAGAAAAATTAGATTTCTACCAAGATTCAGTAAATGGTTTATTGTTTGATGGCAATAAGATTGTTGGTGTAAAAACAGCATTAGGTTTAGAGATTAAATCAAAAACAGTGATAATTACTGCGGGCACTTTTTTAAATGGATTGATTCATATTGGGGATAAAACATTTGGAGGAGGAAGAGCAGGTGAAAGTGCATCAACTGGAATTACTGAAGATTTAGTTTTAAAGGGTTTCGAAGCAGGAAGAATGAAGACCGGAACGCCGCCAAGAGTTGATGGTCGTTCTTTAGATTATTCTAAAATGCTTGAGCAACCTGGTGATGAAAATCCAGAGAAATTTTCATACTTACCAACAACAAAATCTTTGGTAAAACAGCGCTCTTGTTATTTGACATATACAAATCCAAAAGTGCACGAATTGTTGCGTGAAGGATTTGATCGGTCACCAATGTTTAATGGTAGAATTAAATCTACAGGACCAAGATATTGTCCTTCCGTTGAGGATAAAGTAGACCGCTTTGCTACCAAAGATAGACATCAAATCTTTGTTGAACCAGAAGGTTGGACAACTGTTGAGATGTATGTAAATGGATTTTCAACTTCATTGCCAGAGGATATTCAAGACAAAGCAATACGAGCAATTGAAGGCTTTGAAAACGTAAAGTTTTTTAGATATGGATATGCAATTGAATACGACTTCTTTCAACCAACGCAATTAAAGCACTCTTTAGAAACTAAGCTTATAGAAAATTTATTTTTCGCTGGTCAAATTAATGGGACAACAGGTTACGAAGAAGCAGCCGCTCAGGGATTAATGGCAGGTGTAAATGCGGCTCTAAAAGCACAACAAAAAGCGCCATTTATTCTAAAAAGAAACGAAGCGTATATTGGTGTTTTAATAGATGATTTAATTACGAAAGGCACAGATGAGCCTTATCGAATGTTTACATCAAGAGCAGAATATAGAACGTTGTTAAGACAAGATAATGCAGATTTAAGATTAACTCCGTTAGGTTTTGAACTAGGTTTAGCATCAAAAGAGAGAATGGATAGAGTTCTTGAAAAGCAACGTAAAACTGATTTACTAATTAAATTTTTAGAGGAAACGAGTGTAACGGAGGCAGAGATAAATCCTATTTTAGAAGCTAAAAATTTAGATTTAATTAATCAATCGTTAAAGCTTTTTAAAGTTGCGGCAAGACCACAATTAAATTTTACGGATTTTAAAGATTTAGAAAAATTAAAAGTCTTTATTGCGGAGAATGAAATTGATTGGGAGACTATAGAACAAGCAGAAATTCATTTAAAATATTCTGGTTATATAGAGAAAGAAAAGAACAATGCAGATAAATTAAACCGATTAGAGAATGTTACAATTCCTACTAATTTTAATTATCAAAAACTGCAATCTATATCTTTTGAGGCAAGAGAAAAGCTGACTAAAATTCAGCCAACTTCAATTTCTCAAGCAAGTAGAATAAGCGGGGTTTCGCCAAGTGATATCTCTGTGTTGTTAGTTTATATGGGTAGATAATAATCGTTATTCTTAAAATGTTCCATGTGGAACAATTCAAAATAAATGACAAAAGAAAAAGATCTTTATCAAAATTTACAACCTTTTTTAAACTGTAAAGACCATACTGTTTCTGGTGAAGTTTATCAAATCAAGATAAATACAGAATATGATATGTTAGTTACAACTCCGATTCCTGAAAATTTAGAAGTATATTATAAAAGCGAAAATTATATTTCTCATACAGACTCTAAAAAATCATGGGTAGATAAGGTTTACCAATTAGTGAAAAAAACCACTTTAAAAAGAAAGTTAAAACTGATTGATTCTTTTAAAACATCTTCTAAAAATATTTTAGATGTTGGGGCGGGAACAGGTGATTTTTTAAAAGTTTGTAAAAAAAACTCTTGGAATGTTTTTGGAGTTGAACCTAGTTTGGCTGCAAGAACTATTGCGGAAAAAAAAGGAATTACTTTACAAGAAAATTTATCTGAAGTAATAAACCTACAATTTGATATAATTACACTTTGGCATGTTTTAGAACATGTAGAGGATTTGACAACCTATATTGCTACCCTTAACAAGTTGCTTTCTAAAGATGGAAAATTATTAATTGCTGTTCCTAATTTTAAAAGTGAAGACGCAAACTATTATAAAGAGTTTTGGGCAGCTTTTGATGTTCCAAGGCATTTGTGGCATTTTTCTCAAAAAGCGATTTCCAAATTATTTTTGTCAGAAAGCATGATTGTTGAAAAAACAATCCCAATGAAATTTGATTCGTATTATGTTTCTCTTTTAAGTGAAAAATACAAATCAGGAAAAATGAATCCTTTTAAAGCTTTTTATCGAGGTTTTACATCAAATCTAAAAGCAAATAGCACAAAAGAGTATTCTTCTCTGATATACGTTCTTATAAAAAGCTAAAATTGATTTTAACATAAGTGTTTCGACTTGGGTTTAGTAAAAGACACAAACGCCCTAAGAGAAAATAAAAACCCGTTAAAAAGGATGTTTTAACGGGTTTTTTAATAGGTATTACTTATTATTATTGATATCTTTAATAGGTTTTAGCTATTCAGTAAAAACACACCCCAAAGAGCAATAAGAAAATAAACAGCTAAATACATCGCTCCTGCATAATCTTTTGCTAAACGCTGACCTACTAATAAGAAAATTAAAACGACCGCAGAAAGCTCTACACCCAATAACGCAAATTCATTTGCTTCAGAGGTATATAATTCATAAACACCAAATAACATTAAAAATCCTGCAACAATTTCTAAAATTAAAATAATAGCTAATAAGAAGGGTACACTATTCTTTAAAGGCGAATTTTTAAAATGTTCTTTAATAAAAGAAACATTTCCTTTCCAATCGATAAGTTTATCTATACCAGATTGTAAAAAGGTAACGATTAAAAAAAATAATATTAAAACTTCTGTTGGGTAATTTGAAAGTAGATTCATAAATTTTAATTTTTAGTTTATTATTATTTAAATAGTTTTTGAAAAAAGGTTTTTGTCTTTTGAGTTATTTCTTTTGCTTCATAAGTAAACTCAGTTGCTTTCTCTTGAGCAATTCCGGAATATTCTACAGCTTTCTTTTTTACTATCTCAATATTTTCATCGGTTAAAGTTTCATTTATTTTTTCTTTAGCAGTTTCTATAGCTTCTTTAGCATCTGCAATAAATTTTATTGATTTTTCTTTTAGGTTTTCAATGAATTCTTTATTTATATTGTCTTTATTCATAGCTATAATATTTCTCCTTAATTTTATTTACAATAGTTTGGGCTAGCTTTTGGTTGCTTTCAATGGTCCAGCCGGCAATATGCGGACTTAACAAAACATTCTCTGAATGGATTAAATACTGGAAAGCATCGGGCAATTTTTCATTAGAAAAAAGATTCTCAAAAGATGATTTTTCGTATTCTAAAACATCCAAACCTGCGCCCAAAATTTTACCAGATTTTAAAGCAATAACTAGGTCTTTAGTAACTATAGATGATCCTCTGGCAGTATTTATCAACCAAAAATCTTTTTTAAAACTGTTGATAAAATCAGTGTTTATCATGTTTTTTGTGAGGTCAGTTTGTGGCGTGTGCAAGCTTAGAACGTCAGCTTTTTCTTGTATTTCTAATAAAGAAACTTGTTTACAATTTTGGTCCGAAACTCCTGGTTTAATATCATAACAAAGCACTTCAACATCAAACCCACGTAATTTTTTTGCGAAATATTTACCCATATTTCCGTAACCAATTAATGCTACAGTTTTCCCGTCAAGCTCAATTCCTCTGTTTTCCTCACGCAACCATTTTCCGTTTCTAACTTCTTTATCAGCTTTGTTAAGTTTGTTAAAAAGAGATAAAAGCATTGCTAAAGAATGTTCGCCAACTGCATTTCGGTTCCCTTCAGGCGCAGCAATTAGTTCAATTTTTTTTGATGTGGCATATTCACAATCTATATTTTCCAAACCTGCGCCAACTCTTCCAATAAATTTTAATTTTGTTGCTTTGTTTAAAAATTTTTTATCAATAGAAAATCGACTTCTAATAATAAAACCGTCATATAAATGAATTTTGGCTTCAATCTCTTGTTTTGTGGAACTGTAATCCTCGTCATTTACAAACCCTAAATCATTTAGTTCATTTAATAAAAGAGGATGATTTGAGTCTAGATGTAATATTTTCATTTAAATATTCTTGTTTAATAAAAATATGCAGCCAACGTAGGCTATTATATTTAAATATTGCTGCGTAGAAACAACGAAAGGAATCTAGATTTCAAGAATAGATTAGGTTCTTTTTTGAAACCGAGGTTGCGCTTTTAATATTGTTCGTTTTCGCTTGGAAAATCTTTGCTTTTAACATCGGTAACATATTGTTCAAATGCGCTTGTCATATCTGCATATAAATCTAAATACCTTCTTAAAAACCTTGGGTTAAATTCATGCGTCATTCCTAACATATCGTGAGTAACCAAAACTTGGCCATCAACTCCGTTTCCAGCGCCAATTCCTATTACAGGAATAGAGATTGATTCGGCTACTTTTTTTGCTAATTCTGCAGGAACTTTTTCTAGAACTAATGCAAAACAGCCAATTCTTTCCAACATTAAAGCATCTTCCATTAACTTGTCTGCTTCTTCTTCTTCTTTTGCTCTAACAGTGTAAGTACCAAACTTATAGATGGATTGTGGCGTTAATCCTAAATGCCCCATTACAGGAATTCCTGCATTTAAAATACGTTTTATAGATTCTTTTACCTCTCTACCGCCTTCTAATTTTATAGAATGACCTCCACTTTCTTTCATAATTCTAATAGCAGATCGTAAAGCCTCTTTTGGGTCTGATTGATAACTTCCAAAAGGCAAATCAACCACAACTAAACAACGCTCAATACCTCTAACAACAGAGCTAGCATGATAAATCATTTGATCTAAGGTTATTGGCAACGTAGTTTCATGACCCGCCATTACATTTGAGGCAGAGTCGCCTACTAAAAGTACATCTAAGCCAGCGCTGTCTAGAATTTTTGCCATTGTATAATCATAAGCAGTTAGCATAGAGATTTTTTCTCCATTTGCTTTCATTTCTACCAAAGACTTTACAGTGATTCTCTTATACTGTTTTTTTGCTACAGACATATTTTTTAAAATTTAGAATTTTCGTAAAAATAAGAAATATCAAGCGATATTTAACAAGTTAATATTGTAGTTACAATAATTGCAAGAAATCATAAAAAATAGCATTATATTTGAAGAATATCATAAAAAATGCCTGAAGAAATAAGCACTTTAAATCCAAATAAATGGATAGATAATTACGCAGATTATCTTTTTAATTATGCCGTTACGCGTGTAAATGATAGCGATTTAGCAAAAGATTTGGTGCAAGAAACCTTTTTTGCGGGTTTAAAATCTGCTAAGAATTTTGAAGGTAAAGCAACAGAAAGAACTTGGTTGGTGTCTATTTTAAAAAGAAAGGTAATTGATCATTATAGAAAAATAAATTCTAATAAAGGCAAATCTGAAGTTAGAATGAGTTTTTATGAAGATGGGGACAACGAAGGAAATTGGATTGAGGAAAGAGCACCGCAAAGATGGGACAACGCATCAGAAAAATACATAGAAAACGAAGAATTAAAAACACAATTAGAACTTTGTATTGCTAAATTACCAGAAAAATATGCTATGGTTTTTAGAATGAAAACGATTCAAGAATTTGAAACGGAAGATATTTGTAAGGAGCTAGACATAACTGCGTCAAACTTATGGGTTATCATCCATAGAGCAAGAACTCAGTTACGAAAATGTATGGAAGATAATTGGTTTAATAATTAGTATGATGTTTAAGAAATTTTTAATCAATTGTAATCAAGCAACAACCATTTGCGATAAGAGCCAGTATAACGAGGTCACGCTTTTAGATAAAGTAAAACTAAATATTCATTTTTTAAGATGTAAAATATGTTCCCTATACACAAAACAAAACGTATTTTTATCAACAATGTATAAAGGTCACGCAAAAAGTTGCAGACAAATAAAGCATTGCTTAACGGATGTTGAGAAAACAGCTCTTAAAAAAAGTATAGAAAGTAAAATATAGTATTTTTTCGGTTTTCTTAAAACCGAATTTTTTGATTTTTTGTTAGATTGAAACGGAATTTATAGAAATATAGGTTCCGTTTTTTTGTATTTTTGAACCCAGTTTAGTGCCCACTTAGAAGATTCATTTTTTAAAAGAATCAAATTATCTAAAAGCGAAAGACCTAAAAGTCTAATTAATCTTAAAAAGGATGCATTTTTTACCAGAAGAAATAGATAACTACGTTGTAAATCACTCACAACAAGAACCAGAAATTTTGCAAGAGTTAGGCAAAGAAACTTGGCAAAAAGTTTTAAACCCTAGAATGTTAAGCGGCGCTTTTCAAGGAAGAATTTTATCTATGATTTCTAAATTGATACAACCAACATCTATTTTAGAAATAGGAACATATACCGGTTATTCTGCTTTGTGTTTAGCAGAAGGAATGTCATCCGAAGGAAAAATTATTACCATTGATAAAAACGAGGAATTACAAACGTTACAGAATAAGTATTTTGAGAAATCTGGTTTTAGAAATCAAATAGAGCAACGGGTTGGAAATGCAGTGAACATCATTCCAAAAATCGAGAAGAAATTTGACCTTGTTTTTATTGATGCAGATAAATCTAATTACGTAAATTATTTTCATTTAATTATTGATAAAATGAATTCTGGAGGAATTATTTTGTCTGACAATGTGCTCTGGAGCGGCAAAGTTGTGGAAGAACTTGACCCTAAAGACATAGATACAATCGTACTCTTAGCGTATAATAAGTTATTAAATTCTGATGATAGAATAGAAACTGTTTTGTTGCCAATACGAGACGGATTAACAATTAGTAGAGTAAAATAGTTTTTTAAGCAGGTTTAACTTAAGCTTACTTAAGAATTAGAAAACTATGATGAGGCTTAGAAGCAACTTCAGAAATAAATTAAAGATTATTTATTTCTTTTTATTGGCCCTGTTAAATCATCAATATTGCCTTTAAAAGTATCAATATCTTTTTTAATATCTTTCGTAAAATCAGTGTCTAAGCCTTGGCTTTTAGCACTTTCAGCAATGTCTCTTTTAATATCGTTTGTGGCATCTTTTACTTGACGAATTCCTTTGCCTAAGCCTCTCGCAATTTCAGGAATCTTATCTGCACCAAAAACCATCACCACTATTAATAGAATAATCATAATCTCTGGAGCACCAATAAATAAAAAAGTTGTATTCATAATTAGAATAATGTTATAACAAAGGTAAATATTATTAGTGATATAAAGTTATGAAATAATTTTTTTTGTAAATTGTAGTATAGAATTTTAAAACCGCATTAATGTTTAAAAAAACACTCTATTTTTTATTACTTTCAATGATTTTTATAGGATGTAAATCTATGATAATTAATGTCAAAATTAATAAAGAGCTAGATTCTTCATTCTTTAAAAATCAGTTTACAGGAATTTATGTATATGATGTAAATGCAGATAAAATAGTCTACAGTTATAACGGTGAGAGGTATTTTACGCCAGCAAGTAATACTAAAATATTTACACTTTTTACAGGTTTAGAATTATTGTCCGATTCTATTCCAGCTTTTAAATATGGTGTAGATAAAGATACAATCACGATTCAAGGAACCGGAGATCCAACATTTTTACACTCTTTTTTTAAAGATAGTACTGCTTTAAAAATGGCTAAAAATTATAAAAAAGTGAATTTAATTATACACAATATTGCTGATAAAAAATTTGCTCCAGGTTGGGCTTGGGAAGATTTTGACAGCTATTTTAGTCCAGAGCGTAGTGCTTTTCCGATGTATGGAAATGTCATTAGAATTCAAAATCAAAATGAAATAAATGTAGTTCCCGCCTTTTTTGAAAATAAATTAAAAATTACCGATAGAAGTTATGGCAGAGAAGAGTTTATCAACAGTTTTTATTTTGGAAAAGACAGAACTCGCGAAACAGAAATTCCTATGATTATAGATGCTACTTTGCTAATAAATCTTTGGAACGATCTTTTACCCAACAGAGTAAAATTAGTAAAAGAATCGTCTATAAAACCCGCTAAAATAGCATACAGTATTCCGGCTGATTCTTTGTACAAAAGAATGATGAAAGTAAGTGACAATTTTTTGGCAGAGCAGATTTTAATTTTGGCATCCTCCAGGCTTTTCGATACTTTAAATTCATCAAAAGCAAGAGCGTATATCTTAGAAAACCAGTTAAAAGATTTAAAACAAAAGCCAAGATGGGTAGACGGTTCTGGTTTAAGTAGGTATAATTTATTTACACCAATTTCTTTTGTGGAAGTTTTAACTAAAATGTACAAGAAAATACCAAAAGAAAGGTTGTTTTCATTTTTTCCTGTGGATGGAGAATCGACAACTTTAAACGATTCGATTTCTAAAAAAGATACGCGATATATCTACGCAAAATCAGGTACTTTAGGAAACAATTACAATTTAAGCGGTTATTTAATTACAAACTCTAATAGAGTACTTATTTTTAGTTCTATGAACAATCATTTTATGCAACCGAATACTAAAGTAAAAGAGCAAATGCAAATTATTTTTGAGCAATTAAGAGATAATTATTAAATTAATTTTACAGAAAAATTATGAATTTAATTCAATTAATTATTAGTCCATTTAAAATAATAATAACGGCTATTATTTCTTATTTCTCTTTTTAGTTTCAAAATATAAAAAAGGTAGAACTTATTTTATTTAGTTACTTTAGTATTCTTTTTATTGGTATTAGGGCCGTTCAATTATTTATTGAAACACTTAATTAATCCACTAATTAATAATTGTGAAGAAAGTGTAAATAACTTGGCGTAATCAAGTCTTTAAAAACAGTTATGTAAAGACTTAAAAGTTTATGCTTTTCGGCTAATTTTATTTTAATAACTGAAAGTTATGGTATTTTAAAATGCCACTAACCATTTAGTTAATGTTATTTTTTCACCAACATCCTCTTAATTTCATTCAATTTCATTAAGGCTTCAATTGGTGTTAAGGTATCAATATTGATTGTCAAAATTTCTTCACGGATATTTTCTAAAATTGGATCATCTAATTGAAAAAAACTGAGTTGCATTTCTTCGTGCTGATTCTTTTTTAAAACGTCTTTTACTTCAGTATTTTTATTGTTTTTTTCTAATTGTGCTAGTATCTTATTAGCTCTATGAATCACCATATTTGGCATTCCGGCTAGTTTTGCAACATGAATACCAAAACTATGATTAGAACCTCCAGAAACCAATTTACGCAAGAAAATAATAGTATCTGCTAACTCTTTTACAGATACATTAAAGTTTTTAATGCGCTCAAAGGTGGTGGTCATTTCATTCAATTCATGATAATGAGTAGCAAACAATGTTTTTGCTTTTGATGGATGCTCGTGCAAAAACTCTGTAATTGCCCAAGCAATTGAAATTCCGTCATAGGTAGAAGTTCCACGACCAATTTCATCTAACAAAACCAAACTGCGTTCAGAAAGGTTATTTAAGATGGACGCTGTTTCGTTCATTTCTACCATAAACGTAGATTCGCCCATAGAAATATTATCACTCGCGCCAACTCTTGTAAAAAGTTTATCAACAATACCAATTTTTGCATTTTGAGCAGGCACATAACTTCCCATTTGCGCTAGCAAAACAATCAAAGCAGTTTGTCTTAAAATTGCCGATTTACCAGACATATTTGGTCCGGTAATCATAATTATTTGCTGCAGATTTCTGTTTAAAACAACATCGTTTGCAATATACGTTTGATCAATTGGTAATTGTTTTTCAATAACAGGATGCCGCCCGTTTTTAATCTCTAAATCGGTACTTTCGTCCATAAGCGGACGTACATAATTGTTGTCAATCGCTAAAACCGAAAAAGATAAAAGACAGTCAATTTTTGCAATAATTTGGGCATTTTCTTGTATAATTTGTACAAACTGAATGATGTATTGTAATAATTTAGAAAAAATTTCTTGCTCTATTTTGGCAATTTTCTCTTCTGCACCTAAAATTTTCGTTTCGTATTCTTTAAGTTCTTCGGTAATATAACGCTCTGCATTTACCAAGGTTTGTTTGCGAATCCATTCTTGCGGCACTTTGTCTTTGTGTGTATTTCTAACTTCTATATAGTAGCCAAAAACATTATTGAACGAAATTTTTAAACTAGAAATTCCCGTTCTTTCGGTTTCACGCGCCAACATATCATCTAAATACTGTTTTCCAGTACTAGAAATTGCACGTAAATCGTCTAATTCTTGATGAACGCCAGTTGCAATTGCATTTCCTTTATTAATGTTTACAGGTGCATCATCAAATAAGGTTTCTGTAATTTTATCAATTAAAACCTTGCAAGAATGCAACTGATTGCCAAGATCTTGAACCGTTTTATTTTTACTTTTTTCTGCGGATGCTTTTATTGGTAAAATTGCTTTTAAAGAACTTTTTAACACCACAATTTCTCTAGGTGAAGCTTTGCCTGTTGCCACTTTAGAAATCAACCGTTCTATATCAGAAATTTGTTTTAATTGATAAGTAACTGTTTTTGAAAACTCATCAGAATCTATAAAAAACTTCACTAATTCATGGCGATTTTTTATATCATCTATATTTTTTAAAGGAAGTGCCAACCAACGTTTTAGCAATCGCCCGCCCATTGGCGAAATTGTTTTATCAATAATATCTAAAAGAGTAATTGCATTTACAGAATTCGAATTGTACAATTCTAAATTTCTTACTGTAAAACGATCCATCCAAACATAATTATCTTCTGCAATTCTGCTAATAGCTTGGATGTGTTTTAGTTGATTGTGTTGCGTTTCCGATAAATAATAGAGTACTGCTCCGGCGGCAATAATTCCGTTTTTAAGATCTTCAATTCCGAATCCTTTTAAGGTTTTTACCTCAAAATGATTTTGTAAGGTTTCGTTGGCATATTCAGTTTGAAAAACCCAATCATCCAAATAAAATGTATAATATCTATTTTCAAACAATTCTAAGAACTCTTGCTTATGTTGTTTTTGCACCAAAACTTCACTAGGACTAAAATTCTGCAATAATTTATCAATATACTCCGCATTACCCTGGGCAACTAAGTACTCGCCCGTAGAAACGTCTAAAAATGAAACTCCGAGTTGTTTTTTGTTAAAATGTACCGCTGCTAAAAAATTATTGGTTTTAGATTGTAAAACTTCGTCGTTTAAAGAAACCCCTGGAGTAATTAATTCTGTAACACCCCGTTTTACAATGGTTTTAGTCATTTTAGGGTCTTCTAATTGATCGCAAATTGCAACGCGCATGCCTGCTTTTACCAATTTTGGCAAATAGGTATTTATAGAATGATGTGGAAAACCAGCTAATGCAGTTTCTGTTTCGCTGCCTGCGCCTCGTTTTGTAAGAGTAATTCCTAAAACATGTGCGGCTTTTTTAGCGTCTTCACCAAAAGTTTCGTAAAAATCCCCTACTCTAAACAACAACATTGCATCAGGATATTTTTTCTTGATGGCATTGTATTGTTTCATTAAAGGAGTTACCTTTTTTGGTGTAGATTTTGACAAGTTTGTAGAAAATTAAAGTTAGTTTTGCGAAGATAAAAATTAGTATTCAGTATTCAGTAGCAGTTTGTAGTGAACTTATTCACAAAGTATGAGAAAATTAAAAAATAATGAATTAGGAAGAATTTCTGTTGATGCTTTTAAATCGACTCCCAAAACGCCTTTAATCGTTATTTTAGATAACGTTAGAAGTTTAAATAATATTGGTTCTGTTTTTAGAACTTCGGATGCTTTTTTGATAGAAAAAATTTACTTGTGCGGCATTTGTGCAACGCCCCCAAACAAAGATATTCATAAAACTGCTTTGGGCGCAACAGAATCGGTAGCTTGGGAATATGTAGAGGACACATTAACTTTAATCGAAAAATTAAAAGCAGAAAATATTAAAGTTCTTGCTATTGAACAAGCAGAAAATAGCACAAAATTAAATACTTTTTTTCCGGAGAAAAATCAGAAATACGCTATTGTAATGGGTAATGAGGTAAAAGGAGTGCAACAACAAGTTGTAAATGCTTCCCATTTTTGTATTGAAATTCCGCAAGTAGGCACAAAACATTCTTTAAATATTTCTGTGACAACTGGCGTGGTAATTTGGGATTTATTCGTTAAAATTGGTAAACTAGCCTAGCCCAGATTGAAGCATTTGTTTGAGCTCTTTTATGCCTTTTTTGGCATAAAAAGCGAGTGCGAAAAGCTGGAAATAGCTTCTAATACTAAATACCTAGAATAAGTTGCGCTATTGAGAAATAGATTAAAATTCCGAAAATATCATTGCTTGTCGTTATAAAAGGACCCGTTGCTAATGCTGGATCTATACCTCTTTTTTCTAAAATTATTGGCACAAACGTACCAATTAAAGAAGCGATAATAATTACTGACATTAATGAAATAGAAATTGCTACACTAAAGCTAATTGGAAAGCCTAAAATTTTAGTAAAAGCAATAATTATAATAGAAAGTAAAAGGCCATTTATTAAACTAATCGCTATTTCTTTTAACAATCTACGCCACAAACTACCTTTAATTAAATCGTTTGCTAAACCTTGTACAATAATAGCAGAAGATTGTACCCCAACATTTCCTGCAACCGCAGCGATTAATGGTGTAAAAAAGAATAAAGCTTTATATTCTGGATTATCCATAATTGTTTGAAAATTCTGCATGATTATTACTGCGCCCAAACTACCAAATAAACCTAGTATAAGCCAAGGTAATCTACCTTTTACCAATTCATAAACGGTATCATCTGCTTCTACATCTTGGGTTAAACCATTTGCCAATTGATAATCTTTGTCTGCTTCTTCTTTTAAAACATCAACAATATCGTCAATGGTAATTCTACCCAATAAAACGTTATTATCATCTACAACAGGTATTGCTTCTAAATCGTATTTAGACATAATTTTAGCAACCTCTTCGTCATCCTCATTTACATTTACAGCATCTACTTTAGCGATATAAATTTCAGAGATTTTTTGTTCGTTTTTTGCTACAATTAAATCTTTTAAAGAAAGACGGCCTATTAGTTTATCTTGCTTATCTACCACGTAAATAGAGTGCACTCTGCTTACCTCTTTGGCTTGTGCTCTAATTCTGCGCATACAACCTGCAACCGTCCAAGTTTCATAGACTTTTACGAGTTCTTTACCCATTAGAGAACCTGCAGAATTATTATTGTAAGAAAGTAGTTCTTTAATATCTGCGGCGTGTTCGTCGTCTTTTAATGCAGAAATAACGCGTTGTTGTCTTTCTTCGGATAGTTCGCCAATAATATCTGCGGCATCATCGGTGTCCATTTCACCAATTTCTTTTGCGATTTCTTTTGCGGATAAATTTTTAAGAATCTTTTCACGAGTATCTCCATCTAATTCAGTAAGAATTTCAGAAGTTTTTTCGCTATCTAAAAGTTTAATGATATATATAGATTCATCAAAATCTAGTTCGTCTAAAACTTCCGCAATATCTGCATAATGTAAATCTTCAAATAACTCAGTAATTGCGGGGTTATTAGTAGTGGCTATAAGTTCTGTAAGGTTTTCTAGAAATTTATTGGTGATTTCAAATGCCATGATCTGCTAATTTTTGTGTAAGAGAAATAAAGGCAGCAACAGATAATTGTTCTGGTCTTTTCGCAAATATAGGGTCTTCTTTTAAAGAATCCGAAAGATTAAAGGATTTTAAACTAGAACGCAACATTTTTCTTCGTTGATTAAAAGCAGTTTTTACTACTCTAAAAAATAATTTCTCATCAACAGGTAAGGTATAATTCTCTTTTCTAACCAGTCTAATTACGCCAGAATCTACTTTTGGAGGTGGATTAAAAACGGTTGGTGGCACTGTAAACAAATATTCAACATCAAAAAAAGCTTGTGTTAAAACAGATAGAATTCCGTAAACTTTACTGCCCTCTTTTTCTGCAATCCTCATGGCAACTTCTTTTTGAAACATACCCGCAAATTCTGGAACAAATTCTCTGTGCTCGATGGCTTTAAAAACAATTTGAGTAGAAATATTATATGGAAAATTACCAATAATTGCTACTTGTTTTTTATCGAAAATTTCTTCGATATTCTGTTTTAAAAAATCTCCTTCTAAAATGGTAAACTTGTCTTTAGAAGTATCTAATTTTATGTGTTCTAACCAAAATGTATTTTTAAGGTAACTTACTGATTCTCGGTCTAATTCAAGAACTGTAATTTTTGGTTTTTTTTGTAATAAATATTTAGTTAAAACACCCATTCCTGGACCAATTTCCAAAACGTTATCGTAATTTGTACCTTTTAAAGCATCAGCAATATTTTTTGCGATGGTTTCATCAGTTAAAAAATGTTGGCCTAAATGTTTTTTTGCTTTTACAGACAAGATGATTGTTTTTTGAGATTTAAACAACAAATGTACTCTAATTTCGGCATAATTTTTGGTTGGTTTAAGTTTAAAATCAGCCAAATGCAAAGAATTTTACTAGTTCTACTATTCCTTATTACAGTAAATAGTGCGTCTTTTTCGCAAGATGGAAAGTTGAAAAAAGGGAAAGAAAGTTTAAAGGAATCAGCCTCTACAACCACGACCTCAAGCGTTTCAACAAGCACAAATAGAGGTTCTCGAAGGTCTAGGAGCTCCAATGATGACGATACTTTTAGCTCTTTTTTTGCAGGTCTTTTTATAGACTTATTTGCGTATACAGCGTATGGTGTTGCTATAGAGTCGCCATTTGAGGTTAACGGCAGAATGCATGATGCAGAAATTGCTAATTATCCGTATAAAAATCCATTTCATGGAAATTTTATCTACACAGATTCTATAAATTATAAAACAACAAGGTTGGATATTACCAATAATTTTGTGATCGAAAACAGTAAGTTATATGGTAATAATTTTGGACTCGATTATCGTTTTTTAAAACGTTTTGGACTTCAATTAGACTATTTGTATTTGACTGAAAGAAGCGCCATAAATAGAGATCAATTTTATTTGTATTCCGCTTTGTTAAATTACCATAGAATACGGACTCAAAAATTAGATGCTTGGTTTGGTTTGGGAATTATGCATGTTGGATCTGATGTTAATAAAACTGGTTTTGGGGTTGGTTTAGGTGCAGAATGGTTTGTTGCAAAGCCAATTAGTTTAACTTTTTCTCATAAGTTTACCAACATCAAAAATCAAGAGGTAAATAATACCAAATTGTTGTTGAAATACCACCTAAAAAACTATCATATTTCTTCTGGGTATGAACATTTTAAAATTGGTGTTTCTAAGATTGATGCTTTTTCTATTGGTGTTGGAGCTAGTTATTAGAAAAAACGATTGTTTAAATAGAGCGTTTTTTCACTACACAGCCACAGAGGTAACATAACTTTACTCGAATTTAAAGCAGAAGTCAAAGGGAAAACCTATATTTTAGCTGTGTTTATATGGTCCGTTTTTTGAGCAAAAGAAATTATGATAACTCCAAGACCTAATCCACAAAGAAAACCTGCAATGGTTTCTTCTGGCTCTATTCCCCATTTTAGAATCCCAATAATACTGCCACAAAGGAGTAATAAAATTCCTAAAACCAATATTATTTTTCTATTTTTAAAAAGAAATATATTCATTTTAATTGGTACTATTTGTTGGATAATATTCTTTTATAAATCGTAACTCTGTTCTAAAAGCTAACATTTTATCACCAAATTTTTTTAGGCTTTCTCTACGTAATCTATCTGCATCTTCTTTGTAATAGTCGTCTAAATCTTCTCTTGTGTTTGCGGTATATTGAATGGAGTATGTTTTACCCCCCATTTCTTCATCAACCAATACTTCTGTTAGTTTTGCGGATATAAATTTACCGGTATTTAAAACATCTAAAATATGGGTTTCCATCCAAGTTAGCCATTCTTCACAAACAGCTTCATTTATATTTATTGTTACGTTATATATGTACATTTTATGGCTTTTAGTGGTTGGTCTTTAGTTGCTAGTTTAATATGGTTCTTTCTGGGTTTATTTTAATAAATTACACCCTAAAAACATAAACAAACAACCAAAAACTAAATAGTATCTCCTCTTAATTTTCTAAACTGCTTTCTGGCTTCAACCAAATAAATGCTTGAAGGTTGCTCAAATATTATTTTCTGATAATATTCTTTTGCTTTTTCTTTATCGTTTAAATTATAATTATACATTTCTGCCAACATAAAATAAACGTCATCTGTTAACAATCCTTGATTATCTGCAGCAATAATTTCTGCTAAACTTAAAATTGCATCATCATATCTTTTTTGCTTGACAAATAATTTTGCTTGAAAAAATAATACATCATCATAAATAACTTCACCTGGCACTAATCCATTTATCAATATTTCTTTGGATGTAAATAAGTTTTCTAATTCAGCCAAAGCTTCTGCATCTTTATTCTGATACGCTAATAGCTCTGCTCTTGCCAATTGGGTTAATCCAGACGGAATGGAATCTACTGGTTCGTTGTCTGTTATTTTTAAGAATAAATCGACGGCATCGTTTGCAATGAGTTGCGTTGTAGAACTTTTTAACACCTTTAGCTGTGCTTTTGCCCAGGTAAAATCGCCTTTAAAATAACTAGTTTGAGCTACTTTATAACGCGCTTCTTGCGCGAGTTCGTCATCTGCTAATTGAGTTTGAATTTGAGAAAAATAGATCAATGCTTTGTTAAAGTTTCCGCTAAAAACCAACACATCCCCTAATTTTAATTTTATTCTTGCTTCGTCAAATTTTGAACGAGAAAACGTTAATGCTTTTTCTAAAATTGCTCTTGCTTTTTCTGGATCATTTTTACTAAAAGTCAAAAAATCTGCATATTCAACTTGTAGTTTTATGGTAAATTCAGTGATGCCAAATTTTGTAAATAACGTTTCGAATAATTTTTCTGTTGCTGGGTTTTTGTTTGCTACGGCAATTTTTGCGAGGTATATATTTGCGTCAATTTTTTCATTGATAAAAGAAGTGTTTTCGTTGATAAAATCAAAACACAACTTAGCTGCTTCTTGTTCTTTATTATCAAAAGCTAATTTTCCTAAACTAAATATTTCAGCCAAATCAAAAGCATTTCGGTTATACAACGCTTTTTCTTGAATTAGCGCTTTACCATACTCTTTTTGTTGTGAAAACAACCAACTTAATAAAATATTCCATTCGTTTTTAGGGTTGCTTACAGACTTTTTTAGAAGTGTTTTTTTGAACAAAAGATTGGTTTCATTTTCTGCATCATCCGTAATATATTGGCTGGCATATCGTTGAACTAAACTAAGATAATTTTCGTTTTTATCAACCAACTCTAGATAAGATTCAAACATTCTTTGATAATCGCCCTTTTCTCCATAAATCTGCGCAATTTGAAAATTATAATTTACCTTCGGGTTTTGTTGCATTGCTTTTTCATAGACTAAAATAGCATTGTCTAGTAAATTGTAAAATTTAAAAAGGTTGCCAATTGTATTGCTATGACCAGGATTTTTATCCAAAGAATTTATGGCTTTTTGGTAATTAGAATTTGCCAATTCTTCTTGTTGTTGGCGCTCATAATTGTATCCTAAAAAAACATATAAATACGCTTCAGAACTATCTTCTTGAATTCTTTTTTTAAGTAAATCTTCGGCAGTTTTAAAGTTATCGGATTCTTGATAACAGGTAATTAATTTGCTTAAATAAGTGGTGTTAAACGGACTTTTATCATACAGTTTTTTAAAAATTTGAGTTGCTTTTTCAAATTCTCCTTGTTTGTAATAGGTATCTGCCAAGAAAAAATCATTTTGATCTTCTTCTTGACTAAAGCTTAAACTACTAATAGCTAACAAAATAAATAAAAATAAGTATTTCATATCCTTTCAAAGATAACCAAGAAAAATGTTAAATTTTTATTAAAGCCTTTCAACTTTCAAGTTTCTCTTGTAACATTTTGGCACGAAACTTGTCTTCATTATAATAACGCACCAAAAAACAATACTATGATCGATCTAAACAGCAAATACGAAAACGCGAAATTAAACTCTATAGAGTTAATGAAAAACGGACAAATAAGTGCTTATTTTAATGCGCTTTTAGAAATGAATAAATATAAAAGATTACTAGTTGCTGTAATTGCCAATTAGTTAGCAGTTTTCAGTCTCAGTTTTCAGTCAAAGGATAAACTGAGACTGAAAACTGAAAACTATTCTATAATATCAAACCCACAGTAAGGGACTAAAACTGTTGGTATTTTAATTCCGTCTTCGGTTTGATAGTTTTCTAAAACACCTGCTAAAACGCGTGGCAACGCTAAAGAACTTCCGTTTAAAGTATGTGCAAATTCACTATTGCCTTCTTTATTTTTAAAACGAAGTTTTAATCTATTTGCTTGAAAAGTTTCAAAGTTAGAAGCAGAACTAATTTCTAGCCATCGGTCTTGGGCTGTAGAAAACAATTCAAAATCAAAGGTTAATGCAGAAGTAAAACCGGTATCTCCCCCACACAAACGTAAGATTCTGTAGGGTAATTTTAATTCTCTTAAAATATTTTTGATGTGCTCTACCATTCCGTCTAACGCAGCGTAAGAAGTAGTAGGATGCTCAATTCTTACAATTTCTACCTTATCAAATTGATGCAATCTGTTTAAACCCCGAACGTGCGCGCCGTAACTTCCTGCTTCACGTCTAAAACAAGGTGTGTAACCGGTACAAAGAATAGGAAACTCTGATTCTTGCATTAAATTTCCACGAAACATATTTGTAATTGGTACTTCTGCTGTTGGTATTAAGTACAAATCGTCTTCATTAGAATGATACATTTGTCCTTCTTTATCAGGCAATTGGCCGGTTGCAGTTGCAGACTCAGCATTTACTAAATGCGGAACTTGTACTTCTGTATAACCTGCTTCAATATTTTTATCTAAAAAATAATTAATTAGTGCACGTTGTAACCTTGCTCCTTTTCCTTTGTAAACAGGAAAACCTGCGCCGGCAATTTTTGTGCCCAACTCAAAATCAATGATGTCGTATTTTTTTGCCAATTCCCAGTGAGGAAGTGCATTCTCTCCTAAATTAGGAATACTACCTTCTTTAAAAATTTCTTCATTATCTTCTGCCGAAACACCTTGTTTTACAGATGCATGAGGAATATTCGGAATTTGATATAAAAGTGTTTGTAATTCATCAGCATACAGCGTTAATTTTTCTGATAATTCTTTAGAATTTTCTTTTAATTGAGCTGTTTTTTGTTTTAAAATAGTGGCTTTTTGGATTTCACCTGATTTAAAAAAGTTCCCTATTTCTTTGGATAGTTTATTAGATTCAGCTAAAGTAGTGTCGAGTTCAACTTGCGTTGCTCTTCTGTTTTCATCCGCAGTTAAAACCTGCTCAATAATAGTTGCAGCATTTGCAAAATTACGTTTTGCCAAACCGGCTAAAACAGTTTCTTTATTTTCTCTAATAAAATTTACTTGTAACATTTTTCTTGAAATTACGAATTGCAAATATATAATTTGTCATTTTGATTTGTCTTGAAATCAAAAATAAAAATAACGTATCAAATTTATTAAATTGGCATTTAGAAACAAACAGCATAAAAGTTTTAATTTTTGAATAATTGGTAAAACTTTATAAATTATTTTTGATGTAATTTCTTGCTGTTTCTTCGTCTTTTTTAATTTGCTGAACTAAAACTTCAACAGAGTAAAACTTTTCTTCATCCCTTAAAAAATAAATTAATTCTATCGTTAAATTTTGATGATATAAATCTTGGTTGAAGTCAAAAAAATGAACCTCAATTGTTTGATGATTTCCGTTAACGGTAGGCCTGTTTCCAATATTCATCATTCCAAAAACAATTTTTTCGTCAATGGCCGATTTTACAATGTAAACACCCGTTTTAGGAATTAATTTGTAATTTTCTTTAATATCAATATTTGCAGTTGGGTAGCCAATTGTTCCGCCTAATTTTTTACCGTTTACAACATTGCCGTTTAGCATAAAATTATAACCTAAATAATTATTTGCGGTTTTTAAGTTTCCAGAAGCTAAAGCGCGTCTAATTTTTGTTGAACTCACAGAAACATCATCTATATCTTGTGCCGGAATTTCTTCTACCTTAAAATCGTATAAATGGCTATATTCTGTTAGTTGGGTAATATTGCCTTCTCTATTTTTTCCAAAGTGATGGTCATAACCAATAATTAATTTTGATATATTTAATTGATTAACCAAAATATCTCGCACAAATTCGAGTGCCGTCATTCTAGAAAACTCCTTGCTAAAAGGGTGAATAATTAAATAATCTAAACCTGTTTTTTCAAGCAAAGTTGCGCGTTCTTCAATCGTATTAATTAGTTCTAAGGTAACATCTTTTTGCAACACCATTCTAGGATGCGGAAAAAAAGTTAAAACCACAGACTTTTTATTCGCTTTTTTAGCTTCATCAATAAGTTTTTCTATAATTTTTTGATGCCCAAAATGTACACCGTCAAAAGTGCCAATGGTAACATATGTTTTTTCTTTATCAGAAAAATTAGAAGTGTTTTGTACTATTTTCAATGAAAGAAATTTTTTGTAATGCACAAATGTACAATAACTGTAACATAAAAATTAAATAAAAGTTCATGTTCTAAGGTTAGTATTTGATAATACTATCACTATTTTTTTATTAAAACAATAAATTTATTGCTGATATATTAATAAATTCAAAAAAAATTGTATTTTCGTCTCATAACAAAATAATTCAAATTATGATAAAAAAGATTTTACTACTTGCATTTATTGCTTTTGGTAGCTTAACAATGGTTGCCCAAACCACTGTTACCGGAACGGTTAAAGACGCAAAAACGGGAGATTTACTCCCTGGGGCTAATATTAAAATTTCTAGAAAGTCTGTAGGGACTAGTACAGATTTTGATGGAGTTTTTGTGTTATCGGTTGCAGAAAAACCGCCTTTTACAATTGAAGTTTCTATGATTGGTTATCAAACTAAGAGTGTAGAAATTACAAAAAACAATCAAAAAGCAGAAATTAGCTTAGTTGAAAATGCAACTTCGTTAGACGAAATTGTAGTTTCTGCATCCAGAACGCCAGAGCGTATTATGGAGTCTCCTGTAACCGTAGAAAGAATGGACGCTAGAGCTATTAAAAACACTTCTTCACCCTCTTTTTACGATGGTTTAGAAAATTTAAAAGGTGTAGATGTCAACACAAACAGTTTAACTTTTAAATCGGTTAACACCCGTGGTTTTGCAACATTTGCAAACACACGTTTTATGCAATTGGTTGACGGTATGGATAATTCCTCGCCAGCATTAAACTTTGCCTTAGGTAACTTGTTAGGAATGTCTGAATTAGATGTAAAAACGGTAGAGTTATTACCTGGAGCGTCATCTGCGTTATATGGTGCAAATGCTTTTAATGGTATTATGTTTATGACAAGTAAAAGTCCTTTTGAAGACCAAGGAATTAGTATTTCTTTGAAAGGTGGAATTACCAGTCAAGAAGCCGCAGGAAATAATGAGTTTACAGATTTTAACTTGAGAATGGCATATGTTTTCTCTAATAAGTTTGCAGCAAAAGCAACTCTTTCTGTTTTAGAAGGTACTGACTGGTTTGCAACAGATTATAGAAATACTGCAAGTGGAGAATTTACTTCTGGAGATAGAAATTCTGATAGAAATTATAACGGTGTAAACGTGTATGGAGATGAAGCTTCTGGTAACTTACGAGCTGTTGCTGGATCTTTAGAAGCTTTAGGTCTTATACCTAATGGAGCATCTGCATTAGTGCCAAATGAAAGCGTTAGCAGAACAGGTTATAATGAAAGAGACTTGATGGATTACGGTGTAAAAAGCGTAAAATTTGGAGGTTCTTTAAATTACCGTCCTTTTGGAGATGATCGTTTAGAAGTTATCTGGAACTCTAAAGTTGGTACAGGTACCACACAATATTTAGGAGGTCAAAAATATAGCATTAAAAACTTTTTAATGCAACAACATAAATTAGAGTTTAGAGGTAAAAACTTTTTTGTAAGAGGATACACAACTAGCGAAGATGCTGGTGATTCTTATAACACGTTGTTTGCGGCACTAAATATCAACAGAACATGGAAAGATGATAACACATGGTTTGGTCAATATACAGGAGCGTATATAGGAGGAACTCTAGGTGGATTAACATCAGATCAAGCACACGCATTAGCAAGACAAACTGCAGAAACAGGAAGGTTTGAACCTGGTTCACCTGAGTTTGTAGCTGCTTTTGATAAGATAACTTCAGATCCAGATTTAATTACAGGAGCTAAGTTTAGAGATCAAACTAAATTATATCATGGAGATGTAAATTATAATTTTCAAGATGTTATAGATTGGGCAGAAGTACAAGTAGGAGGATCATACAGAAGATATTCATTAAACTCTTTTGGTAATATTTTTACGGATGCAGATGGCCCTATTAATTATGATGAGTTTGGGGTATATTCACAAGCTCAAAAGAAATTTTTAGAAGAAGATCGTTTAAAAGTAACAGCTTCTCTTAGATATGATAAAGCACAAAATTTTGACGGTAATTTTTCTCCAAGATTGTCAATGGCATATGCTGCTGGAGAGGACAAAAATCAAAATTTCAGAGCATCTTTTCAAACAGGTTTTAGAAACCCAACAACACAAGATCAATATATTGGTTTAGATGTTGGTGCAGCTATTTTAGTTGGTTCTGCTCCAGATAATTTAGATAGATTCAGTACAACTTTTCAAGACGCTACTGGAACTAGTTATACCTTAACTGGTAGAGATGCTTATGAAAATTCTTTTACAGCTGCAAGTGGCGGAACTGAAAAGGCAAATGTACAATTAGTGAAACCAGAAAAAGTAACGGCTTATGAAGTTGGTTATAGAGGTTTGGTGCAAGCAGCAGATCAAAGATTTACAGTAGATTTAAGTGTATATTATAATCAATACCAAGATTTTATAGCTAATAAAAACGTGATTGTACCTTACAATGCTGCCGGAGCATACAAAGTTTTTCAATTGTATACAAACTCTGCAGCAGATATTAATTCTTATGGAGCTTCTATTGGTGTTAACACAAGCATATTTAATGGATTTGATTTAGGGGTGAACTATACCTATGCTAAATTTGATTTTGATCAAACTTCTGATCCAGATTTTGAAGCTGGTTTTAATACACCAGAACACAAAGTAAAATTACAATTTGGTAAAACAGACTTATTTAAAAACTTTGGGTTCAATTTTAATGCAAGATGGCAAGATAAATTTAGATGGGAATCTACTTTCGTAGACGGTACAATTAATGCAAGAACTGTGTTAGACGCACAAATTAATTATAGCGTTCCAAGTTGGAAGTCTATATTTAAATTAGGAGGGGCAAACTTAACAGGTCAAGAGTATTTAAGTGCTCCAGGTATTGGTGCAATAGGTTCTCAATATTACCTTTCTTGGACAATTAATAACTAATAAAAAATAAATCATTTTATGAATAATTATAAATATATAGGTTTACTTCTTTTGTCATTAAGCATTGCTTCTTGTGATGTTAATAATGAATTAGATGTTATTCCAGAAGTAGTAGTCGATCAAGTAGCATTAAATACAAATGGTTTAGATTTTTCTAAATTCATTTCTATTGGAGCCTCTTTTACAGCAGGTTATACAGATGGAGCAATGTTTAAAGCAGCTCAAGAAAACTCTTTCCCAAACATTTTAGCTTCAAAGTTTGTAACAGACTTTAACCAGCCTTTAATGAATGACAATATTGGTGGTTTAATTTTTAATGGAACAGCAGTGCAGCCTCCAAGATTTTATTTCAATGGAGCTGGACCAGCAAGGTTACCAGCTGAACCAACAACTCAATTAACAACTGTTCTTAGCGGTCCTTTTAATAATTTTGGAGCTCCAGGAGCAAAAAGTTTTCATTTAGGAGTTGCTGGTTACGGTCAATTAAATCCTTATTTTGGCAGAATGGCATCTAGTCCAGGAGCATCTGTTATGGGTGACGCTTTAGCTCAAAGTCCAACATTTTTTACATTATCAGAAATTGGAGGAAATGACGTTTTAGGATATGCACTTTCTGGAGGTTCAGGAATTGATAGAAGCCCGAATACACCAGAAAATTTAAATCCTGCAAATTATGGAGGAAACGATATTACAAATCCTAATGTTTTTGCAAGTGTTTTTAGCGGTATGGTAGCTGCTTTAACCGCAAATGGTGCAAAAGGTGTTGTTGCAAACGTACCTTATATTACAGATTTAGCAAACTTTATAACAGTTCCTTACAATCCAGTGCCTTTAGACGCAGCAACAGCATCAGCTGTAAACGCTGGGTTTGCACCGTATAACGGAGGAATTCAACAAGCTTTTGGAGTATTAGTTCAGTTACAAGTAATGACACAAGCGCAAGCTTCAGCTGAAATTGCAAAAAGAACAATCCGATTTGCAGCTGGTAGAAACGCTGTAGTTATTGTTGATGAAAATTTAACAAATTTAGAAGCTTTAAACCCTGCTTTTGCTGGGTTAAAGCAATACAGACAAACAACTGCTGCTGATTTATTACTATTAGCTGGTTCAGCTTTTATCGGTACTACTGTTGGTGGAAATCCACAATTAATTAACGGAGTTACAGTTCCTTTAGGAGATCAATGGGTTTTAACGCCACAAGAACAAGCATCAATAAAAACAGCTACGGATGCATATAATACAACGATAGCTGCAATTGCAAATGCAAACCCAAATATTGCTTTAGTAGACTTTAAAGGTGTTTTAACTGAAGCTTCTACAGGAATTAAATTTGATGGCTATACCATGAATACTAAATTAGTAACTGGTGGTTTAGTAAGTTTAGATGGTGTACATTTAACAGCTAGAGGTTATGCGTTAATGGCAAACAAAATTTTAGCAGCTATTGATGCTAAATTTGGTTCTAATTTTAGTACAGCTACTAATGGTTTAGCGAAAGCAGGAGATTATCCTACAAACTACTCTCCAGCATTGAGATAGAGTTATAAAAAACACAAATAATAAAAAAGGTTGAGAATTTTCTCAACCTTTTTTTATTGTAAAAAGGGATGCAGTGAGTGATGTAAATCGTATAATAATGTTGTATGATTCGTATAATTAAAATCTAAAAACACATAGCTTTTGTGCTTTTTTTTGATGCTAAAACCAATAAATAAGGCGTTACTAGAAAATTGCTTACCGGAAAGAGCTGTTTGACAAGGTATTGTAGAGAGTTTAATTTTCGATATTATAAATAACATTAATTTGCTTAACTTATCCTTGTTAAAACTATCCATTTATCTTTAGGAATTGATTTTAATTTTCTTTGAAAAGGATTTTTATAAACTTACCTCCTAACGTAGCTTTATATTAAGCCTAATAGTTATTTCTTTTTTAAAGAACAGCTTGCGAAAAACAGAAAAAAAAGAAGCGTTCTTGTAATTTAAGCTTTTGATTTTTAAAGATATAAAAAAACCGACTTAGATTGTAAGACGGTTTTTTGTGAGTTTTTTTAGTAAATTTAAGAAAGCATCCTCTTTGCTTTTTTAATTCCTTCTACTAAAACATCTATTTCTTCTATTGTATTGTAAAAAGAAAACGAAGCTCTTACAGTTCCGGGTATTTTGTAATAATCCATAATTGGTTGCGCACAATGATGTCCTGTTCTTACAGCAATTCCTAATTTATCTAAAATAGCACCCATATCATATGGATGAATTCCATCAATATTAAAAGAAATGACAGCAGTTTTTTTAGTAGAAGTTCCGTAAATTCTAAGGCCTTCAATTTTTAAAAGTTCTTGTGTTCCGTATTTTAAAAGTTCGTCTTCATAGGTCGCAATTGTATCAAAACCTATGGAGTTCATGTAATCTAAGGCCACACCAAAAGCAATTCCTCCACAGATATTTGGTGTTCCTGCTTCAAATTTGTGAGGTAAACCCGCATAAGTTGTTTTTTTAAAAGATACTGTAGCAATCATTTCTCCGCCACCTTGATAAGGAGGTAGTTTTTCTAACCATTCTTGTTTTCCATATAAAAAGCCAACGCCAGTTGGGCCGCACAATTTATGAGCAGAAGACACATAAAAATCTGCATTTAGTTTTTGAAGATCAGGCTTTATGTGAGGTGTTGCTTGAGCGCCATCAATTAAAACGGCTGCACCAATATTATGAGCTGCTTCAATAATCTCTTCTATTGGGTTTACAGTTCCTAAAGCATTAGAAACGTGATTACAAAAAACTAACTTTGTTTTATTATTTAGTAATTGGTGATACGCATCCATGTCTAAAGAACCTTCATCATTCATAGGAATCACTTTTAAAACAGCACCTGTTTTTTCGCATAACATTTGCCAAGGAACAATATTTGAATGATGTTCTAATGCAGATACGATAAGTTCATCACCTTTATTTAAAAGGGATGTAAATCCAGATGAAACAATGTTGATGCTGTGTGTAGTACCTGCTGTTAATATAATTTCATATGCTTCTTTTGCATTAAAGTGTTTCTGAACTTTAATACGTGCTTCTTCATATTTATCGGTAGCTTCCTGACTTAAAGTATGCACCCCTCTATGAATATTTGCATTGTAATTACTATAATAATCTACAATTGCATCAATAACAACTTGTGGTGTTTGTGAAGTAGCAGCATTATCAAAATAAACCAAAGGTTTTCCATGAACAGTTCTTTTTAGAATAGGAAAATCTTCTCGAATTTTATCAACATTCAACATAAAAATAGTTTTGAATTACAAAGATAAACCTTGTAATTTTAAAGATGTAAAAAAGTCAATATGAATTTCTTATTTTTACATCATCAAACCATATCATTTAATGAAAAAGTTAAAAAGAGTTTTTTTAGTTTTACTTCTAATTAGTATCGTTGCTTTAGTTTATAATTATCCGAAAATGAATATTATAGCGGGTTATTCTGTAAAAAATACGGCTTCATCTGTATTTGTAGCAAATAGAACTCTTGAGTTTACAGACAAAACAGATACTAATTTTTATCCAATATATATTGCTGGTAATCAAGTAAATATTATAAATAAAACTGCCAAGGCAAAAGTTTTAGGTCTCGTAACTAAAAAAGCATACTTTAGAAAAGGCTTAGGAAGTGTTTTGGGTTTAGAAGAAGCAGATTTTAAAGCAAAATATTTAATACCTAAAAGAGCTTTACCAGATAATATAACTCCTTTTCCCTTTGGAAATGCAGCACAAAAAGACACTATCTTTAACAATGTAGATTATATAAAATTAAATAAAACGGTAGCTGTTCTGTTTGATTCTGTAAACCAAACGAGAGCTTCATTAGTTATATATAAAAACAAAATTATAGCAGAACGTTATGGAGAAGGATTTAATCAAAACTCAAAATTATTAGGCTGGTCTATGACCAAAACGATTACAGGTTCGTTGTTTGGCATTTTAGAACATCAAAAAAGAATGAATGTCTATGATAAAGCGCCAATAGAAGTGTGGAAAAATGACAAAAGAAACCAAATTACGGTTCATAATTTGTTGCAAATGAATTCTGGTTTACAGTGGCATGAAGAGTATAGCAGCATTACTGATGTTGTAAAAATGTTATATTTAGATAGAGATATGACCAAAAGACAAATTAAACAACCAATGGTTGGCAAGCCTAATGAAACTTGGAATTACTCGTCAGGAACTACAAATGTGCTATCTACTATTTTACGTCAGCAATTTAAAACTCAGCAAGAGTATTTAGATTTTTGGTACACTGCTTTAATTGATAAAATTGGTATGAATTCTATGCTTATCGAAACCGATTTGGTTGGCAACTATGTTGGTTCTTCTTATGGTTGGGCAACTGCTAGAGATTGGTCTAAATTAGGTTTATTGTATTTGTATAACGGAACTTGGAATGGTGAAGAGTTGTTTACTAAAAAATGGGTAAAATACGCTACTACAGCGACACCAACCTCTAAAGGCTCATATGGTGCGCAAATTTGGTTAAACGTAGGCAAAGAGTATCCAAATGTGCCACAAAACATGTATTACTTTAGTGGTCATCAAGGGCAGAATGTATATGTTTTTCCAGACCAAGATTTGGTAGTTGTAAGAATGGGACTAACTAAAAATGCAGATATAGACACTTTTTTAAGCGGGGTTCTAAAAAGTATTAAGTAATACCATTTAAAAACAGAAGAAATGCAACAATTTTATTGCTCTTTTTTTTTCAGTAAGCTTAAAACAACAGCCACAAGTCCTAATCCAATTATAATATAAGAATTGGTGTTGTATTGTACTTTTGCTAAATCTATAGTTTCGATAGAAATTTCTATTTCAGGAATTATTATGGTGCAAATTCCGAATATTAACAAAATAATTCCGATGAAAAGCAATATAGTTTTTGTTGTTTTATTCATCATTTTAATTTTTTATTAAAGTTACAAAAAAACCACGCAATTTGCGTGGTTTAAATTTTATAAAGAAGTTGTGTTATTGTTTATAAATCAAAGCCAATATTTACGCCTAATTTATTGGCAATTAGCTTTGTAATTCTAGATTTAACCTCTGGTATTTTTACGCTTTCTAATACTGTATTTGCAAAAGCATACATTAATAAAGCTTTTCCTTCTTTCATTGGTATTCCACGTTGTTGCATATAAAACAAAGCATCTGAATCTAATTGACCAATTGTACAACCATGAGAACATTTTACATCATTTGCAAAAATTTCTAGTTGAGGTTTTGCATTAATTGTTGCTTTGTCGCTTATTAAGACATTATTGTTTTGTTGATATGCGTTTGTTTTCTGAGCTTCTTTATTGACAATTATTTTTCCGTTAAAAACACCTGTAGAACGCTCGTCAAAAATTCCTTTATAATCTTGATGACTTTCGCAATTTGGCTCAATATGATGCACTAATGTGTGATGGTCTACATGTTGTTTTCCTTCAATAATGGTAATTCCTTTTAAAATAGAATCTATGTGTTCTCCATTTTGATAGAAGTTTAAATTGTTTCTTGTAATATTTCCTCCAAAAGAAAAAGTATGCATGGAAACTACACTATTTGATTTTTGATCAATAAAAGTATTATCAACCAAACAAGCGTTTTCTTCATCATTTTGAATTTTATAATAATCAACAGTAGCGTATCTGTCAGCAAAAACTTCTGTAACTACGTTAGATAAAACTGCGTTTGATGTTAAACTTTGATGACGTTCTATAATTTGAACATGCGCATTTTCTTCAACTACAATTAAATTTCTTGGCTGTACCATTGTTGCAGCTTCAGAACCCGTTGTAAAATTGATAATTTGAATTGGTTTTTCTAGCTCAACATTTCTTGGAATATGGATGTAAGCGCCTTCGGTTGCAAAAGCAGTGTTTAGAGAAGTTAAATTGTCTTGTTTTGCAACTTTATTAAAATAATTTTCTATAACTACCTTGTATTTTGGCTTTGTAAATGCAACAGACATTAAGCAAACATCTATAGCATCATGCGTAGTTGCCGATAAAAAAGAGCTGTATTTTCCGTCAATAAAAACAATTTTATATGAATCAATATCATGAATAAAATACTTTTTAACGTCAGCTAAATCTACAGAAGCATCTTTATTTAGAAAGAGGCTATAGTCGTTCTTTAAAATTGTATTTAGAGAAGTGTATTTCCAAGCTTCTAGTTTCTTGGTAGGAAAACCTAGCTTTTCAAAATTTTCTAAAGCTTCTGTTCTAATTTCATGAATATCAGAATTGATGTTAATTCCGTTTTCAAAAGCCACATATGATGATAGTATTTTTTCTTTTAATTCCATTTTTTCAGTCTTCAGAACTCAATTTATAGTTTTCGGTTTCACGTATTGTATTAAAACTTACTTACTAATTACTGCTTACTTTTTTTAAACTAATTCTTTTTTAATCCAATCATAGCCTTTTTCTTCTAACTCTAAAGCTAGAGAAGCATCGCCAGTTTTTACAATTTTTCCGTCATATAAAACGTGTACAAAATCAGGAATGATGTATTCTAATAAACGCTGATAGTGTGTAATTACAATTACAGCATTGTCTTTAGATTTTAATTTATTTACTCCGTTTGCAACAATACGCAAAGCGTCAATATCTAGGCCAGAATCAGTTTCATCTAGTATGGCTAATTTTGGTTCTAACATTGCCATTTGAAAAATTTCGTTACGTTTTTTTTCTCCTCCAGAAAAGCCTTCGTTTAAGGAACGCGATAAAAATTTTCGGTCTATTTCTAATAATTCAGATTTTTCACGAATCATTTTTAACATGTCTTTTGCAGGCATATCTTCTAAACCCCTTGCTTTACGAGTTTCGTTAATAGCAGTTTTTATAAAATTGGTTACAGAAACTCCAGGAATTTCTATAGGATATTGAAAAGATAAGAATACGCCATTGTGCGCTCTTTCTTCTGGTGAAAGTTCATTAATATCTTCACCATTTAATTCAATAGTTCCATTTGTAACTTCGTAATCTTCTTTCCCTGCAATAATATTAGCCAGTGTACTTTTTCCTGCACCATTTGGACCCATAATTGCATGTACTTCTCCTGCTTTTACTTCTAAATTCAATCCTTTTAAAATTGATTTATCATCGATACTTGCTTGTAAATTTTCTATTTTTAACATGCTCTATTATGCTATTTGCTTTTAGTTTTAACTAGAAGCGTTATTTTTTAATTAATTATCCAACACTTCCTTCTAAACTAATTTCCAATAATTTTTGAGCTTCAACAGCAAATTCCATTGGTAGTTTATTAAGTACTTCTTTACTAAATCCGTTTACAATTAAAGCGATTGCTTTTTCTGTGTTAATTCCACGTTGGTTGCAGTAAAACAATTGCTCTTCACCAATTTTACTAGTTGTAGCCTCGTGTTCTATTTGCGCTGATTTATTTTTTACTTCTATATAAGGAAACGTATGTGCGCCACAAGCATTTCCCATTAATAGAGAATCACATTGTGAAAAATTACGAGCATTTTCTGCTCTTGAGCTTATTTGCACTAACCCTCTGTAACTATTTTGAGAATGACCCGCAGAAATTCCTTTAGAAATAATGGTCGACCTTGTGTTTTTACCAAGGTGAATCATTTTTGTTCCCGTATCTGCTTGCTGATAATGGTTGGTTACCGCAATCGAATAAAATTCGCCTACAGAATTATTTCCTTTTAAAATACAACTTGGATATTTCCAAGTTACAGCAGAACCCGTTTCTACTTGTGTCCAAGAAATTTTTGCATTTGTTTCGCACAAACCTCTTTTGGTTACAAAGTTGAAAACGCCCCCTTTACCATTTTTGTCTCCAGGATACCAGTTTTGTACAGTAGAATATTTAATTTCTGCATCATCCATAGCAACTAATTCTACAACTGCTGCGTGTAATTGATTTTCATCTCTACTTGGCGCTGTACAACCTTCTAAATAAGACACGTAACTTCCTTTGTCTGCAATAACAAGCGTTCTTTCAAACTGACCTGTTCCGCCTTCATTAATTCTAAAATAAGTTGATAATTCCATTGGACAACGAACCCCTTTTGGGATATAGCAGAAAGATCCATCAGAAAAAACTGCTGAATTTAGTGCTGCATAAAAGTTGTCTGATGTTGGCACAATGGTTCCTAAATATTTTTTAACTAGCTCTGGATGTTCTTGAATTGCTTCAGAAATTGGCATAAAAATAATACCTTTTTCACCTAATGTTTTTTTGAAAGTTGTTGCTACAGAAACAGAATCTATAACAATATCTACAGCTACATTAGATAGTTTTTTTTGCTCATCAATAGAAATTCCAAGTTTCTTAAAAGTCTCTAATAAATCTGGATCTACCTCATCTAAAGAATTTAATTTAGGTTTCTTTTTTGGAGCAGAATAGTAGGCAATTTCTTGAAAGTTTGGTTTGGGATATGTTACGTTTGCCCATTCTGGTTCTTTCATTTTTTGCCAAACCCGAAATGCGTCTAAACGCCAATCAGTCATCCATTTTGGTTCGTTTTTCTTTTTAGAAATTGCACGAACAACGTCTTCGCTTAACCCTTTTGCAAAGGTTTCACTTTCTATTTCTGTGTAAAAACCATATTCGTATTCTTTGGTTTTTAATTCTTGTTCTAAATCGTCTTCAGTATATTTTGACATCTTTTTCTAATTTTTAAAGTGAAAATGATTCTCCACAACCACAAGTTCTATTTGCGTTTGGATTGTTAAAAACAAAACCTTTACCGTTTAAACCTCCAGAATATTCTAGGGTAGTTCCAACTAGGTATAAAAAGCTTTTTTTGTCAACGATGATTTTCACATTATTTTCTTCAAAAACTTTATCAGTTTCTTGTTTATTTTTATCAAAAGTTAAATCGTAAGATAAACCTGAGCAACCTCCACTTTTTACGCCAACTCTAACAAAATCTATAGCTGCGTCAAAACCGTCATCAGTCATTAACTCAATAACTTTTTTCTTTGCTGTATCTGAAACTTTTATCATAATTTTAAATAGATTAAATCTAAATAGTATGCAAAGATACAATATAAGTGTCATAATAAAGCAATGTTATATTATCAAATGTGATGAGACAATTAGTTTTATCGATTACTCTTGAAAGCCTTTATTATTAACGAAATCGAAATCAGAAAGTGACAATAAAAAGGCCTTTAAATCTGCCTTGTCTTTTGTGGTTAAAAGAACACCTCCTTGATGTACTTTTTTCATTAAAGGATCTAAAGTAGTTGATCTTTTTAAACCTTCTGAATAATGATTGATGACTTCATCTAAGGTTTCAAATCTGCCGTCATGCATATAGGGTGCTGTAAAAGCTAAATTTCTAATCGATGGAGATCTGAATTTTCCATTATCAGCAGGATCACCTGTTACGTTTCCAAATCCTAGATCTGAAAAAGTAGCATCTAAGCCATTATTGTGAAATTTATTATCGGTCCAAAGAGGATTGTTATCACTTCCGTGGCAATGAAAACAGTCTCCTTTTGCTTCATCCATAAAAACAGCAAATCCGTTTTGTTCTTCGGATGTTAAGGTAGTTTCACCATTTAAATATTGATCAAATTTCGAATTGCCAGAAATAAGTGTTCTTTCAAATTGTGCAATTGCTTTTGTTACGGCAACAGAATCTATAGTCGAGCTGCCAAATGCATGCAAAAATAATATTGGATATTCTAAGTGATTTTGTAATTTCTGAACTACATTTTTCCAGTTTGCATGCATTTCTATCGGGTTTGAAACGGGCTCAAAAGCTTGTTTTTCTAAACCAAACTCTTTGCCGTCCCAAGCAAAACGCTCGTCAAAATTCCAAGCTAAATTAAATAAAGGCATTGAATTTCTCGTTCCTAAAAGGCCGTCGATTCCATTACTAAACTGTTGATTATCTGTAAATGATTTCTTCGGATTGTGGCAGGAGGCGCAAGATTGAGTTCCATCACCAGACAATATTTTATCGAAAAATAATTTTTTGCCGAGTGTAACACCTTCTTGTGTTAAAGGATTATTCGAAGGAATTAAAGGGGCAATTAATTTGTTTGCAAAAAGTGTTGGAATCTCTAAATTGTATGGAATTGGTGTATATATTTCTTCTTCTTTTGACGAACAATTCATCAAAAGAAAAAAGGAAAGAAGAAATAAATAGTTGTTTTTCATTTTTGCTTCTTTGTTATTTCGAGTTACTAAGAAATCTTTTTTTAAAACAATATTCCACAAGTCTAATTTTGCTATAATATCGATTTTTTTTACTGTGTTACGTTGCCTAAACTAAAAACAGATTTCCCATTAGCACTCATCATTTTTTGAGCTTCAAAATTCGGCATTAAAACGGTATTTAATTCATTTAAATTCCAAGTATTTGGATTTTTAAACCACTCTGCAATGTTCATTTTAATTTCAATGGTTGTATTATTCGTGATTTTTATAGCACCTAAATCAACGTCAAAAGAAGTGTCTTGAAAAATTAAATTAGCAGGATCTGTTCTGTTCACCGATCTAATAGCGTGGTAGTTAAAACTTGCGTCTTGGTTGTTTACATCTTTGTATTTACCATCAAATTGCATGTAATGATACCCACCTCCTAACATTCCTGGAACGTTAAAAGAAACAGAATTTAAATCTTGGTAAATTCCATCTTTATTGTCTGTATCTGCAAAACCAAAGGTAAACTTCAAGATATTTACACCTTGCTCAATTTGTTCAAAATTGAGCCGAATACCTGTGTTTTCTCCGATATTAATTAGTTGATAATTTTTTATCTTACGACCAACTTTAAGATTAGAAAGCAGGTATCTTAAATCATTAATGCTAATTATTTCGCCATTTTTAGTTGTAAACTTAAACTTATTGAAATCTGATGCATTTACAGGAACTCCATCCCAATTTTGGGTGAATGTAAGTGTAACGTTTACAGGTTTCGGATAAATACAACAATCTAATTCATCATTACAAGATGAGAAAGAAATGATGATTAAAAAAAGACAAATTATTTTTTTCATTTTCTATTTTATTTTTATAATTAATGCATCCGAAAACCCTTTATTTTCTAAAATATCTCCGCTATTACTAGTGGTTTCTCCAACAGCAATTATAGATTTATTATTTAATTGCACAGCATCAAATAATAAATCATTTTCAGACCCCCCAACAAACTTTTGCCAAAGAATGTCTCCATTAATATCTACTTTTAAAATCCAAGCATCGTTTTGCCCTTGGTTTGTAAAACCGGCATCTAAACTTCTAGAATTACCTGCAATTATAAAGCCATTATCATTCGTTTTAGAAATTGAGCGCGCTACATCAAAACTGCTTGCTCCAATTGTTTTTTGCCAGATTAAATTACCATTTGTAGAGATTTTAAGCATCCATAAATCGGCGCCACCTCTATTGTTGCTAACATCTTTGTCTGAACTTCGAGTATCCCCAACAATCATAAAATTACCATCAGCTGTTGCTGCAATTGCTCTTGGCTCGTCAATTTCTGAGCCTCCAAAACTTTTTTCCCAAATAAGGGTTCCATCCGAGGCAATTTTTAAAATCCAAAAGTCATAGCCTCCTTTATTGTTAGAAATATTAAAGTCTTTACTATCTGAAGAGGCAGTAATTATATATTCATTATCTGATGTTTCTACAATTCCAAAAGGGATTTCGGTAAAAGAACCTCCAAAATATTTGCTCCATTCCAGACTTCCGGTTGATGCTAATTTTAACGCCCAAACATCTCCACCGGCATGTTTAGCACTTTTAGAATTTCCTTGACCTCCAGAAGCAGACACATCTAAAACACCTGTTATTAAAAAGCCATTATCTTGGGTTTGTAATAATGCTGTACCTGAATCTGCGCCAGTATAGCCAAACGTTTTTTGCCACAAAATATCGCCATTATTGCTAATTTTAAGAATCCAAAAATCTTGAGCGCCGGCATTTAAAGTTACATCGCCATTATCGCTTTTACTGTAACCCAAAAGGGCGAAACCATCATCGTTGGTAGTAATGATGTCTGCACCTCTATCATCACTAGAGCCGCCATAGGTTTTAGACCAAAGAAGGGTGTCATCGGATGAGAATTTCATCACCCAAAAATCAAAATCTTCATTATTTTTATTAATAATATTACCATCGTTACTTTGAGTGTATCCTAGAATTGCGTAACCACCATCCGAAGTGTTTACAACAGATTGTGAAACATCATTTTTAGAACCACCGAAGGTTTTTATAAATTCAATTTTATTAGAATTTGTTGCTAGATTTTCTATTCCTTCATCTTTTGAACAATGAATGAATAAAAAGAGAATAGGTATATAGCAAATTTTTTTCATTGATTGCTGGAAAATTTTATTCAGATTTTTTGATCAGAAATAATCCTCTTTGAAGATCACTGATAACAATTACACCACTTTTAAAAAACGGATATACATTCCAAGCTCCGTCAAAACTAGGATTGTTTTTTTCTGGATGAGTATCAAAAAAACCAATTTCTGTCATGTTTTTGTTTTCGATATCAGAAATATCAATCATTCTTACACCTGCTGTATAATTTGCTTGGTAATATATATTATCTTTTACATACCCATTATGATCTATGGCATCTGTAGTTCCAAAATATTCAAAATGAAGTTTTGGGTTGTCTAAATCTTTAAAATCAAAAATAATACTTCTTGTTTTGCCTCCTAAACGAGATTCATCTAATTCATCTCCTAAAATAAAATAATTAGAATCTTCTGTAAACCAACCTTGATGTGCATATTTTACATTGGGATAACTAATAGCTGCTAGTTTTATGGGGTTGCTTTTGTTTGAAATATCTACAATAACAACTTCATTTTCGTTGCTACCAATTAAAATTTCTTTACCCACGTGTTCTGTGTCGGGACCGTTGTAGGTGACTACTTGTGCATCGTGTGCATAGTTAGTAAAACCACCTTCATCTCTTGGTTTTATAGGATTTTGAATATTAATAAATAACGGACCGCCTTTATAGGTGCCATTTCTACTTGTACCTACAGGATATGCATAGCCATTCGTCTCATTAATTACAATATTATGTGCACTTCCAAAATTTGTGAATGTAAAATCTGGAGAAAAAATTTGTGGAGGATTTACCACATCTTTCAATTTAGTTAAATCGAATATTTGCATGCCATGATTTGTAGCTTCGCTCACCACATACGCATAGTTATTATACACTTTTACGTCTCTCCAAATGCTATTTACGGTTTCTGTAGGAATAAAACCAAGCACAATAGGTGCTGTTGGGTTACTGATATCGACCATAGATAGACCCGTATTTAGACCAATTAGGGCATATTCTTTGTTTGTTGTAGTATCTGTCCAGCCCCAAGAATCATTTCCAAGTAAGTCAATAGCTGCTGTATTTGAAAGATTTAAATCTTTCAGTTCTATTCTTGCCAATAAGTCATAACCACTGCAAGGATATCCGTCTGCCATTCCATTTACACATTTTCCTTTTGGATTTTCAATAATTATTGGATCAACTACCGGGAACTCAATACCATCTTTAGAGCAACTTAATGCAATCAGGACAAACAAAAAAAGGGTATTTTTTATCATTTTATTTATATTATTGAAAAAGAAAATTTAAGCTAATTTTACAACGAATTTATTGCTTTTAAAGCAGGTATCTTACTTATGAATTCAAAAATAGTATATATAATTGGTTTCTATAAAAAATCTCTGTTAAAGTACTTTTGAAATTTTTTATAATGTACCTATCTTTGCGGTATGTTAGAAGATAAAAATCAACAAAGAACATCATTGGCAGAACTAGGAGAGTTTGGCTTGATCAATCATATTACAAAATATTTTAAAACAGAAAATTCATCAACAATTAAAGCAATTGGTGATGATGCAGCCGTTTTAGACGCTTCAGAAAAACAAACTTTAGTTACCACAGACTTGTTGATTGAAGGCGTGCATTTCGATTTAAGTTACATGCCACTTAAACACCTAGGTTACAAAGCGGTAGTAGTTAATTTGTCTGATGTGTATGCAATGAATGGAGTTGCAGAACAAATTACAGTTTCTTTAGCAGTTTCTAACCGTTTTTCTTTGGAAGCTATTGAAGAATTGTATGCAGGAATTCAGTTAGCTTGTGAAACGTATAATGTTGATTTAATTGGTGGCGATACCACCTCATCAACTAAAGGAATGTTAATTTCTGTTACGGCGATTGGTAAGGTAAATAAAGACGAAGCTGTGTATAGAAATACAGCTAAAGAAACCGACTTAATTGTGGTTACTGGAGATTTAGGCGCTGCTTATTTAGGATTGCAAGTATTAGAAAGAGAAAAGCAAGTTTTTAAAGTAGACCCTAACAATCAGCCAGAATTAGACAATTACACGTACTTAATTGAGCGACAATTAAAACCAGAGGCTAGAAAAGATGTTGCTGCTTTATTAAAAGAATTGGAAGTTAAACCAACTTCTATGATTGATGTTTCTGATGGATTATCGTCTGAGCTTTTTCATATTTGTACCCAAAGTAAAGTGGGTTGTAAAGTGTACGAAGATAAATTGCCTTTAGATCCGCAAGTAATTTCTGCTTGTGAAGAATTTGAGTTAGATTCTACTATGGTTGCTTTAAGTGGTGGAGAAGATTATGAGTTACTTTTTACTGTTGCTATTGCTGATTTTGATAAAATTAAAGGAAACCCTCATTTTTCTATAATTGGCCACGTCACTGCCGAAAATCAAGGTTTGCAATTAATTACAAGATCTGGTCAAGAAATTGAGCTGAAAGCGCAAGGCTGGAGTTTGTTAAACAAATAGGATTAAAAATAAACTTTTATTACTAAAAATTACAGCTATTTCTAATGAAATCACTGCGTTTAATTCTGTCTAATGCAAAGTATTTTGCGCCTGCTTGGGTTTTTTCATCCATCAATATTTTAATAGGTACTTGGATACTTTACATCCCTTATATTAAAAATAAATTCGATTTAAATGATGCTCAAATTGGACTCGCTTTATTTTTTACGGCTTTGGGTTTGTTAATTTCTATTCCGTTTGTAGCAATTATAAATAAAAAAATTGGCGTTGGTAAATCGACTAAAATCGGAATTATTCTTTTAGCAATTTTCTATAATTTTCCGCTACTTGCGCCAAGTTATATTGCTTTATGCACTGCTTTATTGTGTTTGGGTCTTCTGTCTGGTTTTACAAGTATTTCCTTAAATGCATTAACTTCTCATATCGAAAAAAATGAAGAACAAAATTTTATGTCTGCAGCACATGGTTTTTTTAGTTTGGGCGGTTTTATTGGCGCAGGAGTAGGAAGTTTATTTATAAGTCAGTTTTCAAACCCAAGTTTTCACATGCTTGGAATATCAATATTTATCATATTAATCACTTTGTTTTTAGCTAAAAATTACGAAAAAATAAGTGGTTCAGAAAAAGAAAAAACCAATCATAATGCTACTTTTTTTAGCAGTATAAAACCGTTATTGGTAATTTCTATAATTGCTTTTATCATTATGTTTAATGAGGGTGCTGTGGAGCATTGGAGTAATTTGTTTCTTTTTGATGTAATAAAAGTTTCGGAAAGTAAAGCAGGTTTAGGTTTTATTCTTTTTTCTTTAACCATGACAATTGGTCGGTTTTTAGGAGATGGATTTAGCTATAAAATAGGATCTAAAAAAATTATACTGTACGCTTCTTGTATTGCCTTTATTGCCTACTTGTGTATTATTTCTTCTAGTTTTTACTTTAGTCTTTTAGGCTTTGGACTTTTAGGTTTTGGTTTATCAGTTATTGTACCAGAAGTTTTTAGAATTGCAGGCAAAACAGAAGGGATAGATACTTCTTTTGCAATTTCTATAGTTTCAGGAATTGGTTTTGTTGGTTTTTTAGTTGGGCCCGTTATTCTTGGGGCAATCTCTAACTGGAGCAACTTAGTAATGAGTTATGTGTTTTTATCAGCATTGATTATTGTTGCATTTTTACTGACTTTAGTTGGGTTGAAAAAGAAGATTTAATCTTTACAATTAAGTTTAACAAGCTTTCACAAACTCTTTCAAAACTGCAATTAATTCAGCTGTGTTTTCAACATGGCTCATATGTCCGTCAGGAAAAATAATAAGTTCTGAATTTGTTTTTTTAGCTTCTTCCAACGAATTTTTGCACTCTAAAACAGGATCTTTTTCGCCAGCAATTAGCAATTTTTTAAAATTATTTTCTACTAAAATAGCATTTGTATTTAAACGCAGTTTCATGCCTTCTTGCGCAGCAATGTAACCCTGTAAAGAAGTTTGTAAAGCTTCTTTTTTTATAGCTTCTATTTCGTTTTTAAATGCCGATAAATTATCCTGATGAAACAAATTTGAAATAGATATTTTTACCATATTTTCAAAGTTATTTTGCACCATTTTATTTGCTCTCGTTCTTAATTTTTTTCGTTCTTCAGAATCTTCGTAAGAGGTTGAGTTTAAAAGACATATTCCTTTTATTTTAACAGGATTCATTTTGGTTAGCGCTAAAGAAATATAGCCTCCTAAAGAGTGCCCAACCAAAATATATTTTCTAATTTTTAAGTGTTTTAAAATAGCTTTAATTGTTTCGGCAAAAAGCTCCATAGAATGCACATAACCCAAACAATCAGATTTTCCGTGACCTAATAAATCAATCGTAATAATTCTGTTTTTTTTGATGAGTTCTGGAGTAATTTTATCCCACATCGTGGAATTCTCTAAAAACCCGTGAATCAGCACAACTGCGGTTCCTTTTCCTTGATCAGTATAAAAAATATTGGCGTTTTTGAAATTCAAAATCATAGAAACAAATATAAGATTTGATTCTATTTAGAGAACTTAAAACATCATAAACTATTTACTATATTTGAAGAGTATTCAATTAAATCAATCATATGTTTTTTAAAAAAATTACACTTTTAACGCTCTTTGTTTTTTCTTTAACGCTTACTGCTCAAATTGATGAGAAAAAACTTGATAAACTAATAGAAAAAACGTTAAAAACTTTTGATATTCCAGGTATTTCTGTAGGTATTTTAAAGGATGAAAAAATAGTATACGCTAAAGGTTTTGGTGTTCGTTCTTTAACCAATCAAAAAGACATGAATCAAAATACATTGGTTGGGATAGCCTCTAATAGTAAAGGTTTTACCTGTTTTGCATTGGCGATGATGGTTGATGAAGGTAAACTAAATTGGGACGACAAGGTACGGAAATATATTCCTGAGTTTCAATTGTATGATGCTTGGGTTACAGAACAATTTACAGTTAGAGATTTAGTAACGCACAGAAGTGGTATGGGTTTAGGCGCAGGAGATTTGATGTTTTTTCCTGAAGGAAATGATTTTATGGTGAAAGATGTTATCAGCAATGTAAAATACCTAAAACCAGAAAGTTCATTTAGAAGTGAATTTATGTACAATAACAATATGTTTATTATTGCTGGCGAAGTTTTAAAACGTGTTAGTGGTCTTACTTGGGAAGAGTTTATTGAAAATAAAATAATGAAACCTGTAGGCATGATAAACAGTAAAGCGTCTTACAACCGAGTTACCAATACAACCAATAGCATTGATGCGCATACAATGGCGGATGGCAAAGTAATTCAAATTCCGCATGATTGGAGCGAAACTGCAAATGCTGCTGGCGGAATTGTAAGCAACGTAACCGACATGCTAACTTGGGCAAAATTTTTAATGAATGATGCGGTTACTAAAGATGGTAAACGTTTGTTAAGTGAGCAACAATTTTATGAATTATGGCAATTGCAAACTGCTATGAAGGTTGGTAAAAATGACAGTTACAATTCCAGTTTTAAAGGTTATGGTTTGGGTTGGTTTTTAACGGATATAAAAGGTGGCTACAAGCAAGTGTATCACACCGGTGGTTTGTTGGGAACGGTAACGCAGTTTACAATGATTCCGGATTTAGATCTGGCAATTGTGGTGTTAACAAACCAAATGAACGGAAATGCGTTTAATACAATTACAAACACCATTAAAGATAGTTATTTAGGGTATACAGATAGAAATTGGTTAAAAAGTTACGGAGACAAAAACGCTAATTTTATAGCGTATAATGACAGTATAAAGGGAAGTGTTTTTACCAAAGTAGCACTTGCAAAAAAGAATCCAAATTTACCAAAACCCAATCAAATTGTTGGCACGTATAAAGACGATTGGTTTGGAAATATAACAATTACAAATGACGGAAATTCTTACCATATAAAAAGTGAACGTTCACCAACTTTAGTGGGCGAATTATTACTTTATAACCAAACAACTTTTGTAGCAAAATGGAACAATAGAAGTTATGATGCAGATATTTTTGTGCAGTTTTCTTTTGATGAAAAAGGAAATGCAACGGGTGCAACTATGAAAGCTATTGCGCCAATTACCGATTTTAGTTTCGATTTTCATGATGTAAACCTTAAAAAAGTAGACTAATTTTGAACAAAACAAAAGAAATTTGGATTGCAGGTTTTGCATTATTTTCACTCTTTTTTGGAGCAGGAAATTTAATTCTACCTCCTTTTTTAGGCGTAAAATCAGGTTTAGATTGGTGGATTGTTGTCTGTGGCTTTGTATTAACAGCAGTAACAATTCCTATTTTGGCAATTTTTGCACACGCAAAATTACAAGGAACTTTATATGATTTTGGCAAAAAAGTATCACCGCTTTTTAGCACTATTTATTGCTTATTAATTTACCTAATTGCAGTTGCAATTCCGTCTCCAAGAACTGCAGCAGTAACGCACGAAATGACGGTTCAACCGTTTTTTGAGACATCATCACTTTTAACAAGTGTTATTTACTTTGTATTCGTCTTTATTTTCGCTATAAATCGTTCAAAAGTTATTGGTTTAATCGGTAAGTTTTTAACGCCAATTATTGTTTTAATTTTACTGATGATAATTGTAGTTGCATTTTTTACAGCGCCAAACATTGTAACTCCAACTACATTTAAAACGCCTTTTGTTGACGGTATTTTAGAAGGATATCAAACTTTTGATGCAATTGGTGGCGTTGTTGTTGGAGCAGTAATTATTATTTCTTTAAATTACAGTAGTTTCACAACTTTTGAAGCGAAAAGAAAATTGATTAGACAAGCAGGTTTAATTGCAGGTACAGGTTTACTTTTAATTTATGGAGGTTTAATTTTAAGCGGATCTTTATTTTCTTCGACATTTACAGAAAACGCAACAAGAATTGAAGTTTTATCAGGATTAAGTACACAAACTTTAGGCAACTTCGGAACCGCCTTTTTAAGTGTTTTGGTTGCTTTGGCTTGTTTTACAACGGCAGTAGGGATTGTAACAGGAACTGCAGATTACATCAAAGGAATTTGTAATGATTCACAAGCTGCCTATATAATAACGGCAGCAGTTTCATCAGTAATTGGTATTGTTGTTGGGAGCTATAATGTTGGTTTTATTATCGATGTGGCAGTTCCTGCTTTAATGTTTCTATATCCAATTACAATTGTGCTTATTTTACTAAATATAGTTCCTGATAAACTTGCATCAAAATTAGTTTTTAGAGGTGTTGTAATCGTGACTTTTATCTTTAGTATTCCAGATTTTTTAGGCTTTATAATTCCTAGAGAAAACTTAGCCGGAATTAAAAGTATCATTCCTTTAGCCGAGTTTAGTTTGGGTTGGGTAATACCTGCTTTATTGGTTTTTGTTGGGTTAAATTTGTTAAAAAATAAGGCACACGAATAAACTAATACTTGTTGGCAACGGCTTTGATTTAGCGCATGGATTGCCCACTTCTTGTAAACATTTTTTGAATGATTTTTGGTTTAATTTATCTAAAAATTATGATGATTTGTTAAGATATATTGATTCAGGAAAATATCAGGTTTATATACTTGGTCATTCTTGTGGTTTATCAGACAGACTCTTACTTAACACAATATTTGAACATAGTAATTGTAGGTTTATAAAAGTATTCTATTATAAGACAGGAGAAAAAGATAATTACACTGATATGATACAGAATATTTCAAGACATTTTGATGACAAACAAAAAATGAGAAGAAAAATAGTGAATAAAAAACTTTGTGATACATTGACACAAACTGTTCGTTTTAAAAGTAAATAAGTTTCAATTTATTAATCACAAAACCCACCAAACAACTCAATTTCGTTTAAAGTTTTCCAAACTTAAGAGTTAAATTCTTTTGGTGAAAATGTATACAGAAGTAGTTTTTTTCTGTCTCTTATAAAAAAATTAATACATAAAAAAAGATTTACATAAGTTAATCTTTCTAAAAAATAATGTGAGTTGTTAGAAATCTTTGTTGCAAACCCAAATCAAATTATAAAAAGAGAAGAACTTACTAAAAAAGTATGGGAAGATCATGGAGTTTTTGTTAGTAGGAGTTTAGATACTTATATTTCTAAATTAAGAAAAAAATTAAAAGACGACTCATCTATTCAATTAATAAATATTCATGGAGTTGGTTACAAATTAGAAGTAAGCAATAGAATTTCTTAAATATCATCAGCATAAAGTCTTTTAATTTAAAATAGTGTATTTTTGATGATCAATTTAAAGTGTCTTTTTTGTTAAACTACTATTTATATCCAAATAAAAACTCGAATGAATGGGTAGCTTTTGTGCATGGTGCAGGAGGTAGTAGTTCTATTTGGTACAAACAAGTTCGTGATTTTAAAAAGCACTTTAACGTTTTAATTTTAGATTTAAGAGGTCATGGAAATAGCAAGCCAAAACTAAAAGATACGTTTAACCCTAAATACACATTTGATTCTATTACAATCGATATTGTTGAGGTTATTGAATATTTAAAAATCAAAAAATCTCATTTTATAGGTATTTCATTAGGCACAATATTGATTCGTAATTTAGCTGAAAAAAGACCAGAATTGGTTAAAAGTATGATTATGGGTGGAGCAATTATTAAGCTTAATTTTCGTTCTCAAGTACTTATTAAAGTTGGTGTTGTTTTTAAATCGGTGGTGCCCTATATGTTACTTTACAAACTCTTTGCATTTATTATAATGCCAAGAAAAAATCATAAAAAATCAAGATTACTTTTTGTAAACGAAGCAAAAAAACTATACCAAAAAGAATTTATTCGTTGGTTTAAATTAACATCAGAAATAAACCCTTTACTGCGTTTTTTTAGAACAAAAGATATAAATATTCCTACTTTTTATATTATGGGCGCAGAAGACCATTTGTTTTTGCCTTCTATAAAAAACATTGTTTCAAAGCATTTAACTTCTACGTTATTTGTTGTTGAAAACTGTGGTCATGTGGTAAATGTAGAACAGCCAGAAACATTTAATAATCAAACAATTAGCTTTATTTCTTCTTTAAGTTAAACGAATCGTTTAGGCGGGTTTAATTAATAAAACGTATTACACATAAAAAAAGCGAGTTGTAAAACTCGCTTTTTATTTAAATTAGGTTAAGATTGTTGCATCAATTCTTCAATTTCATTCACCTCAATAGGTATGTTTCCCATTAAATTAAAAGGAGTTCCTTTTTCTTGAATAACAACATCATCTTCTAAACGAATTCCAAAACCTTCTTTCGGAATATAAATTCCTGGTTCTACCGTAAAGACCATATTTGCCCGCATTGGCTCATGTAATAAACCGTAATCGTGGGTATCTAAACCAATATTATGACTCGTTCCGTGCATAAAATATTTTTTATAAGCAGGCCATTTTGGATCTTGATTTTGCACATCCGCTTTGTTTAATAAACCTAAATTCAGTAATTCTGAAGTCATTATTTTACCAACTTCTATGTGATATTCTTTCCACAAAGTTCCTGGAAGCAGCATTTTTGTAGCTTCTTTTTTAACATGATTTACTGCGTTGTAAACTGCTTTTTGTCGATCAGAAAAACGCCCAGAAACAGGAATGGTTCTTGATAAATCACTTTTATAGTTTGCGTATTCTGCAGCAATATCAAACAAAATTAAATCGCCCTCTTTACATTGTTGGTTATTTTCTATGTAATGCAATACATTAGCATTATTTCCTGAAGCTATAATTGGCGTGTATGCAAATCCTTTTGATCTATTTCTAATGAATTCGTGAATTAACTCGGCTTCAATTTCATATTCCCAAACACCTGGTTTTACAAAGTTTAAAATTCTTCTAAAACCTTTTTCTGTAATGTTACATGCCTGTTGCATTAAATCCAATTCAATGGGGTCTTTTACAGCACGCAAACGTTGTAAAATAGGACTACTTTTTGCCACAGTATGTGCAGGATATTTTGCCAATAACCACTTTGTAAAACGATTTTCACGGGTTTCTGTTTCTATAGAAGCTCTATAATGTTCGTTGGTATTAATGTAAAAGGTATCGCAATACGTCGTCATTTCAAACAATACTTTTTCTAAATCTTGCAGCCAATAAACTGTTGTAATTCCGCTTGTTAAAAAAGCCGCTTCTTTCGTTAGTTTTGCGCCTTCCCAAACAGCAATATGATCGTTCGTTTCTGTTGTAAATAAAACTTCTCTTAAATTTGGATTTGGACAATCTGGAAATAATAGTAATACACTTTCTTCTTGATCAACACCACTTAAATAAAAAATATCTCGGTGTTGCTCAAAAGGCAATGTACTGTCTGCGCCTGTTGGGTAAATATCGTTTGAGTTAAAAACAGCTAAACTATTTGGCTTCATTTGAGAAGCAAAATTTTTACGGTTTTTAATAAAAAGTTGTGAGTCTATTAGAGAATATTTCATACTGATTTGTATTTAAAACACAAATGTAGCAATTATTAAAGCAAACGTACCTTGATTCTAAATATCATAAGGTTTATTCTAAATCTCTAAAATAAATTTAGCACTATTTCTAGGGCGTTCGAGCAGGCTTTCCATTATATCTTTTTGCTTAAATAAGCAAAAAGGATGCCATTTCAATCCCTAACGCAAATTTAGCTAATATTAAAAATCCTACAAAATTTTAAAGCTTTGTAGGATAGTAATATTTAATATCTTTTCTTTTTAGGAGCACCAGTTCTTCCTCTCCCTGTTGTAGTTTCAGTCTTATTCCCTTTAAAATGAGGCTTGCTCTTTGGCTTGTTCGCTAGAGAAGAAGTGCTTTTACTTTTCTTTCCAAAAGAACCTTTACTTTGTGTTGCAGCTCTTTTTGCAGGTGCAGTATCCGTAGGTTCAAAACCTTCTAAAACTGTAGTTTTTAGCTTCTCGTTTAGCAGTTTTTCAATTTCATTTTGATATTCTGTTTCTTCACTACAAACCAAAGAAATTGCTTCTCCTGCAGCACCAGCTCTACCCGTTCTACCAATTCTGTGCACATAATCTTCTGGCACATTTGGTAATTCGTAATTAATAACGTGCGGTAATAAAGGAATGTCTAAACCACGAGCAGCAATATCTGTTGCAACTAAAATTTTAATACTATTATCTTTAAAGTTTTTTAACGCTTTTGTTCTTGCTCCTTGGCTTTTATTTCCATGTATTGCAGCAGACGAAATCCCCGCTTTTATTAATTTTTCTGTAAGCTTATTGGCACCATGTTTTGTTCTTGTAAAAACTAAAACCTGACTCCAATTCCCGTCTTTTATCAACTTAATTAATAAGGTTGTTTTGTCATTTTTATCAACATTAAAAACTTTGTGCGTTACTTTTGGGGCGGTAGAATTTTGCGGTGCAGTTTCTACAGAAACTGGGTTTCTTAAAATACCAGCAGCTAATTTTTTAATATCATTAGAAAAAGTTGCAGAAAACATTAAATTTTGACGCTTTGCTGGCATAAAGCTAATAAGCTTGTTTAAATCCCTAGCAAAACCCATGTCTAACATTCTGTCTGCTTCATCTAAAATTAGCACATCAATTCTGTTAAAAGATACTGCTTTTTGGTCGTGTAAATCTAATAATCTACCAGGAGTTGCAACCAAAATATCTACACCTTGTTTTAAGGTTGCTATTTGGCTAGATGCTTTTACACCACCAAAAACTACTGCAGATTTTACATTTACATACTTGCTGTATTCTCTAACATTGTCGTGCACTTGCGCCGCTAATTCTCTTGTTGGTGTTAAAACTAACACACGTAAAGGTCTGTATTTTGGGTGTTTTGTTTCTGATAAGTATTGTAAAATAGGCAGGGTAAAACCAGCTGTTTTCCCTGTTCCTGTTTGTGCAGAAGCTAAAATATCTTTCCCTTCTAAAATAACAGGAATTGCTTTTTGTTGAATTGAAGTAGGAACTGTATATCCTTTTTCTTCTACTGCTTTTACTAAAGCATCTGATAAACCTAGGTCTTTAAATGACATTGATAATATTTAAAAAATGTAAATTTTATTTTTTATAGAGCTGCAAATGTACATTGATTAATTGTTTACTTTTAGATATATATGGTTTAGTTAAGTTATGCGTAAAAAAAAAGATGCTATTAAGCATCTTTTTAAAGTCTTTTATATTTTAAATTATCTTCTTCTACTTGTGCCTCTACCTTTTATAATTTCTAGAATAAACAAAATAATAATTGCTCCAGACGCGCCTTTACAATGTCGCTTATCCATCCACTACCAAAACTAATAACTAATTGTCCAAATACCCAAGCACTCACAAAACTGCCAGCATTAACAATAATAATACTTATTATTAAACCATAGCCATTATTCGGTCATTAGCGTATTCGCTATTTAACCGTAAACTGATCCAATAATAATTGTGTTTAATAATCTATCTATAGTGTAAAGTTTTAATTGATTAATTATTACTAATTTAGTAAAAAAAATAGCTAAATTTTTTTAACGGAAACAACAAGTTTTTAATTTTAAAAGAACCTTTGAACTTTGCAAACTAAAAATAATTATTTAGATGAAAAAAATTACACAGTATGTGCTGTTTTTATTTAGCAGCATTTTAATAGCACAACAAGCACCAACAAGCACTAGTAGTGCAGAGAAAGCTTTAAAAGATAAAAAAAAACTAGAAAATAGTTCCTTGGTAAAAAACATCAATTTTACAAATATTGGACCAACAGTTATGAGTGGACGAGTTGTAGATGTAGATGTAAACCCTAATAATACCACAGAGTTTTATGTAGGTTACGCTTCCGGTGGCTTGTGGTACACAAATAATAATGGTACAACTCTTACGCCCGTTTTAGACAATTCGCCAACTCAGAATATTGGTGATATTGCAGTAGATTGGAATTCAGAAACCATTTGGGTTGGTACAGGTGAAAAAAATTCTTCACGCTCATCGTATGCAGGTATTGGTATTTTAAAATCTACTGATAAAGGCAAAACATGGAACAATGTTGGTTTGCTAGATGCTCATCATACAAGTAGAATTCTCATCAACCCAAATAATACAGATGAGGTTATTATTTGTGTTATTGGTCATTTATATTCTTCAAACGAAGAAAGAGGTGTTTTTAAAACTTCGGATGGAGGAAAAACTTGGTCCAAAACTTTATATATTGATGAAAATACAGGAATTATAGATGTTGCTGTTGCACCAGAAAATTTTAATGTAATGTATGCGGCTTCTTGGGAAAGACAACGCAAAGCTTGGGATTTTGATGGCGATGGTAAAAATTCTGCTATTTATAAAAGTACAGATGCAGGAACTACTTGGGCAAAGATTGCTGATAAAAGCGGATTCCCAACAGGCGATGGAGTTGGTAGAATTGGTTTAGCCGTTTTTAATGAAAATACCGTGTATGCTTTGCATGATAGTCAGTTTAGAAGAGAAAAAAATAAAGACAAAAAACTTTCTGAGGACTTAACAAAAGAAGATTTTAAAACAATGTCTTCAGATGATTTCCTAAAATTAGCGGATAAAAAACTAAATACGTATTTAAAAAACAACGGATTTCAAGAAAAATACAGATCAGAAAATGTAAAACAAATGGTTCAAGTAGGTTCTGTAAAACCGATTGATTTAGCTAAATATCTAGAAGACACAAATTCTGTGCTATTTGATACTGAAGTTGTTGGAGCCGAAGTTTTTAAAACTACGAACGGTGGTAAAACTTGGAAAAAAACACACGAGGATCATTTAGACGGATTGTATTCTTCTTACGGATATTATTTTGGGGAAATTAGAGTAGACCTTCAAGATGAAAATGCAATTTACGTTCTCGGGGTTCCTATATTAAAATCGAAAGATGGTGGAAAAACATTTACATCCATCGGCAAAGAAAATGTGCATTCAGATCATCAAGCTTTGTGGGTAAACCCTAAAAAACCAGGTCATTTATTAAACGGGAATGACGGTGGTTTAAATCTTTCTTATGATGATGGCGAAAGCTGGACAAAACTAAATAATGCTGCCGTTGGGCAATTCTATTCTGTGTATGCAGATAATCAAAAAAATTACAAAGTTTATGGTGGTTTGCAAGACAACGGTGTCTGGGTAGCCAATAACAATGCAAAAATTGATGAAAGCTGGCAACAATCTGGTCAAAACCCGTACGAGTCAATTATGGGTGGCGATGGCATGCAAGTTCAAGTGGATGATAGAAACCCAAATATCGTTTATACAGGTTTTCAATTTGGAAATTATTTCAGAATTGATAGAGCAGCAAACGATCAAAAATACATTCAACCTAAGCACGTTTTAGGCGAATATCCGTATCGTTTTAATTGGCAAACGCCAATTTTATTATCGAAACACAATCAAGATATTTTATACTTAGGAGGTAATAAACTGCACAGATCTTTAAATAAAGGGGATGATTGGGAAACGATATCTGACGATTTAACAACAGGAGGTAAAAAAGGAAATGTTGCATACGGAACCTTAACAACAATTGCCGAAAGTCCGTTTCAATTTGGGTTATTATACACCGGTTCTGATGATGGATTTGTACATATTTCTAAAAACGGAGGAGGTTCTTGGGAAAAAATATCAGATTCATTGCCACAAGGTTTATGGATTTCTAGAGTAGTAGCTTCGGCACACAAAAAAGAAAGAGTATATGTAACATTAAACGGGTATCGTTTTGATGACTTTACATCGTATGTTTATATGTCTGACGATTTTGGACAAACCTGGAAAAATATTGGAAAATCGATTCCAACAGCTGCAGTTAACGTCATTAAAGAAGATACAGCTAACGAAAACCTGTTATATCTTGGCACAGACAATGGTTTGTATGTTTCTTTTAATAACGGAAATTCTTGGCAAACTTTTAGTAAAAACTTACCAAATGTTGCAGTACACGATTTGGTAATCCAACCAACAGCAAAACATTTAATTGTTGCAACTCACGGGCGTAGTTTGTATAAAGCAAATATTGAATCTTTACAGCTTTTTACGGATGAGTTAGCTGCAAAAAATGCTCATATTTTTGCTGTAAATTCTATTAGAAAAAAAGATTCTTGGGGAAGTTCTTGGAGTAAATGGTCGGCGATAAATTTACCAGAAATCAACATTCCTTTTTATACAAATGAAACTAAAAAAATAACTATTGATGTTTATTCAGGAACTGAAAAAGTAAACTCAATTTCTGTGGATGCAGACAAAGGGTTTAACGAAGTAATTTTTGATGCTTCCTTTTCTGACAAAGGCAAAAAAGCGTTTGAAAAAGTAAATAAAGAAGTGAAAATTGAAAAGGCTAAAAATGATGTGTATTATTTGATAACAGGAAAATATGTTGTTAAAATTGGCGAGGCAACAGCTGAATTTGAGATAAAATAAGTTGTAAAACATTAAAATCAGAATAGATTGCCAGGAGAAGGAAGTATTCAAGGGATGATAACTAGTTTGAGTAATAACAAAAGATTACTCAGAAAAAAAAATATGTTCAGACCCGAAAAAACTTTTATGAGTCTAAAGCGAGCATATATAAAATCTGCCGGTGGTGAAATAGAATTAAAAAAAGCTACTAAAAAACAATTAAGAGCTATTCGTATTCAAATTATCCAAGAAAGAAGAAAAAATTGGTATGCATTTTACATTATATTTCTTTTTTTGTTTTCGGTCATCGGTTTTGTTACCTATAATTCTATTCAGAATACTATTATTGCAAAAGAAAAAGCTGAAAAAATTGAACTAGCCTATAAAGAAGAAAGAAGCCTTTTATTTATTTCAAAGGGAGATTATTGGTTAAAAAAAAGAAGCTGGTTTAATGCGATTTTTGAATATAAGAGAGCTTTTGAACTTTTACCTTATGATTATACTGTAAATTATCGATTAGTAAATGCTTATTGCTTGAGATGTGAAAATGAATTTGAAGATTGTAAGAAAGGAAAAAAATTACTCGACAAATTAATAAATCAATTTCCTAAAAAACCTGAATTATTACAGTTAAAAGAACTGCTGAAGTTCGAATATTAGATTCGTATTAATGTGTAAAAAGAACACTTCCTAATTGGTTTTCTGTAAAATTTATCGTTAAAAAAATCTCAACTTTGTAGAGCGTAAAGGCAATATGCAAAATAGAAGTTAACCCTTGTTTTGATAAGAGCTGTCTACTATTAGTGAAAAAAATATATAAATGAAAAAAATTAGTGTAATTCTATTTTTAGTATTTACGGTAAAAATCAATTCTCAGTCTAATTTTAAAAGTTTTTTTGAGCTTTCTGGCCCAAAAAAAACCTGGGTTTTGTTACATCCTTTTAAGGCAACAAAAGCATTAAAAATTTCTCATGAGGCACGTAGCGTTTCAGACTCTATAAAAACAACAAATTTGTTAGATGGTGATGCTGCAGGCGGGCAAGTAGACGCTTTTAGGCATGCATATTGGATGGCAAGATTGCATCAAGAAATTGGTGAATCTGCAGCGCGTTCTTTGGGTAAAGCACACGAAAAAGAAAATTATATCACTTTTAAGGAATTAAAATTAGAGGACGGCTTTTTGCCAGATGAAATTTCTTCAAAAATGGATTTGTACAATAACGAACAAGGCTTAAAATTAATTTCTAAAGGAAGTAAAACCTCTAAAAACGGATTGATTTATAGAGTAGTGAATGCAATTCATAAAGGAAACTTAAAAATCATTAAAAAAGATAAAAAAGGAAATTTTTTAACTTGTGATGGCACCTTTATTTCAAAAGAATCTTTGATAGGAAAATGGAAAAATAACAAGTGTTTATTAAGTTCTAAATTATAAAAAAAAATAGAAAAAAGTAGCTGTTAATTTTTTTTTACAAAACGATTAGGTTATTTATTTATAACAGTTCTAAATACAAAATAATTAGCCTGTTATTTATTGGATTGAAAACGATTTCGCCGTAAATTTGTGCAAAATTTAATTAACGTATACAATGAGCGGATTTTTCAAATCTTCAATTGGAAGAAAAGTCGCAATGGCGCTTTCAGCATTTTTTTTAATGTTCTTCCTTTTACAGCATTTATCAATAAATATTTTATCAGTTTTAAGTCCAGATACTTTTAACGAAGTTTCTCATTTTATGGGAACAAATCCTCTAGTGCAATTTGTTTTACAACCTGTATTAATTTTTGCAGTTGTTTTTCACTTTGTAATGGGTTTTATCTTAGAGTTAAGAAATTCTAGAGCAAGAAATATCTCGTATGCAAAAAATAATGGTGCTGCAAATTCGTCTTGGATGAGTAGAAACATGATTTGGACAGGTCTTACAATTTTAGCATTTATTGGTTTACATTTTGTTGACTTTTGGTTTCCAGAAATGAATACAAAATTTATTCAAGGCGATTGGTCTGGAACGATAGATGGGGTTGAAGGGTTGCGTTATCATGAAGAGTTAGTTCATAAGTTTGCATACTCTGCAAGAGTCATAGCATACGTAATATCATTTGTTTTCTTAGGGCTGCACTTAGCACACGGTTTTACATCTGCATTTCAATCGATGGGTGGCACAGCGGGAAGAAAGAAAACATTACAAACAATTGGTAAAGCGTATTCAATTATAATTCCAGCAGGTTTTATTTTTATTGCAATTTATCATCACTTTAACCATTAATCTTATAAAATTATGGCTTTAGATTCAAAAGTACCAAAAGGTCCAATTAAAGATAAATGGACAGATTATAAAAATCATATCAATCTTGTAAATCCTGCAAACAAACGTCATATAGATGTAATAGTTGTAGGTACAGGTTTAGCGGGTGGTTCTGCTTCTGCAACATTAGCAGAATTAGGATACAACGTAAAAGCATTTGCTTACCAAGATTCACCAAGAAGAGCACATTCAATTGCCGCTCAAGGAGGAATTAATGCAGCAAAAAACTATCAGGGAGATGGCGATTCTACTTACAGATTGTTTTACGACACTGTAAAAGGTGGCGATTACCGTTCTCGTGAAGCAAACGTTTACCGTTTAGCAGAGGTTTCTGCAAATATTATTGATCAATGTGTGGCACAAGGAGTTCCTTTTGCACGTGATTATGGTGGTTTGCTAGATAACCGTTCTTTTGGTGGAGTTTTAGTTTCTAGAACTTTTTACGCTAAAGGGCAAACAGGTCAGCAATTATTATTAGGTGCTTATTCTGCCATGAACAGACAAATTGCTCGTGGAAAAATAGAAATGTTTAACAGACACGAAATGTTAGATGTTGTTATTGTAGACGGAAAAGCAAGGGGAATTATTGCCCGTAATTTAGTTACAGGAGAAATTGAGCGTCATTCTGCACACGCAGTGGTAATTGCTTCTGGTGGATATGGAAATGTATATTTCTTATCTACAAATGCAATGGGTTCTAACGTAACTGCAAGTTGGAAAATACATAAAAAAGGAGCTTATTTTGCAAATCCTTGTTATACACAAATTCACCCAACATGTATTCCACGTTCTGGAGATTATCAATCTAAATTAACATTGATGTCTGAGTCTTTAAGAAACGATGGAAGAATCTGGGTGCCTAATAACTTAGACGATGTACAAGCGATTAAAAATGGGACTAAAAAACCTACGGATTTAAAAGAAGACCAAAGAGATTATTTCTTAGAAAGACGTTATCCTGCATTTGGTAACCTAGTTCCGCGTGATGTTGCTTCTAGAGCAGCAAAAGAACGTTGTGATGCTGGTTATGGTGTAAACGCAACTGGTGAAGCTGTCTATTTAGATTTTGCAGCATCTTTTGAGCGTTACGGAAAAGAGCAAGCTAAGATTCATAATATAGAAAATCCATCTGCAGCAAAAATTAAAGAATTAGGACAAGAAATTGTAAAAGCGAAATATGGAAACTTATTTCAGATGTATGAGAAAATCATAGATCAAAATCCATACGAAACACCAATGATGATTTATCCAGCAGTACACTATACAATGGGTGGTGTTTGGGTTGATTATAATTTGATGACTACAATACCTGGTTGCTATGCAATTGGAGAAGCAAATTTCTCTGAACACGGTGCAAACAGATTGGGAGCTTCTGCTTTAATGCAAGGTTTAGCCGATGGTTATTTTGTATTACCTTATACTATTGGAGATTATTTAGCAGATGATATTAGAACTGGAAAAATTTCTACAGAAACTCCAGAATTTGATGCTGCAGAAAAAGACGTAACCGAAAGAATAGAGTTCTTTATCAATAATAAAGGAACGCATTCTGTAGATTATTACCACAAAAAATTAGGAAAAATTATGTGGGATAAATGTGGAATGTCTAGAAATAGAGCTGGTTTAGAAGAAGCAATTCATGAAATTTCAGATTTAAGAAAAGATTTCTGGAAAAACGTAAATGTTCCAGGAACAGCTACTGAATATAATGAGCAACTAGCAAAAGCAGGAAGAGTTGCAGATTTCCTAGAGTTAGGAGAATTATTTGCAAAAGACGCTTTAGAAAGAGAGGAATCTGCAGGAGGACACTTTAGAGAAGAGCATCAAACAGAAGATGGAGAGGCTAAAAGAATAAAAGAGTTTCAATTTGTTTCTGCTTGGGAGTATAAAGGAGAGCCGAAAGATGCTATTTTGCATAAAGAGCCTTTAGAGTACGAGAATATAGAAGTTAAAGAAAGAAGTTATAAATAATATAGTTTATGGTTGATGCTTGTTAGTTTCTAGAAACAGCGACTAACAACAAACAACTAAAAACCAAAAACTAAATAAAATGAATTTAACACTCAAAATTTGGAGACAGAAAGACTCAAAAACTAAGGGTCAAATGGTTGATTATAAAGTCACTGAAATTTCTGAACATATGTCTTTTTTAGAAATGATGGATGTTTTAAACGAGCAGTTAGTAAACTCTGGTGAGGAGCCAGTTGCTTTTGATCACGATTGTAGAGAAGGTATTTGTGGTATGTGTTCTATGTATATTAACGGCGAGGCACATGGTCCAGATAGAGGCGTAACAACCTGTCAATTGCACATGCGTATGTTTAAAGACGGCGATACTATTACTATTGAACCATTTAGAGCAGCAGCTTTTCCTGTTATTAAAGACTTAGTTGTAAACAGATCTGCTTTTGATAGAATACAACATGCAGGTGGTTATATTTCTGTAAACACCTCTGGTAACACACAAGATGCAAACTCAATTCCTATATCTAAGCACGCTGCAGATACCGCAATGGACGCTGCAACTTGTATTGGTTGTGGAGCCTGTGTAGCAACTTGTAAAAACTCGAGTGCAATGTTATTTGTTGGTGCAAAAGTATCTCAATACGCATTGTTACCACAAGGGCAAGTAGAAGCAGCAGATAGAGTTAGAAATATGGTTGCTCAAATGGATTTAGAAGGTTTTGGAAACTGCACAAATACAGGAGCTTGTGAGGTAGAATGTCCTAAAGGAATTTCTTTAGACAACATTGCAAGAATGAACAGAGAATTAATGAAAGCGTCTATTTAAGTAAGTTTGGTAGCGGTTTTAGTTCGATTAATTTATATAAAAAACTCTTTAGTAAACGCTAAAGAGTTTTTTTATGGATTTATTTTCCGTTAAAAGAATTCATGGTATTTGCCAAACCATCTGTACCAAAAGAGGTAATTATTTTTGCGGATGTTGGCAAGCGTTCAATTAATAAACTTGTTTCTTCTTTAGTCCATTCGCCTAAAACATAATCTACTTGGCGCCCTTTAGAAAAGTTACCGCTTATGCCAAACCTAAATCTTGGATAAACACTTGTGCCTAATTTTTCTTGAATATCTTTAAGGCCGTTATGACCACCATCAGTTCCTTTGGCTTTAATTCTTAGCGTTCCAAAATCGATATTTAAATCGTCTGTAATAACTAGTAAATTATCAATAGTAATTTTTTCTTTTTGCATCCAAAATTTTACCGCTTTACCACTTAAATTCATAAAAGTGCTTGGCTTTAGCAGAATAAAAGTTTTTCCCTTAAAACGGAAGGTAGCTACATCACCTAAGGTATCTGTTTCAAAAACTACTTTATGTTCGTCTGCAACTTCATCAACAATTTTAAAACCGATATTATGACGTGTATTTGTGTATTTTTCGCCAATATTACCTAAACCAACAATTAAAAATTTTTTCATCAACGCTTCTCTAGTTTCAACTTTTACACCAATAATTTTATAAAAGAAGTTTATTAAATTCATTGTGCAAAAATACTAAGAAAAAACAGTTTATTTAGCTGATAACAAATCTACTTGTTGGTTGCAATTATTTAAAATCTTCAAAAAATTCTTTTGGTGAAATATCTAATTTATACAAAATAGTAAGTAATCTTTGAATCTCTAGTTTTGAATGCCCTTTTTCTATTTTTAAGTAAGCACTTTGTGATAAGCCCATTCTTTCTCCCATTTCACTTTGAGTAATTCCTTTACTATTTCTAATTGATGCTATTTTTTTTAAAACAGCATCGTATTTTTCTTGGGTAAAAAGCATTGTCCAATTTTTTTTTCATACAAAATAAAGATACAAAAAAATTTAGTTTAAAAATATTCCATTTTCGACTACCTGTTTACAGGGAGGGAAATGGCTAATTTATCCCCAGAAACAGGTAGTCGAAAATGGAATGAAGAATTCGTTGTAATATAAAAACTTTTTTTTACTTTTAACTAAATGGGATTGGGGTAAAAATAACATTTTATTAAGTTTTAAAAATGTGAAGAAATTATGCTCAACTTGTTATAGTAAATGAGGAATCTCATAAAAAAACAAAAAACCTCCGCTTGCGGAATTAAGAAATATAAAACTATTGTCATTTCGAAATGAGCTTTTTAGCGATTGAGAAATCTCATTAATATGTAACCCCTTTTTCTACCAATTTTTTAGAGAATTTTAATTTGGTGCAATCAACTAAAAACTCGAAAATTAAGTAATAAACTAACCTTAAATAGGTTACAAATTTTAAATTATGAAAAAAGTAATTTTAAGTCTAGTATTTGTACTAGCAACAGGAAGTATGATGAATGCGAATTCAAAATTGATAAACAATCTAACATTTGGAAATTGCACACAAGATGCTTGGGACTATGGAACTGAAGCTGGTGAAGGGAATCCTGTTTTAGAGTATGAGTATACAAACCAGTATTTTGAGTTACATTGTAATTCAGATGGCACATATAAATTAACAAAAATATAATTAAGTTAAATTCATTCAATAAAAAAAGGGGTTTAGAAACCCCTTTTAAACTAATATTATGAAAACATTAATAAAAATCATCATCATTTTAATTACAAGTGTTTCATTAAATGCACAAACTACAACTGCAATAATTACCTATAAAAAAGCCAAAATAAAGAAGACTTTTACTGACGATAAAAAAGAAAAATTAGGAAAGGATAAGCTTAAAAGATTTGCAGCAGTTGAAGAAGAAACAGATAAAGCTGCAAATAACTTATCATTTTCTTTAAGTTATAGCAATAACCACGCTACTTTTAAGGTGAATGATTTTATGGAAACACCAAATAATAGTTATATAAAATTAGCACTTTTACCATATGGAAATGGTGAATATTACAATTCTCCTACTGAAAGAATAAAGCTTATGGATTCTTTTGGTGAATTATTTATGATTTATTATCCTAAAAACGAACCTGAATGGACTCTACAAAAAGAAACTAAAAAAATTGGTAAATACACTGCCTATAAGGCAATTATTAAAGAGAAAGTAAAGTCAGAAAAAGGGTTTATTTACTATAATATTACAGCTTGGTATACTCCAGAAATAAACATTCAATATGGTCCTATTGGTTATTCTGGTTTGCCTGGATTAATTTTAGAGCTTCAAAAAAATAACATTATTTATTACACAACCAATATCGAGCTAAATCCGAAAAAAATAGTTAAGATAAATAAACCTACTAAAGGTAAAAAAATTACTGAAGAAGAATATAATGATATGGCACTTAATGCCATGAGCAGATATAAAAAAATTAGAGGTTAATTTATAGTATTTTAAAACAAAAAACCTCCGCTTGCGGATTTAAGAAATATAAAAATTACTAAATAAATGTATAACTTAAAACAAATGCTTATGTAAATAAACAACAACAAACAGAGGAAGGCTACAAAAGTAAGCTTTTTTCTACCAATTTTTTAGAGAATTTTAATTTGGTGCAATCAACTAAAAACTCAAAGAAAATAACAAACTAACCTTAAATAGGTTACAAATTTTAAATTATGAAAAAAGTAATATTAAGTCTAGTATTTGTACTAGCAACAGGAATGAGTTTTATGAATGCAAATGTTATTAATGGCAAAGAAAAGGATTTACAAGTGCAAGATTGTCATGATGTTTATAATAGAACAAGAGATTTTGTTTATGGAATGACGGGAAGTCTTCATATTGGCATTACAGCTGCAATTGCGGCAGAAGAAGCTTGCCTTAATGAAGAAGAAGAATTAACAATGTTTATAGATTAAATTAAAAATATCCCCAAACTGAATTTTCAGTTTGGGGATTAAAAAGAACTATTATGAAAAAAAATATTTTATACATTCTGATGCTTTGTTTTTCATATAATATCTCTGCGCAGAAAATTAAAGCTGGAAAAATTATTTATCAATATGATGTTCATGAAATTGTTTTAGATGAAAATGATAAAAACCAAAATCAAAATATGGTAAATCAATTTACTAAAAGTTTAAAAGAAAATAGAGACAAAATAAAATACGAATTAGTGTTTAATGAATACGAATCTAATTATAAAATAGTAAAAAGTATCATATTAGAAAATAATAAGATTTTAAACTATGCAATATTAATAACTGGTGGTGGAGAAGAAGTTTATTCAAACCTTAAAGAAGATGTAGTTCTGAAAGAAATAGAAATGTTTGGTGAAAAATTTATTATAAAAAGTAACTCTAATAAAGATTGGATTTTAACACAAGAAACTAAGATAATTGGCGGTTACAAATGTTATAAAGCTATTTTAAAGCAACCTCAAATTCAAAATAATGTTAAAATGCCGCATGTTGAAGCTTGGTATAGTCCAGCAATACCAATAAGCTTTGGACCAAAGGGCTATTCTAATCTTCCTGGTTTAATACTTCAATTAAAAATAGGACCAATAGTTTATTTAGCAACCAAAATAGCAATAAACCTAAAAGAAAAAATTAATGTTCATAAACCAAATAAAGGGAAAGTTTTATCTGAAAAAGAGTTTGATAAAATGATGAGGGGTATAGATAAAAGAAAGAGTTAAATCTCTGTTATCGCTCATTTTTAAATAGTGCCGCCAAAGAATAGCTAAAAATAGTTTTACTCGATTTAAAATAGTTTGTAAAACGGAAAGAATGATTATTAAATTTATGAAAAAGAACCTCCTATTTATCTTTCTGTTTGTTATATCAACAACAAGCTTCTCCCAAAAAGTAACACTTTCAGGTGCAGTAAAAGACAGCCTTCAAACACCTTTGCCCTATGCCAATGTAATTGCAAAACCCAAAGACGTTTCTAAAAACCTGCAATTTGCCATTACAGATAACGAAGGCTATTATAAATTATTATTAGAGCAAGGAGATACCATAACTATTAGTATTTCTTATTTAGGTTACAAACCCATAGAATACCAGTTTATAGCTATAAAAGCTGATACAAAAAATTTTACATTGCTGCAATCTTCAGAGCAATTAGATGAGGTAATTATAGAAATGCCAGTTACAGTTCGTGGAGATACTACTACTTATAAAACAGATAAATTTACAGATGGCTCAGAACGTAAATTAAAAAATGTACTTAAAAAATTACCTGGAGTAGAAGTAGATAAAAACGGAGGCGTAACTGTACAGGGTAAAAAAGTTACAACCATGTTAGTAGATGGCAAAAAGTTTTTTGGAGGTAATTCTAAATTAGCAGTAGATAATATTCCTGCAAATGCTATTGGTAATGTGCAAGTGATAGACAATTATAATGAGGTTGCATTTTTAAAAGGATTAACAGATTCTGATGAAATGGCAATGAATATTCAGCTAAAAGAAGATAAAAAACGCTTTGTTTTTGGTGATGTAGAAGCTGGTAAAGGCAACAAAGAGTTTTATAAAACTAGTGCCAATTTGTTTTATTATTCGCCCAAAACGAATGTAAATTTTATAGGAAATAGCAATAATATTGGCGAAAAAACATTTACGATTAGAGATTACATGAGTTTTTCTGGAGGAATAAATGCTGTTTTTAGTGGTAACTTTAATTTTAAAGGTGGCGATTTTTCTCAATTTATGGAAAGCAATGATGTGGTAAATAGCAAACAGAAATTTGGGGCAATTAATATTACAAAAGTAGCCACACAAAAATTAGATGTTTCTGGTTATGCCATTTTTAGCAACTCAAACACCAGTAGTTTTGTAGAAAATGTAAATGAATATACTACATTTACAGAGCAAAGAACCAATACTACAACTGCAGATAATTTATTAGGTATCGGTAATTTAAATTTAGAATACACACCAAACTCTTTAGAAAAATGGCATGTAAGAAGTCAAGTAAAAAGAACCAATAACACCAACAACAATAGTTTGGTTTCTCTAATTAATGCAAACACAAATACCATTGCTACAGATAGAGATTTAACAGCAACCTACATCAATCAAAACATAGAATGGCATAAAAGGCAAAATGACAAACACACCTTTTCTTCTGTGTTTAGTTATGTGTTTGATAAAAATAATAATGCTGCTTTTTGGCAAACGCAAAACCCAATTTTACAAGGTTTAATCCCTGCGGATAACAGCCAAGATGTATTACGAATTCATCAGCTTAAAAATTATCAAGAACAAAATATCGATTTAGTTTTTAAACACTTTTGGGAAATTAACAACAGCAATCACATTTATACAACTGTTGGGAATAAATTTATAAATCAAGATTTTTTAACAAATGATAGCCAAACTTTAGATGATGGTTCTCTAAATAATTTCGCCAATGGCGGATTTGGAAATGACCTAAATTTTAAATTAAACGATGTATTTTTAGGAATGCATTACAAATTTAGAACTGGTATTTTTACTGTAAAACAAGGTGTAGAATTACATAATTACAACTGGAACTTGGCAAACCAAACCAATTTAGAAAACAATAAATGGGTGGTTCTACCAGATTTTTTAGCCGATATTGAGTTTAATAAATCAAAAAAATTAAAACTGAATTACAATTTAAAAACTTCTTTTTCTGATGCTAGTAAATTTGCAAATCGCTTTTATTTACAATCGTATAATTCCGTTTTTAAAGGAAATGAAACTTTAGAAAATAATTTATATCATGCTGCAAGAGCTTATTTTAGTAGGTTTAGTTTGTATAGGGGCATTATGTTGTTTGTAAATTTAAATTACAACAAACAGGTAAAAGGTGTTAGAAGCACAGTAGATTTTAATGATATCAATCAGTTTTTAGCGGTTAAAATGTTTGACAATCCATCTGAAGATTGGAGAGGAAATATCCATTTAGAAAAAACCATTAAAGAATTAAAATACAAGTTTGATGTTGGTTTTAACGATGCAACATACATACAAGAAATAAACAATACAAGCCAAACCAATAAAAATAATGGCTATAATTATGAGTTTGCAATAGAAACCTTGTTCGATAATTTCCCTACGATAGAAGTTGGTTTTAATACAGAAGTTGGTAAATTTACATCAAGTTTAAACACCTCAAAATTTGTAACTACAGAACCTTTTGTAACTATAGATTATGATTTTTTAAAAGGTTTTATTTTTAATTTCGATTACAGACAGAGCAATTATCAGAATAAAACATTAGGTCAAAAAAACGTCTACGAAATTGCCAATGCAACACTGTCTTATAAAAAAGAAAACTCTGGTTGGTCGTATAAAATAACTGCGCAGAATATGTTTAATACACAATTTAAACAAAGTAATCGTTTTACTGATTACTTAATCTCGGACAGTAAAACTTTTATATTACCTAGAGTTGTTTTGTTTTCTATTGGCTATAATTTGTAGTTTTAAAAATGAATAGTGTTGATAATAAATTGACCAACATGTATACCTTGAGTCAATCCATTTTGTACTGCTGCGTTGTAATGAATTCCGCCATAAACTCTGCTAACGGCAGCTTCTTTGGCGGCGTTTCTAAAGGATGTAAAACTTCGTATAGGCAGTCCAAAAGGAATTTCTGTAGTGTCATCAAAAGCAAAACCGTCACCAAAAATAGTTGTTAAAACTTCGGAAGCTGCTCCCGAAACCACCGAATGTCCGCTTGTGTATTCTGGAAAAGGAGGTGTTTGTAAAAGCGGCGTCCAAGACGCATCAATATATTTATGAATTAAGGTTTCTGGTCGTATTAAGTTGCTTCTGTATTTTTCATCCCAACAACTAATAAATGCATCTGCAATTGCAATAGATGTTTTGGTATAGGCAAAAACGGTTTTTTCGAAACTTGAATTCGTTTTTTTGGTTGCAATTTTGCAAATACCAATCCAATGTGCGCCAGGCGTTATTTTTTTAGAGGCAAACATAAAATGCCCTTTATTTACGGCAACATATGGGTTGCAGTCCCAAAACTGAGCAATCGCAATTTCTTCAGAATTATTCCCTTTTTCCTTGATTTGGTTGGTGAGATTGTATAAATCCAATACTTCTTTATAAAAATCGGAGTCTTTTTTTAAAGAAAATTTTGGAGGTGGAACGGGTTTAAATTGTGCTGCAGAATCTAATACAAAAGGTCTCAGTTTACTCCAGCTTGGCTCAATACCTTTCATATAAGCAGGCGGCGTTGGTTGCCACCTAGCAGGATCTTTAGAATGCACATTAAACTCTGGCATTGTGCGAGTTTCGGCATACTTGTCTTTTTGCATCCACTGCAATGTATGCGCCGATACCGTTAAACCATATTCTTTTGCCGCTGTAAATTGTTGTTTGTTTTGAGCTTGCCAGCTTGCATGTAAACTATCTCTAAATGAGGTTATTTTTTCTTTAGAAAACACCAATTCTTTAGCAACATCTAAATATGCAATAAGAGCCGCTAAAGGTTTATTAATGTTTTTAGCTGAAGGTAAATTAGAGATGCTTTTTAATTCATTTAGTTGATTGCTCAAGGATTTGTAACTGCCATTTTCCGCATTTAAAACTTCATAGGCTGCAATGTTTGGATACGTGTAAATTCTACTTGCCACCGGTGGAGAAAATATATCATGTATCATAACTTTTGTTAATTGATCAACTAAACCATGATACTCTTCAGCAGTTATTTGTATATCTTTTGCTTTTTCTGAACAAGAAAAGAGTACAAAAAAAGCAATTAAACGAAGAGAATTTTTCAAAAAAATCATAAATTAGTTTTTAAAAGAATACGTTTTTAAGCTATCGTTATTGGCAAATACGAACAGCACTTTTTTGTTTTTCATCTTAAGAATAGCAGTTTCTTTTATTTGATTGTCAAAAGGTTCAACTCCTAAAGAAGTCGATGGTTTAATCTCTTTGATAGAGCTTATTAAAAATCCTTTTAAAGCAGTATATCCTCCATGATAGGTATTTACTTTTAAAGTATTACCGCTTACTAAAAGTTGTTTTTTAGCAGTATTTGTTGTTTCTGTTAGTGAAGTAATAGGCGCTACTTGTAGTTGATTTTCAAATCTTTTAAAAGATAAAAATTTACCATTTTTATTTTCTAAATACCCAGAAGAGAGGGTTTCAATGCTACTCTTTTTTGCGGAAGCAAGAGCTTCAACAGTAAATACCTTTTCTACAGGCTGTAAAGCAAAATCTTTATGATTTAAAAAACGCTTATGAATAATATTCATTTGTGAAGCTAATTCATCTTTTGTGTTTAAAGGGTAATATTGGCCATCAATATTGTAAGCAATGATGCCCTCTCTTTTAGTATTATTGTAAAGATCTCCGTAGTAGAAATGAATCGGATTTTCTATATACTTAGAAAACCTGTTATTTTCTCCCCAATTACCAAGCACAATATCTTTATCGCCATCTAGGTCTATATCAAAGGCAGCAATAGATTGCCAAAGTCCGTTTAAGTTTTTCGGAATTTCTTGCAAAGAAAGTTTTCCATTCGTATTGATGTAAATTTTAGGAGTATCCCATTCTGTTGCAATTAATAAGTCTTTTTGATTGTCTCCGTTTATATCGGCCCAAACAGCTGATGTTACTCTTGAATTTAATATAAAATTTGGATCAGCCTTAAAATTTCCGTGTCCGTCGTTTACTAAAATAGCTGAATTTACAGTGGCTCCAAAACTATCAGGATTTGATAGATTACCAATAAAAATGTCGTTATCGCCATCATTATCATAATCGTAAAAATTAATAGTTGAGGTATTTAAAGGGTTTATGAGTGTCTTTTTTGTTGATTTTTTAAATACACCCCTTGTGTTGATATATATCCTGTCTATTTCGTAGTTTTGATTTCTTAGAGAATGAATGCCAGAAGCTACGTATAAATCTAAATCTCCGTCATTATCAATATCAAAAAAAGCAGCATCAGTATCTTCAAAAGCGGCATCTTCTTCAAATACCTTTTGTTTTGATTTTTTAAAACTTGTGCCAGTATTTAAATAAATTTCTGAAGTTTTACCAGAAGCAGCACCAATATAAATATCCTCAAATCCGTTATTGTCAATATCCCCAATAGCAATTGCAGGACCTAAAGTTGATACTTTGTAAGGAATTAATCGCTCATTAAAAAAATCGTTGTAGGTATCTTCTTCGTGTCTGTAAGAAATAAAATGTTCTTTTTTAAACCTTAGGGTTTCTGTTTCTGTCACTTCTTTTTTTAAGGAAGTTTCTGTTTCAGAATAATAAATTGTTTGCAGTTGATTTACAGCTACATTTTTTAAGGTTTGTTTTAAGTTATTTGGCCAATTAACAACAATTGAATCTATTTTAGCAGTCGAATCTAAGCCAAAATGCACTTTTGAATCTGTTGAAGACAAAAAGCCTCTTGAAGTGTAAACCTGCTTAATTTGCTCTTTTTTGCCTGCAAATACTTTTACTTTTGCGCCAATAGCCTCTTTATTTTTTTCTGTGTACCTAAGTTTAACAGTGATGTAATTTTTTGATGAATTTGTAGTGTTTTCAAAAATGCTTGCAAAATCATTTACGTTATTAACCACAAGATCTAAATCGCCATCATTATCTAAATCTGTATATAAACTTCCATTAGATAAAGAAGGGTTTTTTTCTATCCAATCGCCAGTTTTCTCGGAAAATTTTGTTGAATTCCCTTTAAAAATTTGATTAGGAACTTTTCCGCTTGGCATTTCGTCTATTGACTTATAAAGCCATTCTAAACCTTCCGTTTGACCATGTTGCTTAAAAGTGCTAGCAACATATTTTTTAAAATCTAAACCGTTTGGTCTTCTTAAGATTCCGTTGGTTATAAATAAATCTTGATGACCATCATTATCAAAATCTGCAAAAAGAGGAGACCAACTCCAGTCGGTATCTGCTATTTTATTAAATAATGCGGTTTCATAAAAGTAGGTTCCTTTATTATTTATTTGAAGCATATTTCTAGAATACTGGTCTTTATACCCCAAATTTTTAAGATTGGCTTGCATGTGTAGCATCGCATCATCACCTTCAGTTTCCTTTAACGCTCTTTCATCGCTAGGTAACATATCTAAAGTTATCAAATCGGCAAAGCCATCGCCGTTAATGTCGGCAGCATCGCTACCCATCGAAAACCTACTAATAGTAGAAAAAGAAGTCGCTAGCTTTTCGGTAAATGTACCATCTTGATTATTGATATAGTAATAATCATCTTCATGAAAATCGTTACAAACATAAATATCATCCCAACCGTCATTATTAAAATCTGCAATCGAAGCACTTAAACCATAACCGTTTACTCCACCATAAATATTCGCTTTTTTACTAACATCAGTAAATTTACCATCCTTGTTTTCTAATAAAACGTCACCTACTAAGGGGGTTCTATTTTCCCTTTGCGATGCTGAGCCATGAGATAAATTTGTATGCACTGCGTGATTTACAATATATACATCTAAGTCGCCATCTTTATCATAATCAAAAAAGTAAGATTGTGTAGCATATCCTTTAAAATCCAAACCGTACTCTTTCGATTTTTCGGTAAATGTACCGTTTCCGTTGTTTACAAAAAGCTCGTTATGCCCTTTAAAATCTAATAATTCGGATACTGCACAAACATAAATATCTAAAAAACCATCATTATTAATATCAACCATCGTTGTGCCGGTACTCCAATCAGAAGAACCTTTAACATTTGCGTTTTCTGTAATATCTTCAAACTTTAAATTTCCTTTGTTGATATATAATTTATTATCACCTTGATTAGAAACAAAATACAAATCTATTAGCCCATCGTTATTTATGTCTCCAGCACTAACACCACCGCCGTTATAAAAATAAATGTAATTAATAATGCTATGTGATGCGTCTTCGGTTAAAATATTTTTAAAAGAGATGCCAGTTTTAGTAGATGAAATACTATTTAAAAGATAATTTTGAGGAGTGTTTTTTGTTTTCTTTTTGCATCCTATACTGCATAACAAAAAAATAAACACGATTAAAAATGAATATTTTTTTGACATTCAATTTATTTAAATGATTGGATGCTATAAATGTATAAAATTATGTTAACATAATTTTAGCAAATTCAAAAAAATTTTATTTTCTCCCAAAATCTGCAGGAATTTCCCCCCAAGCTTTGGTTTCCCATTTTAAAATTGGGTTTTTGTAAGTGTTCTCTTTCAACCAATTTTCGGCTCTTTTTATCAAATCTAATAATTCTTTGTTAGAAACATCAAAATGCATATTAGTTTTACATCTTTTTTGTTTTACCCAACTCATGGCAATTCTAGAATCAGAATAAACAGGAATGTCTTCTTTATTTTTACTCTTTAAAAGCGCAATTCCGTGTACTAAAGCTAAAAACTCACCAATATTGTTTGTCCCTTTTTTAAAAGGTCCCATTAAGAAAATTTGTTTTTTATTGTGAGTAAAAACACCACGATATTCCATAACCCCAGGATTTCCGGCACAAGCAGCATCAACAGAAACACTTTCTAAAATTGGTTTTCCAATCTTTTCTTTTTCTAAGGTTGATAAAACTGTTGCTTTTATGTTTTTACCTTTATAAGTTTCGTAGTTTTTGGTAGCTGCAATCTCGGCCTCCTCTAAATTTGTAAAAGATTTGTATTGAGCGCCTTCAAAGCCATCAATTTGTCTTTTACAAACGTTCCAAGAAGTAAAAACGCCCGTTTTTCTTCCTTTCCAAACAACGTAAAACTTTTTTTTACTCATTATTTTCTAAAATTACACTTTCAATAATTTTAGAAAAATATTGTTTTTCTAAAAAATGAATCTTTTCCGCAATTGTTTCTGGAGTATCATTGTTATTTAAAGCTGTTTTTGCCTGATAAATGACAGCTCCTTCATCATAATTTTCATTAACATAATGAATTGTAATTCCAGTTTCTTTTTCCTTATTTTCTTTAACAGCTTTGTGTACATTCATTCCATACATGCCTTTTCCACCATATTTTGGCAATAATGCAGGATGAATATTAATAATTTTTTTAGGGAACGCTTCAATGATTTTAGCAGGAACTTTCCATAAAAACCCAGCTAAAATAATGTAATCGGCTTCTTTTTTTAAAAGATTTAAGATGGTATCATCCTTTAAAAAGGAATCTTTGTCAAAGTGTAAACAGTTTATATTAAGGTTTTTACATCTTTCAAAAACTCTGGCATGCTCATTATTACTAAGTACCAGTGTAACTTTGGCTATTTTAGTGTTATTAAAAAATCTTATAATATTTTCTGCGTTCGTTCCAGAACCAGAAGCAAAAACAACAATACGCCTCATAACTATCTATCTAGAGTACAAAAAAAAGAATAATTATTAACATTGTGGGTATTTTAAGTGGCGATTAAACATTTTTATTTATCTTTAGTAATCATTTTACACGCAAAAGCTAGTTAGAATTAATAAGATTTGTATTTTTGCGTCGATTTAAATTTTTAAAAAACACAAAATTATGTCAGACATTGCATCAAGAGTAAAAGCTATCATCGTAGACAAATTAGGCGTAGACGATAATGAGGTAACAACAGAAGCTAGCTTCACAAACGATTTAGGAGCAGATTCTTTGGATACTGTTGAGTTGATTATGGAATTCGAAAAAGAATTCGATATTCAAATTCCAGATGATCAAGCAGAAAATATTGGAACTGTTGGTCAGGCAGTTAGCTATATCGAAGCAGCAAAAAAGTAATTTTTATATGCAATTAAAACGAGCAGTAATTACTGGACTTGGCGCATTAACGCCAATAGGAAATAATATTGAAGAGTATTGGAATAGCTTAATTAACGGAGTTAGTGGAGCAGGGCCTGTAACGTATTATGATGCTGCCAAGTTCAAAACTCGTTTTGCATGTGAGCTAAAAAACTTTAATGTCGAAGATTTTATCGACAGAAAAGAAGCTCGTAAAATGGATCGATTTACGCAATATGCAATGGTTGCTTCTGATGAAGCGATTGCAGATTCTAAATTAGATCTAGACAAAATTAACAAATTTCGCGTTGGCGTAATTTGGGGAGCAGGAATTGGTGGCTTGGAAACTTTTCAGAACGAAGTATTAAACTTTGCAGCTGGAGATGGAACACCCAGGTTTAACCCTTTTTTTATCCCAAAAATGATAGCAGATATTGCTCCCGGGAATATTTCCATTAAAAACGGATTTATGGGACCAAATTATACTACAGTTTCTGCTTGTGCGTCATCTGCAAACGCAATGATAGATGCTTTAAACTATATTAGATTAGGTTATTGTGATGTAATTGTTACTGGTGGCTCTGAAGCCGCTATAACTATTGCAGGTATGGGTGGTTTTAATGCTATGCATGCTTTATCTACAAGAAACGAAAGCCCATTAACAGCTTCTAGACCTTTTGACGCAGAACGTGACGGTTTTGTTTTAGGAGAAGGAGCAGGTGCTCTTATTCTAGAAGAATATGAACACGCTAAAGCCAGAGGTGCTAAAATCTATGCAGAAGTTATAGGTGGCGGTATGTCTTCGGATGCGTATCATATGACAGCTCCTCATCCAGACGGAATTGGTGTGATTGCAGTAATGAAAAATTGTTTAGAAAATTCTGGTATTAAAGCAGAAGATGTAGATCATATTAATACACATGGTACTTCTACTCCTTTAGGAGATGTTGCAGAATTAAAAGCAATTTCTCAAGTTTTTGGAGCGCATGCTAAGAATATTAATATAAATTCTACAAAGTCTATGACAGGGCATTTATTGGGTGCTGCGGGTGCTATTGAATCTATTGCAGTTATTTTAGCAATGCAACATGGTATTGTGCCGCCAACAATAAATCATACTACTGCAGACGAGAATATTAATCCAGAATTAAATCTTACGCTAAACAAACCTCAAAAAAGAGATATTAAAATAGCGATGAGCAATACATTCGGTTTTGGAGGCCATAATGCTTGTGTCGCTTTTAAAAAATTAGACGAATAGTTTATGAACTTTATTCGTAAAATAGTATCATCTCGTTCTCAAGAAGATCAAGAATTATACAGCGAATTAAAAAAAGTAATCAATTTTTCTCCAAGAAACATCAATAGGTATAAAAAAGCATTTACACACAGATCTATTCAAATTATAGATACTAAAGGTAATCCTATTAATTACGAACGTTTAGAGTTTTTAGGTGATTCTATTTTAGGATCTGTAATAGCCGCTTATTTGTATAAGAAAGTTCCAGCTGGTTCAGAAGGATATCTTACGCAAATGCGCTCGAAAATTGTAAGTAGAGAGCACCTAAACGAATTAGGAAAAGACCTAAATCTAATACGTTTTGTAAAAAGCAATATAGATCAAGCTAATATTGGCGATAATATTCATGGTAATATTTTTGAAGCTTTAATTGGCGCTATTTATTTAGATAAAGGGTATAATTCTTGTCAAAAATTCATTTATCAAAATGTAATTGTGCCTTATGTTGATATCGAAAAGCTAGAAGGTAAAATTACTAGTTATAAAGGATTGATTATAGAATGGTGTCAAAAACAGAAAAAGAAGTACAAATTTGATACTTATGAAGACACTGGTAACGAGATGATAAAACACTTTAGCGTTAAAATTAGTATTGATGGGGAACAAGTTGCAAAAGGTAGAGCAACCTCTAAAAAGAAAGCCGAAGAACAAGCATCCAAAAGAGTGTATTATGCCTTTCAAAAGCAAATTTCTGTAAGTTAAACACGATAACGTTTTCGTTAATATCCCAAAAATATTCATAAAGTATTAGTAATTTAGCATCTTAGAGAAGAACTAAAACTAGTAACTATTTATGCAAATTTACTCATTAGGTTTAGATGATTTTTGTGAAGAGGAATACTCCTTAATTGGTATTCATACAGCATTAGAAGATTTTAAGTTAGCCTATTTGTTGAATAAAACGATATCCACTAGCTTTTATAAATCTAGAAAAGATTTAAATTTTGAAGAGACACAGAAACATGCCTCTTTTTCAATTTTTAACTACTCAAGTAATAAATATGACTTTGATTGGTTTTTAATTGCAAATAGTTCTAAAAGAGAAAATCAAAAAGAATCAAACGAACTTCTTTTAACATCAGAAACAAAAACATATTTAATTCCAGAAAAGAAAAAAGTAGATTTCTTTATTAAAATTTCTGGAGATTTAGAATATAGTTTTATGTCTGAAACTGTAGATAAAATAAAAAAAATAGATCAAGTAATAACTTCCTATTTAATAGATAAGAACACATTAAAGTCGAAAGACTTTTTAATTTTTTAGAAAATATGCCAAATCATAATAAAACCAAAATAGTAGCAACATTAGGGCCTGCAACTGACACAAAAGAAATTTTAACAGAATTAGCATCTAGTGGAGTTAATGTTTTTAGAATTAATTTTTCTCATGCAGATTACGAAGATGTAGAAAAAAAAGTAAAAATAATTAGAGAAATCAATAAAGAGAAAGGCTATAATGTAGCTATTCTCGCAGATTTACAAGGGCCTAAATTACGCGTTGGTGTAATGGAAGACGATGTAATATTGGAAGACGGAGATATGTTTACATTTACTACTGTAAAATGTATAGGAACTAAAGAAAAAGCTTTTATGACCTATCAACGCTTTCCGAAAGATGTAAAAGTTGGGGAAGCGATTATGGTTGATGATGGTAAATTACGATTTGAAGTAATTTCTACCAACAAAGAAAATGAAGTTGTTGTAAAAGTAATTGTAGGTGGGCCTTTAAGATCTAAGAAAGGTGTAAACTTACCAAACACAGACATTTCATTACCTGCGTTAACTAAAAAAGATATGGAAGACGCTGTTTTTGCAATTGGTTTAGAGGTAGATTGGTTCGCATTATCTTTTGTTAGAACTCCAGAAGATTTAAGAATGTTACGCGATTTAATTGCACAACATTCGGACTATAGAATTCCGATTATCGCTAAAATAGAGAAACCAGAAGCTGTTGCAAATATTGATGCATTAATTCCTTATTGTGATGGATTAATGGTTGCTCGTGGAGATTTAGGAGTAGAAATACCAATGGAAGACGTTCCTTTAATACAGAAAAAATTAGTTAGACGTGCAAAAAGAGCAAGAATTCCTGTAATTATTGCTACACAAATGATGGAAACAATGATTGATAACCCTGTACCAACTAGAGCAGAGGTTAACGATGTTGCCAATTCTATTATGGATGGAGCAGATGCAGTAATGCTTTCTGGAGAGACTTCTGTTGGTAAATTTCCAATAAGAGTTATCCAAAAAATGTCTGAGATCATTAAAGCTGTAGAAAACTCTAAAATGATAAAAGTTCCTCAAGAACCGCCACACATTAGAACAAACAGATTTGTTACAAAATCCATTTGTTATCATGCTGCATTAATGGCAAATGATACAGAGGCAGCAGCAATTTGCACACTTACCAATAGTGGTTATACTGCTTTTCAAATTTCTTCTTGGAGACCAAGAACACATGTTTTGGCCTTCTCTACAGACAAAAGAATTTTAGGGAAATTAAATTTACTTTGGGGAGTTAGAGCTTTTTATTACGATAAAAACCTTTCTACAGATGATACTGTTGTTGATATTAACAATATTGCACAAGAAAAAGGTTTTGTAGCTTCTGGAGACATTCTTATTAACCTAGTTTCGATGCCTGCAGATGCAAGAGGAATGGTAAATACATTGCGAGTTTCGGAAATTGAGTAAAATATATTTATTGATAAAAAAAGCGCTCTAAATTTTTAGAGCGCTTTTTTTATGTAATAAAAACGATGTATCAGATTTTTAATTTTTTACTAATAATAATAGCGTCATTTGTAACAAAAGGCATTGGCATCATTTCTTTGGACCTTGGATTGATAGAAAAATTTAAATTCGTTAATAAATCATAAGAGATTTCGTTTAAAATAATATTTAGTTTTTCGTCTTTATTTACGCTAAAAGAAAGTGTTAAGTTTTCATCAGAATCTGACATATAATAAATTAAAAGAGTGCCTTTTTTTACCGCATAATTTTTTCCATTATTTACAACGGCATCATTTACCTTAAATTGCTCTAACGTAACTATACTATTAGTAATGAACTCAAATTTATTCACTTTTCTGTTCGGTGTAATTACTAATTCTACGATACGTTTGTTGCCCATAATTGCATCAAAAGCTATTTCTATTTTTGATGAAGCAATATCTTTATAAGCAGTTTCTTTATAATAGCTAAAATGAGTGTTGTATTTACTTTTTGTTTCTGCATTTTTAATACTTCCTTTTGTTGCGGTTTCATCAAAAATTTGTTTTGTATACGAATCTAAAACTTTATCGTACGTTCCAAAATAGGCTGTCTTATCATCAGAATTCTGAATGTAAACAATACTATTGGGCTTTTTATTTTCTATCGAAAATCCGCTATTATAAGAAGCATATCCAAAGAATCCGATTGTTAGGACCCCAATCACTTTTAAAAGCCAAAATGATTTTTTTTGATGAAACGAAAAAATCATCAGTCCAAAAATTAAAGCGATGAAAATGCCACTTATAAATAAATTTTTTAAGCCTAAACCAACTGGAAACATTTGTATTAACGGCGCAAAAATATAAATAGTTGGTATAGATATAAGGGTAAATAAAATACGTTTAACATGCTTTTCTAAATCTAAAAAAACAACAATTGCTAAAATAAATAACGCGCAGAAAACAGGGATGATAAAAAAGCCTGCTCCTTTAAAAGAGGCGCTAATTATACTATTTATGACCAACCAACTAAAAAGAGGCGCTATTAAAAAGTTTGCAGTCTTTTCTTCGGCAGAAAAACACTTGTAGGTCTTTAGTAAAATCCAAAGATTTAAGAACACAAAAGCAGCAATATAGGCATAGCCATTATAGGTAAAACCTTGTAAGATATCATTGTATTGAGGATGAATTACAAGTAATAATTCCCATAATCCGAAAGAAACACTACTGCATAAAACGAGAGAAATTAAAAATGGGATAAACCCTTTTAAAGAGCTTTTAATAGAAATTTTATTCAGCGAAAACCCGAAGAAAAGTAGAACAAGAAATACTAGAATAGCAATAATTAACATTGGTAAAACCCAAGAAAAAGAATAGGTTAAAAGACTAGAAAAAGGAAAATTTACATAAACATCGTCTTTGGTAGAATTTAAATTTTCTAGATCGGAATAAGCAAAATAATCTAACATGGATGTTACATAATCTGCTTGCTGTAAAAGCGACTCTCTGTCTAACCTTGCATACGTATCTTGGGCTGTATGATAATCGAAATGATCGCCAAAAAATGCAAAATTAAATCCGTTTATAGCTGCATCTTGTCTAAAAACAGTTAAATCTGTGTCATTTGGTAATTTTTTATAAACGCTATACATTAGAGAATTAGCAGCAGGGAAGTTTGGTTTAGCGGCCAAAAATTCTGATAAAAGCTTGCTATTTTTACCATTCGTTTCCATTAACATATAACTAGGACCACCACTTCCCCTAGCTTCAAAATTTAAAACTAAACCTACATTTTTTGTCCAAGGATGTTTATCAACAAAAGCTTGTGCGCCTAATAAACCTAATTCTTCAGCATCAGAAATTAGAATTATAATGTCGTTTTTAGGGATCTGTTTTTTTGATAAAAAAGCTTTTACTCCTTCTAAAATTACTGCTACACCAGAGGCTGCATCACTTGCGCCAAAAGAAGAATGAGAATTTGAATCGTAGTGCGAAAGCAGCATTAACGCTTTTCCGTTTGTAGAACCTTTAATTTTAGCAAGTATATTTTGTGCCGTTGTAGCAGCAAACCATTTTTTATTTACGGCAGTTTCAGTCTGAATTTCAGTTTCCAAGCCCATTTTATTCAATTCTTCAACAATATAGTTTTGAACATTTTTGTGGTCTTCAGAACCTACATAATGTTCTTTTAAACTGATTTTTTTTACGTGCTCTAGTGCATTGTAGGTAGAAAAACCTGTTTTTATTAAAGATTTATCTTTGGGTAAAGAGGGTTTCATATCAGAAAATCCCCAATAAATAACGCCTAAAATTATGAGGATAGATAAGGCAGAAGATGCTTTTTTCATTGAATATAAAAATTTGTATAAATATAGGAAATAAAAAAACTTTATATAAATGTGGATTCAAACAGAATTTTCTGTAAATTTAAATAAACTTAAAGTAAACGTATTATGGGAATTAAAAGCTTTCAAGGAAAAAGAGATGAGTCACAAGGTAAAAAAGACGAACAAATTTTAGTTTCTGATTATATGACAACTAAATTGATCACTTTTAAAGCGGAGGATTCTTTAGATCATGTAATAAATTTATTGATTAAGCACAAAATTTCTGGAGGGCCGGTTGTAAATGCTGAAAATGAGTTAATTGGTATTATTTCTGAAACCGATTGTATAAAGCATATTTCTGAAAGTAAGTATTATAATATGCCAACAGACACTAATAATACTGTAGGAAAATATATGGTTACAGATGTAGATACAATCGATAAAGACATGAATATTTTTGACGCTGCTTTTAAGTTTATTAGTTCACACAGAAGAAGATTTCCTGTTGTTGCAAACGGAAAATTAATTGGTCAATTAAGCCAAAAAGACGTTTTAAAAGCTGCCATTAAGGTAAAAGGAAATACTTGGAAATAAAATTGGTAGTTTACAAGGACGCATGCGCCCTTGTAAATATTTTAAATTATTCTTTTTTTATCAGCAAAAACATTTCATTTTCTAATGCTAAATACCCTTCGTTATATACATAAAAATAAGTGTTTCCTGTTTTTGTTGTATAAATAGATGTAAAGACTTGAAAATCAAATCCTTTATCATATAAATTAGTTCTTGTTACTTTTGTCTTACCAGAAGTATTTAATTCAGATAAAATTTTATGATTTTTTCGAAGCCTATTATTAATATTTCTGATAAGGTTTTTACTGTCTTTGTTAACCCTGTTGTTGTATGCATTTCTGCAATAATCAGAGCAGAACTTTTTATCAATTCTACCTTTTACAGAATCTTCGCATTCTAAACAATTTCTCTTTTCCATAGCTTTTTTTAGTTTTTATACCTCAATTTCGCCCCAATTCTCTCCAGATTTTATTCTATATAATTGCATGGTAGTAACTCCAAACTGACTTGCAATAATTCGTAATCTAGTTCTTCTATTAGGGTCTAATAATTTTTTCTTTATTACTCGAACCTTTGCTTCCGATAATTTAGCACGCGTTTTTAAACCTAATTTTTTTCTTCTTTCTGGGTTCGTTAGTTGGTGTACTGTTAATTCTTTTTGATTTACCCATTTTAAATTTTCGATGTAGTTATCGGTTAAATCATGGTTTTTATGAATTACAAACTTTTCGTCTCCTTTTTTTTCTAGAAACAAAAATCCGATTGCTCTGTGCACATAAAAATTTCGCACTTTGTTTTTACTGTTGATGTAAGAAAGGGTTTCAAATTTGTTGATGATGCCGTTTTTCCACAATTTAAAATCTGAGGCTCCATTTTTCTTTTTTTGAACTCTTCCGTAATTAGATACTAGTATTTCTTCTTTTTCAAAATCGCAATCAACTATATTAAAAGCTTTCCAGCTTTCATTTCTAAATGACTTCATGTTTTGATGCTTTTTTGTTTAGGTAAATATACAAATTATACGTTTACAAACGACTACAAATAGTTACAACCGAAAGTAATTGCTTTATAACCGAATAAAATTTTTGTTGTGTTTCATCTTTGCAGTGTCAAAACGAATTGACATAAAATCATAAACAATCTAAAACCTTATCTTATGAGTACGTTAAGAAACAAAGTACAGTTAATTGGAAACTTAGGAAGCAATCCAGAAATCATCACTTTAGATAGTGGAAAAAAATTAGCAAAATTTTCTCTTGCTACCAACGAAAGTTATAAAAATTTACAAGGAGAAAAAGTAACAGATACGCAATGGCATAATATTGTTGCTTGGAATAAAACAGCAGAAATTATAGAAAAATTTTTAGTAAAAGGTAATGAAGTTGCTATAGAAGGTAAGCTTACTACAAGAGCTTATGAAACTAAAGAAGGAGAAAAACGGTATATTACAGAAGTTGTTTGTAATGAACTTTTAATGCTTGGAAATAAGCAATAGAAATACTGTTATGAGATTTAAATTCACACAAATGACCAACTTTAAGTTGGTCATTTTTTTTCTAAATGGAAATAATTTATAAGTTAAATATTAAAAAGTTATTATTAAAGGTTTGTTAAGCTGCTAGAAATCGTTTTAAAATTGGCTAAGAGTATAGGCTGCTTTAATCAAAATGATTTCTATTTTTTGATATCAAAATCTCATTTTTTTTTTTGTAACTTACATCATAAATTTATAAATAAATCTTATGCCAAACTACATTTTACATATTAACGGAAAAGAACGAGCTGTGACTGCCGATGCAGATACACCTTTGTTATGGGTTTTAAGAGATCAGCTAGATTTAGTAGGTACAAAATTTGGTTGTGGGATTGCACAATGCGGTGCTTGTACTGTTCATCTTGATGGTATTGCAATTAGAAGCTGTCAAATGCAGGTTTCTTTTCTAGACGATGTAAAAATCACAACGATAGAAGGCTTATCCGAAGATGGTAAACATCCTGTTCAAGAGGCTTGGAAAGAGATTGATGTACCACAATGTGGCTATTGTCAAGCAGGGCAGATTATGACAGCAACTGCTTTTTTGAATGAAAATAAAAATCCTTCAGAAGAAGAAATTAGAGAAGCAATGCATGGTAATATTTGCAGATGCGCTTCTTATAATAGAATTGAAATGGCAGTAAAAGTTGCTGCAGAAAAAATGCTATAATTAATTAAACTACTTAAAATGAAGTCTCAAAAAATAGATAATTTTAACAGAAGAAGTTTCTTAAAAACTTCGCTTTTAGCAAGTGGCGGAATGTTAATTGGATTCAATTTACTTTCAGCATTCAAACTAGACGCTATAATGCCTGTAGACATTGAAAGCTTAAACTTTAATGATTTTAATGCATTTATTAGAATTTCTGAAGATGGTTATATAACGATATTTTCCCCAAATCCGGAAATTGGTCAAGGCGTAAAAACATCAATGCCAATGATTATTGCAGAAGAACTTGACGTAGATTGGAGCAAAGTAAACGTAGTGCAAGGTGCGTTAGATAGTAAAAATTTTACAAGACAAGTAGCTGGCGGAAGTCAATCTATACGTTCTAGTTGGAGCGCATTTAGACAAACTGGTGCAACGGCAAAGCAAATGTTGATTAATGCTGCGGCTATAAAATGGAATGTAGATGCTTCAACTTGTGTTGCAGCAAAAGGAATTATTACAAATGCAAATGGCGATAAATTAGGTTATGGAGAAGTTGTAAAACAAGCGGCTTTATTGGAAGTGCCCGTAAATATAAAATTAAAGGAAATTAAAGATTTTACAATTATTGGTCAAGAAATTGTAAACGTAGATATTGATAAGATTATTACAGGTAAACCTCTTTTTGGATTGGATTATAAAGCAGTAGGAATGTTGCATGCATGCGTATTAAGGCCACCAGCTTTTGGTCAAAAATTAGAAAGTTTTGATGATGCAAAAGCAAAATTGGTAAATGGAGTTTCTGAAGTGATTAAATTTGGGGATAAAATTGCGGTTTTAGCAACATCAACTTGGGCAGCCATGAAAGGTAAAAAAGCACTTACGGCTACTTGGATAAATGATTCTGATTTTGAATCTACAGAAAAACACAATGAAGTTTTAACTAAAATTTTAGATGGAACAAAGTTTGACACTAGGCGTGAAGATGGTAATATCAACGAAGCCTTTGCTACTGCAGATAAAGTAATTGAGAGAACGTATCATTCCCCATTTTTACCCCACAATTGCTTAGAACCCATGAATTTTTATGCAGATGTTACGGCAGAAAAAGTTCATTTAGTTGGGCCAATTCAAACTCCTCAATGGACAGTTAGCAGAGTCGCAAAATTATTAGAGAGAAAAGAAGAGGAAGTTTTTTGCGAAATGACAAGAATGGGTGGTGGTTTTGGTAGAAGATTGTATGGAGATTTTGCCTTAGAAGCTGCAGAGATTTCTAATTTATCCAAAAAACCCATCAAAGTAATTTTCTCTAGAGAAGACGATATGACTGCAGGAACTTACAGGCCGTCAATTAAATACAGAATAAAAGCATCCATCAAAGATGGAAAAGTAACCGGGTATTATTTAAAAGAAGCGGCAATTAACGGAAATATGTATGGTGCAATTCCTAACTTTTTTCCTGCGGGATGTATCCCAAATTTTAAAGTAGATACGGCAAGCCATACAAGCAATATTACAACCGGAGCTTGGCGAGCACCCTACACTAATTTTTTAGCTTTTGCAGAACAAAGTTTCTTTGACGAATTAGCATCAGAATTAAATATTGATACGATTCAATTGCGTTTAGATTTATTACAAAATGTAAAAAATACTACGGATGAAAAAATAGAATATTCTGGGCAAAGAATGGAAGACACGATCAAACTCGTAAGAGAAAAAGCAAACTGGGGTAAAGTTGAAGAAGGCGTTTTTCAGGGTTTTTCTGCGTATTATAGCCATAATACACACGTTGCAGAAATTGCAGACATTGTTTTACAAGATGGTTTTCCTGTAATTAAAAAAGTTACAGTTGCTGTAGATTGCGGCGTTGTGGTAAATCCGTCAGGAGCTAGAAACCAAGTTGAAGGGGGTGTTATAGACGGAATAGGGCATGCCATGTTTGCAGATTTTTCTTTTAAGGAAGGAAAACCAGATGCTCAAAATTTTGATACGTATCGATTAATTAGAATGTTAGAAACACCAAAAGTTAAGGTGCATTTTGTTGAAAATAACTTATCGCCAACAGGTCTAGGAGAACCTGGGCTACCACCTGCAGGAGGCGCAGTTGCAAACGCAATTAATGCAGCTTTAGGAAAAAGAATGTATAGCCAGCCTTTTGCAAAAGAACTTGAAAAGACTGCTGCTTTAGGGTAAAAAGATGTTTTAAACAAAAAAAATGCCCTGAAATAGGGCGTTTTTTTTGTTTAGTTCTATTTTTGTTTCTATTATTTTAGGACAAAGAAACTAATACAGTACAAATTTTGCGAAATTAAATGTCTGAACTTATCATTAGTTAGCTCTCGGAGACCTTTTAGATACTTTTGTGATATCTAATAGTTCACTAGTTTTGATATTTAGTATTGTGAAATTAAAAATAGATTTCTTGCGCCACTCTAAACGTATTTGCATGTGCATCTACAATAATATTTACATCTTTAGAATATCCACCGCCCATAGAGCACACCACTGGTATTTTAAACTCAAAACATGTTTGTAATACAAAACGATCGCGTTCTTTACAACCTTCTATAGTTAGGCCAAGTTTGCCTAATTTATCAGTTTCAATAACATCAACTCCACATAAATAATAAATAAAATCTGGTTTTTTTTGGTTGATGAGTTTTGGCAAGGTTTTTTTTAAGATTGATAAATATTCAGCATCCTTTGTGTTATTCTCTAGCGCAATATCTAGATCTGATTGTTCTTTTACAAACGGATAATTGGTTTTTCCGTGCATCGAAAAGGTGAAAACAGAAGCGTCATTTCTAAAAATTTCTGCAGTTCCGTTTCCTTGATGTACATCTAAATCTACAATCAAAATTTTAGATGCTAAACCTTTGTTCTGTATATATTTTGCACCAATAGCTTGGTCGTTTAACATACAAAAAGCTTCGCCACGATTAGAAAATGCGTGATGGGTGCCGCCAGCAATATTCATTGCAATTCCGTTTTTTAGCGCAAATTCAGACGCTTTCATTGTGCCATCTGCAATAATCATTTCTCTTTCTACTAAAACTTCGGATAAAGGAAAACCAATTTTTCTAGCTGCTTTTTGTGATAAAGTAATATTTAATAAATCAAAAAAATAATCTGAATCATGAACCGTAAAAAAGTGTTTGTTGTTGGGTATTTCTGGTTCAAAGAAATTTTCTTCTACACAAGTGCCTTCGAGGAGTAGTTGTTGCGGTAAAAGGTCATATTTTTCCATAGGAAAACGATGACCTTCTGGTAACTCGTGTGCATAAATTGGATGGTGTGCTATTTTAAGCATTAACTGACCTGTTGTCCGTTTTTAACTGCCTTTTCTGGTTCAACAAAGGCTAACTTTCCATCTGGAGTATCTGTCATTAAAATCATACCTAGACTTTCAATACCTTTTATAGTTCTTGGGGCTAAATTGATTAATACAGAAACTTGTTGACCAATAGTTTCTTCTGGATTAAAACTTTCTGCAATTCCGGATACAATAGTTCTTATATCAATACCAACATCAACTTTTAATTTTAAAAGCTTTTTGGTTTTCGCAACTTTTTCAGCTTCTAAAATAGTTCCAATTCTGATGTCTAGTTTTGTAAAATCTTCAAAATCAATGGTTTCTTTTTGAGGGGCTGCAACTCTCTTTTCATTTTCATTTGCTTTTTTAGTAGCAATTAATTTTTCTAGTTGCGCTTCAATAGTTTCGTCTTCAATTTTAGAAAACAATAATTCACCTTTATTTATTTGATGATTTGCTGCTAATAAAACGGCCTTTTCTTTAATATCGTCCCAAGAAAGAGCGTTCTCAACTGCGCCCATACTGATATTTAAAATGCCTTTTAATTTATCTGAAGTAAAAGGTAAAAAAGGTTCAGAGACTACCGCTAATGCTGCGGATATTTGCAAGGCAACAAACAAGATTGTTTTTACACGTTCCTCATCAATTTTAATTATTTTCCAAGGTTCTTCATCCGCTAAATACTTGTTTCCAAGTCTTGCTAAATTCATTAATTCTTGGCTAGCTTCTCTAAATCGATATCTTTCAATTGATTTACCTATAACATTAGGAAATTCTTTTACTGCAGTTAATGCGTCTTGATCGGCTTCAGAAAATTCGTTTGGAATAGGTACTTGACCGTCATAATATTTATTAGTTAAAACCACAACCCTATTAATGAAATTACCAAAAATAGCAACCAACTCGTTGTTGTTTTTTGCCTGAAAATCTTTCCAAGTAAAATCGTTGTCTTTACTTTCTGGAGCATTCGCTGTTAACGTATAACGTAAAACATCTTGCTGATCAGGAAAATCTTCCAAATATTCGTGCAACCAAACTGCCCAGTTTTTAGAAGTGGATAATTTATTTCCTTCTAAATTTAAGAATTCATTTGCGGGCACATTGTCTGGTAAAATATAATCTCCGTGGGCTTTTAACATTGCTGGAAAAATAATACAGTGAAAAACAATATTATCTTTTCCAATAAAATGAACCAGTTTCGTATCGTTTTTTTTCCAATAATCTTCCCAGTTTTTACCTTCTCTCGCTGCCCATTCTTTGGTTGATGAAATATAGCCAATTGGCGCATCAAACCAAACATATAAAACCTTGCCTTTTGCGTCTTTTAACGGTACAGGAATTCCCCAGTCTAAATCTCTAGTTACAGCCCTTGGTCGTAAACCGTCATCTACCCAACTTTTTACTTGTCCGTATACATTAGGTTTCCAATCATTTTTATGACCTTCTAAAATCCATTCACGTAAAAAATCTTCGTGTTTATCTAAAGGTAAAAACCAGTGTTTTGTTTCTTTTATGGTTGGTACATTGCCAGTAATTGCAGATTTTGGATTGATTAAATCTGTTGCATTATGACTTGTTCCACAACTTTCGCATTGATCTCCATAACTTTCTTCAAAGCCACATTTTGGACAGGTGCCCACCACAAAACGATCTGCTAAAAACTGATTTGCTTCTGCATCATACAACTGCGCAGTTACTTCTTCAATAAACTCACCATCAGTATACATTTTTGTAAAAAATTCTGATGCAGTTTCATGATGAATTTTAGCCGAAGTACGCGAATAATTATCAAAAGAAATACCAAAATCTTCAAATGACTTTTTAATTTTGGCATGGTATTTATCGATAATAACTTGCGGTGAAACCCCTTCTTTTTTTGCTCTCATTGGGATGGCAACTCCATGTTCATCAGAACCACAGATATAGACCACATCTTTACCTGTTAAACGTAGATAGCGAGCGTAAATATCTGCAGGAACGTACACGCCTGCTAAGTGCCCAATATGAATTGGCCCATTTGTATATGGCAAAGCGGCTGTAACGGTATATCTTTTTGGAGCACTCATGTGTTCTTTAATTTTATTTTTGGACTGATTTTGAAGTGCAAAAGTACGGAAAAGCAATTTTGAAATCCGATAGAAAATAGATACATTTACGAGAAATAGAATTTTTGACTATTAGAACTAATAAACAAAAGTATTTTGAAGAAACTTATTTTTTTTATAATTGTATTAGTGATGACTTTTTCCTTTACAATTGCCCAACAAAACCCAGATTCTATAAATGTAAAAAAGAACCCAATTGTATTTGGGGATTTTCTTGTTGGATATTCAAATACAGGAAAAACTTCGGTTACGGTTGGCGTAAATGTTAATTATCAATCAAAAAATAATTTATATACGTTTAGAACTTCACAAACCACTAGTATCGATAAAATTGACTGGTTTCTTTTTATTCCAATTTCTGTAGTAAGCAATACCACAACAGAATATGCTGCACTTTATGGAAAAAGGTATATCGAAGACGGAATGTCTTATCATTTTTCTGGCGGAATCTCTTACAATATAAATGAGGATGTTAATGGAGATATTAAAAAAAGGGAAACTTTTGCTGGATTTCCCTTAGAAATAGGAATGAGTTTTTTTAAAACAAATAAAGAAAGGTTTAGAGTCTTATATGGATTAATTCCGGTTGGTAAGCCAACAAGTTTTGGAAGGTCTTTTGGGTTTAAATTATATGCAAATATTGCTAAAAGATCTTATGTTGGTTTAGGCTTAACATTTGGTTTAGGTTGGCATAAAATATATGAAAATGAAAAATAATGTACTACCTCTTTTATTACTGATGACTTTATCATCCGCATTTGCTCAAAAGAAATTTAAAACACCTCCCTATTTAAAAGTTGGTGATACAATAGCAATCGTTGCACCTGCAGGAATTTTAAAAAACAAGGAGGAAACGATACAAAAAGCAAAAGAATTAGCAGAAATTTGGGGTTTAAAAGTTGTTTTAGGTAATAACCTATTTAATCAGAATAATCATTTTTCTGGAACTGATGAAGAACGAAGTCAAGATTTTCAAGAAGCTTTAGACAATAAAAATATTAAAGCAATTTGGGTAGCTAGAGGAGGTTATGGCTCTGTTAGAATTTTAGATAAACTAAACTTTATCAAATTTAAAAATAAGCCAAAATGGATTATAGGGTATTCTGATATTACGGCGTTTCACAACCATATACATACTTTAAAAATAGAAACAATTCATGGAATGATGGCTACAAATTTAAGTGAAAACCCAGAAGATATTATAGAAACAGTTGCATCCCTTAAAAAAGCAATTTTTGGCGAACAAATTAGGTACACAATTCCATCATCAACATTTAATAGAGTTGGCGACTCATCAAAATCACTTAAAATTATTGAGGGTAAAATTATTGGTGGTAATATTTCTATTTTATCTTCGATGTTAGGTTCTAAAAGTCAGATAAACACAGAAGGTAAAATTCTTTTTATTGAAGAGATTGGCGAGTATAAATATGCTGTAGATAGAATGTTACAAAGTTTAAAACGCGCTGGATACTTTACAAAAGTTAAAGCAGTAATCGTTGGTGACATGAGTAATATTAAAGTAAATTCTACAGAATGGGGTAGTTCTATAGAAGAATTAATTTTAGGTGTTTTACCAAAAGAGATCCCTGTTTTATTTAATTTTCCGGCAGGTCATGAACTAGACAATAGAGCTATGATTTTTGGAAGAAAGGTTGAGTTAATCATCGGAAACACAAATTCTTCATTGGTTTTTAAAGAAATTTAGAGATTAAACTCCCTTCTGTATAATACGGTTCAAAACGCGCAAATAATTCTTCTGAATACCAGTTAAGTTCTCTCGTTTTCTTTACCATTTCTGCATGCTTTGGGTTGCTGTAGGCATAGTTAAACATGGCCTCTGCAGAAGACCAAACAGAAAAAGTTGCTTGCATTAGAAGAGGGAATTCTCCAATACCCTTAGAATATAATAACTCTTTATAAGTATCCATAGATTTAGAGACTGCGGGTACATTTTTCCAAAACTGATACGCTAATTTAGGTTTAATTGTAGCTCTTGTAATTACGGCTAAAGGCTTACTTTTATCTAATTCTGTGCTGCTTTTAAAAGGATTTTGTTTACTCCAATTACCATGACTTTTAATGGTTTTCATAAATACAATACTAAAATTTAATGCAGTTAGTTTGTATTGTTCAACAGCTTTTGTTTTTGTAAATGTTTTAGCTTGTTCTTCAGAATCAAAAACAGCAATAAACCCAAAAGTAGAAAAGTCTGGTTTTATAGAGAAACCATTGCCACTTCCTGTGCCTAAGGGTTTAAAGAAAGTTAAACCAGGTGTTTCACTTAAAGAGATTGGTGGTCTGCCCATTCGGGCAAGAGCTTGCCATTTATTTTTAAATCCTGCATATTTAAAAAAGCAAATTAAGGTAGTCTGCGTCATATAACAAAGATAAAGGTTCCGCTTTAAAAGCTCACACAAATACAGTATACTTATTTCTTATTTTTTAAATTAAACTTTCGTAAAGGGTTACTCAAATTATCATAATGAGTTTTTTAAAAACAAATAGTCTAATTATTAATATTAGATTATTTTAGTTATTTGTAAACTGAATTTTCATAAGGATTAGTAAGCGACCAAAAAGTATTTTATTTAAAACGATTTTTTAAAGGCAACATATGTCACAACATAACGAACTTGGTGAAAAAGGAGAGAAATTAGCGATTGATTTTTTAATTGAAAACGATTATAAAATTCTAGAAAAAAATTACCGTTATCTAAAAGCTGAAGTAGACATTATTGCTATAAAGAACAATGTTTTAGCCGTTGTCGAGGTCAAAACAAGAAGCACAGATTATTTTGGGAATCCGCAAGATTTTATCACGCCTAAAAAAATAAAACTGTTAGTTTCTGCAATTGATTATTATGTGGTTCAGAGAGATTTGGATGTTGAAGTACGTTTTGATGTTATTGCAATTATCCATCAAAAAAACAACACAAAAATTGAGCATTTAGAAAATGCCTTTCTCCATTTTTAATGTTTATTTTTTGTTAAAATAGTCCTTAATATCTTCTATTTCATCTGGTTTTGCAATGATTTTTTTATTTTTATCTAACACAAAGTAACTTGGTGTAGAAAATATTTGATAGGTTTTAGCTGTTTCATTTTGCCATTTATTTAAACCCAGCACGTTGTGCCAGCCATATAAATTGTTTTTAGAATAGTTTTCCCAAACAAAAGCATCATCTTCTATAGCAAAAGCAATTACTTTTATATTTTTTTTATTTTTTAAATAGGTGTGAAGTTGTGGTATTTCTCGTAGACAATGAGAGCAACTAGTGCTCCAAAAAACCAACACATATTTTTCTGCATCATTTAAAGTTGATAACTTTAAGTTTTTCCCAGTTTCTTTCCATAAAAAATCTGGTGCTATTCTGCCTATTTCAGTGGCAAATAATGCTATTTTTTCAGCTTTAAATTTTTCATTTTGTAAAGCTTCCGGTAATTTATTATATTTATTCTCAAAGAGATAATCTATTATTTCTAAATTTTTATAGGCTTCAAACTGCACTATTAAAAATTCAATAATATCTCTTTTATAAGGTTGATTTTTAATTTTAGAAAGCACCGTTTCTATGGATTCTTTATATAATTTTTGTTGTGTTCTATTGTCATCAGAATAGTTAATATAAAAAAGGTAAGAAACAATTCTATCCGTTAAAAAAGAAGAATTTAATATGGTTTTGTTAGAGAAATCTAGTTGATTAAAAAATGTAGTTTTAATATTAAATAGATACGCATCTATAGAAGTTAAAATATCTGCAGAATTATTTTGAACACTAGCCTTTATAATAGTAGTAATATATTTATCTTTTGATAATTCTACGTATTTATTTTGAATTGCATTTACTTTAGTATATGCCTTTTTATAAGGTGCCTTTAAATCTACTTTTGTATTTTGAAAAGCCGAAATTTGTATAGAATCTAATTTTCCTTGAACTTTAGAAATAGCTGCAATATATTCTCTGTATAGCTTGTTTTCTGCAGATTTTGAAAAAACAACAGATTGCTCTGGATACTCTGGATTAAATCTAAAAGAAACGTTTTCTTTATTATAAAAAAAGTCTAAAAAACCTTCACCTTCAGTTCTGTAATTTATTCTATAAGCACCTGGTTTTGCTTGGGGGTTTAGTGTAAACTCAAAACGGCCAACAGCCTTCTTTTTGCCATTAAAAGCCATAGAATCTGTTCTTATCGTGGTGTTGCCTACGAAAACTTGTTTTGTGCCTTCAATTCTATATAAAATTACCCAATCGCTATCTATCTTTGAGCTCATGGTACCTTTTATGGAATGTTGTGCGTTTATAACTGAGGAAATAAATAGGATAAAATAAAAAATACTTTTGATCATTTTTTTTATATTTTGTTTTATGAATTTTATGTTCAAAAAACGTATCAAATGTACTATATCTGTATCAATTTAAGTATATTGTAACGTTAAATATAAAATAATTATGAGTGATTTTTTTGATAAAATAATTTGGATTACAGGAGCGTCTTCTGGAATAGGAAAATCGTTAGCAATAAAGCTGTCCAATCAAAATGCAAAAATTATTTTATCCTCAAGAAAAAACCAGGAGTTAGAGTTGGTTAAAAAGCTTTGCAAAAACCCAAATAATGTTAAAATAGTCACTTTAGATTTAGAAGATTACACAAATTTGCAACCAAAAGTTGATCAAGCTATTGCTGCTTTTGGTAAAATTGATATTTTAGTAAATAATGGAGGGATAAGTCAAAGGTCGTTTGCGAAAGACACCCAAATTGCTGTTGACAAACGAATTATGGATATCAATTATTTAGGAACAGTAGCTTTATCAAAAGCTCTTTTACCCCATTTTATTAAAAATCAATTAGGTCATTTTGTAGTAACTACAAGTATTGTTGGTAAAATAGGTACTCCTTTGCGTTCAAGTTACGCAGCAAGTAAGCATGCTTTACATGGTTTTTTTGATAGTTTACGCGCAGAACATTACAAAGATCAGATTGCTGTAACCTTAGTTTGCCCAGGTTTTGTAAACACAAATATTTCTATAAATGCCTTAACAGGCAGTGGGACTCCACAACAAAAAATGGATATTGCTACTGCAAATGGTATTGACCCAGAACGCTTTGCAAAATTGATGGTTAAAGCGATTAAAAACAAAAAAGAGGAAGTTTATATTGCAGGCGCAAAAGAAAAATTAGGTGTGTTTGCAAAACGCTTTTATCCGAAGTTACTCTCTAAAATGATTCGTAAATTGAGCGTTACTTAATCTTCAAAATATCCTAAAGCATCAAAATAAGAGACAATAGCATCTTTCATTAAAACAGTTTGTTCACCACCTTTTAAATTTGGTAATTCTGTAATTGTTTTAAAATGTGGCCAACCATCTTCATCAAAAAAATCGAATTCATAATATCCGTAAGGTTCTAATAATTTACAAATAGCAATGTGCATGAGGTTTACTTTTTCATCTTTTTTAAATTCTCTATGTCCTTGCCCTAATTCTTGTACGCCAATTAAATAAATAATTCCGTCTAAATTTAAGTCATCTCCTTCAGAAAAATCGTCGGATAATTTGGTTACTAAATAATCCCACCTTTCTTTTAAATTACTCACTTTTGTCATAAAAAAAATTTTAAAAGGGTAAAGATACAATGTCCATTTTTAATTTTTAAAAATATGATGTAGATTTACAAAAACTATTTTGAATGAATATTTTTGACATCATTATTGCGGGATTACTTCTTTTTGCCTTTGTAAGAGGAATTATGAAAGGATTTTTGGTAGAAGTTGCTTCTCTAGTTGCAATTATTGCAGGAGTCTATGTCGCGATACATTATGCGCATTATATAGAGTCTTATTTGCAAAAGGCTACAAGTATAAATTGGTCTGATAAAACGAATAATATTGTAGCTTTTACTGTTACTTTTTTGACAGTAATACTTGTGGTAATATTGATTGGAAAAACGTTGACAAAACTTGCAGATATTACCGCATTGGGTATGTTAAATAAAATATTAGGGGGCGTTTTTGGAACCTTAAAAATCGCCTTATTTTTAAGTGTAAGCTTTACGTTATTCGGTAGTATAAATAACAAAATTCCTTTTATAAAACAAGAAACTTTAGACGAATCTATTTTGTACAATCCCGTAAAAAAGATTGCACCAGTTTTATTTCCATCCATCATAAAAGAAAGCAAAGAGGGTGAAAAAGAAATAATATTTAATTAAAATCGGTTTTGTCAATCCAGCTAAAATAGTTTTTATATACCGTCTCTTTTTCCGAAGCCACATAAGCCAAAAATTCCTTAGCAACAGGCGATAAAGTTTTCTTCTTTAAATAAATTAATTTCCAAACCGACTTTAAAGGCAGCCCTTTTGCAGGAATTATCTTTAATTCGTTTTGTAATAATTCGTTTTTTATACTTAGTAAGGCTACAATAGAAACACCAATATTTGCAACAACGGCTTGTTTTATAGCTTCATTAGAGGTTAACTCTAACTTAATTTTTGGTGAAATTTTCTCTTTCTTAAAAAATTGTTGCATGGTATGCCTTGTACCAGAACCTTCTTCTCTATAAATTAACGGAATCGTCTTAAAAATTGAGATTCCTTTTTCGCTAATAATTTTATTTTCTTTGGATGCTACTAGAACTAAATGATTGTCCATAAGTGGCAATTCTTCAATTTCTAAATGATTAGGACTTACAGTTACTAGAGAAAAATCTACCAAATTTTGCTCTAAATCTTTTATGACTGTCGTTTTATTAGATACATCTAAAACAAGTTCTACTTTTGGATATTTTTTTAAAAATCCGCTTAAAAAATAGGGCATTACATAATTACCAGTTGAAACTACAGATATTTTCAACTTTCCAGACAGCAATCCTTTAAATGCCTCTGTTTTATATTGTATGGTTTCTGTTTTATCTAATATTTCGTCAATAATTAAATAAATTTCTTTACCAAAATCGGTTACATAAAATCGTCTTCTAATAATTTCTGATAAAGGAATATCAAACTGATCTTGAAAGTTTTTTAATTGAATTGAAGCTGCAGGCTGAGTCATATTTAATTCAACCGCAGCTTTTGTAATACTCTTTTTTTCTACAATTGTTTTAAATATTTTTAACTGATGTAAAGTAAAGTTCATAAATATATTTTATGGGTGTTATAGCAAAATTAAATAAAAATATATGAATAATTGCATATAGTTTTGCTCTCACAAAAGTATAAAAATGAATATTGACGTTTTAATAAGTAATTTAACAAATCCGGTATTATTATTCTTTGTTTTAGGAATTATCGCATCAGTAGTAAAAAGCGATTTAAAAATACCAGAATCATCCTCAAAATTTATTTCTCTTTACTTGCTTTTTGCAATCGGTTTTAAAGGAGGTCAAGAACTTTCACACAGCGAATTTAATGCTGAAATTCTATATTCTATTTTGTTTTCTATTACACTTTCTCTAGTTGTGCCAATTTACACATTTTACCTTTTAAAAAGAAAAGTAGGAATACCAAATGCGGGTGCAATTGCTGCTGCTTATGGTTCTGTTAGTGCAGTAACATTTGTAACTGCTGTTTCCTTTTTAGAAAACCAAGGAATAACTTTTGGCGGCCATATGGTAGCGATTATGGCAATTATGGAATCTCCTGCTATTATTGTTGGTGTTATTTTAATCATGATGAATGATCCAACTCAAAATGAAAGAAAATCAATAGGTAGTATTATAAAACATTCATTTACAAGTGGAAGTGTTTTAATGTTAGTTGGTAGTTTGGTTATTGGTTTAATTGCTGATAGAACTCAAGCTAGAGGTATAGAGCCTTTTACAACAGATATTTTTAAAGGATTTTTATCGCTTTTCTTACTAGAAATGGGAATGGTTACCGCGACAAGAATTAAAGAATTTAAAAAATACGGAATGTTTTTATTCTTCTTTGGGATTCTTGTACCATTATTTAATGGAATGATTGTAGCGTATATAAGTGGCTTTATTACAGAGAATGTAGGTAATAGATTATTGTTTGCAATTTTAGCGGCTGGAGCATCTTATATTGCAGTGCCAGCAACCATGAAATTAGCAGAACCCAGAGCAGATGCAGGTATTTACATACCAATGGCTTTAGGTATTACGTTTCCTTTTAACATAACTATTGGTATGCCTATTTATTTTGCAATTGTTCAATTGTTTTAAGTAAAGATTCTGATAAAAAACCCATCAAAATAAATGGTTTTGATGATTTTTTAGCAAATTAATTTTTAATCTAAATGATAAATTTGTATACTATCTTATAAATATTTCTCGAAATTAATTTTTAAATCTATAAGTTTAACTTTATGGATGTCATAAACCCAACGATGTACTTTAAGACCACGATTTCTAAATGCTTTTTGTATCCCACCTGTTTTTAAGTAAATTTATACATTGTTCTTTTACATTTAATTCTTCAAGTCTTTCGTAATTTTTTTCATTGTTTTAAATTGCATTTAATTCATCAGAATGAATTCTATACACGTCTCTAATATTACGTAACCAACGATTTTGAATTCCTAAATCTGCAGATTGCACAGCCACTTTGATACTGCCAACACGATAATGACATCAAGCTACAACATGATTTACTATTAAATGTGCAACAGCATATTTAACAACAGACATTGCGCTTAAATCTGTGCCAGAGACTATATTTACTATATTTTCATGAACAAAAACATCGCTAGAACCCAAACCCTATTAAATCTTCTGCAGTAACTCTGTACCTGAACATCTTGTTTATAATAATTATGTATTTTGACACTTTCCTCATTCTTCAAAATAATTTTTTATTTATGGATAATTTATTTTTAATCCATTTTTTATTGTTGTCAAATAAGGTAATTAAGTTTATTTTTTTAATTCTTTAATATTTTCTTTAACCCAAGTTAAACAATCATCAAAGGTTTTGAAAATGTGTTCTTTTGGAATAAAATCTGGAATTATGTCAATACGCTCCATCATATACTTAGGTTGTTTTAATAAATTTACAAATAAAACTTCAACGTTTTTAGTTTTTAAATCCTGTAACATATCTTCCATTGCATATAAACCAGATTGGTCCATATATTGCATCCTTCCTAAACGCATTATAACCAGTTTTGCGGTGTCTGGTATTTGTAGATATAATTGTTGAAAGTTATTAGTAGAACCAAAAAACAAAGGCCCTTTAATGTGTTTTATAAAAACCGTTTCTTTTAAGTTTTGAGGAAAATCTATCTCATCTGTCCAAGCTTCTTCTTTTAATGATTTCACATCAGATCTTTCCCCCGTTAAATCCCCAATTTTTTTCATAAACATTAAAGAAGCAATTATTAAACCAATACCAACTGCGTACACCAAATTCCAAAAAGTTGATAGTAATAAAACAATTATCATAATTAAAACTTCAGAGCTTAATTTTATTGGTCCAAATCTAATATCTCTTGGCAAACTTGGTATTGCTTTTAACCCTTTATAATCCATTACACCAATTCCAACTGTTATTAAAATACCAGCTAAGACTGCTGCAGGAATTTTAGAAGCGACGGGGCCTAAGCCTAGCATTATAATTAATAACATAACTCCAGCAAGCATACCAGAAAGTTTTGTTTTTCCACCGGCATTTATGTTTACAACAGTTCTAATAGTTGCTCCTGCTCCCGGAATTCCACCAAATAAAGCAGCAATACTATTTCCGATTCCTTGACCTACTAATTCTTTATTAGGGTTGTGTTTTGTCTTGGTCATGTTATCTGCAACAACGCTCGTTAAGAGCGAATCGATGGCCCCTAAAAGAGCCAACGTTACGGCTGTGAAAATGTAAGGAGTAATGCTACTCAAAGAAAATCCTGAAAAAATTTCCCATTTAATTTGTGGAATTCCGCTTGGTATTTCTTGAATGGTTTTGTAATCTAATCCAAAACCAACTGCAATTCCAGAAACCACAATTAGGGCAACTAATGTACTTGGAATTTTGGTAGTTATTCGTTTAAATCCATAAATGATAAAAATGGTTACTAAGGCCAGTATGAGCTCTAACCAATTTATATTTTGAATAGCTCTTGGGAAAACTTTTAAAGCGCCTAAAGCTCCAGAAGTTTCTTTTGCAGCAAGAGTTTGCGATTCATTTAAGATATCTGCATCGGTAATCCTGCTTCCTCTTTCAATCGTTTTGCTAAAGTCTTCTAAAACAAGAATACCTTCTTTAGCCTCTTCTTTTAAGATGTTTTCTAAAATAACTTCTTGGGCTTGTGCTTTAAAAATATTTACAAATTCTACATCTTCTTTCGGATAATAGCCTAAAGAGGGTAATACTTGTGTTAATAAAATAATTATCCCAATTGCAGTCATAAAACCAGATACAACGGGGTAAGGAATGTATCTTATATACTTTCCTAATCCTATTAAACCCAAACCAATTTGAAATAATCCAGCCAATAAAAAGACGGTTAAAATAGCGGGTAAAGCTTTAGAAATATCTCCGTCATTTGCAGCGATTATACTAGCAATAATTACCATACTTACCGCAGTCATGGGTGCCGTTGGACCAGAAATTTGTGTATTTGTTCCGCCAAAAAGCGCCGCAAAAAAACTAATAAAAATAGCACCATATAAGCCTGCGCTTGGCCCTAAGCCAGAGGAAACCCCAAAAGCTAAAGCTAGAGGTAAAGCAACGATACCAGCAGTAATACCACCAAAAGCATCACCTTTAATATTTGAGAATAGGTTTTTCACACTTAGTATTTAAAAGCATGTAAGTTAATTTATATTTACTCATAAAAAAAGGCAACACTAAAAAGTATTCATTTTTATGGTATTATTTATTCACTTTAGAAGTTTATAAAGGTTATTATATTTAATTGGTCTCTACTAGATCTTTCAAAAAATTGATTCATATAACCTGCTTCCATTTTGATGTTTTTGTTTATAGTATATCCAATACCCCCAAACAACCTATTTCTATCAAAAATAGAAGTTTTTGTGTTTAAAAATATTTCGTTGTAAGCAGATAAGTAATATTTATTTTCTTTATCACCTAAAGGAATGTTTAGTGCTAAAAAGTATCTAAATCTCATCTTAAAATTGGATTCCACAAACCGTTGTTCAAATCGATAACGATGACTTAATTTAATGCCGCCTAAATTTTGGCTAGAGGTAAATTGCTGAAAAATACGATGTTCGTTTACAGTTCTTTTATTGTCAGAATTAGAGATGTAATTTTCAGATAAAATATAACCATACCCTAAAAGAACATTGTTTTTTCCATCATTAAAAGTGTGCCCTAAACCTGTTCTTAGTAATAATTGTTCTAAGTTTCCAACTGCATTATAATTTCTGTATTGAACTTCGTGGTGAATATTCCATTTGGAATTTAATTTCTTATTCCCAATATAAATGAGCCAATTTCCAAAATCACTATTTTGGCTTAAAGCAATACAAGGCAGTAAAAGTATTGCTACTAAAACGGCTTTTTTAATTGTATTTAATTTTATATTTTCTTTCAAAACTTATATTTATCCAATAAAGGCTACTGTTCCTGTATTGATATCATACATTGCTCCTATAATTTTAATTTCTCCGTTTTTTTCCATTTCTGTAAGTATTGGAGATTCGTTATGAATTCTGTCAATGGTTAAAAGAACGTTTTTTTCGGCAACATTGTCTACAAATTCTAAATTTCGAGAATTTCTTAAACTGATGTCTTTAGGCTCTAAAACAGCGTTTACTGCGGGTGTAATTTTTTCAAGTAACTTGGTTAAGTTGCCCATTTTAGCATTGTCGCAGGCGCCTTTTACTGCTCCACATGCAGTGTGCCCAAGAACTACAATTAATTTAGTGCCTGCTAATTTACAAGCAAACTCCATGCTCCCTAAAATATCTTCGTTTACAAAGTTCCCTGCAATTCTTACGCTAAAAATATCGCCTAAACCTTGGTCAAAAACCAATTCTGCGGATACTCTAGAATCAATACAACTTAAAATAGTAGCAAAGGGGAATTGCCCTTCACTAGTGTCGTTTACTTGCTCTAAAAGATTTCTATTCGCTTTTAGGTTATTTTGGAATCTTTGGTTTCCTTCTTGTAAGTATTGTAATGACTTCTGAGGAGTCATTGTTGCTTGAGTTTCTCTTGTATGTGTTTTCATAAATACTGGTATTTAAGTTGTTAAAATAAGTGAGCAATTAAGTTTGTTAATTATATCTTTAATGTTTGGTTTTATTGAATTATTATTCCCCCTATTTACAAAAAGTAAATCAACATTGCTTTTTAATAGATAATTAGAAATGTTTTTTAAAACATTATCTCCCTTATTAAAAATATATTCAACTGTTTTGGAGTCTTCTAAAAATGTTTTTGTATTTAAACGATCTGATTTGTTTGCAATATTAAACGATTTTAAGGGTTTTTGAGTAGAATTTATAATATTCTCTAAAAGCTCGCCATTAGCCTTTGTGCCGTTAAACATTCCTAAAGACAATTCTTTATTTGGTTCCAAGCAATGTTTATTGTCAGTGATTACAATTGTTCCTTTGTGTTTTTCAAGGATAAATTGTGTAATCTTATCACCAAAAAAACTTATAATTTTAGGCTTACTTTTCCCTAGAACAATGATGTCTGGCTTAGTTTTATCAATATGTTTATCTATTTCGTTTTTTATATTTCCTATTATAAAGGCTTGATTAATAGTTACATTGTATTTTTCTGAGATAGGACCTATTATGCTTTTTATCTTTTTGTCGATAGAAAAATATTCCCTATTTATAGTTCTCATTGCAGAGAGTTGACTTTCTTTTTCAACAACTTCTATTGGTTTTTTTACATAGAAAAAGTTGATGTCTGCATCTACTATTTTAGCAATACTTACACTGCTTTTTAGTATTTTACTTGTAGACTTATTTAAATCTGCCAACACTAATATTTTATATTTGTTTGTCATGATTTAAACTTTAGGTTGTTTTTTTACTTAATTTAAAGAATTCTAAAAAACTATCTGGATTCTCCACAATTCCGCGTTCAGAAATTAGTTTAATATCAATATTTCTCTCTTTCGCTTTAAAAGCAAAGTCTTCTAAAATTTCTACGATATCATTATCTAAATAGATTGTTTTTCTTACGTCTAATTCTAAAAAAGTGTCTATAGGCAAGCTATCTAGCTCTTTTAAAATAGCTCCTTTGTTAAAGAAAGTAACCTCTTCTGCAAGCGTCATCTTTATTTTATGTTTACCATTACTTTTATCCTCAATATATAAAAAGTGAGAATTTTGAAAGCTCTTAATTAGAATTACAACAATACCTATGCCTAAGCCCATACCAATACCAACTAATAAATCAGTAAAAATAATACCTAAAACGGTAACGGTAAATGGTGTAAACTGTTTCCATCCTAATTTATACATGTGTATAAAGAGTTCTGGTTTTGCTAGTTTAAAACCTACAATTAATAGAATTGCTGCTAAAACTGATAAGGGAATTTTGTTTAGTAAAGCAGGAATTAAAATTACAGAAATTAATAGCAAGAAACCGTGTATTATAGCAGACATTTTACTTCTTCCTCCTGATTGTATATTTGCAGAACTTCTAACAATTACCTGTGTAATTGGTAACCCTCCAATCATTCCTGAAATAATATTACCCGTTCCTTGTGCTAATAATTCTCTATTTGTTGGTGTAACATTTTTATGAGGATCTAATTTGTCAGTAGCTTCAACACATAATAAAGTTTCTAAACTAGCAACTAGGGCAATTGTGAATGCTACAACCCAGATGTCTGGATTTGTAATTGCACCAAAATTTGGAAAACGAAATTGACTAATAAAGGAATCTATAGTATCTGGTACTGGAACACTTACTAAATGGGATGTACTGATACCGTATTTAGATTCAGAATCTGTAGCTAAGTAATAAATTATACCAGCTGCTACAGCAACAAGTGGACCCTGTATTAATTGGAAAATTTTACCTTTTTTTGATAAAACGTTGCTCCATAAAAGTAAAATACTTAGGCCGATAACTCCTACTAAAGTAGAGCCTAGGCTAATATTATTTAGGGATTTAAAGATTTCTGAAAATGTGTTTTCGCCGTCTACTTGAAACAAAGCGAAGTCTCCTTCTGGATCTGCATTATACCCAAAAAAGTGAGGAATTTGTTTAAGAATAATTATAATTCCTATTCCTGTTAACATTCCTTTTATTACGGATGAAGGAAAATAATACCCAATAATTCCTGCTTTTAAAAAGCCAAAAATTACTTGAATAACCCCACCTAGCACAACAGCAACTAAAAAGTTTTCATAACTACCTAAAGCGCCAATTGCGGTTAAAACTATAGCAGTTAAACCTGCTGCCGGACCACTTACTCCAATTTTAGAGCCACTTAAAAAACCTACTACTATTCCCCCAACAATTCCTGCAATTAAGCCAGAAAATAGAGGTGCGCCACTTGCTAAAGCAATACCTAAACATAAAGGTAATGCTACGAAAAAAACCACAATACTTGCGGGTAAATCGTTTTTAATATATTTAAACATATATAAACAGATTTTTGTCTCTAAATAATTGTATTTAGAGAGTTTTAAATTTAAAGAATGATTGATTTTGTCTTAATAAACTATTTGTTACGATAAGAATTCGGGAGGTGGAGTTGTGTTCTTTGGATATTCAGAAATGTAGTTTTTAGATTTAAAACTTACATTTCTCTTTTTTTGAATTTCGTTTAGTGAAAAACCGCTAGAATACTCCGTATAATGAAGTTTTATTTCTAAATCCTTTGCAGCTTCCTTTCCTTTACTTTCTTCTTCTTCGTTCATGTCAAGAAAAAAATCAACATCTTGCGTATCTTCTACCAAAATAATTACTGCAGGAGTAATTATTAAAATTGAAAATAGTAATGTAAAAAAAAAGGCAATTTTAACTCTCAATGAATGGTTTATAAATTACTTGTAAAAATAAGAAAGGTTTTTGAAATAATTGTTAAATAAAAACTAATAATTCGCCAATATTTTTATCTCATCAGCAATAATCCAACCAATTTTTCCATCCGCTAATTTAATTTTTTTCCAGTTATCAACCGCATCTAAAACTAAAACCTTAGTGCCTTCATGCAAAGTAAACACTTCTTCAGAATTAAAAGTTGGTGCATTTCTAACTTCTGTTTTCTCAGCAAATACAATAGCTTCTTTATTATTTTTGGAAAGTGAGTATTGATTAAATGTAATTAATAAGGCCCCAATTAAAAGAATAAAACATAAAGAACTGGTAATAAAATAGAGTCGTTTTATAGAAGGAGCATCAGCGAAATAAAACAGTAAAAATAATACACTTCCTAAAAGAGATAATACGATAACGACAACTGCCCATTGATTATAAGAGAGTTGTTGTAAATAATTTATATTAAATTTTTGAAAGACAGTTTTTGGCAATTCTTCAATTTTATCGAGGGCTAATCGTTTTGCAAAAATCAAATTATTTTTTACATCTTCGTTTAAAGGGTTCCTTTTTAATGCCTTTTCAAAGTAATAAATAGACGGTCCAACTTGGTTTAATTTATAGTAAGAATTTCCTAAATTATAATATAATTCTGATGATGTTAAACCTTTTGATTCAATTTGTTTATAGAGCTCTATTGCTTTTTCAAATTTTTCGTTTTTGTACAAATCATTTGCAGAATAAAACAGACTGTCAGCATTTTGAGCAGAGATTGAGTTGGCAACAATAAGTATTAAAAATAAGATTTTTTTCATTCGATAAAAAATAGTTAGTATAAAGATTTTTACTCGTTTGCTTTGTAAAGTTATGAGTTTTTTACTTAGTAGGTTAATGACGTTTTAACTTACAACTGTCTATCTAATTGAACAATTACTTGTTTTGCTCTTTCAAACTCTTCTTTCATTTCTGTATTGGTTATTGGTGTATAACGCGCAAAATCCGAAGCTTTTAAAACATCAATAAATTGTTCTATAGTTGTCTCATTAACGTTTTTCTGTTGTAAAATAGACGTTATATTTTCTTTGCTAATATCAACAATTTCTATACTTAACTTGGCTTTTAAATAATTGTGTAAAGCACGTTCCAAAGCTTCATAAAAAGCTTCTTTTTTACCTAATTGTTTCTGCGCTTCAGATAAATATTTTTTAGCCAATCGCTCTGCTTTTCGTTGTTTTCTGCCAATAACATCGCTATTTCGTTTTTCATTATTTTTGGCGATGACAATTCCGATTGGAATGGCAATTAACGGCAATAACAGTAGTAAATAAAACAAGTTAGATAGATAAAAATCGCTACTTTCTTTGGTTTCAAAATCGCTGCTAGTTAGTATGTATCTAAAGTTATTTCCTGTAGAAACGACGTCTTGTTTCTGCAGAGAGTTTTCGTTGTTATTAGAGTTTGTTACTAATTCTTTACCTTTTAACACTTCAACATACAGATCATTAGTGGCAATTGTTTCGTATTTTTCTTTACTAGGGTTAAAATAAGAAAAAGTAGTATTTGGTATTTTATATTTGCCTTTGTATTGAGGCACAATTGTATAAGTATCTGTCACAGAGCCAGAAATTCCGTCTGTTTCGACGTTTACACTTTCTTTTCTTTCTGGTTGGTATTTTTCTAGTTCAGCAGGAGTTTCTATAACGGGTAATTCAAATAATTTTAAATTTCCTTTACCAGAAACCGCTACTTTAATTTGCGAAGACTCATTTGCTTTTAAAGCATTTTTACTTAAAGATACAGCAAAAGAAAAATTACCCACAGCACCTGTAAAGTTTTCTGGTTTTCCTTCGAAAGGAAGATTTTTAGGACTGATTGTCTTTCTAGCAGAAGCAAATTCTTTTTTGATATTTTTTGTAATTATATTTCCAAAAAAGTCTGCTCTTCCTGTTGGAACCCCGATAACAATATCCATTTTCATAGGGTCAACAGTAAGATTCCCTGTTTTAGTAGGAATTAACAGCGCTTTTTGAAGTACAATATATCGATAGTTTTCATTATTGTATTTCCCTATTTTCACAGGATAACCTTCAGTTTTAATATCTTGGTTCCAAAAGCCGTTGTATTGTGGTGCTTCTGTAACAGAGGTATCGTAAACACTAATATTTTCGCTAACATACAATCTGTATTCTACATAAATCCCCTCGCCAACATAAGGCTGAGATTTAGAAACTTCTGCTACTAAATGAATGTTTTGCTGCGCAATATAATTTGGATCATTTGGGTTTTCTGGAATATCAATAGGGTCTAAAACAATGATTTTTATCGTTTTAGAATTTAAAATTCCGCCATTATATTTTATACTAGCTGCATCAATTATAAGTTCTCCTTTTCTTTTAGGTTCAATAATGTAACTATAAGATTGTGAAAAACTTACTTTGCCGTTTATCCAAGATTGACTCACAGATTGACTTGGACCTTGAATTACTTTGAACTCTCTAAAACTTGGTGGCGTAAAATTATCTGCTCCTTGTTTGTTTATAGAGAACTCGACACGTAAACGTTGGTTTAAGCCAAGTTTATTTTTACTAATATCTACTGATAATTCTGCTTCTTGTGAAAGAATCGAAAGTGATACTAAACTTATAAATATAGATATGTAAAGCTTCAATTTCATATAGCCACCCCTAAACTTCTCCAAAGGTTAAAAAAATATTGGTCATAAATAATTTAATTTAATAAAATCATTAAATTTTTTTTGCGCATGCTTACTTTAAAGAAGAATTAAAGACTGTTTATTACCAATCTTTTTCTTGTTTTACTTTCTCGCCCTTCCCTTTTTCTGCATTCATTTTCTTTTGCGTTTTTTTCTCCTCGTTATTTAAGCTTTCTAATAGTTGCTTAATTTGTTGCGGAGACATTTTTCCTTTTTGAGGCTTGGGCTTTTCGTTTGGATCTTTGTTGTCGTCATTTTTAGGATCTGGCTTTTTATTACCCTCACCGTCTTTGTCTTTATCGTCCTTTTTATCTTTATCGTCACCGTCTTTCTTATCCTTGTTTTTGTCTTTATTTTGATCGTCTTTGTCCTTTTTATCTTGGTCTTTATTGTCTTTCTTATCCTTATTTTTGTCGTCTTTTTGGTCTTGTTTTTCTTTGTCTAACAATTTCTGAGCAACCGCTAAATTATAACGTGTTTCGTCATCATTTGGGTTGTTTCTTAACGAGTTTTTATAAGCATCTACAGCACCTTGAAAGTTTTTAGTTTCCATCATCGAGTTACCAAGGTTGTGGTAAGCTTCTGCTTTTGTAAATTTGTCTGTAGCTGTTTTTGCTGATAATTCATATTGTGGTACAGCTTCTTTATAGTTTTTATTCTGATACATTGCGTTGCCCAAATTATAACTTGCTTTGTCATAATTAGCGCTGCTTTCTAACGCTTTTTTGTAAGCAACAGAAGCGTCTGTATATTGTTTTTGCTCATATAATTGATTGCCGTTTCTTACCATGCTTCTTGCTTTGCGCTGCAATGCAAGAGAATCTTTTTGAGCAAGGGTATTTGTTGATGATAAAAACATCAAGCATAAAATAAATATGTTTTGTAATAATTTCATGGTTTATTTTTTTGCTTTTTCTTCATTAAATAAATCTACCTTTCTTAACCATTTTGTTTTCTTATCAAACAAGAAAATATCTAGGACTAAAAATAAAATTGCGATTCCTAAAAACCATTGAAACTGGTCTTTATAATCAGAAAATTGTTTGGTTTCAAATTCGCTTTTTTGGGCGTTTGCAATAATGTCAGAAATTTCTTTTACAGGGTTTTCTGTAACATTACCGTCAATATATTGTCCGTTTGCAATTTCTGCAATTCCTTCTAAAATTTCTGATTTACGTTGTGTAATTACCGTTTCTCCTGCATTGTCTTTTTTGTAGCCAATCATAGAACCACTATCCCGCATTGGTATTGGCGCTCCCTTTTCTGTACCAACACCAACAGTATAAATCTTTATGCCTTTATTAGACAAATCTTGTGCCATTTGTTTGGTTTCTTCTTGATGATCTTCACCATCAGAAATAATAACTAAAAAACGGTTGGTTTGTTCTTCGTCATTATAATACGTTTTTGCCAATTCTAACGCTTCGTTTATGGCCGTTCCTTGACTAGAAACCATATCTGGATTTGCATTTTGTAAAAACATGTTTGCAGCCGCGTGATCTGTGGTTATTGGTAAAAGCGGATATGCATTACCTGCATACACAATAATACCAACTCTATCACTACCTAATTGATCTATAATTTTAGAAATGATTTGTTTTGCTTTTTCTAATCTATTAGGCGCAATATCTTCTGCTAACATACTTTTAGAAACATCCAACGCAAAAACAACATCTACACCTTCTCTTTTTATCGTTTTTAGTTTAGATCCCATTTTAGGATTTACTAAAGAAATCACTAAAAAAGCAACACTAAAAAGCAATAGTATCAATTTTAAGGTGGATTTAAATGTTGATGAATTTGGTGCTAATTTTTTTAGCAATTCTGGATTAGAGAATTTGCGTTGTGTTCTTTTTTTCCACCACAAAACCATCAGAAAAACAACAATCATTGCAGGAATAATTGTAAGTAGATAAAAATAAATTGGTTCTTCTAATTTATACATTGTTTAAATGTGTGATTTTTTTTATTTTAAAACCATATAGAAACATAGTTTACAGAGACTATGTTTTTATGTGGTTTAATTTTATTTTTTACGTTATATAAAACTCTTAAATAAGGTGTTTCTTAGTGTAAATTCTACTATTAAAAAACCAAGCGCTAAAAAGACCAAGTCTCTATACATTTCTTGATAATTATAATATTTAAATTCTTCTATTTTTGTTTTTTCGAGCTTATCAATTTCATCATAAATTTCTTTTAAAGAGGTGTTATTTGTTGCTCTAAAATATTTTCCTTGTGTTTCTTTTGCTATTTCTTTAAGTAAAACCTCATCAATTTCTACTTGTTGTTTTCTAAAGTTTAATTGACCAGTTCTTGGGTCTTTACTCCAAGGAAAATCTGCCATTCCGTTTGTGCCAATTCCTATGGTATAGACTTTAATTTCTAATTCTTTTGCCAGTTCTGTTGCCGTTCTTGGATCTATATTTCCAGAGTTATTAACACCATCCGTCAATAAAATAATTACTTTAGATTTTGCTTTACTTTCTTTTAATCTATTAACTCCAGAACCTAAACCCATTCCAATCGCTGTTCCGCCGTCAAGTTGCCCCCATCTTAGTTCAGAAATTGTCCGTTTTACTATATTTTTATCACTTGTAATTGGGGTTTGTGTAAAGCTTTCTCCTGCGTACACTACAATCCCGATTCTGTCATTTGGTCTTCTATCAACAAAATCTACAGCTACTTTTTTAAGTGCTTCTAATCTGTTTGGTTTTAAATCTCGCGCTAACATACTTGCAGAAACATCAATAGCCATTACAATATCGATACCTCTATTTGTTTTTGTTTTTTTACTTACAGAAACATTTCTTGGTCTTGCCAACGCCACAACAATTGCCGTTAAAGCTAAGATTCTTAAAAGGTATAAAACAGGTTTTAATTTCGATAAAATAGAAGTTGCTGCATTAAAACCTTTTATATTTGGTATTGTTAAAACGGCAATATCTTTTTTGCGCATAAAGAAATACCAAACAGCTAAAAGGGGAATTAATATCAAAAGCCACAAAAATTCTGGATTTAGAAATTCAAAATTAGTCCAATTCATCATCTTTCTTAATTGGTTTAGGTTTTAAATTACTAATAATATCTAGCGCATCTTTTCTGTCTTCTTCAATTTCTAAAGACAAAGGTTTCGATTTTGCAAATTTTACTAAATCTGCTTCTTGCAATAATTCTTTTAGTTTTTTAATGGTTTCTTTTGATGTATTTATTGTTTTTGCTTCATTAAAATCTTTAAGCATTTCTACAATTTCATCTGTAGTTTGTTCTAAAGCAGGTACTTTTAATTCGCGTTCAATATAACCACGCACAATTTCTGTTAACTCACTGTAGTATTCTTTAACTTTATTGTTTTGCCATAAAAGTTTTTCATCCAATTCATTTAATTTAAAGATTGCTTCTTCATATGGTGGTAAAACTCTAAAAGTAGGGCTGTCTTCTTCGGTTTTTCTTTTTCTGATGACAAACCAGTAAATCCAAAAACCGATGATTGCCAAAGCGGCCAATAATATATATATGTATATTTTAAAATCATCAAAAGTATATGGTTCTGCCTTGATGGTTTTTATTGGATATTTCTTAACTTTTGTAGTGTCTATCTTAACAGTAGTAATATTTATTAACAATGAATCTGTAAGATATGCTTGATTTCTGATAAATATTTGTTGCTGCGGAATGTAATATGCACCACTATCAAAACCAGTTAAAACATACTTTTGAATAAGCATGTTATTAATTGTATCAACCTTAGAAGAATCAATAACTTCCAAACCTTTTAGCTCTAGTTTTGGTAGAATAACATTTTCAATTTCATTTACAGAAATTTTGAAACTAAACTGTTCGCCAATTCTAATTCGCGAAGTTTCAATTTGAGCTTTTACTTTTGGATTTTGAGCAAAAGAAATTGTTGTTATCAGTAAAAAAATATGTAAAATGTATTTTTTCATTTTTTGCTTATCTTCCTTTGTGTTTAAAATAGCCTAATAATTTTTTCACGTAACCTTCGTCAACTCTAGTGTTAATTGTCCCTGCACCACTTCTTTTAAAAGTATTGATATAATATTCTGTTAAGCGTAAAGCATTTGCTTTGTAATCTCTTCGGATGGATTTTGAGGATGTATTTACCATTTGAACAGCACCAGTTTCTGAATCTAACATTTGTACCATTCCTAAATTCGGAATTTCTTCATCATGTTTGTCAAAGATTCTTATTCCGGTTAAATCGTGCTTTTTTGCAGCAATTTTTAGTGTTTTTTCGTAATCATCATCAATAAAATCGGATAACATAAAAACAATTGCTCTTTTTTTCATCACACTTGATAAAAACTTTAAAGCTACAGAAATATCAGTTTTTTTACTTTTTGGTTTAAACTCAATTAATTCTCTAATAATTCGTAAAACGTGACTTTTCCCTTTTTTTGGCGGAATATATAGCTCAATATCATCAGAAAACAGAATTAAACCTACTTTATCATTATTTTGAGTTGCAGAAAAAGCGAGTGTTGCCGCAATTTCTGTAATTGTATCTTTTTTAAATTGCGTAGCTGTTCCAAAAGATTCTGAGCCAGAAATATCTACCATTAACAGCATGGTTAATTCACGTTCTTCTTCAAAAACCTTGATATACGGTTCATTATAACGTGCAGTAACATTCCAGTCAATTGCTCTAACATCATCACCAAATTGATATTGTCGTACTTCAGAAAAAGTCATACCACGCCCTTTAAATGATGAATGATATTCGCCCCCAAAAATATGATCAGACAAACGCCTTGTCTTAATCTCTATTTTACGAACTTTTTTAAGTATTTCTTTAGTATCCATTTTTTTAGTAAACAGTTTTCAGTCGCAGTTCTCAGCAAACTGTTGAGTTTTATAATTTAGTATTCAGAACGAGTAAGCAACTGCCAACTGATACTGGATACTGCCAACTCTTTTCTATGGTACTTCAACTTCATTAATAATTGCGTTAATAATGTCTACAGAAGTTACATTTTCTGCTTCCGCTTCATAGGTAATGCCTATTCTATGGCGCAAAACGTCAAAAACTACAGCTCTAACATCTTCAGGAATTACATATCCTCTTCTTTTGATAAAAGCATAACATTTAGCAGCTTTTGCTAAGTTGATACTTCCACGAGGGGAAGCCCCAAAACTGATTAAATCTTTTAATTTTGGTAAATTATATTTTTCTGGATAACGAGTTGCAAAAATAATATCTAAAATATATTTTTCAATCTTTTCATCCATATACACCTCATTAACAGCGCTTCTTGCTCTTAAAATTTGTTCTACAGATATTACAGGATTTACGGTCGCATAAGTTCCAGATAAATTCTGACGCATTATGATTTGCTCGTCTTGAATTTTTGGGTAATCTATGACCACTTTTAGCATAAAACGATCCACTTGCGCTTCAGGTAAAGGATACGTTCCTTCTTGCTCAACAGGGTTTTGAGTCGCCATTACCAAGAAAGGTTCATCTAACTTAAAAGTAGTGTCGCCAATTGTAATTTGGCGCTCTTGCATTGCTTCTAATAAAGCAGATTGCACTTTTGCAGGCGCTCTATTTATCTCATCAGCTAATACAAAATTTGCAAAAATGGGTCCTTTTTTAATAGAAAAATCATTTACTTTCATGTTGTAAATCATAGTACCAACAACATCTGCGGGTAATAGATCTGGTGTAAATTGCACTCTGCTAAAACTTGCTTGTACCGCTTTAGACAAGGTGTTAATTGCTAATGTCTTTGCTAAACCAGGCACCCCTTCAAGCAAAATATGACCATTACCAAGTAAGCCAATTAACAAACTTTCAATCATTTGTTTTTGCCCAACAATTACTTTGTTCATTTCTAAAGTAAGAATATCTATAAAGGCACTTTCTCTTTCTATTTTCTCATTAATAGCTCTTACATCTACATCCATATATAATATTTATTAAGTATTAACTTTTTTGACCAACAAAGCTACAATATTAAGAATATTATCAAAATTAATGTTGTTAAAAGAAGGTTAAAGATGCTATGTTTTTTTTTAGTACTTTTAAAAATTAATTGAGGTCTACAATTTTATATGGATAAGCTAACAGATAAGTTTTTATGGAAAGCATTAAAAGAAGGTGATTTAAATGCCTTTTCCGTGCTGTTTGAAAGTTATTACCCGCAATTACACAGTTATGGTTTAAAAATATCCAAAAATACAGCGGTTACCGAAGATACTTTGCAAGATTTCTTTTTATACATTTATGAACATAGAGAGAATTTAAGCGACCTAGATACAATTGCTCCTTACCTTTTTACGTCTTACAAACGCTTCTTGTTAAAGGTGATGAAGAAAAATGAAAAGTTTAAACATACAGATTTTGCGAACGAAATTTTTGTAGATATTCAATTTACAGCAGAAGAGTTAATCACCAACCAAGAAACGGCGATCTTTAAAAACAAAAATCTTTCACATTTATTAAATAAGTTGCCAAATAGACAAAAAGAAGCCATTTATTTAAAGTATTATAGCGGCCTTAAGGCTTCAGAAATATCAGAAGTAATGGGTATTAACTATCAAAGTGTTATAAACACTTTACACAAGGGTATCAAGAATTTAAAAGAAGAAATTTCTATTATAAAATTATTTAATTAAGCTTTAACATAAATTTAAGAGTATTAAAACTAAGTTATATGCTTATATAAATATAAATTATACATTATTGAAATGATTAAAAGAAAGTACAACAATATAAACGAATTTTTAGAAGACGCATCTTTTAAAAATTGGACACTACAAAATAACGGCACAGATATAAATTTTTGGGAATTTTGGATTGAAAATAATCCTGATAAAAAAGAATTAGTAGACAAAGCAAGAGATCTTGTTTTGGGTGTTTCGTTTAATAAGGAGTATGTTAGTGAAGAAAAAGTTGCTTTCGAATGGAAAAAATTAGAAGCTAAAATTGTAGCTAAAAAAACAGCACCAAAGAAAAAAGTAAGGTTTTTAAGACAATTTAGCGCTGCTGCTTCTGTGCTTTTATTAATTTCTCTAGGTTTTTATTTTATAAGTAGCAATACTAAAATTAAGCACAAAACAAATTTTGGTGAAATTTTAAACATAAAATTACAAGACGGTAGCGATGTTACATTAAACTCAAACTCTAGTTTATCTTATTATAAAAATGAAAGTAGAAAGGTTTGGTTATCTGGTGAAGCTTTTTTTCAAGTGGATAAAAAAGTTGTAACCAATGCTAAATTTTGGGTTTTAACAGATGATTTATCTGTAGAAGTTTACGGTACTTCTTTTAACGTAAATACAAAAAAGAAAAAAACAGATGTATTTTTAGAAGAAGGAAGTATTTGGTTAAAACTTAAAAACGGTGCTGACAAAAAAATGCTTCCGGGGAACTATATTTCTTATTCATCCGAAAAAAACAAAATATTAGAGGATAAAAATATTTTTAATCCAGTTATAAAAACTTCATGGAAAGACGGTTCTTTGCTTTTCGAAAACCTATCTTTGGAAAAAGCAATGGAAAAGATTGAAGAATCTTACGGTTTTTCTATCGTTTTTAAAGATGATAAAAGTAAAAATATATTAATAACAGGGGCTGTTCCTATTACAAATATTGACATCTGCATTAAAGCCATTGAAAAATCTGTTGATGTAACTATTATCAAAAAAGGTGATAGTTTAATTATAAGTAAGAAATAGGTGTAACTTTAAATCAGTAAATGGTTCAAAAATTAATATTCACAAAGCTTATATTAATTGTTTTTGTAACTTTTGCTTTTCAAACGATAACTGCTCAAGAGCATAAGAAAAAGACAATTCTTTTAGCTAGGTTATTAGAAAAAATTAGTAATAAGCATAAGGTATTCTTTACCTATAACGCAAACCTACTAACGAATAAATACATTCAAGAAGAAGGGTTTGTAAATTTAACTTTAAAAGAATCTTTTTCTCTATTAAAAAAAATCACACCTTTTTTATTCGACGATTTAGGAAATAATTATTATGTTCTTTATACAAAAAAAGAGGTAGATGAAGGAAAGGTTATTTCATCAAAAAAAGTAATTTTTTCGGATGATGTTAGTCTTCAAACGGATTTCAATAAAAATAAAATACTTGTTCGAGGAATCGTTTTAAGCTCAGAAAACATGCCGCTTAGTGGGGCAACCTTGCAAGAAAAAGAATCTTTAGAAGGTATAACTACAAATCCTGATGGAACTTTTGAATTTGTAATTCAAAAAGAAAATAATGTTTACATTGGTTTTTTAGGACACAATTCTAAAATAGTAACACTTCAACCAAATATATTTCACACAATTATTTTATTGTCTGGTCAAGAATTAGACGAAGTTCAAGTTATCGGTTCTAGAAATAAAAATAGGGTTGCAAACGATACACCTGTTGCAATTGATTTTATCGATATAGAAAAAACAGCTTCTAAAAGTAGTCAAGTAGAAATAAATCAATTTTTACAATATGCAATACCTTCATTTAATGCTACTAAACAATCTGGCGCAGATGGTGCAGATCATATAGATCCTGCAACTATTAGGGGTTTAGGACCCGACCAAACATTAGTTTTAATTAATGGTAAAAGAAGGCATCAAGCATCGTTAATAAATTTATATGGAACAAGAGGAAGAGGAAATTCTGGTACAGATTTAAATGCAATTCCTATTTCTGCCATAAAAAGAATAGAATTGTTAAGAGACGGTGCATCTGCACAATACGGTTCGGATGCAATTGCAGGAGTTATAAATATTGTTTTAAATGATGCTGATAACGAATTAAATGTAACTTCTACTTTAGGCTTTAACAATGCGGATAGTAATGCTGTTTTTCCTAATAGAGTTGATGGGTTTACCTACAAGTTAGGGTTAAACTATGGTACAAAAATTAACAAAGGAGGTTTTATAAATTTTTCAGCAGAAGCATTATCTGCAGATAATACAATAAGACCAGCAACAACAGCAAGAGAAAAATTTGGACAAGCTGCTGTAAAAAATGTTAGCATCTTTGTGAATTCTGAAATTCCTGTTTATGGAAACACAAAATTATACTTTAATGGCGGTTTCAATTATAAAAATACAGAGGCTTTTGCCTTTACAAGAAAACTTGACAGTGAAAGGAATGTTCTTGACATTTATCCAAATGGATTTAATCCATTAATTACGTCTAATATTTTAGATAATTCATTATCAATAGGCCTGCTAACAAATTTCAAAAACTGGAATGTAGATGTTAGCAATACTTTTGGGAGAAATAACTTTCAATACTTTATTAAAAACACATTGAACGCTACATTAGAAGAAAACTCTCCAACAGAGTTTAATGCAGGGGGTCATCAATTAATACAAAACACAACCAACATGGATTTTTCTAAATATTTTTTAGCAAAAACATATGGGTTTAATATTGCGCTTGGTCTAGAGTATAGGCTAGATAAGTATACCATATTTTCTGGAGAAGAAGCTTCGTACGCTAGCTATGATATAAACGGAGATATCGTAAACTCGCAAACACCACTTTCAGATTATAAAAGCTATAATGGTGAAATTAGACCTGGAGGGTCTCAAGGTTTTCCAGGATATTCTCCAGAAAACGAGGTGGATAGAAATAGATCAAACTTTAGTATTTATTTAGATACAGAGATAGATTTTACAGAAAAATTTATGATTGGTACTGCTCTGCGGTACGAGTATTATAGTAATTTTGGAAGTACCTTAAATTATAAGCTTGCATCTAGATATAAAATAACCAAAAAATTTAATTTAAGAGGTTCTTTCAGTTCGGGTTTTAGAGCGCCGTCTTTGGCACAAAGTTACTATAATTTAACATTTACAAATTTTATTGGCAATACGCCATCAGAATCACTTTTAATAGCAAACAATAGCTCAATTGCTAGAAGATTTAACATTGATAAGCTAAAGGAAGAAAAAGCGAGGAACTTTAGTCTAGGATTTACTGCCAAATTAAGCCCAACTTTTAACGCAACAGTAGATGGGTATCATGTCTTTATTAAAGATAGAATTATTTTAAGTGGTAATTTTGACGCCTCAAACTTAGGTTTAGGGATAGATAATATTCAATTTTTTGCAAATGGTGTAGATACAAAAACTACAGGTGTAGATATAGTTCTAAATTGGGAGAAGAAAGTGAGCGAAAGTAAATTATCTATAGATTTTTCTGGTAATATAAACTTCATGAGCATTACAGAAATTAAGAATAAACTATTAGATAGAGAAAATTTTTTCGGAGAAAGAGATCGACAGTTTTTACTTGCTTCTGCGCCAAGAAGTAAATTTAATTTAGGTTTTAATTACCAATATAAAAAATTAAAAACTTCATTAAATTTTACCCGATTTAGTAAAATTAAATTAATTGATTGGCAAATAGCACAAGACGTGTCTAATTTTAATAATTCTGAAATAGAAAGACTAGATGCTGCTACAGATATTTATCAGCCAAAAATAACAACAGACCTCCACTTTAGTTATCAATTAAATACTCTAATTAATTTACAGCTAGGGGCTAATAATTTATTTAATATCTATCCTACTAATCAAAATAGTTATACTGATAGCGGAGGTTTGTGGGACGCTACACAAATGGGGACAAATGGTTCTTTTTACTACACAAAATTGAATTTAAAACTTTAAATAGTAGGGTATTATTTATTTTTTATCAATTTCTTTGAAAAAAATCAATTTTTAAAGAGTATACTTTTTCTTTTTCTGTCTTATATAAGAAATTGGTCATTGCGCTTTGTAAGAAAGCACAAATCAATTAGTAATATTTATTAACTAATAATTTATTTATGAAACAAAAGTATTTTTTAAAAGCATTTACAATCGCTTTTATGTTTATGCTGCCATTAGGTTTACTAGCACAAACAGTAAAAGGAAAAGTAACAGATTCATCTGGCGGAGCATTGCCTTTTATGAATATTGTAGAAAAAGGAAACACATCTAACGGAATTGTTTCTGATGATAATGGAGAGTTCTCTATTACATTTAAAAGCTTACCAGCTTCAATTGTTATTTCTTCTATGGGTTTTAAAACAAAAACTGTAAAAGTAACAAATAGCTCTTTTTTAACAATTATTGTTCAAGAAGATAATGCTTTAAACGAAGTAGTTATTACTGGTTCTAGAACTCCAGTAAGAAGTAATACAAAAAGTCCTTTGCCAATAGATATTGTATCTTCAAAAGATTTAGTGTCTACAGGACAAACTACTTTCGACAAAGCTTTACAATACAAAATACCATCATTTAATACGGTACAAACACCGGTAAACGATGCAACTTCTTTATTAGATCCGTATGAAATTAGAAACATGGGACCAAGTAGAACTTTGATTTTAATAAACGGTAAACGTAAAAATTTATCTGCTTTATTGTACACGCAAACTTCTCCAGGTAGAGGTGAAACAGGTTCTGATATTTCTGGAATTCCTATTGATGCAATTAAAGATATCCAAGTATTAAGAGACGGTGCTTCTGCACAATACGGTTCTGATGCAATTGCTGGTGTAATTAATATTATCTTAAAAGATGATGTAAATGGTGGTTCTGCTACTTTAAGAACAGGAATGAATTCTGCAGGTGATGGTGAAATGTTTGGAGTTTCTGTAAACAATGGTTCTACTATTGGTGACGATAAAGGATTTATCAATTATACAGTAGATTTTTCTAAAACAAGCTTATCTAACAGACCAGGAACAGTTAGTGCTGAAGGTGAAGCAAACGATTTTGGCGCAAATATTGCTGATGTTAGAGAATTTTTAGGTAGAAAACCAGATGCTGGGAATATTAATGGTTCTCCAGAAACGGCTGCAGCTAAATTTTTATTAAATGGTTCTTATAAATTAAGTGAGGAATCTAACTTGTATTTTAATGGTGCTTTTATTAATAAAAAAGTAAATTCTTTTGCAAATTATAGAACACCTTATTGGAGAACAGTAGGAAGTTTCCCTTATTTAGCAGATTTTTTCCCTGGAGATCACCCAACAAATGCTGGTGGTTATGATGGATATGTACCTACTTTTGAAGGAGATTTAAATGATTATAATGCTACTATTGGTTTTAAATCAGTAATTAATGATTGGAATGTTGATGCAAGTTTTACAACTGGTGGAAACTCTCAAACGTATAAAGTAAATAACTCTCACAATAGAAACACAGTGTATTCTCCTTCTACTTGGGTAGATGCGAATAATAATGGAAATATTGATTCGGGAGAAGTTACTGAAGGAGCTCAATTATACAGAGAAAACTCTAAGAAATCTTTTGATCCAGGTGGAACAGGATTTTATCATAATGTAGGAAATATTGATATTTCTACAATTGTTTCTGATAACTTAAGTGTTGCTTTTGGTACTGAGTTTAGATATGAAACTTTTGAAGTTATCGAAGGAGAATTAGGTTCTTATGACGGTGGTGGAGCAGATTCATTTGCAGGTAATAGCCCAGAAAACTCTGGTAAATTTACGCGTTATAACTTTGGTGGGTATGCATCTTTAAACTGGAATCCATCAGAAAATTTAACTTTAGACGGTACAATTAGAAGTGAAAATTATTCTGACTTTGGAAATGCTTTTGTTTGGAAAGCAAGTGGAGCTTATACTATTAACGATAAATATACGTTAAGAAGTTCATTGTCTACTGGTTTTAGAGCACCAACATTACACCAAATTTATACTCAAAAAGCACAATATAGTTTTGTTCCTGGACAAGGAATTCAAGTAGGTGGTTTGGTAAACAACGTTTCTTCTCAAGCAGGTTTATTAGGTATACCTAAATTAAAGCAAGAAACTTCTACAAACTTTACACTTGGTTTAGGAGGAAAAGTGAATAGAAACTTAAGCTTTACATTTGATTATTATAGTATTGATGTAGAAGATAGAATTGTATTAAGTACAGAAATTACGCCACCAAATTTACCAGCTTTTGCAGGTCTATCTGACTTAAGTTTCTTTGTAAATGCACTAGATACTAAAACATCTGGTTTAGATGTTGTTTTAACGTATGATAAATTAGAAGTTGGTAATGGTAAATTAGGTTTTAATTTATCTGGTAACTATACAATTAAAAATGAAAGAGATGGCGCTGTTAAAAACCCATCAATTGTTGCTGCTGCTGGCCAATCTGTCGTAAACGCTACACAAGAAGCTTTATTTTTTACGTCTAGACCACAAACAAAATGGATTTTAGGTACATCTTACGATATTAATAAGTGGGGTCTTTCTTTAAACAACACTTTGTTCGGTAAAACTACATTCAAACAACAAGGTATGAGTTCTGATTTAAGAACAGAATTTACACCTAAAGTTGTTACAGATTTAGGAATCAACTATAATGCAACTGATAAATTAACGATTGCATTAAACGTTAATAACATATTAAATGTATTACCAGAATGGGCGTTTAAAGCAGAAAATGCTGCAGGACAAGCAATGATTAACGATACTTCATTAAATTCTTATGGAGTTACTGCTATTCAAGAGCAATCTAATCTAATTACATTTAATCAGCGTTATTCTCAAATGACGTATGATGGTTATCATTTTAGTCAATTAGGAACAATGTTTAATTTATCTTTAAACTATAGATTCTAATTAAAAATTAATTATTTGAATTACTAAAATGCTGCTTTTTTTAAAGCAGCATTTTTTTTATCTTTATTTTAAAAATACCACAGATATGCAAAGCTTGTACTCTAACGGATTTGAAAAAATCTATGATGAAATGTATCAAACATTCATAGACTATAAAGAAGAGTTTACTTTTTATAGTAAAATTTTAACCCAACATAAAAAGAATGAAGTTTTAGAAATTGGTTGCGGTTCTGGAAACTTAGCAAGAATTTTTGTTGCCCACAATTATAAGTATACTGGTTTAGATTATAGTTTAGAAATGATACACCTTTGCAAATCTAAAAACCCTGCTACCAATTTTATTTTAGGTGATATGACAAATTTTTCATTAAAAAATAAAACTGAAAGTATCTTAATTACTGGTAGAACGTCCAGCTATTTATTATCAAATAAAGACATCTCTGGGTGTTTAAAATCGATTCATCATAATTTAAAACCAGATGGATTGTTGTGTTTTGATTTCATAGATGCAAACCGATTCTTTAAAGAAATAAAAGGAGGAAAAGAGGTGAAACACACAGCTGCTTTTCATCAAAAAGAATACGAAAGAATTAGTTTTTTTAATGCCAATACATCCGAAAATTTAATGTTTAATTGGGATGCAAAATATTATGAAATAAACGAAAATCAAACAAAACTAATTGCCGAAGACTCATCCGAGGTAAGAGCTTTTTCCAAAAACGAGTGGGAATTATTTTTACACTTAAATAACTTTAAATTGATAGAATTTATAGATAAAAAAAGTTATGCTTTCGACACGTATGTTGTAGTTGCTAAAAAAATATAAAGATGATAATATATACAAAAGTAACCTCTGATAGAGAGTTAAATGAAATTTTAGAACTTCAAGATAAAAACCTACTTGAGAATTTATCAGAAGAAGAGAAAAAAGAACATGGTTTTGTAACCATCAAACATACCTTCGAAATCCTAAAAGCAATGAATGATGTTTGTTCGCATACCATTGCAAAACACGAAGATAAAGTTGTTGGTTTTGCATTGTCTATGACCAAAGAATTTTCGGAAGATATTGAAGTTTTAAAACCGATGTTTCATGAAATTTCGAAACTAGTTTCTGACGAAAATTATATTGTTATGGGTCAAATTTGTATTGATATAAAATATAGAAAGCAAGGTGTTTTTAAAGGTTTGTACGAGTTTATGAAAACAGATATTTGTTTAAATACGTTCGATTCTATAATAACAGAAATAGATATTAAAAACGAACGCTCGCTTAATGCTCATGAAGCTATTGGTTTTGAGCGTCTTAAAGATTTTAAAGCGGGTGATAAAAATTGGAGAATTGTTTTATTAAAAACACAATAATAAAATTAATATGTTAATATTTTCATAATATTTCTTGCCATATTTAATAAATAAAGCAATCTTTGTCTTATAATAACAAATAATATACAATTTATGAAACAAAATAACATTTTAAAAACGTTCATGGTTTCTTTTATGTTTTTGCTACCGTTATTAATGGCAGCTCAGACTATTAAAGGAAAAGTAACTGATGCTTCAGGTAATACTTTACCCTACATGAATGTAGTTCAAAAAGGAACTGCAAACGGAACTGTTACAGATGATAATGGAGAATTTACCATAACTGTAAAAAGTTTGCCAGCAAAATTAGTAATTTCTTCTATGGGTTTTATGACCAAAGAAGTAACGGTTGCAAATACTACTTATGTAACAATCGTTGTAAGTGAAGACAATGCGTTAGGAGAAGTTGTTGTTATTGGGTCTAGAAACCCAAATAGAACAGCGATAGATTCTCCAGTACCTATTGATATTGTAGATATTAAGGAATTAATAGCAACGTCACCACAAGTAAATTTAAATCAGATTTTAAATTTTGTGGCTCCGTCATTTACGTCTAATACACAAACCATTTCTGATGGTACAGATCATATTGATCCTGCTTCTTTAAGAGGTTTAGGACCAGATCAAGTCTTGGTATTAATCAACGGTAAAAGAAGACATACTTCTTCTTTAATAAACGTGAATGGTACTTTTGGTAGAGGTTCTGTAGGTACAGATTTAAACGCAATACCAGCAGCCGCTATTAAAAGATTAGAAGTTTTACGTGATGGTGCAGCAGCACAATATGGCTCTGACGCTATTGCGGGTGTAATTAACATCGTTTTAAACGAAAGTGTAAATGAGTTAAATATGTCTGTTACTACAGGTGCACATTTTAGTGAAAACTCTAACAGCCAAACAGGTGGTGTTGATGGAGCAGCTACAAACATTAGCGCAAGTTATGGATTGCCTTTAGGAGATAAAGGTGGTTTTATTAACTTTTCTGGAGATTTTGATGTACGTGAAGATTACAACAGAATGAAAGAATGGGAAGGAACTATATTTAACGGCTATAATGCGGTAGAACGTCTTGCAAATGCAGCGAATTATAATACTTCAAAATTTTTATCGTTATCTAACGGATTGGATCCTGCATCTGCAGCATATTCAAGTATCTTAAATGACTTAAAAGGTTTTGCAAATTCTGCGGGATATACTACAAGTGGATCAGATGGGTTATCTGAATTAAGAACAATATTAGGTGCTGACGCTACTACATCTGAATTAGCAGCTAGAGGTCTAGATAGAACAGATTTTAACATGAGAGTGGGACAATCTCGAGTTCGTGGAGGTCGTTTCTTTGCAAACTTTAAATTGCCTTTAGATGATAATGGTACAGAATTATACTCTTTTGCGGGTTTAAGTTCAAGAGATGGTAATTCTGCTGGTTTTTACAGATTACCAAACCAAGATAGAACCTTTACTCCTGCTTATGTAAACGGATTTTTACCAGAAATTAATTCAACTATTTCTGATCAATCTTTAGCAGTCGGTATTAAAGGTAAAGTAGGAGATTGGAATATAGATTTTTCAAATACATATGGTAAAAATGCTTTTGATTATACTATTGGTAATACCTACAATGCTTCACAAGGGAATGCATCACCAACAACTTTTGATGCAGGAGGATTTTCTTTTGCACAAAACACAACAAATATTGATTTAAATCAATTTTTTGAAGATACTTTTGACGGATTTGGTGTTGCTTTTGGAGCAGAGCACAGATTAGAAAACTATGAAATTATTTCTGGTGAAGAATCTTCATATACGCAATATCAAGCAGATGGTAAACCATTTACTGGTATTGCAGGTACAAGCCCTTTAAAAGACTTTTTTGGAAGATCTAGACCAGGAGGTTCTCAAGTATTTCCAGGATTTGGGCCAAAAAATGAATTGGCAAGAAATAGAAGTAGTGTAGCGGGTTATGTAGATTTAGATGCAAAGTTTTCAGATGCATTTTCAACTACGTTTGCAACACGTTATGAAAACTATTCAGATTTTGGTTCTACTTTAAACTTTAAATTAGCTTCTATTTATAAAGCTTCTGATAACCTAAGAATTAGATCTTCTTTTAATACTGGTTTTAGAGCACCATCTTTACACCAATTAAACTTCAATTCAACTTCTACAATTTTCCAAGACGGTATTCCTGTTGAAGTAGGTACTTTTGCAAACGACAGTAAAGCAGCACAGTTATTAGGAATTCCTCAATTAAAAGAAGAAACTTCTAATAGTTTTAGTGCAGGTTTTACAGCTAAATTACCAGAATCTAACATTACTTTTACAGTAGATGGATATGTTGTTAATATTAGCGACAGAGTAGTTTACACAGGTCAGTTTACTCCAAAATTAGTTGGGGGTGTTCCAATTGATGCAGCGAATGCTCAGTTACAAGGTTTATTAGTTCAAGCGAACGCTTCTGCAGCTGGTTTCTTTGCAAATGCAATTGATACGCAGTCTAAAGGAATCGATGTTGTAATTACACACAAAGTAGACTTTGGTGCAAACACAAGATTAAAAACTGATTTAGCAGGTACTTTTTCACAAACAAGACAAGTAGGTGAAATCAAATCTTCACAAATTTTAAAAGATGCTGGTTTAGAAGGTACTTATTTTCCTGAAGATAGTAGAATCTTTTTAGAAGAAGCTGTGCCAAGAACTAAACTGAATTTAACAAATAGTTTAACTACTGGTAAATTTAATGTTTTCTTAAGAAATGTATACTTTGGTGAAGTATCTGAGGCTACGAATTCAGTAGCAAATCAGCAAAACTTTGCATCTAAAATAGTTACCGATTTATCTTTTGGTTATAAAGCAACGAACGATTTAACCTTAACAGTTGGTGCAAATAACCTATTAGATGTTTACCCAGACAGAGCTATTGAAGCGAATCGTAGTGGTGGTCGTTTTGATTGGTCTAGAAGATCTCAACAATTTGGTGTTGGCGGTCGTTTCTTATTTGCAAGAGTAAGTTTCAACTTAAAATAAACTAATTTATTATACTATAAAAAGGCGGCAATTTGCCGCCTTTTTTAATATCTGAATTTTATGATTAACGAACATATTTTAGCTTTAAAACAGTCGGCAACACTCTTAATTAACGAAAAAGTAAAAGAACTTAGAAACCAAGGTATAATTATTAGTCATTTTGGTTTTGGGCAATCCCCTTTCCCAATTCATGTTTCTATTGTGAATGCCTTAAAAGAAAGTGCGGAGAATAATCACTATTTACCGGTAGCGGGTTTGGAGAAATTGAGAGCGCAAATAGCTGTTTTTTTAAAAACACATCAAGATATAGCAACAGAAAAAGAAGCTATTTTTATTGGGCCAGGAAGTAAAGAGTTGCTATATCAATCGATATTAATTTTTGAAGGCGAGTTTCTAATCCCAAAAGGAAGTTGGGTAAGCTATATACCACAAATTCAATCTAAAGGAGGGAAATATGCTATTTTACCAACACTTTTAGAAAATGATTTTAAACTAACACCCGACATTTTAGATCATTTTTTTGATAATAAAACCCCTAAAAAACAATATATTCTAATTTTAAATTCGCCTAATAATCCCACTGGAGCAATATATTCTAATACCGAATACAAAGCGCTTGCTATTGTTTGTAAAAAATACAATTTATTAGTTTTTTCTGATGAAATATATTCTCAACTTAATTTTTCTGCACCTTATTCAGCAAGTATTTCAAAATATTATCCAGAGAAAACGATTGTTTTTGGAGGTTTAAGTAAGGTGTTTTCAGCTGGTGGATATCGATTAGGCTTTATGATGTTGCCAAAAGAATTAAAAATAGTAAAAAACGTTTTTAAATCGCTTTTTAGCGAAACTTTTAGTTGTGTTTCTTCACCTATTCAATTTGCAGCTTTAAAAGCGTACGAATATAATTTTGAGTTGCAGAACTATGTTGCTGATTCTTCAGAAATTATAAAAGGAATTGCACAATTTATATACAACGAATTTTCTAAAGTTAAAATTGATTGCACAAAACCTGAAGGAGCATTTTATATGTTAATCGGTTTTAATGCTTATAGAACCTCGATATCAAAATTAGGGATTACTACGAGTATTCAATTGGCAAATTATATGTTAGAAAATTACAATTTTGCAATGTTACCTGGAATAGATTTTGGATTTGAAAAAGAAGAGTTATTTTTTAGGATTGCTTTTGTAGATTTTAACGGACAAAGAATGATGAAAGCTTTTGAAATAAACAAAAACATAGATGCCGCTTTTATTAAACAAAACGCTCCAAACATAATGTTGGGTGTAGAAAGTGTGAAGCAGTTTATTACGGATGTAACGAATTAGTCTTTAAATTCTTTTAAAACTAATTCACTTTCTTTAAATTCTCCATACGTAAAATAGTGTATCCAATCGCCAAGGTTGACGTATTTGCTATTTTGAGAAAGCGCAATTTCTAAAGGTAAATGTCTATGGCCAAACACAAAATAATCATAGTGTTTTTCGGTAAGTTTCTGTTTGCAATATAAAACTAGCCACTCTTTTTCTTCGCCTAAAAACGTGGCATCTTCCTCACCAGAAATCATTTTATTTTTTACAGACAAATATTGTCCTAGTTTTACCCCTAAATCTGGGTGAAGCCATTTAAACACCCATTTAAATAAAGGAAAAGTAAATACTTTTTTCATGCGCTTGAAGCCTTTATCTTCAGGACCTAAACCATCTCCGTGCCCAATGAAAAACTTTTTATTGTTGATGAGAAACTCTTGTGGTTTATGAAATACGGGAATATTTAGTTCTTTTTCAAAATAATCATTCATCCATAAATCATGATTACCAACAAAGAAATAAATAGGAATTCCGGAATCTTTAATTTCTGCTAGTTTTCCTAAAACACGCACAAAACCTTTCGGTACAACTGTTTTGTATTCAAACCAAAAATCGAATAAATCTCCTAGTAAAAAAATGGCTGCTGCATCTTTTTTAACTTCGTCTAACCAAGCCACAAACTTTTTTTCTCTAGGCAAACTAGCTAATGCTGTAGGCGCTCCTAGATGCTGATCTGAAGCAAAATATACTTTTTTATTTTCTGGTGTATTTATCGAAATCATTAGTGCAAAGAAAAGCTATTCCTTTTTACTTTCCAACTCTAAAACCTTTTGTAGCATTTTATCGTCTTTATGTATAATTTTGTAAAACCCAATATCGCCAAAAAGAGCACTTGCAATAGATGCTTTTAAGTACTTCTTAATACTTTCTTGGGTTTCGTCGGATAGTTTTGCCCATCTTTTTATAGTAGTTAGGTAACTATTTAAAACAGTTTCATCTTTATCAAAACTAGCATTAAAGGTATTTATGGACCATTTTGACAATTTTTTTCTATTGTTATCTACGTAATCAAAAGCAAAATTATTAATTGAATTAAAATAGAAATTAGATAAATAAGCAGTTGTGTCTATAGCAACAAAAACATCAGGAATAATACCTCCTCCACCATATACTATTTTTCCTTTTGGCGTTTTGTATTTTAAAGAATCTACCACTTTAATACTGTCTTTGCTTAATAATTCTCCGCTTGTAACTCTTTTTTGATACTCTTTATAATAATTTCTTTTTTCGCCGTTTGCATATGGTTTTTGGATAGAACGCCCTGTTGGAGTGTAATATCTTGCCGTTGTTAGTCGAACCGCAGAACCATCGCCTAAATCCATTTCTATTTGCACTAACCCTTTACCAAAAGAACGCCTTCCAATAATAGTGCCTTTATCATTGTCTTGTAAAGCGCCAGCAACGATTTCTGAAGCAGATGCAGAATTTTCATCAATTAAAACATACAAACCGCCTTTTTCAAAAGAACCTATTTTTGTAGCAAAAAACTCTTCGATTTGGTCTTTATTATTTTTAGTAAAAACCATGAGTTTATTATTTTCTAAAAACTCATCAATAATCCTATTTGCAATGTCTATATAGCCACCGCCGTTGCCGCGTAAATCTAATACCAAGGCCTTCATTCCTTGTTTAATTAGCGTGTTCATAGCAGATTTGAATTCTAGATATGTATTTCTTGCAAAACGATCAAGTTTTATATACCCAATAGAATCATTTATCATGTAGAATAAATCGACACTTTTAATATTTACTTTTCCGCGAGTAACTGCAACATTAAATAAGGAATTATTGCTTTTTCTATAAATTTGAAGGGTTACTTTGGTTTCTGGCTTACCTTTTAAATACCTGGGAATATTATCACTTTTAATATTTTTACCGTACAAAGTATCCGTATTTGCCATTAAAATACGATCACCTGCTTTAATGCCTGCTTTAATACTTGGGCCGCCTTTTATAGTTTGAACAACGGTAATTGAGTCTTTTATCATTCGAAATTGAACGCCAATACCTACAAAATTACCTTGCATACTTTCTGTAACTTCTTGCAAATCTTCTTTGGGGATGTATACAGAATGTGGATCTAACTCGCCCAACATTTGAGTTATTGCACCGTCTAATAAGCTATCTGTGTTTACTTTATCTACATAATCTTGTTCAATAAAATTAATCAGTTTCTTAATTTTTAATTCTTTGGATGGTGTTTTAGAAAACGATAATAAATCGTTCGAATTTCCGCCAAAGTAAACACCAATTAAAATCCCGAAGACAACAGCAATTGAAAAATATATTGGCAAGTTATTTTTATTCATAAGGTAAATGTTTAATTTCTACACCTGCTTTTTCTAAAAAATCTAGGCCAGAAGGATCTCTGTAAGCTTTGGCATAAACAACACGTTTTATGCCGGCTTGGTGTATAAGTTTACTGCATTCTGTGCAAGGGGATAATGTAATATATAGGGTGGAGTCTTTTGCAGATTGTGTAGAAGAGGCAACTTTTAAAATTGCATTGGCTTCTGCATGTAAAACTTCCCATTTTGTAATTCCCTCTTTGTCTTCACAACAATTATCAAAACCTGTTGGTGTTCCATTGAAACCATCAGAAATAATCATTCTGTCTTTTACAATTAAAGCGCCTACCTGTTTGCGTTTACAATGCGATAGTTTACCCCATTCTAAAGCCATCTTTAAATACGCTTTATCGTATTTTAATTGCTTTTTTTCTGTCATAAAACGAAAGTATAAAGATTTGTAGAATTAGGATGTTAATTATTAGACAAATATATTACCAAAAAACTCTATCAATCATCATTTGTATAGAAAAACCGATAACAATGGATGATAAAACAAGAATCCAATCTCTTTTATTTACTTTAAAAAGATTCTGAAATAAAAAGCCAATACTTAAAATTGTTAAAACAATTATTATTTGAGCAGCTTCAATTCCAAAGGCAAATTCTAGCAAGGGTAAAACCTTATTTTCTTCTTTACCAATCATCATTTTAAAATAATTAGAGAATCCTAATCCATGAATTAATCCAAAGAATAACGCAAAAATTAAGTTGAGGTTTTCTTTTCCTTTGGATGTTTTTTTTGCTGTAAAAAGATTAATTACACCTGTAATAAAAATGGTAAGAGGTATTAAAAACTCAATTAATTCCATTTTCATTTCCAAAATTCCAAAAGCAGCTAAAGCCAGTGTTATGCAGTGCCCAAGAGTAAATAGCGTAACAAGCCACAAAACTTTTTTCCATTGTTTAAAAGAAAAAACAACCGATAAGACGATTAGAAATAAAATATGGTCAATGGCAGTGAAATCTAGTACATGACTTAAGCCCATTTTAAAATACAACATAAAATCGTCCATATAGAATCTTAATTTAAAAGTTGTCAAAGATATTAAAAACTAGCAAACATTACAATTTTGAAACCTGTACATTGGTGCTAAATAAATTGTAATAATGGGACGTACTCATTTTAAAAATGCAATGCTATTTACTGATTACTAAATTTATAAGATATAAATACTGATAATGTTGACGGTGTAGCTAAAATGAAAGAATTACTGTATTTGCAAAGAATGACAACAAGGCTTTTTAATTTTAGTAAAACGAAGCTAAAGCACCTCAAATAGCGAAGAGAGCGCAACATATTTGTTGCTGAAAATTTGCAAGAAACATATATTCTATGGATGTAGAAAGGTATTTAAAATGGTGTCAAATATTAAAAAAATGCATGAGAGTATTACATCAGAAATTTTACAAAAAATTGGGTTTGATGCTAAATTTATCAAAAGCATGAACACAAAATGCAAAAAACATTTCTCAAAAAAACAAAGAATATAAAACTTTAGAAGACTTGTTTTACTTGGTTTTTTTACTGATTATTTTTAAGCGTTTGCAGAAAATATACAGACGAAAAAGTAAACGATATTCAAAAAAAACATTGTTAAAAATATCTAAGAAAAGATAAAATACGGCTTTAATTATTTCTTTTTCCGATAAAAGTTTAGTTTTGGTTTAGCAGCCTGTTTTAGGATTAGCTATTTTATTAAAAAGTAAAAATCCTTGAAAATCAATAGATTAACAAGGATTAATGTACTCAAGGTGGGAATCGAACCCACACACCCGAAAGTACTGGATTTTGAATCCAGCGCGTCTACCAATTCCGCCACTTGAGCAAATAATTAACTAGTTGGCAAATCTACTAAATATTTTTAGTATATAAACTGAAAAAAATTATTTCATACGCAATAAATAATTTCTACTTTTGTTGACTAACAACAACACAACAAAACACCAATTAAATGTCTATAAATCAATTGTCCCCAAAATTATTTGCCTGCAGGCAAAGTGTAGTTTTAGCAGAAAAAATTGCAAAAGAATATAATATAACCCTAGGTAAAGTAGACACAACCTACTTTAGTGATGGCGAGTTTCAGCCAGCATTTGAAGAATCTATTCGTGGAAGACGCGTTTTTATTATCGGTTCTACATTTCCTAATGCAGATAATTTAATGGAAATGTTACTAATGTTAGATGCAGCAAAAAGAGCTTCAGCAAGACATATTACAGCGGTTCTGCCATATTTTGGTTGGGCAAGACAAGATCGAAAAGACAAACCAAGAGTAGCTATTGGCGCAAAATTAGTGGCGAATTTACTGCAATCGGCAGGCGCTACAAGAATTATGACAATGGATTTACATGCAGATCAGATTCAGGGTTTTTTCGAAAAGCCAGTAGACCATTTATATGCATCAACCATATTTATGCCTTATATTAAAGATTTAAATTTAGAAAATTTAACAATTGCATCTCCAGATATGGGGGGTTCTAAAAGAGCATATGCATATTCTAAACATTTATTATGTGATGTTGTAATTTGTTACAAACAAAGAAGTAAAGCAAATGTAATTGGCCATATGGAGTTGATTGGTGATGTACAAGGAAAAAATGTTATCTTGGTTGATGACATGATTGATACAGGTGGTACTTTAGCCCATGCTGCTAATTTAATGATGGAAAGAGGGGCTTTAAGCGTACGAGCAATTTGTACACATCCAATACTTTCTGGAGACGCTTATGAAAAAATAGAAAATTCTGGACTAACAGAATTGATAGTTTCTGATAGTATTCCGCTTAAAAAGGAGACTTCAAAAATAAAAGTAGTATCTTGCGCCCCGTTATTTGCGGATGTAATGCACAAAGTGCAAGACAATACTTCAATTAGTGGACAATTTTTAATGTAAAATAAATTTTAAAACAAAGTAATGAAATCAATTTCAATTAAAGGATCAAAAAGAGAAAGCGTGGGCAAAGTAGCAACGAAAGCCTTACGTAATGCTGGTATGGTTCCTTGCGTAATATACGGAGGAAAAACACCAATACACTTTTCAGCAGAAGAAAAAGCGTTTAAAAGCTTGGTTTATACTCCAAATGTATACACAGCAAGTCTTGAGGTTGACGGCCACAAAATAGCTGCAATTTTGCAAGATATTCAGTTTCATCCAGTTTCAGAGAAAATCTTACACGTAGATTTTTATCAATTATTTGATGATAAAGAAATTACAATGAACATTCCGGTTCAATTAGAAGGTACTTCTCCAGGGGTATTAAATGGTGGTTCTTTACGTTTTACAAACCGTAAATTAAGAGTAAAAGCATTGCCAGCTAACCTACCAGATTTTGTAGTTGCAAATATTTCTAAATTAAAAATTGGAAACAAATTATTTATAACTTCATTGTTTAGTGATGATTACACATTTGTACATCCAGATAATACTGTAGTAGTACAAGTTAGAACTTCTCGTAACGCTACGGCATTAGAAGAAGAAGAAACTGAGGAAACTACAGAAGAAACTACAGAAGAATCTACAAAAGAAACTGCATCGGAATAAGTTTTGCAAATTATAAATTATTAAAAGCGTTACGATTTGTAACGCTTTTTTTTGTTAAATTTTTTAAAAAAAAGATAATTTTTTTTCAAATTAAACTCGTTTTAGCAGATCAAGTTTAAAAGTTGTGGGATTTAAAAATTAGGCTTAAATATTGGTTAGTCTATATAAAAAGAATTCTATATTTCTAACATCTCTAAATTATGATCTAAAGACTTTACTTTTTGCGTTAAATGAATTCCGCTGAAGCATTTATACTTTTATTGTCAAAATAGTTTAGAATATTCTGGAAAATGGATTTACACTTTTTTAGCTTTGGTGTTAAAGCTTTTAAATTCCGGTTGTATTACTTACTTATCCCGTTTAGCAAGTCTTATAAAAGCTTTGGTTTTATCTATTGTCTTATTGTATATCCAAGATAAGTTTTGACACAGTTTATTAGCTTTTTCTATATTCGTGTCTTTTTCAAAAAGAAGTTTGGCTCTTTCTTGCTGATTTTTTTTCTTTGCTTTAGAGTAATTTAAGGTAGTCTTTTGCTAACAGTTTCTGTCTTAGTTCATTTAACCATTTCAACTAATGCTCCTTTTTTACCTTTTGCTTTTTGTAAGTTAATATAGTTTATAAATTACCATTGGAAAATGCGGTTACATATAAAGATAACTAATTTTCAGTATTTTCTGGGAACAATAACCATTCTTTAAAATCACTTGTAATTCTGGTGCCTTTTGCTGATAATTGCCAAGTCCTTGTAATTAATTTGCTAAAATTTTTTTCAATCCAACTCCTTCTAACAACATGTAGAAAAACGTTTTACCTCGAATTGGAAAATATTGAATGGTAACTTCTGGAAAAAACCTTTTAGAATTAAATTTAAGCCCTTTAAATTCTTCAGCAATCGTATTTAATTGGGTGAAATAGAAATGAAGTTCTCATTGTTTAACTTTCTGCTTACTAGTCTTAAAATATTCAACTAGAACTTCTGATAATAATAATTTAGTAATGTCTATAGGAATACTCAAAATCTTAGTATTTTACAAAACCAAAGTTCCTCTTTTTTATTTTACTCCACAACTTTTTGTGTTGAGCCGTAATTAGTAATTAATTGATTTTTAAAATAGTGTAAAATAAAAAAAGCCTTATCAATAAAGATAAGACTTTTTGCTCCCCCTCTTGGGCTCGAACCAAGGACCCTCTGATTAACAGTCAGATGCTCTAACCAGCTGAGCTAAGGAGGAGTTTGCCTCACAATTTTTTGTGATTAGCGAGTGCAAATATATATCTTTTTAGAACATTGCCAAATACTTTTTAATCTTTTTTCAATAAAAATTTTAATACTTATAAATAAGTCATTTATTGCTAAAATTCGTATTTTTGCCTGAATAATAAGCTTCTATTAAAAGCACAAAATATTATATGGACAAATTTTCGTTCTTAAACGCAGCACACACCGGCTTTATAGCCGATTTATACGATCAATATTTAATAAATCCAGATTCGGTAGAACCAAGTTGGAGGAGTTTTTTTCAAGGGTATGATTTAGCAAATGAAAACTATACCTTAAAAGAAGAGGATGATTCTTTAGAAATACCGCTAGAAGTTCGTAAAGAATTTTTAGTAGTAGACTTGATTAATGGGTATAGAACTCGTGGACATTTATTTACCAAAACAAACCCGGTAAGAGAAAGAAGAAAATATCACCCAACTTTAGATATTGAAAACTTTGGATTGTCTAGCGAGGATTTAAACAAAGAATTTTCTGCAGGTGAGGTTTTGGGTATTGGTAAAGTAAAACTTTCTACCATAGTTGCACATTTACAAAGCATTTATTGTAATTCTATTGGTGTAGAGTACATGTACATGCGTAATCCTGAAAAGTTAAAATGGTGGCAAAATCGTTTGAATGAGAACGATAACCATCCACAATATAACACAGAAGCTAAAAAGTATATTTTAGGAAAATTAAATCAAGCGGTAACTTTTGAAAGTTTTTTACAAACAAAATACGTAGGTCAAAAACGATTTTCATTAGAAGGAGGAGAAACATTAATTCCTGGAATTAGTGTTATGCTAAGAGAAGCTGCAGAAAAATATGGTGTTCAAGAATGTGTTTTAGGAATGGCTCATAGAGGTCGTTTAAATACACTAGTAAATATCTTTAAAAAACCAGTAAGAGATCTTTTTAGCGAATTTGAAGGAAAAGATTTTGAAGATGAAGATATCGATGGTGATGTAAAGTATCATTTAGGTTTAACTTTAAGTAAAACTTACAGAAACGGAACTCAAATAAAGATGAATTTAGTTCCAAATCCATCGCATTTAGAAACTGTTGCGGCTGTTGCAGAAGGAATTACGAGAGCAAAAATCGATAGAAAATACAATGGAGATTCTAGCAAGATATTACCTATAATTATTCATGGAGATGCTGCTATTGCGGGGCAAGGAATTGCCTATGAAATAGTTCAAATGGCCAAGTTGAATGGCTACAAAACAGGAGGAACTATCCATATTGTTGTAAATAACCAAATAGGATTTACCACGAATTATTTAGATGCACGTTCAAGCACCTACTGTACAGACGTTGCTAAAGTTACATTATCACCAGTTTTGCACGTGAATGCAGATGACACAGAAGCTGTTTGTCATGCAATGGAAATGGCTTTAGAGTTTAGAATGAAGTTTAAAACCGATATTTTTATTGATTTATTAGGATACAGAAAATATGGTCATAATGAAGGTGATGAGCCACGTTTTACACAACCAAAACTATATAAAGCAATTGCAAAACATGAAAATCCGAAAGATATTTATGCAGAAAAATTACTTTTAGAGGGTGTTATAACAGATACGTATGTAGATGAAATTACTTCGGCATTTAAAGAAATGTTAGAAGTAGAGTTTGATGAAGCTAAGAAAGTAGAAAAATCGAAAGTTAATGAATTTATGCAATCTACTTGGAAAGGCTATGAACGCCAACAATTAGACGCAATGCTGCTCGCAGATGATACAAAATACGATATTGATAAATTAAAAAATATAGCAAAAATAGTTTCTACAGTTCCTAAAGATGTAAAATTTGTAAGAAAAGCAGAACGTATCTTAGAAGGTAGAGCTAAAATGACTTTTGAAACCAATCAATTAGATTGGGGAATGGCAGAAAATTTAGCCTACGGTTCTTTAATGGAAGAAGGTTTTGATATCAGAATTTCTGGACAAGATGTAGAAAGAGGAACCTTTTCTCACAGACATGCTATTTTACGTGATGAAGTTACTGAAGAAAGAATTAATTTATTAAATACAAACCCACACAATAAAGGACAAATGACGATTTACAACTCGTTATTGTCGGAATATGGTGTTCTTGGTTTTGATTATGGATATGCCATGGCAAACCCAAATACATTAACAATTTGGGAAGCACAATTTGGAGATTTTTCTAACGGAGCCCAAATTATGTTTGACCAATATATTTCTGCTGCCGAAGATAAATGGAAATTACAAAACGGAATTGTAGTTTTATTACCTCACGGGTATGAAGGGCAAGGTTCTGAGCATTCATCAGCAAGAATAGAGCGTTATTTACAATTGTGTGCAGAAGATAATATGACGCTTGCAAATTGTACAACGCCCGCAAACTTGTACCATTTATTGCGTCGACAAATGAAACGTAATTATAGAAAACCTTTGATCGTTTTTACACCAAAGAGTTTATTGCGTCATGCAAAAGTTATAAGTTCTATTGAAGATTTAGCAACCGGTGAATTTCAAGAAGTAATAGACGATACTATAAATACAGAAAGTGTTACAAAATTAGTTTTCTGTATGGGTAAATTCTACTATGATTTATTAGCAGAAAGAGAAGAATTAGGTAGAGAAGATATTGCTTTGGTAAGAATTGAGCAGCTATTCCCTTTACATTTAGAAAAAATTCAAAAAGTAATAGATAGATATCCAAATGTTACAGAATATATTTGGGCACAAGAAGAGCCAAGAAATATGGGTGCATGGGGTTTTATGCTACAGCGTTTTGAGTTGGTAAAATTAACTGTTCGTTCTCGTAAGTATTACGCAGTTCCTGCAGCAGGTTCTAGTACACGATTTAAAAAACGTCATAGAGCTGTTATCGATAGTGTTTTTAATGATGAGTAAGCAGCGTTAAGGATTGAAATGACATCCTTTTTAATTTTGACTGAAAGGAAAAAATAAAAAGATATAATGGAAAGCCTGTTAAAACGCCCAAATAATAAAAAGAATTTTAGATTAAAAAAAATATAGAACTGATGATTTTAGAAATGAAAGTTCCTTCTCCAGGAGAATCAATTACAGAAGTAGAAATAGCAACGTGGTTAGTTGAGGATGGAGATTATGTTGAAAAAGATCAACCAATTGCAGAAGTAGATTCAGACAAAGCAACCTTAGAATTACCTGCGGAAGAAAGTGGAATAATCACTTTAAAAGCAGAAGAAGGTGACGCTGTAGCTGTAGGTGCTGTTGTTTGTTTAATTGATACTAGTGCCGCAAGACCAGAAGGTAATGCGCCAAAAGCGGAAGTAAAAAAAGAAGAGGAAAAAGTTGAAGTTAAGGAAGTGCCAAAAGCTGAAACCTATGCAACCGGAACAGCTTCTCCTGCTGCTAAAAAAGTATTAGCAGAAAAAGGAATTGAAACATCAGCAATTAAAGGAACAGGTAAAGATGGTAGAATTACCAAAGACGACGCTGTAAATGCAGTACCTTCTATGGGAACTCAGCCTGCAAACGGTTCTAGAAACACAGAGCGTAAAAAAATGTCTATGTTGCGCAGAAAAGTTGCAGAACGTTTAGTAGCTGTAAAAAGTGAAACAGCCATGTTAACCACGTTTAACGAGGTAAATATGCAACCAATTTTTGATTTGCGTAACCAGTATAAAGATGCATTTAAAGCAAAACACAATGTAGGTTTAGGTTTTATGTCTTTCTTTACATTAGCGGTTGTTAGAGCGTTAAAAATGTATCCTGATGTAAACTCGATGATTGATGGAGACTTTCAAATAAGTAATGATTTTCAAGATATTTCTATTGCAGTTTCTGGCCCAAAAGGATTAATGGTTCCTGTAATTAGAAATGCTGAAAATTTATCTTTTAGAGGTGTAGAATCTGAAGTAAAACGTTTGGCTTTAAGAGCTAGAGACGGCCAAATAACAATTGATGAAATGACAGGTGGAACTTTTACAATTACCAATGGTGGTGTATTTGGTTCTATGTTATCTACGCCAATTTTAAATCCTCCTCAAAGCGGAATTTTAGGAATGCACAATATCGTAAACAGACCAATGGCAGTTGATGGGCAAGTTGTAATTCAGCCAATAATGTATGTTGCGTTGTCTTACGATCACAGAATTGTGGATGGTAGAGAATCTGTTGGTTTTTTAGTTGCGGTTAAAGAAGCCCTAGAAAGCCCTACGGAATTATTGATGGATAACAATCCTGAAAAAGCATTAGAAATGTAGGTTATGTCAAATATAGCTTGTCGAAGTTTTGCTATAAATATAGAAATCCTGAGTTTTTGCTCGGGATTTTTTTGTTTCATAATTAGATTTGCTTCTGCGCTTTTAAAAATTTAACTTCGCTACCTCCATATTTGGACAATAAGCTGTAAAATGAACACTCAATTTAAAAATATACACAAAGTTATTTCTACTTATATTGAAATGAGTGACGAAGAATGGGTTCATTATTCTTCGATGTTGCAGGTAAAAGAAATTAAGAAAAAGAGTATTATTCTTAGTGAAGGCAACATTTGTAAAGAGGTCTTTTTTATAAATAAAGGTTTGTTGAGAATATTTTTTGTAGATAATAATGGAGAAGAAAAAACGTTTCATTTTGCATTAGAAAACACATTTGCCACAGATTATAAGAGTTTTTTAAAGGAAATACCCTCAAATTATTCAATTCAGGCTATGGAAGATACCCAAGTTTTGGTAATGTCGCTTGATATGATTTTGGGTGGTTATAAAATGCTTTCAAATGGCGAAAAGTTGGGAAGACTATTAGCAGAAGATTATTTTTTTATGTTTAACGATAAAATTCAGGCGATTTATACCCAAACACCTCTTGAGCGGTATAATGATTTAACACGCAGTTTTCCCAAAATATTTCAACGAGTACCACAACATCTAATTGCCTCTTATCTAAATATTAGTTCTGTACATTTAAGTCGCTTAATAAACGCGAACTAAAATCTTTAATTAAAACTGATAACATTTGTTATCGTTAAAACTCTGTGTCTACCTTATTTTTACTTTCAATAATAATAAGTTTCAAATTTTTTTGACATGATACAAATGAAGGATAAAACAGTTTTAATAACCGGTGGCGCATCTGGTATTGGTAAAATCATGGCTCGTTTGCTATTAGAACGTGAAGCGAAAGTTATTATTTGGGATATTGATCAATCTAAAATCGCTAAAACGATTGCCGAATTTTCTAGTAAAGGAGAAGTGTTTGGATTTATTGTAGATGTTTCAGACATCAGTCAAATTGAAAAAACAGCAAAAAAGGTAAAACAAGAAATAGGGATTGTAGATGTACTTATAAACAATGCAGGGATTGTTGCAGGAAAATATTTTCATGAACACACCACATTAGATATTTTAAAAACAATGGAGATAAATGCAAATGCGCCTATGTTTATCACCAAAGAATTTTTAAATGACATGCTCAACCAAAATTCTGGACATATTTGTAATATAGCGTCTTCTGGCGGATTAATTTCAAACCCAAAAATGTCTGTGTATGCAGCAAGTAAGTGGTCTGTAATTGGCTGGTCCGATAGTTTGCGTATAGAAATGAAACAACTAAAAAAGAATGTTCATGTAACTACGATAATGCCGTATTATATCAATACAGGAATGTTTGAAGGGGTAAAATCAAAAATCCCAATTCTCGAACCAGAAGCTGCGGCACTTACTATCATAAAATCCATAGAACAAAAGAAGAGAATGGTAACAATTCCAGGATATTTATATAGGTTTACAAGGCTAGGACAAGGTTTTATGTCAATTAATGTGTTTGATTGGTTTGCAGGAACGGTTTTAGGTATTTACAAAACGATGGAGCATTTTATAGGTCATAAAAAGTCATAAAAAAAGAGTAATGATAGATATAACAGAAGATTTAATTATTAAAAATATAGCGAATCATCGTGCTTTTTTTTCGACCCAAAAAACAAAAGAGATTCCTTTTAGACTAGCTCAACTTCAAAAATTAAAAAAAGCAATTCTTGAATATCAAGAAAAAATAGAGAATGCCTTGTGGAAAGATTTGCATAAATCGCCCGAAGAAGCCTATTTAACCGAAATTAGTATCGTTCTCGGTGAAATTGACAATCATCTAAAACACTTAAAAAAATGGGCTTCACCAAAGAAAGTGGCAACACCAATTCATTTACTTCCGTCATCTAGTAAAGTACTTTACGAACCTTTAGGAATTGCATTAATCGTTGCTCCGTGGAATTATCCGTTTCAGTTGTTAATTAATTCGTTGGTTGGTTCAATTTCATCAGGATGTTGCTGCGTTTTAAAGCCATCACCTGATACACCAAATGTTGCGAAAGTAATGGAAAAGATGATTTCAGAAAATTTTGATTCAGATTACATTAGCTTTGTTCAAGGTGGAAGAAACACAAATGCCCTATTATTCGCACAACGTTTTGATGTTATTTTCTTTACAGGAAGTTCTAAAGTTGGTAAAGTAGTAATGAGAGCTGCAGCCGAAAATTTAACGCCCGTAGTATTAGAATTAGGAGGAAAAAGTCCTTGTATTGTAGATGCTGACGCTAATATTGATGTAGCAGCAAGAAGAATTGCTTGGGGTAAATTAATTAATGCTGGGCAAACTTGTATTGCTCCAGATTATCTTTTTGCACATCAGTCAATTAAAGACGAACTATTGACTAAAATTGCTGGAAATATAAAATTAATGTACGGTGATGATATAAAACAAAGTCGCTTTTATCCGCGTATTGTTAACGAGAAAGCAACAGAAAGATTAAGTACTTTACTAAAAGAAGGTAAAATACACACTGGTGGCACTGTTGATGTTAAAGAAAAGTTTATTGCACCAACAATTATAGACGAGGTTACACCTGATTTTCTGATAATGCAAGAAGAAATATTTGGACCTATTTTACCAGTAATGACTTTTAACAATATTGATGAACCGATCAAGTATATTAATAAGAACGAGAAACCGTTGGCTTTTTATTATTTCGGAAAAAACAAAAAGGCAAAAGAAGTTTTATTAAAAACGACTTCTGGTGGTGCTTGTGTTAATGATACTTTAATGCATATAACCAACGATAATTTACCTTTTGGCGGCGTAGGGAACAGCGGAACGGGAAGTTATCATGGTCATGAAAGTTTTTTAGCTTTTAGCCATAAAAGAGCAGTGGTAACTACACCAACTTGGATCGATTTACCTTTAAAATATGTGCCTTTTAAGTATTTTAAATGGATGAAAAAAATTATTTAGGTATCTTGTAAAATTATCATATAATCAGTAAAATAGTCTTGAAAATGAACTTTTTTAAAATCTTAATAGTCATTAGCGGTGCATTTTTGCTAACGAACTGTGCGTCTAAAAAAATAAGTGATATCTCATATCTTAAAAGCTCAAAAGCTTTTTTGGAATCTTTTCCTGAATTGAATGTTTTTAAAACTCGAAAATCTAAAAACAATCCTGTAGTTATTTTTATTCACGGTGGTTATTGGAACGAAGGGAACAAAGATATTTACGGATTTTTAGGTCGTAATTTCGCTAAAAAAGGCATTGTAACTGTTATTCCTAATTATACTTTAAGTCCGGATGGTAGTTACGATACCATGGCGAAAGAAGTTGCTGCAGCAATAAAATGGACGTATGAAAACATAGAGAAATACAACGGAAATCCTGATCAAATATTTTTAATGGGGCATTCTGCTGGTGGTCATTTAATTGCTTTGGTTGGCACAAATCGTAAATATTTAGAAAACACCAATTTGCTAAAAGGTATAATTTTGAATGATGCAGCAGGATTGGATATGAATTCTTTTTTAAAGAAATATCCGCCAACTACAAATCATAATTACGATGTAACTTGGACAAAAAATCCAGAAAATTGGAAAGATGCTTCACCTATTTATTTTTTATCAGAAAAAACACCACCAATTTTTATGATTACGGGTTCTAAAACGTATCCTTCAATTATTTCTCAAAATAAAGATTTTGTTGAGAAATTGAATAAATTTCAACCATCTGTAAAGATAAATTATCAATCCAAAAAACACATTCCAATGATGAGTCAATTTATTTTTCCTTGGAACAATAATTATAAAGAGATTTTAAAGTTTATCGAAATTCATAAATAGAGTTTTTTAGAAACAAGATAAATAGCGTCAAGAAACTAGCCTTTTTAGATATCAAAATCCTGAGCCTTTTGCTTGGGATTTTTTATGTAATATAATTTAATTATTTACCTTGCAACAAAAAGCTACAATGCAAACAAATTCTGAATTAGAACTTGCCTTAAACTTCATAGAAAAAACCGATAGAAATCTTTTTATCACAGGAAAAGCAGGTACAGGAAAAACAACTTTTTTACATCAAATTAAAAAGGAATCTTTAAAAAGAATGGTTATTGTGGCGCCAACAGGTGTTGCGGCAATTAACGCAAAAGGAGTTACGATTCACTCGTTTTTTCAAATGCCTTTTGGGCCTATTTTACCAAATCAGATTGCAAATACTTCGAATGCGCAACGCAAGTTTTCAAAGACAAAAATTGATATTATTAAGTCGTTAGATCTAATAATTATTGATGAAATCTCTATGGTTCGTGCAGATTTATTAGACGGCATTGATCAAGTAATGCGTCGTTATAAAAACCGAAATAAAGTGTTTGGAGGTGCGCAAATTTTAATGATTGGAGATTTACAACAATTAGCACCCGTTGTAAAACCAAACGAATGGAGTTTGTTACAACAACATTATCAAACGGTTTATTTTTTCAGCTCAAAAGCGTACCAAGAAGCCAATGTGGTTTCCATAGAATTGAAGCATATTTACCGTCAAAAAAATGAAGATTTCATCAAAATTTTAAATGAAATTAGAACCAATACTTTATCTGAAGAATCGGCTAAAATTTTAAATAAAAATTACAATCCTACTTTTTCGCCAACCAAAGAAGATGGGTTTATCACCCTAACAACTCATAATAACAGGGCCAATTTAATAAACAGTTCTGAGTTGAATAAACTTAAAACCAAGAGTCGTTTTTTTGAAGCCGAAGTTTCTGGTAAGTTTAGTGAAAACTCGTATCCGAATGACGAAAAATTAGAGCTTAAAATTGGTGCGCAAGTGCTATTTATTAAAAATGATTCGTCACAAGAAAAAAGATATTTTAACGGAAAAATAGGAATTGTTACAGATATTTCTAAAGATGCTGTTACTGTAAAATGCCCAAATGATACAGATGAAATTGTAACGGAAAGAGAAACGTGGTCTAATATTAATTATTCTATAAATGACGAAACAAAAGCAATTAAAGAAGAGTTAATTGGTGCTTTTACCCAAATTCCTTTGCGCTTGGCTTGGGCAATTACCATTCATAAAAGTCAAGGTTTAACCTTTGAAAAAGCCATTATAGATGCAGAAGCTTCGTTTGCACACGGACAAACGTATGTTGCTTTAAGTAGATGTACTTCTTTAGAAGGCTTGGTTTTAAAAACGCCAATTACCAGCAACGCAATTATTAATGACAGAACGGTTAGTATTTTTAATGAAACGGTAGAAGAAAATCATCCAGATGAACAGATTTTAAATGCATCTGAAATACAATTTCAGCTTAATTTAATTTCAGAATTATTAGATTATCAGCCATTTTTATATCCAATAACAAGATTGATTGATATTTATTACAAAAATCAAACAAGTATAAAAGGGGAAGTTATTGAGCATTTACAAATTATAAAAGATGATGGCGTTGCTAATTTAATGAGGGTTTCTAACGGATTTAAAAATCAGTTAACTATAATTGCTGAAGATGGGATTTTACCAGAAAACAGTTCAGTTATTCAAGAACGATTTATAAAAGCGGTTGATTATTTTTTATCAGAAACTATCAAAAATTCGCTACAACCATTTTCGAAAATTTCTTTTTCTTCGGATAACAAAACTGTAAAAAGCGATTTTACAAAACAATATGATAACTTTCAAGAACTACTAAATGAAAAAGTTTTTGCATTAAAAAAGATGACGGAAGGTTTTAAAGTTCATCAATATTTAAAAGTGCGTGCAAATGCAGTTTTGCAAAAAGCCGAACCAACAAAAAAGACATCACTTTCTACAAAACGCGACCCAATTTTAGCGTTAAAATTACGTGAATTACGAGACGAAATTTCGAAATCTTTGGGAATTCCGCATTTTCAAATTTTTACACAAGTAACTTTATATGCAATTTGTGATGCTTTACCAAGAAGTGAAAAAGAGCTTTTAAAAATAGAAGGTTTAGGGAAAACACGAGTTTCAAAACATGGAAAAGAAATTTTAGAAACCATAGAAATCTATTGCAAAGAAAACGGCATTAATAAATTTAACGAGCAAAAAAAGGAAGATAAAAAACCTACCAAACAAATTTCTTTCGAGTTGTTTAAATCAGGACTTTCTGTAAAAGAAGTTGCAAAAGAAAGAAGCCTAACTTCTGGCACAGTTTCAAGTCATTTGGCAAGTTATATTCCTTCTGGCGAAGTTGATATCTTGGAGTTGGTAGACATTAAAAAGTATAAAAAAATCATCAAAGCAATAGAAGAAACCGAGTTTAAAACGCTAACAGAACTCAAAGAAAAAGTAGATAAATCATTTACTTTTATGGAGTTACGAATGGTTTTGTTGTCTATGGAGAATTAAGTTGCTAAAACGAAAAGAATTAATTTAATACTCGCAATTATATTAATCGTTGTAAACTTATATTTTATTCCTGTTACTTTAATAAACCTAAAAGAAAATGCTGGGCCAATGGGTTTTGGTTTGCTTTTAGTTCCTTTTTCTTTTTTTATTAATTTATTATTGATTCCAGCTTATTATTCATTTAAGAAGAAATATAGAAGTAATACGTTTTTATTTGTGATAAACTTTATTGGTTCAATTTTTTCTATCTCATTACTTTGGTTACTATTTACAACTCCTTTGATAGATTAATTTATCAAAAAAAAGTAAATTTATTGCTTTAAATCCTTCAACAACAGCTGCACTGTTTTGTGTCCATTCCATTCGTTTTCATCCAAAGCATAAACAATATCAAAATCATTTTGAACATGGCTCATTTTATCACCTAAATTAAAACCAATGGCATTGTATGTTTTTTGATTATCACCCTGAAAAACGTTTAATTTTAAATGAGTTTCATCTGCACCAACTTTTTTCCCATAACCATTATCTCTAACACAGGTAGATTTAAACACAGGTTTCATATTCATGGGCCCAAAAGGTGCCATTTGCTGAATAATTCTAAAAAACTTGGGCGTAATTTCTGATAAATCAATTTCTGCATCAATAGATATTTCTAGAGTTAATAGCGTTTTATCAATGGTTTTTGAAACAACCTCTTCAAATTTACTTTTGAAATGTTCGTAATTTTCTGGTAATAACGTTAATCCAGCTGCATATTTATGGCCACCAAATTGTTCTATAAACTCAGTACATTCTTCTAATGCATTGTAGACATCAAAACCTTTTACAGAACGTGCAGAAGCAGCCAATTTATCGCCACTTTTTGTAAATACTAGAGTAGGTCTGTAGTATTTTTCTATCAATCTAGAAGCTACAATACCAATAACACCCTTATGCCAATCTTCTTGAAAAACTACTGTAGAGAAACGGCTTTCTTCGTCGTTATCAATAATTTGAATAATGGCTTCGTCCGTAATTCTTTTATCTAGTTCTTTCCTGTCAGCATTAAAAATTTCTATGGCCGCAGCAAATTCAACTGCCGAATCAAAATCCATTTCTGTTAATAGTTCAACTGCATAATTACCATGTTTCATTCTTCCAGCAGCATTTATTCTGGGTGCAATTATAAAAACAACATCGGTAATCGTAAGTTCTGTTTTTTTTGTTTGATGGATAATTGCTTTTATTCCGTTTCTTGGATTTTCATTGATAACTTTTAAACCATGATAAGCGAAAATTCTATTTTCACCATTCATAGGCACAATATCCGCAGCAATCGCGGTAGCCAATAAATCTAAATAAGGCACAAAATGTTCTATTGTTTGTTTGCGAGAAACACCTAGAGCTTGTATCAATTTAAACCCAACGCCGCAACCACATAATTCGTCAAAAGGATATGTACAATCGTCTCTTTTTGCGTTTAAAACAGCAATCGCTTTTGGAATTTCTGGTCCAGGTTTATGATGGTCGCATATAATAAAATCGATTTTTTTTTCACTAGCATATGCAACTTTTTCGATGGCTTTTATACCGCAATCTAAGGCAATAATTAACGAAAAATCATTGTCGTGGGCAAAGTCAATTCCCATATAAGAAACGCCATAGCCTTCTGCATATCTGTCAGGAATATAAGTTGCAATATTTGGATAAATTGTTTTTAAGTAAGATGAAACTAGAGAAACAGCGGTTGTGCCATCAACATCATAATCGCCAAAAACTAAAATATTTTCATTATTATCGATTGCAGCTTCAATTCTTGCAACTGCCAAATCCATATCCTTCATCAAAAAAGGATCGTGAATATCTTTTAAACTAGGGCGAAAATAATTTTTTGCGTCCTTAAAAGTCTCAATATTTCTTTGACAAAGAATCGCTGCGATAGTTGCATCGACCTGTAATTCTTTGGCTAATCTGTCAATTTTTTCTTTTTCTGGTTTTGACTTTAACTTCCATCTCATAGCAGTTTTTATGCTGAATTTATTTCAGCATCTGTTTAATTAGTTTCTAAATTATGCAAGTGAATTTCAGTTTCTACTTCAGCAAATTGTCTAAACATTTCCATAACTCCGCAATATTTTGTTACTGATAAGTTTACCGCTTTTTCAATTTTTTCTGTTTGCAAGTTGCTATCTGTGAAATGATAATCAACCTTTACTTTTTTGTAAAATTTTGGATGCTCGTCTGTTAATTCGGCCGTAACTTCTACCTTGAAATCGGCAACTTCTGCGCGCATTTTTTCTAACAATGAAACTACGTCTAAACCAGAACAACCTGCTAAAGAAGAAAGCATTAAAGCTTTTGGAGCAAACCCTACGGTGTCTCCGTTATCTTGAGATTTATCAAACATTGTTAATTTAGAACCACTTGGATTATCTGTTTCAAAATGCGATTTTCCTATCCAAACTGTTGTAACTAAATTTTTATCCATAATTTATAATTTATTAAATATTGAAGCACTAAATTGTCATTTATTACAAAAATAAGAAAACAGGTATAAGTTAATGATTAAAAAGAATAAATTTATAAAGTTTAAAAATAAAACAGTGTTTTTTGTTTTATTAATTTTGAGTACGTTTTTGTACTCACAAAGCCCACCCTCTTTAACAGCAGAAGGCAGACAAGCTTTTTGCGTAGGAAACCCAATAAAGATTGTAACCAATTTTTCAATTACAGATATTGATGATACCACCATAGAGGCTTTTTTTATTCAAATTTCTACGGGTTATCAAGTTGGTTTAGACCAATTAGATTTATCAGGAACGCATCCAAACATCCTTTCTACTTGGAACGCCAATGAAGGAAAGTTAACACTTATTTCAGCAGGAAGTGGAACAGAAATGTTATTTTCTGATTTAGAAAGGGCAGTTAAAGAAGTCGTTTTTACAACTACTGCGACGAATATTATTTCAGAAAAGTTCTTTTCCTTATCAATAGATGATGCTAATTATTTGCCCGCAACAGACCATTTTTATATTTTTATCTCAAATCTAGGAATTACTTGGACGGAAGCAAAAACAGCCGCAGAAAACAGACCGCTTTATTATGGCAGACAAGGATATTTAGCAACTTTAACCAGTCAAATAGAAGCAAATTTTGCAGGAAAATAAGCCTCTGGCGCAGGTTGGATTGGCGGATCTGATAACGAAACAGAAGGAGTTTGGAAATGGGTTACTGGTCCAGAAGCTGGCGTAATTTTTTGGAATGGAGCAGTTAGTGGTTCTTCGCCCAATTATGTAAATTGGAACAATAACGAGCCTAACAACTCAGGAGGAAATGAAAATTATGCACATATAACAGATCCTTCTATTGGAATTCGTGGAGCGTGGAACGATTTGCCTAATGAAGGTGGTTCAGGAAATTATGAACCAAAAGGATATATTGTAGAGTATGGAGAACCAGGAGATCCGCCTTTAAATATTGTAGCTACGACCAGTATTTACATTCCTCAAATACTTTCTATAACCGATGCTGTCGTTTGTGAATCTGGTTCTGCAACTATTACCACAACTTCAAGTGAAGGAGAAATTTTATGGTTTGATGCCTCTACAGGAGGTATACAATTAGCAACAGGAACTTCGTATACAACTTCATCCTTAACAACAACTACAATATTTTATGCAACAGTTTCTGTAAACGGATGTACAACTTTACAAAGAACACCAGTAACGGTAACTGTTAGTCAAAGACCAACCATAACCTCTGTTACTGACGATTTAATTTGTTCTGGAACCGCAGTTTTAAGAGCAACAACTTCTGCCGGACAAATTGATTGGTATAGTTCTTTAACAAGCACAACTCCAATTTTTACAGGTCCTGATTTTACAACACCAATTTTAAACAACACAACAACGTATTATGTAGAAGCAAATAATGCAGCCTGTAAATCTTCAATAAGAAGTGCTATAACGGCAGTTGTAAATGCTATAATTCCTGAATTTGATGTATTGCAAGAAGCCTATGTCTTATGCAACGATATTGGCTCAATTGTATTAGAAACAATAAATCCAGCAGCAAATTATAACTATATTTGGAAAAAAGAAGGAGTATTAATAGCAGGAAATTTAGGATTCATTTCTGTAAACAGTATTGGTAATTATTCTGTAAGCGCAACTTCTGAAGCAGGATGCATATCCGAAGAGCAAAATATTTCTATAATTAATTCAGAAAAAGCAGCAATCACTAAAAACGATTTTATAATTGTTGATGATTCAATGAATAATACAATTTACGTAAACAATCCTACTTTAGGAATTGGAAATTATGAGTTTTCTTTGGATGATGAGTTTGGTATTTATAAAAGTGTTGGTTTTTTCGAAAATATTGCTACCGGAATTCACACTTTATTTATAAGAGATATACTAGGATGCGGAACGCAAGAACATCAATTTTCTATTTTAGCGTATCCAAAGTTTTTTACACCCAATGAAGATGGAGACAATGATATTTGGAAAATTGAAGGCTATGACAAAGATTTCTACACAATTTCTGAAGTGTATATTTACGACCGATTTGGAAAATTAATGTATACAATTGATAAAAATTCTGAAGGTTGGAATGGCGATTCATTTAGCCAAAAAGCACCGTCTAACGATTATTGGTTTAAAACTATTTTAACAGATATAAACGGGTATTCTATAGAGAAAACTGGTAATTTTAGTTTAATAAGAAAGTAAACTCGCTATCAATTTATCTAATTGTTCTTCTGTATGATTGGCGTTTAAAACAATTCGGTTAATTTTTTTTAATGAAGTTGGATAGTAAAAACTAGTAATTACTATTTTTTTAGTCAATAAATAATCGGCAATTTTTTCGTCATTTATAAAGAAAACGGGGTAGTTTTTAGAAATCGTAATTTTCTCTAAATGTTTCAAGTTTTTATACACGTAATTACAATTTTCTTGCAACTTTATTAACTGATTTTTATACAAATCTTGTCCATCTAAAAAGCTCTCTAAAAAAGCTGGATTCATACCAGAACTGCCAACAAAAAGCGAATTTTCTCTAACTAGTTTAATAAAGCTTTTTTTGCCTGCAATAATGCCACCGTTAATTCCGAATGCTTTTGTAAGCGAAGAAACAGTTATAGTTTCTATATTTTTATTACTGTTGATTGTTGGCGAAATTCCGTTTCCATTTTTACCTAAAACGCCAAAACTGTGGGACTCATCTACCAAAAGAAACACTTTTTTTTGGGACGAAATCTTATGTAAAAAATCAAAATTAAAAGGGTTCGTTTCTAAAGCAGCAACAGCATCCACCACAACACAAATGGTTTCTTTATTTTCATCAATCAACAAAGAGTTTAAACCATTTTCATCAAAAACAGGAAGCGCATTTTCGGGTAAAATTGCAGGATGCGTTTTGGGCATATAAAAGAAAGAAGTTACTATTTTTTTTAAAGTATCAATAGCAAATTGCCCGGCCAAAGTGCCAGATGAAACGGTTGTGCAATCTTGAGTATTTAGAAAATCAGACAAAAATTCTTCGCCTCTTTTGTACACATTTAATTTAAGATTTGCATTTCTAGAACTGCCATAGGAAGTTCCCCAAACCTTGATGTTTTTAAAAACAATTTCTTGAAATTGGGGCAAAGTTGAAACTCCTAAATAAGAAGTTCCACTAAAATAAAGATGCTCAACTTTATTAATTAGTGCAGTTGTATTTGGCAGTTTATCTAATTGCATAAATTAAAGGAGTATTGCACCAATTCCGTTTGTGTCAGCATAAGAAATAACGCCATTATTGATGGTGACTCCTTTTGCAATATCTTCTTTTAATAAAAGGCTTCCGTCCATATCTACATAATCTAACAACGGTAATAAATGTGCAATTGCAGAAATACCAACTGCAGATTCTGTCATACAACCAACCATTGTTTTTAAACCAAGTTTTTTAGCATTTTCTAACATTCTTTTACCCGGAGTTAAACCACCACATTTGGTTAGTTTTACATTTACACCATGAAATAATCCAACACATTTTTCAACATCCGTTTCTACGATGCAGCTTTCATCTGCAATAATAGGCAATGCAGATTTTTCATATAATTTTTTTGCACCTTCAAAATCGTTTGCTTTTAAAGGCTGTTCTAAAAATTCGACTCCTAATTCTTTTAACTTGTAAGAGTTTTCGATGGCTTCATCTACAGACCAACTACAATTTGCATCAATTCTAAAAATAGCATCTGTATTTTTTCTTAACTCAGTTACAATTTGAATATCATCTTTTGTACCTAATTTTATCTTATAAATAGGCCAAGGAACTTCTTTCATTTTGGCAATCATTTTGGCAACAGAATCGAGACCAATAGTATAATCTGTCATCGGATTTTTATCGATTTTTAAACCCCAAATTTCATATAGTTTTTTGTTTTGTTTACGAGCAAATACATCGTTAAAAGCCATGTCTAAGGCACATAACGCAAATAAATCGTCTTTAAAAATTGGTTGTAATTTTTGCCAAAAAGCGGTTGGTTTTTCTGCGGATAAAGAAGCGATAAAAGCCGTATTTTTTTTGATAATATGAATCATTTTATCAATTGTGCTATTGTAATACGGATTTGAAGTAGCTTCGCCAAAACCGTGAAACCCATCAGAAATTAACTCTACAATTAAAGTTTCTTGAAAATCATGAGACTCTCTAGAAATTGTAAAAGTGTGTTTTAGCTCTAGATTAAAAGAATGTAGTTTAATTATCATTTTTTTAAAGTTATATTTAAGGTAAAGTTATAAAAATAAATTTTTAATAAAGTAAAAAAAATAAAAGATGCCATTAGTAACTCCACTTTCATCAGAACACGATTTAGAAACGAAAAAACTTGCAGAATTTTTTAATGAAACCCTAGGATTTTGCCCTAATTCGGTTTTAACAATGCAACGCAGACCTGCAATTTCAAAGGCTTTTATTAACCTAAATAAAGCAGTAATGGCAAATGAAGGACGAGTTACTTCTGCCCTAAAAAGAATGATTGCTTGGGTTTCTAGCAACGCAACTGGTTGCAGATATTGCCAAGCGCATGCAATTAGAGCCGCAGAGCGTTATGGAGCAGAACAAGAACAATTAGACAATATTTGGGAATACAAAACACACGCTGCATTTTCTGAGGCAGAAAGAGCCGCTTTAGATTTTTCGTTAGCAGCTTCAATGCTGCCAAATGCAGTTGATGCAAAAATTAAAGCAGAATTATATAAATATTGGGATGAAGGAGAAATTATAGAAATGTTGGGCGTTATTTCGCTCTTTGGATATTTAAATAGATGGAATGATTCTATGGGTACAACTTTGGAAGAAGATGCCATTGAAAGCGGAAATCAGTTTTTAGGTAAACATGGTTTTGAAGTTGGTAAGCATAATGGCTCTAGATATTAGATATTAAAAGACAGTTATTGTCTCCTTGATTACACGCAAAAGTTTGTTGTTTGTAAAATTAATTTTTAAAAGGCAATCAAGGAGATTACAATTTTATTTTTTTGTAATTTCTTTTATAATTGTCGTTGAAATTGAATCGATTAATTTTTGAGATTTTTCTATTTCTTTGCTGATGATTTTCTTATCAGAAACCAACTCTTTAGTAGTTTCAAAAGATTTTTGATACCAGTCTTTCCAAGCCCTAATAATCGCTATTTGCGTAGCTAAAGAATCTCCATTATTTATGGCTATTTTACTTTGTTTTAATTCTTCATTTAGCCTACTTACAGCAGCTTTTTTTAAATCTAATAAAATTAATTTCGCAGTATTTTCATCCGCATTTAATAAAGTGTAAGCAGCAATTAACGCCGTTGTTCCTACGTTTTTTAAAGTAGTTTTAGATACTTTGTCAATTCTATCATTGTCTGTATGATAAAATTGATCTGTAAAATGCCAAAACAAAACACTTGGTATATTTTCTCTTAAAAAAGGTACGTGATCGCTTCCTCCTTCAAATGGGTTTGTGCTTACAGCCCAATTGGCTCTTTTGCCTTGTGCTTTAAACGTATCAATTAAAAAATCATTTAAATAATGAGGTTTCATTTGGTCTAAGCTCATTTTAGAACCTCCCCATTCTGTATGTTTGTCGTTTCCTCGAGTCCAAATTGCACTAGGATCAGGCATTTTTTCAATTAAGAAAGTTCCGCCAGTTTTGTCAGTGTTTTCGCCAACCATATCTAAAGAAATACCCCATTTAATATTTTTTGCTCTTTTAGAATCTTCTTGCACATATCTTTTAGTTGATATAATTTCATCGCCCCACAAAAAAGTTAACGTTCTTTTTGGTTGATATTCTTTTTGCTTGCTAAATTTTGCGGTTAAAGTTGCCATTTCAAGTGCAACTCCAACGCCTGTAGCATTATCATTTGCGCCAGGTTCTTGAATATGTGCACTAAAAACTAAGCGTTCTTTTGTATTTTTACTTCCTTTAACATCAGCAATAATTGTAAGTTCTTCGGATGGATAAATATTTGTTTGAATGTGTACTTTTAAAAACGTTTTCCCTTTTTCTAAAGATTTTATCAAACGTTCTTTTGCCTGATAAGAAAGTGCGATTGCCCAAGGTTTGTTGACAGAATCTAAAGGAATTGAGCGAAACTGAATAAACGTTATATTTATTGCTGGTTGTAAATAATCAGGATTATCGTAGGTTATAATTCCTGCTGCTTTGCCATCAATAATGGCAGCTTTATAAATTTGATAGGGACTGGTTTCTGCAAAAACTATTTTACCTTTAACATTCATCGCAGAAATTTTTTGAACGTCATCAATATAAATAACTTCGGCAGTAATTCCTTTTTTTAGTGTGCTGTATGAATTTAAAGCAATCATATTTCTGTTTGTATGATGTTGCAGTAAAGGTTCAATTTCTCCTTCAATTTTTAGACTGGCATTTACAGACTCCCAAGTTGGATTTTTTAATGCTCTTTTTTCTATTCTGTAGGTTAATATGTTGTTTTTATTCGCATATTCTTCTAAAACATAACCCGCTTTTTCTAGTTCTTCGGCAATTTTATAGATTGTTTTATTAAAGCCAGTATTACCAACAACTCTCCAATATTTTTCTACAAAAGAAGTTGTTTTAAATGCCAAATCGCCAGTAAATTCTTTATTGATAACATCTGCATAATCATTGGTATTTAATTCTAAAGGTTTTTGTGTTTTACAGTTGATACATAAAATTGCAAGAAATAAAAGTGTAATTGATTTCTTTAACATGATGTTTTTTTTAGTACATAAATCCGAATAAATATAAAGCAATAATATCTTAGCCATCAACTTCTAAATCATCTCTTACTACAAAACTATTTTCAATTCCTTTAATTTGCTTTGTGGGTTTTTTCCGCCAATTTTAAAAATATATTTTTTATTTATGATAAAAAACAATTGAACTAATTTTTTAACTTCAAAGTCAAATTATCAATTAACAAACCTTCCAAACCAGAATTCATAAAAGTTCTAATATTGTAATGAGACGTGCCATTTTGATCTTTTAAAACGGTTTTATAATTTTCACCAAAACAATACAAAGTTTCTGCTTTTGTTAATTTTTGTTTAAGTGCAAAAGCAAATATTTTGTTAGAACCAGAATTTTCTCCAATTTTATTCTTGAATTTTCCATTGGTAAACGCTGTAGGCGTAAAGTTGTAGTTATCGTCAATTACTTGCATGGTTTCTGCAAATGTAATTGCTGTTGGCGTTGTTTTAAGTTTTTCTTTAAATTGCTGAATGCTCATAACTGGTTTAATTTCTATAGTCTTTTCTATTTTTAAATCTAAAGTTTTAAAAGGAAACTCATTTACTAACTGTTGTAAAAAAGGAACATCATTATCCTTCATGAATATTAAATATAAAATCTGACCGTTTGAATCTAATGTGGATATATTTCCTGGAATAGTTGATACACTTTTTCCTGTAAAGTATTTATAAAAAGCCAAACCTAAAAGATAGGTTCCGTTTGAGGAAGGATGAATATCGTCATGAAATAATTCTATATCAGCTCTGTATTTAAGCGAACTCGCAAAAAGAGGTCCTCCAGGAATAAAATTAGTATTCGTTTGTTCACAAAGTTCTTTATGTAATTTTTCTATTTCTGGTAACATTAAAGGATTCGATTTATAAGCCCACGTCATCATAAAGATTGGTTCTGCACCTTTTGATCTAACTAAATCAGCAAATTTTTTACTGTAATCTAAAAATTTTTCGGGCGAATTAATAGCACTTAAACTATGGTTGTTAAAAACTACATAATCCCACTTTTCTAATTCAAGCATAATACGAGTTTGAGTTCCTCTTTCACTTTTCCAGTGATTCTCTAAACTAGAACCGCCAACAGTAGAATGTTTTGTGTCTATAATAACATCTTGAGATTTTGCCATTGCAGAAACTACTTGCGGTAAATTATTGTAGTAGGTAAAACTATTGCCAACAAATAAAACTCTAATTTTTTTATTTTGAGAGTTTGGAGCGCTGCTCGTCTGAGCACTTAAAGAACTGCTTAAAAATAAGATGATAAAAAAAGGTGCAAGTAGGATGGTTTTAAATTTCATATGTATGTGATTTTATGCTTCGTTCTATCAAAGTGCAATATTAACAATTTTATCTTTTGATGTTTTGTTAAAATTGTGTGTATTCTATAATTTCTTTGGATTTGAAGAATAATATTCGATTTTACAACCCTAATTAATCTTCGACAAGCTCAGATTGCATACGTTAGCTAAATTGGTATTTGTTTTTAAAAAAAAATTATTGACAATCAAAATATTAGACTAAGCTTGTCGAAGTTCATTTTAATTTAAAGTTTTTTAAAACCCGTGAGGTTTAAGGTTCTAAAAACAACTATTTCTTCCCATCAACAATTATTACAATTTCTCCTTTTGGTGGTTTTGCAGTATAATGTGCTAACACTTCTGTTGCTGTTCCTCTAATCGTTTCTTCAAATATTTTTGTAAGTTCTCTAGACACAGAAACTTGCCTATCTGAGCCAAAATATTCTATAAAACTGGCCAATGTTTTTAGTAGTTTGTGTGGCGATTCATAAAAAATCATAGTTCTATTTTCTTCGGATAACAACAAAAATCGAGTTTGTCTTCCTTTTTTTACCGGTAAAAACCCTTCAAAAACAAACTTATCATTTGGTAAGCCAGAGTTTACCAAAGCGGGTACAAAAGCAGTTGCACCAGGCAAACAATCCACCTCAATATTATTTTCTACACAAGCTCTCGTTAGTAAAAAGCCAGGATCAGAAATTGCAGGCGTTCCGGCATCAGAAATTAAAGCACAGATTTCTCCATTTTGAATTCTTTGTACAATACCTTTTACAGATTTATGTTCGTTATGCATGTGATGACTGTGCATTTGCGTGCCAATCTCAAAATGTTTTAAGAGTTTACCACTTGTACGCGTGTCTTCTGCTAAAATAAAATCGACTTCTTTTAGAATTCTAATGGCTCTAAAAGTCATATCTTCTAAATTTCCTATTGGTGTTGGTACTAAATATAATTTGCTCATTGTTTTTAGTAATCATTTATCAATAATCAATTATCAGTTGTCAATAATCAATTATCAATTATCAGTTGTCAATTTTTGACTTTTGATAGTTATATGTTTTAAATAGGTTCTCGATATAATTTTGATGATAAATTAAAATCACTCGAACTTACATTTATGTACTATTTGTTTTGTCACTTCGAGTGAAATTCTTTCAATTCTAGTTATTTATTCGATTAAAATGAGAATAAATTGTATCGAGAACTTTTGAATTCTAATTTTTTAAATATAGGCAAATTTACAAAGAAAACTCACGATTTTGCGTTACCGATTGTAGCAATTGTTTGAGCTCTTTTTTATTCTTTTTCGGAATAAAAAAAGCGAGTGCGAAAAGCGGGGCATTTCTCTTTAGAAATGAACGCCCAAAAAACTCGTATTAAATAGAAATTGATTAATTTTGCACATCAGGTCCCAAAACAAGTTTGGGATTACAGTTTTAAGGATTTCCGCTTTGCGGAAGCAAATTTTCAAAAGAGAAATGTATAGAAGTCATTCTTGTGGCGAGTTAAGAGCATCGCATATAAATACAGAAGTAACCTTAGCGGGTTGGGTTCAAAAAAGTCGTGATAAAGGGTTTATGGTTTGGGTAGATTTACGTGACAGATACGGAATTACACAACTTATTTTTGACGAAGAACGTACGCCAAAAGAGATGATGGAAAAAGCGAAATCGTTAGGAAGAGAATTTGTGATTCAGATTACTGGAACTGTAATAGATCGTGAATCTAAAAATGATAAAATGCTTACAGGAGACGTAGAAGTGTTGGTTTCTAAATTAGAAATTTTAAACGCATCTGTAACGCCGCCTTTTACAATTGAAGATAAAACGGATGGCGGAGAAGACATCCGAATGAAATATAGATACTTAGATATTAGAAGAAATCCTGTGAAAAACAGTTTGATTTTTCGTCATAAAGTAGCGATGGAAGTTCGTAAATACCTGTCTGATCAAGAATTTATTGAAGTAGAAACACCGTATTTAATTAAATCCACACCAGAAGGCGCACGTGATTTTGTGGTGCCAAGTAGAATGAATGAAGGTCAGTTTTACGCTTTACCACAATCTCCGCAAACATTTAAACAATTGTTGATGGTTGGCGGAATGGATAAATATTTTCAGATTGTAAAATGTTTTAGAGATGAAGATTTACGTGCAGACAGACAACCAGAATTTACACAAATTGACTGTGAAATGGCGTTTGTTGAGCAAGAAGATATTTTAAATGTTTTTGAAGGATTAACGCGTCATTTATTAAAAGAAATTAACGGAATAGAAATTGAGAAATTTCCAAGAATGCTATATGATGATGCCATGCGAATCTATGGAAATGACAAGCCAGATATCCGTTTTGGAATGGAGTTTGGTGAGTTAAATGAAGTTACACAACATAAAGATTTTAGTGTTTTTAATTCGGCTGAATTAGTAGTTGGTATTGCAGTTCCTGGTGGAAATGCATACACAAGAAAAGAAATTGATGCTTTAATTGATTGGGTTCGTAGACCGCAAGTTGGCGCTCTAGGAATGGTATATTGTAGAGTAAATGAGGATGGTTCTTTTAAATCTTCTGTAGATAAATTTTACGACCAAGAAGATTTGGCAAAATGGGCAGAAAAAACAGGAGCAAAAGCGGGCGATTTAATTTGTATTTTATCAGGTATAACAAATAAAGTAAGAACTCAATTATCTGCTTTAAGAATGGAACTGGCAACACGTTTAGGATTAAGAGATCCAAAAGTATTTGCGCCACTGTGGGTAATTGACTTTCCATTGTTAGAATTAGATGAGGAAACTGGACATTATCATGCAATGCATCACCCATTTACATCACCTAAACCAGGACAAATGGAATTGTTAGACACAGATCCAGGAGCAGTAAAAGCAAATGCATACGATTTGGTTTTAAACGGAAATGAAATTGGTGGAGGTTCTATAAGAATTCACGATAAAAAAATGCAAGCTACCATGTTGCGTCATTTAGGTTTTTCTGATGAAGATGCAAAAGCACAATTTGGCTTTTTAATGGACGCTTTTGAATATGGTGCACCACCGCACGGAGGTTTGGCTTTTGGTTTAGATAGATTGGTTGCGATACTTGGCGGACAAGAGACAATTAGAGATTTTATTGCGTTTCCGAAAAATAATTCTGGTCGAGATGTAATGATTGATGCGCCAGCATTTATTGATGATGCACAACTAAAGGAGCTCAGTTTGAAACTAGATATTAAATCATAAAAATTTAAATCCCGCTTTTGTGGGATTTTTTTTTGATATAAAACCTTTGATGTACAGCGGAGGTGTTTTGTAGAAGTTTTTAAAAAGAGTATATTTATAAAAAAAATGCTTTTAAATTATGGAAACCGTCCTTCTCATTTTTATCATTATCTATTTATTGATAACAAACAAAAAGATAAGTTCAAAACTTAAAGAATTACATACTTCTATTTTTCAGCTTGATGATAAATTACGCTTTTTACAACAAAAATTTACATTTTTAGAACAATTATTACAGCAGAAAAATGAAACAGTTTCTAATAAAGAACTTGAAAATATTGAGGATGAAAAATCTACATTAGTAGAGAAGCAACCAAAGCTTGTTGTTTCTGAAAAGCTAGTAATAGAAGATCCTATTTTGACTAATGCAGCAAGAATTACAGCTAATCTAGAGGATAAGAAACCTATTTTTAAAGAAGTTAAAAAACAAGTAGAATTTATTCCGAAGAAATCTTGGATTGAAAACTTTAAGGAGAAAAATCCGGATTTAGAGAAGTTTATTGGTGAGAATTTAATCAATAAAATTGGTGTTTTAATTCTTGTTTTAGGAATCAGTTTTTTTGTGAAATATGCCATCGATAAAGATTGGATTAACGAACCTGCTAGAGTAGGAATTGGTGTTTTGTGTGGTTCTTTAATTATGATGATTGCACATAAACTAAAAAAGAATTACGCTTCATTTAGCTCCGTTTTAGTAGCTGGTGCCATCAGTGTTTTTTATTTTACTATTTACATTGCGTTTCATGAATACGAATTGTTTAGCCAAACTGTAGCATTTAGTATTATGGCAGTTATTACTGCTTTTAGCACCTTGGTTTCGGTTTCTTATAACCGACAAGAATTAGCAGTTTTATCTTTAGTTGGCGGTTTTGCAGCGCCATTTATGGTAAGTACAGGCGAAGGAAATTATGCTGTTTTATTCTCATATATTGCTATTTTAAACTTGGGAATTCTTGCTGTTTCGTATTTCAAAAAATGGAAAATAGCAACCATTTTAGACTTTATTTTCACATCCGTTTTATTTATTAGTTGGTGTTTAACATCCATTAATACCGTAGGTTTTGAGCATTATGGAGCGTTAACTTTTGCTGCAATTTTTTATTTTATTTTTAGTGTAACTATTGTTTTGAATAACTTAAAAAACAAAGGTATTTTCTCTAAAATTGAATATTTTATTTTAATTGCAAACACTTTTATTTTCTTCGGATTAGGGATGTTTATATTAAAAGATGTGGATTCTAAGTTTACAGGATTATTTACGCTGCTTTTAGCACTTTATAATGTAAGTTATGCTACTATTTTATGTAAGAAATTCGGCTTGGATAAAAACGCCGTTTATGTATTAATTGGGTTGGCATTAACCTTTGTTACTTTAACGATACCTATTCAGTTTGATGGAAATCAGATTACACTTTTTTGGGCAGCAGAAGTGGTTTTATTATTTTGGTTATCGCAAAAATCAAAAATTGAAGCTTTTAAAATGGGCGCTATCATTGTGCAAATATTGTCTCTTGTAAGTCTGTTTTTAGATTGGGAAGTGTATTCTAATTCAGAAGAATTAGCTGTTATACTAAATCCAATATTTATTGCTGGTTTTGTTGTGAGTATTTCTTTATTTTCAACCTATTGGTTGATTAAAAAAGAGTCAGATATTGTTACTAAGTTTTTTACTTTAAACATTAAACTGTATCAGTCAATATTGTTAATTGCATTTGTACTTGTAACGTATTTTATAGGTTTCTTGGAAATTGAGCATCAATCAAATCAGTTTTTACAAAACACAGCATCTGCAACTTCTTTTGTAGTGATGTATCATTTTGTATTTCTTTTTTTACTGTTAATTTTTGCTGATAAAATAAAAATAAAACTCATAGAAAAAGCAGTATTATTAATAATTTGCCTCACGGTTTTCTTTTACATTACAAGATTCTACAAACTTTCTACGGATGAAATTATTCAGAATTTCGAATTGTCTTTAAATAGTAATTATGCGTTTTACTTTCATTATGTTGTTTTAGGCTGTCTTGTTTATTTCGGATTTCAATTATTTACTAAAACAAATGCAGTTTTTAACGTAAAACCTACTCAAAGTAAATGGTTTCCTTGGATATTTGTTTTTGCGATTGTGTATGTAGTAAGTAATGAAATTATGATTCACGGCCTACGATTTTCTGGTGTGCTATCTAATGTTCCTGTGTTGGAAAATCAAAATAATGAGCTTTTAAATTACAGATATATAGATGATAAAATAGACAGTGTGCAAGCTCAAATTATTAAAATTGGCTATCCAATTCTTTGGGGAGTTTTCTCTTTCATATTTTTAATAATCGGAATTAAAAAACAATGGAAAAACTTGCGAATTATTGCGCTTTCTTTATTAGGAATCACCATTGTAAAATTATTTGTGTACGATATTAAAAATGTGTCTGAAACAGGCAAAATAGTAGCTTTTATATTGCTCGGTGTTTTAATCTTGATTATTTCATTTGTCTATCAAAAAATCAAAAAATTAGTAAACGATGAAACTTCAGAAAATGAAAAAATATAGCTTTTTACTCTTTTTTTTAATCGGGATTACTTGCTTTGGTCAAAACTATAAGGGAGTTCTAGAACCTACAAAAAAAGACGGTTTTCATAAAATAATGCTTACTTCGGATATGAGAGCCGCAAGTAAAAATAACTTTCATTTTATCAGGATAAAAGACAGTTCAAATCAGGAAGTTCCTTATGTTTTAAAATACCAATCAGATAGACTTTTTGCAAGCTTTTTGCCAATTCCTATTTTGTCAACAACAAGAATTAAAGATTCTGTTACAGCTATTTTAATAGAAAACAAAACACTAAAAAATCATACAAATCTTATTCTTCAAATAACGAATGCAGCTATTTCTAAAAGATATAATCTGCTTGGCAGCGATGATTCTGTTCTATGGTTTGGAATTACTTTAAATAAAATCCTAAACCTTACAAATTCTACATATACATCATCCACAGAAACAGTTATAAACTTCCCAATAAATGCGTATAAATTTTTAAAAATTGAGATTAGTGACAAAAACAGCTTACCAATTAATGTTTTAGGTGTTGGCGTTTATGAGAACAATTTTTTTTCTGAAGAACCAATTGCAATTTCAAATTATAATCAAGAAATTATTCAAATAAAAGATAAAAAAGTTACTCAAATTAAATTTGCAGCAACTAATTATCATGAAATTAATAGTATTTCTTTTGATGTTAAATCGGCTTTTTTTCTGCGAAATGTAAAAATAATTGCAAAAAGAACGCATAAAATCAAAAAACGAGACGAAGTCTATGATGAGGTAATTTCTAGTTTTGAATTGAGTTCAAAAAACGAGAATATTTTTACTTTAAACAATGTTTATGAGAAAGAATTTATAGTAGAAATAGATAATCAAGACAATCCAGCTCTAGAAATTACGGCTATTAAGTTATTTCAACAACCAATTTATTTGATTTCTAATTTAAAAAAGAACGAAAAATATCAGTTTGAGATCGATACTACTTTTTTGGAACCCTCTTATGATCTGGGTAATTTTGTTTCTGACAATATCTTAAATATTGAGGAAGTGTTGGTTATCGATTTTTTGAAAGTAAAAACAAAAAAGATAAGTATTCAGGATAAACCCTTTTGGCAAACGCCTGTTTTTATGTGGATTTGTATTATTTTTGTCGGCTTATTTATAGTTTACTTTGCCTTAGATTTATTAAAAGATGTAAAACGTCAGGAAAAAAAATAAACTAAGAAGTAATTATTTTTTTCGGATAAGAAGAAACAATGCCAACCAAAAATAAATACCTAAAACAAATTTTAATTTGGAGATATAAATATATTTCTGAACGACAATTTATATATGTTCTAAGTATATTAGTTGGTTTTTTAGCAGGTTTAGGTACTGCTATCTTAAAGAACTTAACCTTTTTAATTGAGTATATTTTAGAAGGGAAATTAATTAAAGAAATTCATTATTCGCTGTATTTTATTTTTCCGATTATTGGGTTGGTTTTGGTGTATTACATCAAAAAGAAAATTATTAAAAAAGAAATTGGTCACGGTATTTCTACAACATTGCATGCCGTTTCTAAGAAAAACGGAATTATAGAAAGATACAAAATCTATGCTTCTCTAATTACGGCTCCAATTACAGTTGGTTTTGGTGGTTCGGCAGGTTTGCAAGGACCAGCAGTAAGTACGGGTGCTGCTTTGGGTTCTACTGTGGCACAAATGTTTCATATGAATGCAAAAACCAGAATGTTGCTCATTGGTTGTGCAACCACTGGCGCAATGTCTTCTATGTTTAAAGCACCAGTTGCAGCTATTATTTTTGCAGTAGAAATTTTTAGTTTAGACTTGGCGTTTGCGTCTTTAGTGCCTTTGTTATTGGCATCCGTTTCTGCCGTTATTACCTCTTATTTTTTCTTTGAAAAAGATGCTTTATTAGGCTTTAAATTAGTAGATGATTTTCAAACGAAACATACTTTTTATTACATATTATTAGGACTCGGAACCGGAATTGCTTCCGTTTATTTTTCTAAAATATATTTTATAATCACTAATTTTTTTAAAAGAATAAAGAAACCAGTTCATAGATTAATTTTAGGAGGAATGGCAATTGGTGTAATGCTGTATTTAATTCCACCTTTATACGGTGAAGGTTATGGCTTAATAAATAACCTTTTACAAGGAAATACTTTAGGAGCTCTAAAAGATATTCCTTATGAAGTTGATTTCACAAATATTTGGATTGTTATTTCATTTTTACTTTTAATTACCATTTTTAAAGCAATTGCCATGACAACTACTTTCGCGGCTGGCGGAGTTGGTGGAATTTTTGTGCCTACCTTGGTTATGGGATCTGCATTAGGCAATGTATCAGCAAAAATAATTAATGCCTTAGGCGGCGAGGTTTCCGAAAGTAATTTTACCTTAGTTGGTATGACAGGTTTAATGGCGGGAGTTTTACATGCGCCTTTAACAGCGATTTTTTTGATAGCAGAAATTACAGGTGGTTACGATCTTTTTGTGCCTTTAATGTTGGTTACTGCAATAAGTTATGCGTTTACAAAATATTTTATTTCGAATTCAATTTATACAGTTGAATTAGCTGAAAAAGGAGAATTAATAACACATGATAAAGATAAAAATGTGTTAATGATGATGCAAATAACAAAACTTATCGAAAAGAATTTTATGGTGGTGCATCCAGACATGTTATTAGGCGAAATGCTAAAAACTGCGGTCGCAAAATCAACCAGAAATATTTTTCCTGTTTTAAATAGCAACAAGCAATTTATAGGGATTGTGTTATTAGATGATTTAAGACCAATAATGTTTGATAGAGAAATGTACAACAGCGTTACTGTAGACACCTTAATGAGAGCTGCACCAGAAATTATTTTTTATAACGACTCGGTAGAACAAGTAATGCAAAAGTTTAAAGAAAGTGGATCTTGGAATTTACCCGTTGTTAAAAATGAAAAATACATAGGTTTTATATCAAAATCGAAATTATTAACAGCTTACCGAAATAAGTTGATAGAAGTTACTGCTTAAAAAAAAGAAATGAGAATAAATAGTTTTACCGCAAAAATGAGTAAAAAATCTAACTTTGAGTTAGAAACAATTTTCGAAGAAAAAAGTAAATATACAGAAGAAGCGGTGCAAGCCGTAATTTGGGAATTAGAAAATAGAAATTTAATTGACACAACAGTAGCGCTTTATCAAGATCCAGATAAAATAATAGAAGCTGTAATTCCTGTTTCTATTGAGAAAGAAACATTAGAAAAAAACGAAAGTCCTTTTGAAGAATTGGTGTTGCCTAATTTGTATTCAAAAAAAGCAATTCAAGGTTTTACCATTTTTTTTACTACAATATTTGGGGCAGTTTTACTGATGCAAAATTTAAGAAAAATGAACAAACTAAAAGAAGGAATTCAGGTTCTTGTCTTCGGTATTGTTTATACTCTTTTTTCGATTATGTTGTTAAATTACCTTCCTAAAATGTTTTTTATAACGCTACTATTCAATCTTGTTGGATATGCAGTGTTATCAGAATTTTTCTGGAATAAGCATTTAGGTAAAGAGTTGGTATACAATAAAAAACAAATTTGGAAACCTTTATTTATCTCAACACTAATCTTATTTCTAATTGTGTTTTTGCAATTTTTACCTCAATTTTTAGGAGAATAAAAGTTTTTTTGAAGCACTTAGTTTTTTTGACGTTGTTTACTCTTTTCAGTTAGTCTTTAGATAAGTTTAAATGTGTAATTATGGCTTATTTTTTTCTAGCAATTGTCATTTCTGTAAACGAAGTAATCTCTTAATTACAAATAGATTGCTTTAGTGTATAAAACAATCTCTACAATGCTGTTTTTTATTACAGTTTGTCTTTTAAAAACGCCACAACCAAATCAGGGAAATCAGAAAAACAGCCATCTACATTTGCATCTATTAAAAGAGTTTGCATCATTTCATTAAAACTAGAAAACTCACCTAAAGCATCTGCTCTAAATGTATACGGATGTACTTTTAATCCCAATTTATGCGCATCAGAAACCAAAGAAGTAAATGTAAATTTGCCATCAACTTTTTTTGATAAAATTTGTTTGTAGTAAGGTCCAATTCCGTCTGCAAAAGTTGCAAAATGCTTTAATTGTTTAGTTTCTTCTTGAAATTCTATCAACTGAACCAAAAGTAATTCTGAGTTCAATTCTTTTCTGATTCGTTCTAATTCCTTCGCATCAAAACACTGTAAAATACAATTGTCGTTTTTGGTTTTGTAACCATAATCAGAAAGGGTTTTTAAAACAATTTCCGTTAAGTTTTTACCCTCTTTTTTATGGAATTTAGGTTCTTTAATTTCAGGATAGATACCAATATTTTTGCCTGTACTTTTATTTAAGCCCTGAATCAATTCAATTTCTTCTTGCAAAGAATGGAGTTTAAAATTCCCTTTATTTTTCGGGAAACGATTTGGATAGATTTGTTCCCCAGTTGCCGTATTAAAACGTTCGGTAACTTGTAGTGTTTTTAGCTCATTAAAGGTAAAATCGATTACATAATAACGACTGTCATTTCTTTTTCTAGTTGGAAATTTTATGGCAACATCTGTTACATCATCCAAATAAATATCATGAATTACTATAGGAATATCGTCTTTACTCAACACTAAATCCTGTTCAATAAAATTAGCATTCATAGCATGTGCCATTGCTTTTGCTTCTATAGTATGTTCAGGCAAATAGCCAGAAGCGCCTCTGTGCGCGATTACAATTTTCGGATTCATAGTAGATGGTTTTTTAGTTTGATGGCAAGAAAAAAGCAGCAAACAAATCAAAAATAATGAAAATGATTTCTTTAAAAATGGTGTTTTCATAATTTATCAGTGAAAATCTGTGAAATTCGTGTCAAAATAAAAATTAAAGATAGAACTTTTGTAAATTTACCACATGAAATTAACGTTAAAAATAATGTTTGTGATCTTTTTAGTTTGGATGGCAATAGGAATATATCTTATAGATGCAGAACACGAAAAAGCACAAATAGTAATGGGTCTAGGTGTTTTTTACTTTTCGTTTTTGTTTATGCCTCTCTTTATTTATTACAGATATAAAGACGGTAAATACAAGAAATATATTATTAATGACCAAAAATTAACGCAAGCTTTTAAAAATATGGGCAAAGATTAATTAATCTTCTTTTTCTAAAAAAGCTCATTCAGGAAAATGGTTAGAAAAACCACCTTGTTACTATTTATGAATATAAGTTCTAAAAGAACTTTTTTTTAATTTTCCTTTGTAAATTTTAAGCAAATCTTCATTAAAAACTTCGGCGTTTTTAAAATTAATTCTTATTTTTATCTTTGAAAAGGTTTTGAAATAAATGATTTGATTAAATAAATTCCATTTTTTATAATACGTGATGTTTTTTGAATTCTCAACATCTAACATACTTACCATTAAATTGCAAAAAAGCTAACGCAATTTTATAACATAAAGTATATGTTTTCTTAACATTAGAATATACTATTTTAACTCATTCTGTTTTAACTTTGCAATGAATAAAATTTGAAAAGAAAAAGTATAAAAGTTAAAATCATTAAAACTTTAATACATAAGCTGAAATTTGAATTAATTAGCTGAAACCTCAATACCCATTGAGGTTTTTTTTATGTCTATATATTAATAGTAATAATTTAAAAAATCGTTCATAGATAGAATAAAAAGGTATATCATTATATTTGGAAAGACACTTATGACTCATGAGAATTTCCAGTTTTTTTTAACTTTTTTTTGTTTAAAAAACTCCTTTTCGCAAGTTGATTAGCAGCAAATGTGTTCTTGGTATATGTGTTTTTTTAACCATCAGTTAAAAAACGCTCAATGGCAAACTTTAGGAGGTCAAGATCAACTTTTACTAAATTCTGGGCTTACTTATAAAAATAAAGATGCTAAAATTAGGTTCACACTAGGATTTTCAAATATAACTTGTGGTCAGTTTGGTGAGCTAGATAAAAGATCCAAGGAAAATAGAATCTATCAAGAAGCGTTATTGCCTCAAAAATTAGGGAATCGAATTATAATAACGTAGTATTTTAGACACGAACAATGTTTTATAGAAAGTCAAGATTTTAGAACAGGGTATAGGTATAGCTTGTTTATCAACATCCCTTTTAATAGCAAAGATTTGAGCCTAAAAACTATTTACGAAGCATTTTATAACAAACTATTTATAAACGGACAAAGGTCTATTGGCACCAATAGAACCTTAGAGCTATTTGATAGAAATAGAACCTATTTTGGTGCAGGTTATGTTTTAAACTCGAAAATAAAACTGCAAGTTGGTTTTTATTAATCAAACGACAAATACTTAGATTAAAGGACAATTGCAATTTAGTATGCACAACAATTTTTAGGAATAAATTAAATTATTTTGTCTGATTGGATGATTAGTTAGCGTCAAAATTCTTTTGGTGTCAACTTTCTTTTTACCTTTGTACATTATGATAGATCAAAAAGAAGCCATATCTGAAAAAGTCGTTTTAATAGGTGTAGTCACCCAAAAACAAGACGAAACTAAATCTCAAGAATATTTAGACGAACTAGAGTTTTTAACATTAACTGCCGGTGGCGTTGTGGTAAAAAGATTTGTTCAGAAAATGGAAAAACCAAATCCTAAAACTTTTTTAGGAACCGGAAAACTAGAAGAAGTAAGAGATTTTATTCAAGGAAACGAAATAGGAACAGCTATTTTTGATGATGAATTATCTGCTGGACAATTACGAAATATTGAAGCTATTTTAGATTGTAAAATTTTAGATAGAACCAATTTAATCTTAGACATTTTTGCGCAAAGAGCACAAACAAGTTCTGCAAAAACACAAGTTGAATTAGCGCAGCACCAATATATATTACCACGTTTAACAAGACTTTGGACGCATTTAGACAAGCAAAAAGGGGGAATAGGAATGCGTGGTCCTGGAGAAACAGAAATAGAAACAGATAGACGTATTATTCGTGATAAAATAGATCTATTAAAAAAGAAACTTTTAACTATTGACAGACAAATGTCTGTACAGCGAAAGAATCGCGGTAAAATGGTGAGAGTTGCTTTGGTTGGTTACACAAATGTTGGTAAATCTACATTAATGAATGTAATTAGTAAGAGTGATGTTTTTGCCGAAGACAAGCTTTTTGCAACTTTAGATACGACAGTTAGGAAAGTGGTGATTAAGAACCTTCCGTTTTTAATGACAGATACCGTTGGATTTATTAGAAAACTACCAACACAATTAGTAGAATCATTTAAATCTACCTTGGATGAAGTTAGGGAAGCAGATTTATTATTACACGTGGTAGATATTTCTCATGCAAGTTTTGAAGATCAAATTGCTTCTGTAAACTTGGTTTTAGCGGATATAAAATGTGCAGATAAACCAACTTTAATGGTATTTAATAAGATTGATGCCTTCTCTTTTGAAACGATTGATGAAGATGATTTAGTTTCAGAAAAAGGCAAAGAACATTTTACCTTACAAGATTGGCAAAAAACTTGGATGAATGATTATGATGTGCCATCTATCTTTATTTCTGCATTAAACAAAGATAATTTAGAAGATTTTAAAGAAACAGTTTATGAAGAAGTAAAGAAAATTCATATTCAACGTTTTCCTTACAGCGATTTTTTGTATCAAGAGTATGATGGGGAGGATTAGTGAGTTAAACAGTCTTGCAAAATTTACTATTCTGGATAAATTCTTTTTTACACTACGAAATCCATAATAACATCTATTTTTATATAGTTTATCAATAGCTTACTATGAGTTATTGATAATTTTTGTTAACTAATTTTGAATTATTATAAAATATAAAAGCTTCTTTTTTGATTATAATAAATTATTAATAGCTACGTAAAAAAACACGTTAATTAGAATATAAAATAAGTAATAATACTTAGATTTGTATTTAAAATACGTAGTTATGCAAACAATTGTTGTGGTAGGTAATGGAATGGTTGGTTATAAATTTTGTGAAAAATTTGTAGCTCAGGCTCAAAGCAAAGAGTTTAAAATCATTGTTTTTGGTGAAGAACCAAGGCCAGCTTACGATCGTGTACATCTAAGCGAATTTTTTGAAAATCAAGATGCAAAAGCCTTAGAAATGGCACCAGCAGATTGGTATCAAAAAAACAATATCGATTTAATTGTAGATGAAAGGGTTTCTGAGATTCATAGAGTTGCAAAAACAATCATAACTGCTAAAAATAAAGTTATTGATTACGATTTTCTAGTGTTAGCAACTGGGTCTTCTGCCTTTTTGCCTCCAATTAAAGGGGTTGAGAAAAAAGGTGTTTTTGTATATAGAACCATCGAAGATTTAGAAGGAATGTTGGCATTTGCAGCTGAGCTAAAATCTAAAAATCTAAAACCAAAAGCAGCGGTTTTGGGTGGTGGATTATTGGGTTTAGAAGCCGGAAAAGCTGTTATGGACATGGGTTTAGAACCCCATATTGTTGAGTTTGCACCTAAATTAATGCCAAGACAATTAGATGCTAGAAGTAGCCAAGTGCTACAACTAAAACTAGAATCCATCGGATTGAATATCCATTTAAGTAAAGCTACGAATCAAATTTTAGGAGATACTTCAATTACAGGCTTAGAGTTTGGTGAAGACGATATTTTAAATGTAGATATGTTAGTGATATCCGCAGGAATTCGACCAAGAGACGAGCTAGGAAAAACGGCTGGTTTGGAAATGGGAGTTCGTGGCGGTATTGTGGTAAACAATAAAATGCAAACTTCGGATGAAAATATTTTTGCCATTGGTGAGGTTGCTTTGTATAACCAAATGATATATGGTCTGGTAGCTCCTGGTTATGATATGGCCGGAATTGCAGTTAATCAAATTATAGGAAATACAGAAATTTTAATGCCAGAAGAAATAGATATGTCTACCAAATTAAAATTAATTGGTGTTGATGTAGCTAGTTTTGGAGAACCTTTTATGCCAGCATCCAAAGGACATTCTATCATTTTTGAAAATAAAACACAACATTTATACAAAAGAATTAATATAAGTTTAGACGGTAAATCGTTATTAGGCGGAATTTTAATTGGCGATGCTTCTGACTATAATATGCTGCATCAAATTTATTTAAACGGAATGAAAATTCCAGAAGATGCATCAAAATTAATTTTACCAGTAAGTGAAGGTGGTTCTTCTTTTGGAAGTGTTTTAGACTTGCCAGATTCCGCTCAAGTTTGTTCTTGCGAAAGTGTGAGTAAAGGAGAAATTTGTTGTTCAATAACAGAAGGAGATTGTACTAATTTAAACGATTTAATTTCTAAAACAAAAGTAACAACAGGTTGCGGAGGATGTAAACCAATGGTTACCGATTTGGTAAATGAAACTTTAAAATCTTTAGGAAAAGAAGTTAAGCAGACTATTTGCGAACATTTCGTGTATAACAGACAAGAATTGTACGACTTAGTAAAAATTAGTAAAGTCTCTAATTATGAAGAAACCTTAACGAAGTATGGTAAAGGTCATGGTTGTGAAACTTGTAAACCTTTAGTTGCCTCTATTTTTGCAACAATTACTATGGAAACGGCAAATCGTCAACCATCTATTCAAGACACTAATGATCGGTTTTTGGCAAATATCCAAAGAAATGGAACGTATTCGGTTGTGCCAAGAATTGCTGGAGGAGAAATTACACCAACTCAATTAATAGTAATTGGAGAAGTTGCAAAAAAATACGATTTATATACTAAAATTACTGGCGGACAAAGAATTGATTTATTTGGGGCAAGAGTTCATGAATTGCCATTAATTTGGAAAGAATTAATTGAAGCAGGTTTTGAAAGCGGACATGCATATGGTAAATCCTTAAGAACTGTAAAAAGTTGTGTAGGTTCTACTTGGTGTAGATATGGTATGCACGAAAGTGTAACTTTTGCCATAGAAATAGAAAATAGATATAGAGGTTTGCGTTCTCCTCACAAACTAAAAGGGGGTGTTTCGGGGTGTATTAGAGAATGTGCAGAAGCAAGAGGAAAAGATTTTGGATTAATTGCGGTTGATGGTGGTTGGAATTTATACATCTGTGGAAACGGTGGCGCAAATCCAAAACACGCAGTTTTATTAGCAGAAAAATTAGATGATCAAACAGCAGTAAAATACTTAGACAGATTTTTAATGTTTTATATAAGAACTGCGGGTCCTTTGGTTAGAACTGCACCTTGGTTAGATAAATTAGAAGGCGGAATTAATTATTTAAAACAAGTAATTATTGAGGATTCTTTGGGAATTATTGAGGATTTAGAAATTGAAATGCAAGGTCTTGTAAATAAATATGTGTGCGAATGGAAAGAAGCTATTGAAGATGAAGAAATAATGAAACGCTTTAAACATTTTGTAAATTCTGATGATACAGATGATAATATCGAATTTGTAGAAATGAGAGACCAAAAAATGCCAAAAGCTTGGGTGTAAAATGGTTTGTAAAGCTATAAGTTTTTAAAGTAAAAAAGTTAAAAAGAACAAGCTAATAGTAAATAGCTAAAAGCAAAATAAAATGCAAGAATTAGTAGATAAATACAAATCTGTGGCAGTAGAAAATGTAACAGAATGGTTTAAAGTTGGCCTAACAACCGATTTTCCAGAAAATAGTGGAGCATGTATAAAACATAAAACAAAGCAAATTGCAGTATATAATTTTGCAAGAACTGGCAAATGGTATGCAACTCAAAATTTATGTCCGCATAAAATGGAAATGGTTTTATCTTTAGGAATGATTGGTGATAAAGACGGCATTCCTAAAGTTTCGTGTCCTATGCATAAAAAGAATTTTTCTTTAGAAGACGGCTCAAATTTAGCAGGAGAAGAGTTAAAAATTGCAACCTATCCAATAAAAGTTTCTAACGGGAATGTGTATATTGGCTTTTAATAATAAAATAAAAAATGAAGCCAACAAGATTTGAAGTTGCAATAGCAATTATTGATAAAAAAAATTCTGAAGATGTAAATGTGTATCAAGTTGCAGGTGTAGAATATCCAAAAGAATTACTGTATTCTCAAAGAATGACAAGAAAATTGGTGCAATTTGAGCCAAATGCGTCAAAAGCTTTACAAATTGCAGCAAGAGCTCAGCATATTTGTCGTTGGAAAATTCCAAGAAACGAATATCCAATGGATCGACTTGGTTATTTAAAATGGCGTGAAGAGTTAAAAAAAATGCATGCAAATATAACCGGAGAAATCATTCTGCAAGTTGGGTTTGATGCACAATTTGTAGATAGAGTTCAAAAGATTATTTTAAAAAAACTCATCAAGAAAAATGAAGAATCTCAAACTTTAGAAGATGTTATTTGTTTGGTTTTTCTAGACTATTATTTTGATGAATTTGCAGCTAAACATACCGACGAAAAAATAATTGACATTCTAAAAAAAACATGGGTAAAAATGTCTAATAATGGACATGAAGCAGCCTTAAAAATCACGTATTCTGATAAAGGTTTAGCTTTAGTAAAGCAAGCAATTTCATAAATTTAGATAACTTAAAATGATTAAAAATGACAATTCATTAGATCAAACAACGTTTGATAAATTAAGTCGTTTGTATATTTTTGCATTAAGTACGATTGCATTTTCTGTAATTATCTCTCAAATTATTATTCACAAGCATTTACAAACACAACAAACAGATTCTACGGTTATAAATATTGCCGGTAGACAAAGAATGTTGAGTCAGAAATTAACAAAAGAAATTGTTTCATTATCTGTTTCTTTGGATGAAAAACATAGAGTTTTACTTAAAAACAGAATAAAGGAAACCCTTTCTCTATGGGATTTATCTAACAATTCTCTTCAAAAAGGGAATGATAGTTTAGGGCTTCCAAAGCAAAATAGTATTAAAATTAAGAAAAAGTTTAAAGTTGTAAATCCTGTTTTTAAGGTTATCTTAAATTCATCAAAATCTATTGTACACAAACTAGATCAAAACCCTGTTATTTCTATTGATGAAATTGCATCAGAAATTAATAATGTAACTCAAAATGAAAGCTCTTTTTTAGTTTTGATGGATGGAATTGTAAATCAATATGATTTAGAAGCAGGCGAAAAAGTAACTTGGTTAAGAAATTTAGAATTGTCGTTAATGGGTTTAACCCTGTTAATTCTTCTGGTTGAATTTTTATTTATTTTTAAACCTACCGCAAAATCAGTAAAAATAACTTTATCAGAATTACTGTTGGCAGAAAAAAAAGCTAAAAAAATGGCTTTCGATGCAGATGAATTAAGCTTATCAAAAGAAAAATCTATTAATGAGTTACGTGCTTTAAGTCATGCTATGGACGAAACTTTGCTGTTTGCAAGGATTGCTCCAAATGGCAACTTAATTCATATGGGAAATAAGTTTTCACGCTTGTTTAAATTATCAAAATTCAAAAAAGAAATCTTGTTCTGGAATCTTTTATCTAGCATAGAAAATGAACAATTATATATAGAAGATTTAATAAGTAAACATAAAAATACAGGTTGGCAAGGAGAAGTAAAAGCAACGATTAAAGGAGGGAAAGATATTTGGTTAGAAATGTCTATAATTCCTTATAGACCAACAAAAGACAAATCAGAATTATTAATTATTGCATCAGAAATAACAGACAGAAAAGCAGCTCAAATAGAAATTGAAAGGTTAACCAAAGACAGTTTTGAAGAAAAAATGAGTCAGCAAAAAATAATTTCTAGTAAGATTATTGAAAATCAAGAAAAAGAACAAAATCGAATTGCCAAAGATGTTCATGACGGAATTGGGCAAATGTTAACTGGTTTAAAATACAATTTGGAAAGCATTAATATGGAAGATGTTGATAAAACTACCGCTAAAATTGAACACTTAAAAGAGTTAACTACTAACATTATTAAGGGGGTAAGAACGGCAACTTTTAATCTAACACCCCCAGAATTAGCAGATCACGGAATCGTGCCAGCAATTTCTAAATTAACCCATGAATTAGGAAGGTTAACTGCCAAAGAAATAATATTTTTTAATAAAACAGATTTTAACTTAAGATTAGATTCCTTGGTAGAAATTAATATTTATAGAATTGTACAAGAAGCCATAAATAATGCTATAAAATATGCCGACTCTTCTCATATTTTAGTGTCGCTTTCTCATAGTAAAAATATATTAAGTATTGTTATTGATGATGATGGTAAAGGTTTTGAGCCCCTTAAAGTGAAGAAAGTAAAAAATGGTGATGGTGGAATGGGAATGACTTTTATGAAAGAACGTATTAGATATATTGATGGTCGTTTATTCTTGAATTCTCAATTAGGTCAAGGCACAAGAGTAACGATGAATGTACCAATTTAATATTTTTTATTTATTTAATATTTTTTGATGATCTTAAAATATCTCGATACAATTTTGCGAAAAGCAAAATCACCAGATTTGACAAATTGTGATTATAAGAATGAATCTTAAGTAGCTGTCCCTTCGAATGAAATTTCTTTCTCAGAAGTTTTGTGTCGAGAAGCTTAAATAAAACGATTTTTTAAAAAATACGTAGTTTTACTTAAAATTAGTATTTTTGTACGTATAAAATAGTAGCAATTATGATAAATGTAGTTTTGGCAGATGACCATGTTTTGGTGCGTGACGGAATAAAAGCACTTTTAGAAGACCAAACAGGTATTACTGTTATTGATGAGGCTTCTAACGGTAAACAAGCACTTGCAGTAATTTCTAAAAATAAACCTCACATTCTTATTGTTGATATTAGAATGCCAGAGATGAATGGAATTGAAGTTGTTGCTGAAATTAATAAGAACTATAAAGACGTAAAAACGTTAGTACTTTCTATGCACGATTCTGAAGAATATGTGGTCAAAGCAATTCAAGCTGGTGCAGATGGTTATTTATTAAAAGGAGCAAGTAAAGACGAATTTTTAAAAGCAATACATAAAGTTGCTGAAGGTGGAAAGTATTTTACGGGCGATGTTTCATCAATAATAATGAACAATTTTGTAAACGGAAATACGAATAGGGTTTTTGAAGCTAATAAGAAAATTAAAGAAACTCCTTTTAAATTAACAAAGAGAGAAAAGCAGATTTTGGTGTTAGTTTTAGAATTAAAAAACAATAAAGATATAGCAGATGAACTTCAAATAAGTAAGCGCACTGCAGAAGTGCATCGCTTTAATTTGATGAAAAAATTAGATGCAAAAAATATTCAGGAGCTTACCAATTATGCAAACGAATATCAACTAATATAGATTTTATAAACCTAAGTTTTGCAACGCTCTATCACTAAGATTAGAGGAGAGAGTTAGTCTGCATGTCTCCTTGAAACACTCTGAAGGTATCCATGGAAATCTGTGCAATCCGTGTCTAAAACAAACCCTTTGTTAATTTCAGGAAAATATTATTTCTTATAACAACTATTTTCAAATCAAATTTTACTGAATTCTTAAAATAGCTAATACGTAATTGTTAATTTATTAATAATAGCAGGAATACGTATTTTTTATATTTAAAATTAAGTAATTATACTTAGTTTTGTGAGTATAAAAATTGGTACTATGATGCGTTTAGCTGAAGAAAAATCAACAAAATTTAGTCTTTTTAATTTTAAAAGCATTTCAACCCCTGCATTTTGGATTACTTCAATATTCTTTTTTCTTTGCTTTTTTGCATGGTTTTGTAGTATGCCTTTTATCAATAAAAAAGCAATAGGTTCTGTATCTGTAATCGTTGGAGTAGTAGGAAATGTAGGAGCATTTTAGCGGCAATTTTGTTAAAATCAAAACTATAAAAGTTAAAAACTAATTTTAAAATATGATAATGACTTCAACGGTTTTAAGTTAAATAAAGTTTTATGGAATAACAAATTTGATTATTAAAGTTGTTCTTTTTTGATGATATAAAAATTCAATAGGTACTTTTTTAGGGTATTCAGAATAATAAAATCAACTGCTTGTTATTAAGGAATTAATGTCGAATTTAGTGTAAAATCAGGGTCTAAATGATTAAAAATGAAATTAAAACAACCTGTTCATATTGTGGAGTTGGTTGTGGAATTATCGTAAAAAAAGACATCAATAATAAGGTTTTTGTTGAAGGAGATAAAGAGCATCCTGTAAATAAAGGAATGTTATGTTCTAAAGGAATGAATTTACATTATGTTGCAAATGACACTTCGGATAGAATTTTATATCCAGAAATGAGATGGTCTCGCTCTCACCCTAGAGAACGTGTTTCTTGGGATACGGCATTAGATAGAGCCGCCAATGTTTTTAAATCAATTATAAAAAAACATGGTCCAGATTCTGTAGCTTTTTATGTTTCTGGTCAAAGTTTAACAGAAGAATATTACATCGCAAATAAACTTACAAAAGGATTTTTAGGAACCAATAATATAGATACCAATTCGCGTTTATGCATGAGCTCTGCTGTGGTTGGTTATAAAAAAACGTTTGGAGAAGATAGTGTGCCCGTTTCGTATGAAGACATAGAATTGGCAGATTGTTTTTTAATAACAGGCGCAAATCCTGCGTGGTGTCATCCTATTTTATTTAGAAGGATAGAAAAACATAAGGAAGAAAATAAGAATGTAAAAATTATAGTTATTGATCCACGAAAAACAGATTCTGCAAATTTTGCAGATTTACATTTGCAATTATTACCGGGTACAGATGTAGTTTTACAAAATGCCATTGGTAGATGTTTGTATAAAAGCGGTTTAATTGATGATGATTTTATAAAAAATCACACCGAAGGTTTTGATGAATATAAGAAAGTTATTTTAGCAACATCGCTAAGTACAGCCTCAAAAATTTGTAGAGTTCCAGAAAAAGACATTAAAAAAGCAGCTATAATGATAGGTCTTTCAAAAGGATTTATCAGTATGTGGGCAATGGGTTTAAATCAAAGTATAATTGGTACTGATAAAAACACATCACTTTTAAATTTATCTTTAATTACGGGTCAAGTTGGTAAACCGGGTTCTGGCCCATTTTCTCTAACCGGCCAGCCAAACGCAATGGGCGGTAGAGAAGTTGGCGGAATGGCAAATTTGTTAGCCGTTCACAAAGATTTAAATAACGAAGAACATCGAAGAGAAGTGGCAGAATTTTGGGGAGTTGATAAAATATCGCCAAAACCAGGATTAACAGCAACCGAAATGTTTGATGCTTTAGAAAGTGGACAGCTAAAAGCAATTTGGATTGCGTGTACAAATCCGCTGGTGAGTTTGCCCAATTCTCATCAAATAGAAAAAGCCATGGCAAATGCTAAATTTGTGGTGGTTCAAGAAATTTCGCATAAAGCAGATACTTTAGAATATGCAGATTTGGTTTTACCGGCTGCAGCTTGGCTAGAAAAAGAAGGTACCATGACAAATTCTGAACGTAGAATTTCTTATTTACCTAAAGAAATTGAAGCCCCAGGAGAAGCAAGACCAGATGTAGAAATTTTCTGTGATTTTGCGCAAAGAATGGGTTTTAGAGGTTTTAATTTTAATAGTGCAGAAGAAATTTATGATGAATATGCTGCAATGACCAAAGGCACAAATATTGATGTTTCTTTTTTAAATTATGAAAGATTAAAAAATGAAGGCACTTTTCAGTGGCCAGTAAATGAATATCGACACAAAGGCACTCCTCGTCTTTTTGCGGATAAAAAATTTTACACACCATCTCAAAAAGCAATTTTTAACATTCCGTCTTCAATAGAAAATACATCCTTAAAAACTTCAGAAAAGTATCCGCTTATTTTAACTACAGGTCGTGTTAGAGATCAGTGGCATACAATGACGAAGACAGGAAAAGTATCAAGATTAAAAACTCATTATCCGAAGCCAGTATTAGAAATAAATTTAGTAGATGCATTTTTAAATAATATTAAAGACGGTGATATCACAGAAATAAAAAGCGAAAATGGTGTGGTTAGAGTGCGTGCAAAAATTACAGATGCTATTAAAAAAGGCGTCGTTTTTTTACCAATGCATTGGGGTAAAGTGTTGCAAAGCACTTTAAATAGAGCCAATAATTTAACACATACACGAGTAGATCCCATATCAAAAGAACCAGATTTTAAATTTACTGCTGTATCAGTTTCAAAATACAAAAAGCCAAAAGAAAAAATCATAGTTGTTGGCGCGGGTGCTGCGGCTTTTCGTTTTTTACAGAATTATAGAGATAATAACGAAGTGGATGAAATTCACGTTTTTTCTAAAGAACCAAACTTGTTTTATAATCGCGTTTTATTACCAGAATATATTACAGAAGAACTTTCTTGGGATCAATTATTAAAGATTAAAAAAAAGGAATTAGATAAGTTAAATATTAAAATTTATTCTGAAACAGTCATTGAAAAGATAGATAAAGAAAACAATATTGTTACAGATTCTAAAGGAGAAACCCACACGTTTGATAAATTAATTTTAGCAACTGGCAGTAGCGCATTTATTCCTAAAGATGTGCAAATAGATTTGCCTGGTAGATTTACCATGCGTGATAAAAATGATGCAGACAAGTTTAAAAATTATTTAGAGAATACGGGCTTACCGCCAGAAGAACAGCATGTTGTAATAGTTGGTGGAGGTTTATTGGGCTTGGAGTTGGCAGCAGCAATGAAGCATAAAAATGTAAAAATTACAATTATTCAGCGTGCATCAAGATTAATGGAGCGTCAATTAGATAAAATTTCGAGTAAATTATTGTCTTTGGATGTGCAAGAAAGAGGTATTCAAATTTATTTTGATAATGAAGTTAGTACTGTTTTTGATGATGAAGATACGGGCGAATTAACCATAAATCTTAAAAGTGGCAAATATTTAACGGCAAACGCAATTGTATACGCAATTGGTACAAGACCAAATATTGAAATTGCTAAAAAAAACGGAATAGTTTGCGGACGAGGTGTAAAAGTAAATCAGCATTTACAATCTTCTCATCCGGCTATTTTTGCCATTGGTGAAATTGCAGAATATAACAATCAACTATTTGGTATTACCTCTGCAGCAGAAGAGCAAGCAGGCATTTTAGCTAATTTTATAGCAGGCGATATTAGTGAAGCTTATCAGGGTTCTGTGTTAATGAATATTTTAAAATTTAACGATTTAAACCTTTGTAGCATTGGCGAAATTATTGTTCCAGAAAACGATTCAAGTTATGAAGAAATAATATTTACAGATATTTCTAAACGATATTATAAAAAATGCATTGTAAAAGATGATTTGTTAATTGGCGCAGTTTTAATGGGTGATAAAAACGAGTTTGCAGAATTCAAAACTATGATTGAAAGCAAAATAGAAATGTCTGATAAACGAAATACTTTGTTAAGAGGCGCTTCTAATGACACGCCAGTCTTGGGTAAATTAGTGTGTTCGTGCAGCCAGGTTGGTGAAGAAAATATAGAAGACGCAATAGCAAAAGGCTGTACAAATTTTACAAAATTATGTAATTTAACGGGTGCAGGTTTAGGTTGTGGAAGTTGTAAAACAGAGGTAAGAGAAATTTTAAACAACACAAAAGTTACTGCATGAGTAAGCAATTAAATAGAATTATAGTTAAAGGTGGAGTTTTGTCTCCAGGAGAACTAAAATATATCTGCGAATCTGTAGAAAGTTTGGGTTTAAAAACTATTTCTTTTGGTTCTAGACAAGATATTTTGTTACCAAAAAAGGTAAATCAAGGAGAATTAGCGCAGTTTACAAAGTTAAAAGTTGTTGAGGCTAACGAAATTGGAATAGAAAATATCGTTTCGTCTTATGTAAGTGCAGATATTTTTTCAAGTACCTCTTGGCTTACAGGAGATAAATATTTGTATATTTTAGAACAGTTTCGATCAAAATCGAAATTAAAAATTAATATAGCAGATCCAAAACAACGCTTAGTGCCCTTGTTTACAGGCCATATTAATTTTATAGCTTCAGAGCAAGAAGATTATTGGTATTTGTATGTAAGACTTCCAGATTGGAAAAAAACACAAATGTATCCGGCATTAATTTATAGTTGGGATTTAGACAAAATAGAAACTGCCATTGAAAAAATTCTGATAGAAGAACCAGAAACCATAGAAACTATATTTGAGTTGGTAAGTGATGCAGTTGATACAAATAATAGAACTGTAGACAAACCTTTAAAAGTACCTTTTTATCCTTTTCCTTATTTTGAAGGGATGAATAAAATTGGAATGGATAAATATTGGTTGGGTTTGTATTGGAGAAATAATAAATATGATATTTCTTTTTTAAAGGAAATGTGCGAATTGTGTTCTGAAAACAAAATTGGTAAAATATCGATTACGCCTTGGAAATCTTTTATTGTAAAAGGAATTCCGATTGAGTCTAAACTAACTTGGGAAAAATTTCTCGGGAAAAGAGGCATCAATGTGCGCCATTCTATGTTAGAATTAAACTGGCATCTACCCGTTGCAAACAAAGATGCTCTAAACCTTAAAAAATACTTAGTTACTAATTTTGATCAAAATGATATTAGTACGTATGGTTTAACATTCGGAATTACAGATTACAATAAAGCGTCTTATTATTTTACATCCATAGTAATCGAAAAAAATAAGCAGCAAGAATTGATAGGTAATTTTAAAACTAGAGATACGTATAATTTATTGTATGCTAAAAATTTTGACCCTAATACGAGGCAATATATTATGCACGTGCAAGATGTTGATAAAGTTGAATTGCCAAGTTTGTTGATGGAGTTGAGTCAGTTGTATTTTGATCAACTAGGGAACGAAAATAAAGCAGAAAAAGAGTTTGTAAAGAAGGAAATAACGACAGAATTAGAGGTTTTTCAGTGTCAAGATTGTTTTACAATTTATGATGAAACTTTTGGAGATGTTACACAAAATATTGATCGTGAAACTGTTTTTAATGAACTTCCAGAAGATTATAAATGTTCGCTATGTGAAGCATCTAAAGAAACATTTAAAAAAGTAGTATTGGTTAAGTAAGTAATATTAGACACTAAAAAAATTGACTTTAAATTCAAAAATAGCACTTAAAAAAACTAGAAAAATGGTAGTAGATTATCCCTGTGTTTCCTGCAATAATGTAAACTGTTTGATTCATAAAAACTTAAAAAACATTAAAAATGCTGCTTTTATTGAAAACAAAAAAACATTAAAATGTAAAAAAGGGCAACAGTTTATTATTGAAGGAGCTCCTGTAAATGGATTGTTTTTTATCTTAAAAGGAAGTGTAAAAGTTTTTAGAACAGGTATACATGGACGAGAGCAAATTGTTCGTTTTGCTAAAGAAGGAGAAATAATTGGTCACAGAGGTTTTGGAACAGAAGAGTACTATACCATTGGCGCAATTGCACTTTTAGATACTGTTTTATGTTATTTTTCTAAAGAAGATTTACAACAAGCATTATTAGAAAACCCTAAATTTGGGTACGATATGATGCTTTTTTATGCAAATGAATTAAACAAAAGCGAGTCTAAAGTAAAGTCTATTTCTCAAATGACCGTTAGAGAAAGAGTCATTGATACCTTGTTGTTTGTTTATAGAAAATTTGGAGAATTAAGAGGATTCTTAAATTTGCCTCTAAGCAGAAAAGAATATGCAGATTATACAGGTACCACAGAAGAGCAAATAATTAGAATTTTTTCGCTACTTAAAAAAGAAGGTTTAATTACCGCAAAAGGGAAGAAAATTGGTATTCCTGATGTTCAAAATTTAAAAAATGAAATAAATGAACATAATTATTATTTAGATTCTTAAAACAGCCAATTATTCTGTTTGATAAAGTGTAAGCAAAACGTATTTATAAATGCAAAAATCCTTCAAGTTTTAAAATTTGAAGGATTTTCTACGTATAAGTAAGTGTTTAAAAATAACTACGTATAAATAATAAGTAGTATTTAATTATTTAAACAATTTAAAATCAGTATTATAAAACTTTTTTATGTTTTTTGATAGTTTTTAACATGCTGAAAAAAGAGGTATTTATATGTGTCTTATCATTAATTAGAAAGATATCTACTTATATATTTGTCAAATAAATAAGTATTAATACGTAGATAATTAAAATATACTAAAAAATGAAAACACTCTTTAAAAAATCAGCTTATATTTTATGCACAGCAATATTGCTATTTGCATGTGGTAATAAAGAAACAAAAAAAGAAGAAACCACTTCAACAGATAATGTTGAAATAAAAAAATCTAAAACAAAAAGGTTAGAAATAGAAAAGCCTCAATTAACTTTTGGTTTTATTAAGTTAACAGACATGGCACCATTAGCAATTGCTAAAGAAAAAGGATTCTTTGAAGATGAAGGATTATTTGTTTCTGTAGAAGCACAATCCAATTGGAAAAATGTGTTAGACCGAGTGATTGATGGTCAATTAGATGGTTCTCACATGTTAGCTGGCCAGCCAATTGCTGCAGGTGCAGGTTTTGGACGTCAGGCAAAATTGGTAACTGCTTTTTCTATGGATTTAAACGGAAATGCAATTACAGTATCTAATGATGTTTGGTCTAAAATGAAGCCAAATGTACCAACAGATAAAGATGGTTTGCCAGTTCATCCTATAAAAGCAGATGCTTTAAAACCAGTAATTACAGCATATAAAAATGCAGGAAAGGCATTTAAAATGGGAATGGTTTTTCCGGTATCTACACATAATTATGAAATTAGATATTGGTTAGCGGCAGCAGGAATCCATCCTGGAATGTATACAAAAGAAAATGTGCAAGGTCAAATTGATGCAGAGGTTTTATTATCTGTAACCCCGCCGCCACAAATGCCAGCAACTTTAGAAGCAGGTACAATTTTTGGGTATTGTGTTGGTGAACCTTGGAATCAACAAGCTGTTTTTAAAGGAATTGGTGTTCCTGTAGTTACCAATTATGATATCTGGAAAAATAATCCTGAGAAAGTATTTGTAATGACACAAAAATTTATTGATGAAAATCCGAATACTGCAATAGCAGTTACAAAAGCATTAATTAGAGCAGGTAAATGGTTAGATCAACCAGAGAACAGAAAAGAAGCTGTAAAAATATTATCAATGTCTCAATATGTGGGTGCGCCAGAAGCGGTTTTAGCAAATTCGATGACAGGTACTTTCGAATTTGAAAAAGGAGATAAAAGGGATATGCCAGACTTTAATGTGTTCTATAAATACAATGCAACGTATCCTTTTTATTCTGACGGAATTTGGTTTTTAACACAAATGAGAAGATGGGGACAAATTCCTGATGCTAAAGCTGCAGATTGGTATGCGTCTACAATTAAAAATATTTACAGACCAGATATCTGGAAAAAAGCTGCTACTTTATTAGTTGAAGAAGGAAATATTCCTGCAAAAGATATTCCATCAACCGACGGTTACAAGCCTGCAACAGCAGATTTTATCGACGGTACTACTTATGATGCTAAAGATCCTTTAGGATACATCAACAGTTTTAAAATTGGAAATAAAGACAAAAAATAGAAATCATTTTTATTGATAATGACTTTAGAGTTTTCAAAAAATAATAAAGTCTTAAATAACAAAATTTATAATTCAAAGAAATTATGAAAGCAAGTGCAATATTCGTAAAAATATCTAATTTTTTAGGTTTAGGAATTTTTAAAACGTTATTCGATTTATTTACAGGAAAATTAGAGAAACAAGAATTTAAAAATTTCTTACGCAAGTCGATTGTTCCGCTTGCTTCTATTTTATTATTTATTGGCTTATGGCATTTAGGTGCAAAATCTTTATATAATATAGAAGCAGAATTTAAGATAGAAAAGGCTTTAAAAGACCAAGGTCTAGAAGCGGCAGAAGCGTTAAAATTGTGTATTGCATCTGGCAAGTCAAGTTGTCAGCCAAACACATTGCCTTCTCCTTCTCAGGTTTGGAAATCTTTTAATTCATTATTAAAAGATCATAAAATTATAAGTGCAGACAAAGCCGCTTTTGTAGAAAAAACAGCAGCCTTAAATGCACAAAGAGCTGCAGAGGGTAAAACTGCAATTGTATATACAGGTAGGCCATCGTTTGTAGATCAGATATTTAGAAGTTTAAAAACAGTTTTTGCAGGATTTTTATTAGCCTTATTAATTGCAGTTCCAATAGGTATTTTTACAGGATTAAGTACTACTTTAAAAAGTGCATTCAATTGGTTTATTCAAATTTTTAAACCAGTTTCACCCGTAGTTTGGTACTTATTAGTTTTTATGATTGTAAAAACAATATTAATAGATTCTAATGAAGACAGTTCTTTTACCATATCCTTTATTAGTGTTGGTTTTTGTTCTATGTGGGCAACTTTAGTAAATACTGCAATGGGAGTTTCATCTGTTGATAAAGATTATATAAACGTAGCAAAAGTTTTAAGGTTAGGTACTTTTCAAAAGATTTTTAAAGTGGTGTTACCATCTTCTTTGCCTTTAATTTTTACAGGATTAAAAATTACGTTATCGGTTGCATGGATGGTATTAATCGCTATAGAACTTTTGGCGCAGAGTCCGGGTTTAGGCTTATTTGTTTGGGAAGAGTTTCAAAATGGTGCAAACGATTCGAATGCAAAAATTATTGTTGCTATGTTTGTGATAGGTATTATTGGTTTTTTGTTAGACAGATTAATGTTAATTATACAAAACTGGGTTTCTTTTGATAAAACAGACGCAATTTAATTAGGAGTTGATAACTGCGTTAGGGATTGAAACGGCATCCTTTTTTATTTGTTATTAAAAACAAATAAAAAAGATATAGAGTAAAGCCCGACCTTTTTAGGAAACGCCCAAATAAAATAAAAAAATGGCATATTTAGAGCTTAATAATATTTATAAAAACTATGGAAAAGGTGATAATGAAACGGAGGTTTTATCAAATATCAACCTAAAAATAGAAGAAGGAGAATTTGTTGCTATTGTTGGTTTTACAGGAAGCGGAAAAACAACATTGGTAAACTTGATAAATGGGTTGATAAGACCAACAAGAGGTGAAGTTTTATTTAAAGGCATACCAGTTTTAGGCACAAGTCATGAGCGAGGTGTTATTTTTCAAAATTATTCTTTATTACCATGGTTAACTGTTGGGCAAAATATTTTGATGGCAGTAAAAGAAGCTTTTCCAAAAAAAAGCAGAAAGGAGCTAAATGAAATTGTTGCCAATTATGTAGATATGGTAAACTTAACACCAGCTATTCAAAAAAGGCCACGAGAATTATCTGGCGGAATGCGTCAAAGAGTTGCCGTTGCAAGAGCTTTGGCAATGAAACCCGAAATGATTATTATGGATGAACCTCTAGGTGCTTTGGATGCGTTAACTCGAGGAAATTTACAAGACGAAATTTTAAATATTTGGGGAAAAGATAAAAGAACCGCTTTGCTAATTACCAATGATGTTGATGAAGGAATTTATATGGCAGACAGGATTATTCCGCTACGTCCCGGACCAAATGCAACTTTAGGACCGGAGTTTAAAATTGATTTAGAGCGTCCAAGAGATAAAACAGCAATGAACGACAATCCAAATTTTAAGAAAACAAGAAATGCAATTATAGAGTATTTAATGGATATTGGAAATGAGCGTAAATCTGAAGCTAAACAAGAATATATTCTTCCAGATTTGCAGCCAAAAGATTTTGTAAATCAATTTAAATTTAGAATATAATGAGCATTATAACTAAAAATACGATCGCAAAAAATGTTTTAGAAAACAGTGTTTTTCATTCTAATGAGGTTATGTTAGATTTAAAAGATTTAAAAAAAGTATATCCAACTCCGATGGGAGATTATGTAGTGTTAGAAAATTTAAATCTGCAAATTCGTAAAGAAGAGTTTGTAACAATTATTGGTCATTCTGGTTGCGGTAAAACTACTATGCTTTCTATGATTGCTGGTTTAAATCCAATTTCTGGCGGAAATATTTCGGTACCAGGTAAGCATATAAAAGGTCCTGGGCCAGACAGAGGTGTAATTTTTCAATCGCCAAGTTTAATGCCTTGGATGACTTCTTTGCAAAACGTTTTGTTAGGCGTTAATCAAGTTTTTCCACAAGCCACAAAAGCACAAAGAAATGATATTGCAAAATACTATTTACAGAAAGTTGGTTTAGAAGATGCATTTTATAAAAAAGCAAGCGAATTATCGCAAGGAATGCAACAAAGAGTTGGTATTGCAAGAGCATTTGCCATAAAGCCAAAAGTACTTTTGTTAGATGAACCTTTTGGGATGCTAGATTCTTTAACAAGAGGAGAATTGCAAGATATTTTAATTGAAATCTGGAACAAAGAAAAAATTACAGCAGTAATGATTACACACGATGTAGACGAAGCTATTTTTTTGGCAGACAGAGTTGTAATGATGACAAGCGGCCCAAAAGCTAAAATAGGAGATATTTTAGATATTAATTTTCAAAGACCAAGAACAAGAAAATCGGTATTAGAACACGATGATTATTATAAATACAGGAGGCATTTAATAGACTTTTTGGAACACTAAAAACCAAGAATTTAATCAATAAAATATAATTTATGAAACACTTTTTTTTCATAAATAAAGGATAACTAAAATCAAAAATTAACAAAAACAACTCAAATTAATTCAATTAAAACAAAAAAAAGATGAAAAAACAATACTTAATCTTAGGACTATTGTTAGCAAGTTTTCAATTTGCACAATCACAATTTACATTAGAAGGAGAATTTAGACCACGAGCAGAATTATTCGGAAATGGCTTTTCCTCCACAGCAGCAGAAGGGTCAACACCTTGGTTGCAGACCAGTTTAAGAGCAGCAATAAATGCTACGTATAAAACAGAAAGTTATACCGTTTATTTGGGCTTTCAAGAAGTATTTCTTTTCGGAGACAGACCACAAATTTCTGCCGCTGGAAATGGAAATTTCAGGCTACAAGAGGCTTGGGCAGATATTAAACTTGCAGAAAATTGGAGTTTTAAATTTGGGCGTCAACCACTTTCTTATGATGATCAAAGAATTTTAGGAGGTTTGGCTTGGGCACAACAAGCAAGAACGCATGATGTTGGTGTACTAAAGCACAAATCTAAAAGTGGTTTTACTTTAGATGCTGGTTATTCTTTAAATACTTTTGGAGATAATATATACGATACTGCAGCTTTATTTTCTTATAGAGAATTAGGTTTTATACATGCAAATAAAAAATTTGGTAATTTTAGTGTAAGTGGATTGTTATTGAACACGGTTTATCAAACAGAAACTGCACCAACAAAATCTAGTTTATTAACCGCTGGTTTACATGGGGAGCTAAGCGCTGGTGCTTTTGGTTTTGCAGGAAATATGTTTATCCAAAATGGAGATAGAATAGGGCAAGTTGCAGTAGATGGTGCTACACTATTTAGTTTAGATGCTACATTTAAGGCTACTGAAAAAATAATACTATTAGCTGGTTTTGAATCTATTGCTGGTAAAACAGATGATTCAGCTGCATTCTTTCCATTATACGGAACAAACCATGCATTTAATGGTTTAATGGACCGTTTTTATGTGGGTAACCACGCAAATGCAGGTGGTTTAGTTGATTTAAATATTGGCGCTAAATTTAAGTTGCCAAAAGGATATGGATTCACTGCAAAATTTCACAATTTTAAAGAACAATCTTTAACAAAAGAAAGTTTAGGTAACGAGTTAGATTTGATAGTATCTAAAGGATTTAACGGGTTTAGTGTAGTTGGTGGTTACTCTCAATTTTTTGAGCCAAGTTCTTTAACAGGTGCGGATAGTACTCAAAATTGGGCTTGGATAATGTTAACTATTAAACCTAAATTTTTAGTAGGAAAATAAGTAATAAGTAATTAATTCAAATTTAAATAAAGAACCCATCAGTTTTTAAAACTGATGGGTTCTTTATTATCAGTGTATCTTAAAATTAGTATTTTAATGAATAGCTCATTCCAAATAACCAATAAGATTGTAATTTGTTGTTTACAGTGCTAAAATTTTCTAAAGGATTTGTAATTAAAGCATTACTTAAAGCTTCTTGTTTGTTTTTACGAAGACCAAGTTCAAAGCCTAAACCAATTCCTTTCCAAACAGTGTATCCAAAAGAGTTTGTAAATGTCCAGTTAGATAAGTCTCCTTTTTTATAACTTTGAAACATAGATAAATTTGATTTAACGCTTAATTTATTATACGTAGTTGTGTAATCTGCAACTATTTTAGCACCTAAAGAAGACTCAAAAACACTACTTCCATCGCTAAATACAAAGTTGTAGTTTCCTGGATGAAAAACAACTACTAGGTTGTTTTTTGGTGTCCAGGTTATACCTGCGCCTAAATCTAAATAACCGGGGTCATTAAAATTTTCTAATAAGGTTGTTCTGTATTCAGCCAAACCAGAAATTGCCCATTTTTGGTTAAGTCTTTTACCATATAAAGAAGATATTGTAAAAACATCTGTAGCGGTCTCAAAATTATTACTATCAAAAGCGTCGTCTCTATTATCTATTTTTACCCAGCCTAGGTTTACGGTTCCAGAATTTCTCCAAAAGAAATTTTTTTCTATTAAATTAGCGAAACCATTAACAGAAACGCCAATATTACCTGCAGAAGTATTTGGGGCAGTTCTTGCATACCAATTATTAAAGCCAGATAAACTAGCGCCAATTGTACCAAATGCACCTTTTCTCCAGCCAGGAAGAGCATCTATTTTGTCTTGTATAGTATTTACCTTTGATTCTAATTTAGCAATTGAGTCTTTTTTAGAAGCTAATATTTCTTTTAATTTATTAATTGTTTGTGCGTTTAAATAAAAACCAATAAAAAAAAACAAGAGTAAGATTGATGATTTTTTCATTTTTTTTAAATTTGTAAATTTTTTTTTGGGTGAAAACATATAAAGTTTTAATATGTTATTTTTTCATGGAAACTATAATTAACTCCTAAGCCAAAAAGTTGTCTAAATTGAATTCTACTAGAAGAATTATCATCAATAATAGTATGGAAAGTCATCTGCATTTTTAAGTATTTATTTACGTTAAAACGGATGTTTGATTGGTAATCCAAATCAATGTTTTGTGGTTTGTCTAAATAATCTGAATAGAGTGCAATTATGTTTTCCATTTCTACGTTTTCCATCAAATAAAATTTAAAATATCCAGCGAGGTTAAAACCCAAACCTAAAACAGAATTTTTCCCTTTTTCTACTCCAAATTGACCCGAAAACGCGTCGTTAACGATGGTAAACCTTGTAGTTGCAGGAGCTATATTTATGTTTAAATTATCAGATTTTTTCCACAGCATTCCGGGTCCAAAACTTAAATAAGCAGGAGCGAAAAAAGTAGAAACTAAAACCTTAGGCTCTAGTTTATAATTATAACCTTTAGTGTATTGTGTTTTAAAATTGGTAATAAAAGAGAAAAACCAAAAACCCTTAGACTTTATACCTAAAATTGAATTAAATTCAAAACGGTCATCAGTTTTACGAAACCCTTTTTCACTAAAATGACTTAAACCGTAACCACTTATAATTCTGCTGTCCCAGTTTAAGTTTTTATTTTTATAGTTAAAATCGTAGTTAACGTTTATATTTCCAGCAACAGTATTCTCACCACCAGAAGACCAATTGGTAAAAGAAGACTGATTAAAGATAAAAGCAAATCTTCCATGTATTTTCCATTTAGGAATAGAAATTGTGTCTTTATCATTCTCTATTTGAGCGAAAATAGGCACTGAAAATAAAATTAAAAAAAGTAAGAGGATTTTTTTCAAGACGCATTCTTTAAAAACAAAATAACAATATCTTCTAAATATAAAACTATTTCGTTGATTTATATAGTGGTACAGTAGAGCAAGCTTCCCCAAAAAGGATCGAACTTGCAATAGGTTGTAGTTTTGCTATTAAAAAAGCATAAGCAGAATTTGGTATTGGTTTATTAGCACAGCCTTTTATAATTACCGGCCTATTCTCGAAACCTTTAAAATCTAAAAAGCCAATTAACTCTTGATAAATTACAGTTTCTAATATTTCTAAATCACCAATAACAACCTTATTTGCAAAAGGGGTTAATTCTGATGCGACTAACATAAATGCCCAAGAAGGGATAATAGCGTCTACAGAACAAGAAACAGCCACAAAAGAATTTTTATAGAAAGACCAATCTTGATTTTTAACAGATTCTCTAAAATCTTTTTCTTTTAAAATTATTTCTTCAAATAACCAATCTTTAATATCAAAAACAACCCTTTTTCCTTCAGGATAAATTTCTTCTAAATCAAAAGTTATTAATTTACTATTGGTTACTCTATTTATAATTTCTTTTTCCATTTTTGTTAAGTTTCAAAGACGCTAAGCATCCTGGCTTCAAAGTCTAGGTTTTCTATTTACCTGTGTGTTCTGGTATTTTTATTTGCTAATAGCTAACTAAAGCATTCCCAATTCTAACTTCGCTTCTTCACTCATCATTTCTGACGTCCAAGTAGGGTCAAAAGTAATTTCAACTTCACAATTATTAATTTCTTTTAGAGTCTTTACTTTATCTTCAACATCCCTCGGCAAACTTTCTGCAACGGGACAATTAGGTGATGTTAGTGTCATTAATATTTTTGCATTGTTTTCTTCGGATACAAAAACATCATAAATCAGTCCTAATTCGTAAATATCTACAGGAATCTCTGGATCATAAATGGTTTTTAAAACATTTACAATTTTATCTCCTATTTCTTCTAATTCTTTATCTGTCATTATTTTAAATCTTAATTTTGCAACTTTACTTGTTGTGCAATTGCATACATTTTTATTTGTTTTACCATAGAGACCAATCCATTTGCTCTTGTTGGTGAAAGATGTTCTTTCAGCCCAATTTCATCAATAAAACTAGTTTCTGCAGTTAAAATTGCTTCCGGTTTTTGATTTGAATAAACTCGTAACAATAAAGCAACAATTCCTTTTGTTAAAATAGCATCACTATCTGCAGTAAATTTTATCGTATCATTTTCTAATTCAGAAAACAACCAAACTTTAGACTGGCAACCTTTTATAAGATTTTCATCTAGTTTATATTGAGCCTCAATTATTGGTAAAGATTTGCCAAGTTCTATAATATATTCATAACGCTCCATCCAATCATCGAACATAGAAAACTCATCAATAATTTCTCCCTGTATTTCTTTGATAGTCATTTTTTAAAGTTATTTTTGCGGCACCGTAGATGCTTTTTATGTAAAAGCAAAAATACGATAAAAAAGCGTTAAAAATGCTTGTTAAGCATAAAGTAAGTAGATTATTATTTTGTTAAATAGTATCAAAATAGAGTAATTAATAGATTAAATTCCTTCCCAAAGTTTTATTTAGGACAGCAGAAATAGGAAAAAAAAACAGGAACATGAGTAAATTATTAGCAGTAGGTACTGTAGCATTTGATGCAATTGAAACGCCTTTTGGTAAAACAGACAGAATTCTTGGAGGTTCAGGAACTTTTGTTAGCCTAGCAGCAAGTCAGTTTGGTGTAAAAACAGGCGTTGTTTCTGTTGTTGGTGGAGATTTCCCTGAATCATATTTAAAAATGATGAATGCTAAAGGAATAAATACCGATGGTATAGAAGTTATAAAAGAAGGAAAAACTTTCTTCTGGAGTGGTAAATATCATAATGACATGAATTCTAGAGATACTTTAATTACAGAATTAAATGTATTAGAGAATTTTGAACCAGTTGTTCCTAATGAATTTAAAGATGCGGGTATTGTAATGTTGGGTAATTTACACCCATTAACACAAGCGTCTGTTTTAGATCAAATGATAGAAAAACCAAAATTAGTGGTTTTAGATACAATGAACTTTTGGATGGATATTGCTTTAGCGGATTTACATACAGTTCTTAAAAGAGTAGATGTAATTACTATAAATGATGAAGAAGCTCGCCAACTCTCGGGAGAATATTCTTTGGTAAATGCAGCAAAGAAAATTCATGCAATGGGACCAAAATATGTAGTCATTAAAAAAGGAGAGCATGGTGCTCTATTATTTAATGAAGGTAATATGTTTTATGCACCAGCTTTGCCGTTGGCAGAAGTTTTTGATCCAACAGGAGCAGGAGATACTTTTGCAGGTGGTTTCTGTGGTTATTTAGCAAAAACAGAAAATATTTCTTTCGAAAACATGAAAAATGCTATTATTTATGGCTCTAATTTAGCATCATTCTGTGTAGAGAAATTTGGAACAGAACGCATGCAAAATCTTACTACAGCTGAAGTCAAAACGCGTTTGCAAGCTTTTAAAGAATTAACACAATTTGATATAGAAATCTCATAAATAAAAATCCGCGTTTAAAACTCGCGGATTTTTTTATACATATAACACAACAAAATAACCAATTAAATGAGTGACGCAATTAAACACGAATGCGGAATTGCATTAGTTAGATTAAAAAAACCTTTGCAGTTTTATAAGGATAAATACGGTTCTGCTTTTTACGGAATAAATAAAATGTATTTATTAATGGAAAAGCAACACAATCGTGGACAAGATGGTGCTGGTTTTGCAAGTCTAAAATTTAATGTAGAGCCCGGCACAAGATATATTAGCAGAGTGCGCTCTAATAAATCGCAACCAATACAAGATATATTTGCTCAAATTAATGGTCGTTTAAATGCTGTTTTAGATGAAAATCCTGATAAAAAAGACGATATCAATTGGCAAGAAGAAAACATGCCGTATGTTGGAAACCTATTTTTAGGACATGTGCGTTATGGTACGTTTGGTAAAAACTCCATAGAAAGTGTGCATCCATTTTTACGACAAAGTAATTGGAGACATCAAAATTTAATTGTTGCCGGTAACTTTAATATGACGAATTCTAAACAAATGTTAGAAGAGTTAATTGAGTTAGGTCAGCATCCAAAAGAGAATACAGATACGGTAACTGTAATGGAAAAAATTGGTCATTTTTTAGAAGCCGAAGTTGCGGATTTATACTTAAAAGCCAAAGAACAAGGATTTAATAAAAAAGATGCATCTCCTTTTATTGAAGAAAATTTAAGCTTAAAAAATATTTTAAAAAGATCTTCTAAAAATTGGGATGGTGGTTACGCAATGGCTGGTTTGGTTGGTCATGGAGACGCATTTGTGTTAAGAGATCCAAACGGAATTAGGCCTACTTTTTTTTACGAAGATGACGAGGTAGTTGTAGTTGCATCAGAAAGACCAGTAATACAAACTGTTTTTAATGTAAAGATTGCCGATGTAAAAGAATTGGAAAGAGGACATGCGTTAATTATTAAAAAAAGCGGAATGACTTCAATAGAATTAGTTTTAGAACCTAAAGAAAAAAAATCATGTTCTTTTGAACGTATCTATTTCTCTAGAGGTAGCGATGCTAGTATTTATCAAGAACGTAAAAATTTAGGAAAATTTGTATTTCCAGAAATTTTAAAAGCAATAGATTCTGATATTTCTAATACCGTTTTTTCTTACATTCCCAACACGGCAGAAACCTCTTTCTATGGAATGACAGAGGCCGCTGAGGATGTTTTAAATAAACAAAAAACTGCTAAAATTTTAGAAGGTGGTAAAAATTTATCAGCAGAAAAAGTAACTCAAATTTTATCAGAAAGAGCCCGATTTGAAAAAATTGCAATCAAAGATGCAAAATTAAGAACCTTTATTGCAGATGATAGTTCTAGAGATGATTTGGTAGAACATATATATGATATTACCTATGGTGTTGTAAAACCTACAGATAATTTAGTAATCATTGATGATAGTATTGTGCGTGGAACTACGTTAAAGAAAAGTATTATAAGAATTTTAGACAGATTAGAACCTAAAAAAATTGTGGTAGTTTCTTCTGCACCACAAATTCGGTATCCTGATTGTTACGGAATTGATATGGCAAGAATTGAGGATTTTATTGCTTTTAAAGCGGCTTTAGAATTGTTAAAAGATCACAATAAATATCATATTATAGACGAAGTTTACATAAAATGTAAAGCACAACACGGTAATAAAGATGTTGATATTATAAATTATGTAAAAGAGGTGTATAGCCTTTTTACCATTGAAGAAATATCAGGAAAAATTGCTGAAATGTTAAAAACCGAAGATATTAAAGCAGAGGTTGAGGTAATTTATCAAACAATAGAAGGTTTGCATAAAGCGTGTCCTAATCATTTAGGTGATTGGTATTTTACAGGAGATTACCCAACTCCTGGAGGTCATAGAGTTGTAAATCAAGCTTTTATAAACTTCTATGAAGGAAACTCTAAAAGAGCTTATTAAGGCACAGTATCTTTTAAAAATCATAGTACAAGAGAGCGAATTATTTTAATTCGCTCTTTTTTGTGGTTTGGATTTTATATTTAAACAATTAAGACTTCTTTAAATCAAAATAAATTAAATGTTTTATATTTTAATCAGTATTAAATAAGACAAGAAAGAAACTGAAGTTATTTTAACCAAAAAAAGCATCCAATATTTTGGATGCTTTTTTTGGTAATAATTTAGCAATTAACTCTTTAGCGTTTCTGTAAAAGAGTGAGATGCTAAAAGTAACTGCGTTACTTATTTAGCAGCCGCATATCTTTTTTCAACTTCATTCCAGTTAATCACATTAAAGAAAGCGCTAATGTAATCTGGTCTTCTGTTTTGGTAGTTTAAATAGTACGCATGTTCCCACACATCTAGTCCTAAAATTGGAGTTCCGCTACAAGTAACACCTGGCATTAATGGATTGTCTTGATTTGGAGTAGAACAAACTTCAACTTTTCCCCCTGGATGCACACATAACCAAGCCCAACCAGAACCAAATTGTGTTGCTGCAGCCTTAGAAAAAGCTTCAATAAAAGCATCTTTAGAACCAAAAGCAGCTTCGATAGCATCTTTTAATTCTCCAGATAAGTAACCTCTATCTTGAGGGTTTAAAACTGTCCAGAATAAAGAATGATTGTAAAAACCACCACCATTATTTCTAACAGCACCATTGCTCATATCTAAATTAGCAAGAATTTCTTCTATAGATTTTTCTTCTAAATCAGAGCCTGCAATTGCATTGTTTAAGTTGTTTGTATATCCTTGATGATGTTTTGAATGGTGAATTTCCATCGTTCTTGCATCAATATTTGGTTCTAATGCATCGTAAGCATACCCTAATTCTGGTAATTTAAAAGCCATAATTTTTTTATATTTAGATTGAATAAATTAAATTTTTTCTTGATACAAATTTAAACATTAAAAAATGGTTTTACAAGTTGTTAATGATTTGATAATTTATAATTGAATAGAAAGGATTTATTCTCCAAACTCACGCATATATTCTTCTACTTTTTCAACCATGTTTTTGCTTCCGCACACAAAAGGAACTCTTTGATGTAATTCTGTTGGCTCAACATCCATTGTTCTAGTATATCCATCAGAAGATTTTCCATTTGCTTGTTCTGCAATAAAAGCCATTGGATTACATTCATATAATAAACGTAATTTTCCGTTAGGATTTCTAGAACCTTTTGGGTACATGTAAATTCCGCCTTTAATCATATTTCTATGAAAATCAGAAACTAAAGAACCAATATATCTACTTGTATAAGGTCTTTCTCCTTCTTCTTCCTGACAGTATTTTATATATTTTTTTATCCCAAGAGGAAAGTCTAAATAATTTCCTTCATTTACAGAATAAATGTTTCCATCTTCTGGAAAACTCATATTTGGATGTGATAAGTAAAAAGAACCAATTGCAGGATTTAAAGTAAAACCATTAACTCCGTGGCCAGTTGTATACACAAGCATTGTAGAGGTACCATAAACCACATAACCAGCCGCAACTTGCTCACTTCCTTTTTGTAAAAAATCTTCTATTTGAACTGGTGTACCAACGGGAGTTACACGTCTGTAAATAGAAAAAATAGTACCAACAGAAACGTTTACATCAATATTAGAGGAGCCATCTAAAGGATCAATTAAAACAATATATTTATTTTGATGATTTTCATCTTGACTATTAATGGTTATGAAACTATCTTCTTCTTCACTTGCAATACCACAAACAATATTTCTTTTTGTTAATGTTTGAATGAATTTTTCATTTGCATAAACATCTAGTTTTTGTTGGTCTTCACCTTGTATATTTGTGTCGCCAGCAGCACCAAGAATATCGACTAAACCTGCTTTGTTAACTTCGTGGTTTACTATTTTTGCAGCTAATCTAATTGAGTTTATTAGTCTTGAGAGTTCACCAGAACTGTATTTAAAAGAAGTTTGATTTTCAATAATAAATTCTCCTAAAGTTTGTTTTTGTGCAGTCATTTTCTTAGTTAAGTTGTATTCTACAAAGATGCTAATTTTTTTACTATATCGTTTGCGTAATTAAGGTTTCTTCCTAATAAAAAGCATAAATTTTTAACAAATGAAAAATAAATGTCTAAAAACACCAAATATTTTACTGTGATTTCAAAACAACTATCTTTGGTAAAATTTTTAGAAAATGAATTTTATAATAAGAGAGGGGCAAAAAAAAGATGTACATGCTGTTTTAGATTTAATAACAGAATTGGCGGTTTTTGAAAAAGAACCAAATGCTGTAGAAATTACAGTAGAAGATTTATTAAATGATGGCTTTTCTAATACCCCGAAATTTAAACTTTTTGTTGCCGAAGAAAATGCCGTAGTTATTGGTATTGCTTTGTTCTACGAACGATATTCTACTTGGAAAGGCAAATCAATTCATTTAGAAGATTTAATGGTAACCCAAAGCAAACGAAAAATAGGCGCAGGTAAAGCTTTGTATTCAGCTGTTTTAAAGTATGCTTACGATCATAACTTTAACAGAGTTGCTTGGGAAGTAATTGATTGGAATACAAACGCAATCAATTTTTATAAAAGTACAGGAGCCACCTATCTACATGATTGGTCTGTTGTGCAAATGAATAAAGAAAATTTAGCAAAATATATTCAAAATAATTAGTAAAATTGCTAAATCGAGGGATGTTGAGGCACATAAAATTGTGTCGATATTTTTTTGAATAAATAAATAAATCACTCCTGATTTAATGTAAATTTAAAATAACAGAATTTATAATGAAGATTTTTAAGTTTGGTGGCGCATCTATAAAAGATGCAGAAGGTGTAAAAAATGTTGCTTCAATCATAAAAAACGAAGGTGCTAAAGATACTTTAGTGGTTATTTCTGCCATGGGAAAAATAACAAATGCTTTTGAAGAAGTTGTAGATGCGTATTATAGTAAATCGGACGAATTACCAAGTAAATTAACCTTTATTGAAGAATATCATAAAAATATTATGAGTTCTCTTTTTGATAAAGAAGATAGTGTTTATAAGGATGTTGATATTCTTTTTGGTGAATTAGGCTGGTTTTTAGCTAGAAATGCATCACAAAGATATAATTATGTGTACGATCAAATTGTTTGTTTTGGAGAGCTTTTATCAACCAGAATTGTAAGCGCATATTTATCTAAAATTGGTACAGAAAATGTTTGGTTTGATGTACGAAATTATATAAAAACTGATAGTAATTACAGAGATGCAAAAGTAGATTGGGCGCTTACAGAAGCAATCATTACAAAAAAAGTGGACGCCACTAAAATTAATATTACACAAGGTTTTATAGCCGCCAATGATACAGAAAATACTACGAGTTTGGGCAGAGAAGGCTCTGATTATACAGCAGGTATTTTCGCCTATTGTTTAAATGCAGAAAGTGTTACTATTTGGAAAGATGTAGAAGGTGTTTTAAATGCAGATCCAAGGGTTTTTACAGAAACTACTTTGCTAGAACAAATTTCTTACGAAGAAGCGATAGAAATGGCTTTTTATGGCGCTTCTGTAATTCATCCAAAGACATTACAACCCTTGCAAAAAAAGGAAATCCCTTTATTAGTTCGTTCATTTTTGAATCCTAAAGAAACGGGTACTAAGGTTTCTAAAGGATCTACTTTAGTGCCTCATATTCCATGTTTTATTGTGAAAAAAAATCAGATTTTAATTTCAATTTCTGCACTAGATTTTTCTTTTATGGTAGAAAATAATATTAGCTATATTTTTCAAAAATTACATGATTATCAGTTAAAAGTAAATTTAATTCAGAATTCAGCCATTAGTTTTTCTGTTTGTATTGATAATAAATTTAACAAGTTTGATGATTTTTATAACGAGTTAAAAGCACAATTTAAAATTGAAGTTCAAAAAGAAGTTGATTTATATACAGTTAGACATTTTGATGCAAAAGCTATTCTTGTTATAGAAGAAAAGGGTGTTTCATTATTAACCCAGATCAATAAAGAAACCTCTCAAATTGTAGTAAAACCGAATTAATAAAAAGTTGCTTTCATTTTTTTAGTAATTTTGCACATGAGTACAATTTTAATTTATGGCATTAGTAACATCTAAAGAAATTGCAAGAATAATTGGTTTAGAGAAATTTGGTTTTCTAGGCATCTTTGTAGGCTGGTTGCTTATTAAGGTATTACGTATTTCTTCAATTAACAAAATATACAACAATAATAAAGATAAAAGAGACTTAGAATTTTTAAACGGTGTTTTAGACGATTGTAATATAAAGTTTGAAATTCCTGAAAAAGATTTAAAAAGAATTCCAAAAGAAGGCGCTTTTATTACGGTTTCTAATCATCCGTTAGGAGGAATGGATGGTGTTTTATTATTAAAGTTATTGATTGAAAAGAGATCTGATTATAAAATAATTGCAAACTTTTTATTACACAGAATAGCCCCTTTAAGGCCTTATATAATGCCAGTAAATCCTTTTGAAAACAGAAAGGATGCCAAATCTAGTATTGCAGGTATTAAAAGTTCATTGTTGCATTTAAAAGAAGGTAAACCTTTAGGTATTTTTCCGGCAGGTGAAGTTTCTACCTATAGAGATGGTAAGTTAAAGGTTGATAAACCTTGGGAAGAAGGTGCGGTAAGATTAATTAAAAAGGCAAAAGTACCAGTTATTCCTATCTATTTTCATGCAAAAAACAGTAGCTTTTTTTACATCTTATCAAAAATTAGCGATACGTTAAGAACTGCAAAATTGCCATCTGAAGTACTATCTCAAAATGGTAAAGTTATTAAGGTTAGAATCGGCAAACCAATCTCGGTAAGTGATCAAGAAGAATATAAAGAGATTCCAGCATTTTCTGAGTTCATGAGAAAGAAAACCTATATGTTGGCAAATCCGTTTGAAAAAGCACACAAGTTAATTTCTACGCAGAGTATTAAAATTAAAATCCCAGCCAAAAAAATCACCCCTCAAAAAAATACAGATTCTTTTATCAAAGAAGTAGACCTTTTAAGAGAAAAAGATGGTAGGCTTTTAGAAAGTAAAAATTACGAAGTATTTTTTGCAACTTCAAAAGATATTCCAAATCTATTGCATGAAATAGGCAGACTTCGTGAAATTACCTTTAGAGGTGTTGGAGAAGGCACAAATAAAGCAATCGATATAGATCTCTATGACAAATACTATCACCATCTGTTTTTGTGGGATAGAGAGGCAAACTGTTTAGCGGGTGCTTACAGAATGGGTCTTGGAAAAGAGATTTACAAAAAGTATGGTATCAACGGTTTTTATGTTCATACCTTATTTAGGATTGAGCCAGAGCTACATCAAATGATGGAAAATACCATAGAAATGGGACGTGCCTTTATTATTGATGAATACCAACAAAAACCAATGCCCTTATTTTTATTGTGGAAAGGAATTGTACATGTTACTCTACGTTATCCAGAATATAAATATTTAATGGGTGGTGTTTCTATAAGCAATCAGTTTTCAGATTTTTCCAAATCGTTAATGATTGAGTTTATGAAATCTCATTATTACGATCCTTATATTGCACAATATATTCGTCCAAAGAAAGAATATAAAGTTAAATTAAAAGACGCGGATAAGGATTTTGTATTTGATGCTACCAAAGCAGATATGCAAAAATTTGATAAAATAATTGATGAAATTGAACCAGGAGCTCTAAGGATTCCTGTTTTAATTAAAAAATACGTAAAACAAAATGCGCGTTTAGTAGCTTTTAATGTAGACCCAAAATTTAACAATGCAGTTGACGGCTTAATGTATATTAAAGTTGCAGATATTCCAGAAAGTACTGTAAAACCAGTCATGGAAGAGTTTCAAGCAGAGTTAGAGCGTAAAGCTTCTGATTTTCAAAAGGAGTAGTTTTTTTGATTATAGTAATTTTACTAGAAAGTGTTGCCTACAGTTACTTTAGTCCTTTTTCAATTTGCTCTCTTTCTAATTCACTAAAGTAAAATTGTTCAATATCAAATTCTGAACTTACTGGGGAAATTCCATTAAGTTTTGTCAGGGAATTTGAATAATAATCAATTATATATGCAGTTTTTTCATTTGATTTTAATTCATTGATAGCTTTAATAATTTCATTTTCTGTCCAACCGTTTTTTAGATATGATGTGTGTTCTAATTCGTATTCAGATTCTGTTTTTATTATTTTTTCTCTTGTTTTCAGATAGGTGATAAATAACTTTAGAAGCCAGTTCACATTAAATATTTGCTTCTGGGGTTCCTTTATTATTTAAATTTGTTTGAATTATTGTTGTATCATTTGGATACTCATATTTAATCCAAGTTTGTAAATAACATAAATGGTCAAAATCATTTTTCCCTTCCTTATAGAATTTCAATTCAGTTACGCGATTTTTTAAGTCAATTTTTTCAGTTAAATAATAATCAGAATTTTCATTTTTCTTTAGATTCCATTTCATTATTCTAAAATCAGAAGCAGTTGGTTCAAATGCGTGAATAAGGTTTTTTTCTTGTCCATTACAACCAATATTCATCAAGAATAAAACAATAATTAAAATATAACACGAGATTTTTTTCATAGCTACAGGTAAAATTAACACTGATATGACGCCCGTTTTAATACTGAATCCAGTTCAACACTATAGACTTATATCACAAGTTAGCGAACCCACATTTTTTTAAGTTTAGAAACAACTTAAATTATTTTATAATCTGCCAATAAAGCAGTTTTATAATTTGGTGCAATTTTTGGCTATCATTTAAATTGAGTATATAGAAGCTTACTTTAAGAGTTCAATAAATTATCATTCCCTTGAAAAGAAAAACTAATTAAAATATATTAAATGAAAACCTTTTTAAAAATATTATTAACGGCTTTAGCAGTTATTGTATTAGCTAATATTTTACCTGGAGTAACAGTAATAGACTACATAACTGCAGTAATTGTTGCAATAGTAATTTCTTTATTAAATATGTTTGTAAGACCACTTTTGGTGTTTTTTACATTACCAGCAACCATTGTAACTTTGGGATTATTCTTATTTGTAATAAACGCAATTATTATTTTATTAGCAGATAAATTGGTAGATGGTTTTGACGTTCCAGGTTTCTTTACTGCCTTGCTTTTTAGTGTTCTACTTTCGTTTTTTAGAACAATTATATTCTCGATTTTTAAAAAAGAAGAAAGAGAAATTAATTACTAAAAGCTGCTCTTTGCAAACGGTCATTTATAGATTTTCCTAAACCCTTTTCAGGTAATTTTTCGGCAATAATAACATCTAAATTTAGATGATCTAATGTATGCAAAGCATCGTATAATTTTGAAGCTGCTTCTTGTAAATCACTGGTTTTAGATAAGATGATTTCAGTAGAAATGGCATCTGTTTTAAAAGAGGAATTAAAAGCTAAAACACCAATTTTTTTAGTTGGATGATTTTTAACTTCTGATGTAATATTCGAAGTTAAAACCGTAAAAGTGGAAGGCGAATAATGCTTGTCTAACATACCTGGGGCATCAGGGTTTTCTTCCTTTTTATTTTTGATTTCAATTTTTCCAACAACAGCTTCAATATCCTCTAAGGCCAGAGCGCCTAATCGATAAATAACGGGCTCTCCATTTTCAAAGCCTATAATGGTAGATTCTATGCCGTTTTTACAAGCACCACCGTCTAAAACCATTTGAATATCGTTTTTAAAATAGCGTTCTACGTGTTCTGGTTTTGTAGGACTTATGTTGTTAAAAGGATTTGCACTTGGTGCAGCTAAAGGAAAAGGTAACTTTTGTAAAAGTTCTAAAGTTAGTGGGTGATTTGGTATACGCACAGCAACGGTATCTTTGCCAGCAGTAATCATATCAGGAATATTTTTTTGCTTTTTTAAAACCAACGTCATCGAACCTGGCCAAAAAGTAGCTGCTAATAGTTTTGCTTTTTCAGGAACTTCAGATACAATATTTTCTAATTCATCTAAAGAAGAAATATGCACAATTAACGGATTAAAAAAAGGTCTCTTTTTAGTTTCAAAAATACTTTTAATCGCTTTTTCGCTAAAGATATTTCCGGCCAAACCGTACACTGTTTCTGTAGGTATGGCAACTAATTCTTCATTCGTTAATAACGCAATTGCTTTTTGTATGTCTTTAGAAATAATGCTCATAATTCGATTGCGAAATTACGGATAAAATTGTTGCCCCAAGATAGTACAAATTAACTTTTGTGTTATTTTACAGGAAATTTAAAACGGAATAGTTTTTGGTAGCTTTGTTTAATTAAAATTTACTAATGAAAAAACTACTGCTCACTTTTGTATTTCTCTTTATTTTTAAATATTCCTTTTCTCAAGAAAAATTGGGCAGACCTTTTATAACAGGTGATGTTAATTTTACGCTAGGGATTAATGAAAATTATACTCTTTTTAATGATGATGAAGAAACTTTTTTGGTTCCTTCAGCCTTATTTTTTAGACTAGGTTTTGGGTACGAATTTCAACGAAGACTTGCCATTGGATTTAATGTAGGCTTCGATTATCATTGGAATTATGCAGTAAGTGCGTTCCCAACTTACGGAAGTTTAAAATACAATATAACCGAATTTGAGGAGGATGCGCATTTTATTGAAGTGCGTTACGGTAAAATGTGGACACCTTCTTCTAAGTATCCTGATGGAAATTATTTTGGAGTCGGTTTAGGAATTCAGTTTTCAGGTGAAAAAAGAGCGAACACTATCGTAAGAATCGATTACCACAGAAAAGGAATTATTGGTTTTGAAAATAATAGATTAGACAGCGTTTCCTTTGGACTTGGTTTTTCGTTTTTTTAAAACTCAGCATCCACTGTAAAGCTCATTTTTTCGTTTGTCGATGGATGTAAAAACTCAATAAATTCTGCATGAAGATGTAATCTGTTTGTTTTCTTTCCATATAAATCATCACCAAAAATTGGGGTATTTAAACCATCTTTATGAGCAGCATGAACTCTTAATTGATGCGTTCTTCCTGTGATAGGATAAAAATAAACTCTTGTTTTTCCCTTTTCTCTTCGGATGATTTCCCAAATAGTTTCAGCATTTTTACCATGTACAAAATCTACTAATTGTTTTGGCCTGTCGTCTAAATCAACTCGCAATGGTAATTTTATTTTTCCGCTATTTTCAACTAAATTTCCATCTAACAGCGCAACATACCGTTTTTTAACGGTTCTATTTATAAACTGACTTTGTAAAACTTTGTTAGCCTCTTTGGTTTTGGTTAATACTAAAATTCCGGATGTAGACATGTCTAACCGATGCACAATTAAAGGGCCAGTTGCTTTTGGATATTTTTCTTTAATTCTACTATACACAGAATCGCTAATTTCTTTACCAGGAACCGATAAAAACTCAGTAGGTTTGTTTACCACAATTAAAACATCGTCTTCATAAATAATTTTGAGTTCTTGTTTTTCTGATAAATTTTCTAACAATAAATTAGAATCCATTTTCATACCTTCTAGCATATGCGTTAAAATAGGTTTACATCTACTTTGGCAAGCTGGATAATAGTTTTTGTGCTGTCTAACGGATGAGTTTGGCGAAATTCCCCACCAAAATTCTGCCATAGAAATTGGTTTTAGACCATTTGCAAAAGCATATTGCAATAGTTTTGGCGCAGAACATTCTCCAGAACCTGCGGGTGGTTTTATTGTTGGATCATTAAAAATATCCAATAAGTTTTTTAATTCTTTTTGTTGATTTAAAAAAGCATATTTACTAAATAATGTTTGCTGTAAATAGTTTGATTTTTCTTTTCGTTCTTTTTTTAGCCTTGTAATTTTATCTTCAAAAAAAACTAGTTCTTTTCCTGCTTTTTCACTTTTAGCTTCATAATATTCTAGCAATTCTTTGTAGAAAAACTGATCATTATAGCTTTCTTGCATTAATTTTTTGGTAAGATTTTTAAATTCTAGCTCACTTAAAAGGGAGATTTTATTTTTCTTACGTAGTTTCCGATCAGATTTAGAAAGTTTCATTTTCTTTCTTTGATATTCTAAATCTATAGCAATTGATTCAGTAAGTTTTTTAAACGATTTTTTTACATCTAAATAGCGCTCATTGCTTTTTATTAAAGATAATTGCGCGTTTTTTTCATCAATTTCAACCTCGCCTTTTATGTAAAAGCTACCCTCTGTTCTCATATTAAAAACAGGAGGAACAAATTTTTCTGGTAAACTTTTGTCCGCCAATTTACCCGAGAACGCAGCTAAATATCCAATTTCGTTTTGCTGGTTTTGCACAATTAAAACACCAAACATTTTCCCGATTGGCAAATCAGTTTTAGGCACATCCAAACCAAAGTTGTGTTCAAAATCAGTTTGAGATTCTAAATACTCTTGAATTTCTTTAGTAGCAATTTTAGCCAACTGATGTGGCTCGTAATAAAAAGGAAATGTAAATTTCTCTGGAAGTTGAATTCTAGAAATATCAGTTTTAAAATATTGGAAATGTTTCAAGTAGTATAGTTAAAATACAATTGTAAAATTACGTATAATAACAGCGCAAATTGCGAAGTTATATTTTAAAACTACGTATCACTCGATCAAACTAGCCGATAGGCAAAATAATAAATCCGTAGGATTGTTAATTTCATATAAGTATTGATAGTCTTTAGATTCTTTTTTACAGAAAGGTTCTATCATTTTTTGAAAATATTTTAAAGTTAAAATACAGAAAAAAGCATGGTTGTCTTTGGTAAGAATTCCTTCATCAGAGGTAAATAAACCAAAAATTAATATGATCGTTTTTTAACTTGTGTTTCATTTTCCGAGGGGTGAAAAATTTAACTTGGCTAACGTTTCCATATATGAAAAGTGGCGGATTATAAGCACTAATTTTCGGTTTATAACTAACGCTTATTAATATTTCCATACTTTAGTTTTAGTACTGAACCCGCTATTTTTTATATACATTGTTGGGCGTAGTTTTTTTTCAGCTTTTAGTTTTGCATCTTACGAAATATTTCAGCCATAGTCTGCGAATCAATGTTATCCATATCCATAAGTTTCAAAGACTTTACCATTTTGAGGGTGCTCGTTTTGTATTTTTGAAAATGAGGTGTTTTTAAATGTGCTTCATAAGCTTCTCGGTTTGCATAAATTTCTAAAACACGAACCTGCGTTGGATTTTCCTTTTGAAACAAAGGATAAATTGCAATGACCCCTTCTTCTAATTGAACTGAAGCTCTAGATTCTTCTTCAAGTATTGAATTATATTCGTTAACATATTTTGAATTAATCTCAATTTCTGATATACGAATCATCATATCGTCGGATTTCAAATTGCGGCTAACCATTGATTCTGATATAGCAAAGCTATCTCCTAATAAGCTATACTTAACAATCAAACCGTTTTTGACGGTCATTTGAATATAAAATAGTGAATTAACTAAATTACCTGTTGGAATCATCTTAACCGTAAACTCTCCTGCAATTACCGTTTCTTCATTTTCTATGAAAATATTTTTAATTTTAGCTGTAATTGGTTCTACATTTTCCCAAAGTAATTCATAAAATTCTCTGACTTCTTTACGGCTATTTCTTTGTCCCAACCAAGGTGCTGCACTACTCTTATTTCCCGGTACGCTCCAATTCACATTTTCTGCAAATAGTAGCGTAAGGCTGTCCAAATCTTTTTTAGAAAGAAAGGTTAAAAATTGGTCAACTGTTTTTTTAGTCGTTGGCATAACTACTTTTTTTTTAAAAGGCTCAAGTACAAAAGGTTCTCCGGGTGCTAATACTTTTATACGTTCAGGATTAACAACTACATCATATAGTTTTTTTGGGTCTCCATTAAACGGGGCAAAATCTGGGGAATCTACCGAACCCCAATGGCATAATAGAAGCTTTGCGTTTGGATACGCGTTGGCAATTTTAACTGCTCCTTCAAAAGTAAAATGCCATTCACTGTCTGAGAAGTCAAATAAAATTGCATCAGGTGCTGTCATTGTAAGATGTTCAGGCAATAGTCTTGTATCTCCTGTCGCCCAAATAGTACCGTCAGGTGTGTCAAACCAAAAGCCACAAGCATCTTCATTTTTAAACCAACGTTTGCTCATACCTGGATAAGTATTTTGATATGCATGGTCAGCTGGTGTCAATTTTATAGAAATATTTTTCACTTTGAAAGTTTCCCCAATATCGTGACCAACTGATTTAAGGTTTAAGTTTTTCATCAAAGAATCAACATAAACTGTTGAGTGGTAAATATCAGTAATTTTTGACATTGCTACATTAGTTGGAACACTAAAATGGTCATTATCGGCATGGGTTACAAAAACAGCATCTAGGTGAGGAACATTTTTCGCCAAAATTGGAAAGTCAATCATCATCGGCATATCAAAACCTTCAAGTAATGGGTCAACCATAAAAGTTGTACCACGACTATTAATTAAAAATCCTGCCATACCTAACCAACGGAGAGTTGTCTTTTTAGATTTGCCGAAAGCTTTGTCGTCAAAGGCTTGTGTTGGTGGCGCCTTGGCTTGATACTTTTCATGAATTGTCTTTGTACTATTAGAAACGGTTTGAGCGTCAGAGTTGATAGTTGAGAAAAGTGCAATGAATACGGTCGCTATTAAAAATATATTTTTCATTTTGTTAAAGTTTTAGTTCTTAAAAAGCTTGTAGTTAGTAAATTGTCTGACTGTAATAGGGTTTCGTTAAAATTAAACCCAACGTAACACTGATATGACGTACGTTTTAATGCCAACTATCAGGACTTAGCGAAGTTAAATTTTTAAATTTAAAAACAAGTTAAATTGAAAAATGGCTTTCACTTTTAAGTAAATAGACTAAAAAAAAGTACGGTTTTTAAAATCGATTACTCTTCATCAAAACTAGCAGTTGGGCAAAATAATAAATCAATCGGGTTGTCAATTTCATATAAATATTGATAACCTTTCGATTCTTTTTTGCAAAAAGGGGCTATCAGTTTTATCATTTTTTTAAACCCATCTATAGTTAAAATACAGAAAAATGTTTGGTTGTCTTTGGTAAGAATTCCTTCATCCGTTTTAAACAACCCAAAAATTAAATTACAATTTCTAGGTGTAATAAAATCAACTTGTGATAAGTCTAATTTTTGTTTTTTAGCAATTACAGTATCTTCTAAAAGGTCTCTAAATTTAATAGCTTCCTTTTTGTTAAAGTTATAAAGTCTAACAATACTTTGATCGTGACCATCAATATTTTCAATAAAATCTAATTTCATATTTTTAGTGAGACTCAATTTTGAAAAATAGCAAGCTATAAGTTCAAAGTTGATAGTTGAACGAATCCCGCTTTTTTAGCGAAATCTGTATTTTAATAATTCGATAGTTTTTTTAATGTGCTTCCAGCCAATTATTACCAATTCCTATTTCAACATCCAAAGGAACACTCATTTTAAAAGCATTTTCCATTTCGAATTTTATGATTGGTTTTATAATTTCTAACTCTTCTTTATGTGCGTCAAAAACCAATTCATCATGTACTTGCAACAACATTTTAGATTTAAAGTTTTCTTTCTCAAAACGCTTGTAAATATTAATCATTGCTAGTTTTATAATGTCTGCAGCAGAACCTTGAATTGGCGCATTTACAGCATTTCGTTCTGCAGCACCTCTAACCACTGCGTTTCTAGAATTGATGTCTTTTAAATACCTACGTCTGTTTAAGACCGTTTCTACATAGCCGTGATCTCTAGCAAAGTCAACTTGTGCAGCCATGTATGCTTTTAACTTCGGATACGTTTCGTAATACGTATCAATCAACTCTTTTGCTTCACTTCTAGATAAATCTGTTTGGTTGCTTAAGCCAAAAGCAGAAACGCCGTATATAATACCAAAATTAACTGTTTTTGCGTTGCTTCTTTGCTCGCGAGTAACTTCATCCAAAGGAACATTAAATACTTTTGCAGCAGTTGAAGCATGAATATCTTCGCCATTTTTAAAAGCATTCATCATTGTTTCTTCTTCACTTAACGCTGCAATAATTCGCAATTCAATTTGAGAATAATCCGCAGCTAACAAAACATAGTTTTGATCTCTTGGTATAAACGCTTTTCTAACTTCTTTACCGCGCTCTGTTCTAATTGGGATATTTTGTAAATTAGGATTATTAGAACTTAAACGACCCGTTGCGGCAACTGCTTGTGCATAAACAGTATGAATTCTATTTGTTTTCGGATTTACTTCGTTTGGCAACGCGTCTACATACGTGCTTTGTAATTTTTTATATTGACGGTATTCTTGAATATTTCGTATAATTTCATGGTCTTTTGCCAAGTAAGATAAAATATCTTCGCCGGTTGCATATTGCCCAGTTTTAGTCTTTTTAGGTTTATCAACCAACTTCATATTCTCGAACAAAACGATTCCTAATTGTTTCGGCGACGCAATATTAAATTCTTCCCCTGCTTGTTCGTAAATATTTTTTTCAAGTCTGTTGATGTCATCCGTTAACACAACCGATAATTCTTTTAAATAACTTGTATTGATGTTAATTCCTTCAATTTCCATGGCTGTTAAAACAGAAACTAGCGGTAATTCTACCTCATTAAAAAGTTTGGTAACATTACCACTTTCTAATTCTGATGTAAAATGTTCTTTTAATTGAAGCGTAATATCTGCGTCTTCAACAGCGTATTCTGTTTGCTCATTTATAGGCACAACTCTCATAGAAAGCTGATTTTTTCCTTTTTTACCAATCAATTCTGTGATAGAAACTGGTTGGTAGTTTAAATAGGTTTCTGCCAAAATATCCATATTATGACGCATATCTGGATTGATTAAATAATGCGCAATCATGGTATCAAACAATTTCCCTTTTACCGGCATGTTGTAATTAGATAAAACTTTTATATCGTATTTTAAATTATGACCAATTTTTTCAATTTCTGATGTTTCAAAAAACGGTCTAAATTCTTCTAAAATTGTTTTTGTTTCTTCTTGGTCTTCCGGAAAAGAAACATAGAATCCTTTGCCAATTTCAAACGAAAAAGAGATTCCTATAAGTTCAACTTCTAGCGCTTTTAAACCTGTAGTTTCGGTGTCAAAACAAACCGTTTTTTGCTGTAGTAGTTTTTGCAACAAGATTTTTCTTGATAAAGGCGAATTTATATGCTGATAAAAATGATTGGTGTTTTCGATATTTTTAAATCCGGATGCAATGGCTTCGTTTGTAATACTTCCGGTTCCTGGAGCAGCAAATAAATCAAATTGCCCCTCGTTAGATTTTGGTTGTTGGTTTTTGGTTGTTGGTTTTGATTCTTCAACTAAAGAATCTTCTACAGAATTTACTTTTTCCGCATTTTCATTTTCAAAAGTTTTTGAGAAATTGGTTAGTAAATTTCTGAATTCTAATTCGTTAAAAAGTTCGGTTACTTTCTCTAAATCTGGTTGGTCTAGCGTAAAATCTGCAGCATCAAAAGTTACAGGAACATCTAACATAATTGTTGCCAATTGTTTAGAAAGTATACCCAATTCTTTTGCAGCTTCTATTTTCTCTTTCATTTTTCCTTTTAGTTCATGGGTATTTGCTAAAAGATTTTCCATAGAACCATAGGTTGCTAAAAACTTTTTAGCAGTTTTTTCTCCAACGCCAGGTAAACCAGGAATATTATCGGCAGAATCGCCCATCATTCCTAAAAAATCGATGACTTGTAAAGGATCTGTAATTTCAAACTTCTCTAAAACTTCTGGAACGCCCCAAATATCATAACCACCGCCAAAACGAGGCTTGTACATAAAAATATTTTTTGAAACAAGTTGCGCAAAATCCTTATCTGGCGTTACCATATACACCTTGTAGCCTTCTTTTTCTGCTTGTTTAGAAAGTGTGCCAATTACATCATCCGCCTCAAAACCTTCTTTTACCATAATTGGTATGTGCATGGCTTTTAAAATTTCATAGATATAAGGAACCGCTAATTTTATAGCTTCTGGAGTTGCATCTCTGTTTGCTTTGTAGGCTTCAAACATCTCAACGCGATCTACACTGCCGCCTTTATCAAAGCAAACGGCTAAATGATCGGGTCTTTCACGTTTAATTACGTCTAACAACGAGTTCATAAAACCCATAATTGCCGAGGTATCTAACCCTTTAGAATTGATTCTTGGGTTCTTTATAAATGCGTAATATCCGCGAAAAATTAATGCATATGCATCAACTAAAAAAAGTCTTTTTTGGTCTGACATTTTATCTTTTATTGAAAAACATAAAATTACAAAAAGTTATGATGAGAAGGAAACTTCAAACGGTATTTATAAAAGCGAAAATTTAGTCGCAGATCCAAATTTTTTAGCAATAAACAGAAAAGAAAATTACACAATGTATCATGTTGATTTTAAATCCTTTTTAAAAGGTGCTTTTAGTTGATATAAAATATCGTCAGACTTTTTTGCATTTAAGATATCAATACCGTACACAATATCTTTTGTGTCTTTGTATACAAAAGTTCCAAAAATACGATCCCAAAAAGAGAAGATATTTCCGAAGTTGGTATCTGTCCAAGGCATTAAATGATGGTGATGAAATTTATGAGTATTTGGTGAAATAAAAACATAACTAATTGTCTTGTCTACAAAAAGGGGAAGTTGAATATCTGCATGCGAAAAATAGGTAAAAAGTACGGTTAAAATGCGATACATTAAATAATACGAAACCGGCAAACCCGCAATTATAATTCCTATTAAAGCAAAGGTTTCTCTAAAAATAAAATCTATTGGATGATGTCTCGTTCCAGAGGTTACATCTACATGTGTATCGCTATGATGCACGGTGTGAAAGCGCCACATTGTTGGGATTTTATGTAACATATAATGCACCAAGTATTGAGATGTAAAATCGAGAATCATAATTGCTAAGATGATTTCTATCCAAACTGGCAGATCTATTTGGTTTAATAGTCCAAAGTTATTGGCGTCAATCCAACTGAAAACTCCTACAGTTAAGATGCCAAAAACTACATTAATTATCATGGTAGAAAGCAGTAAAATAAAGTTTGTTTTTGCATGTTTCAATTTATTGTATTGATGTTTTTTTAACGGGTATACACCTTCTAAAATCCAAAATAAAGACAAACAACAAACTACCCAAATAAACTTTTGTAGACTGGTTAGATTTTCGAAAAAGGCAACAATAGTATCCATCATTTTATGAAATTTAAACTTATAAATTTACTAAAAAACTTTAATAGTCGGTTAAAATTCATTCATTTTTTAACAGTTATCTTTACATGTTCTTAAAAATAAAGTTATGCCACGTTGGGTTTTTCCATTGATAGTTTTAGTCATTTTAATAGTAATTCTTGAGTTTTATACGTTTCAAGCTTTAAAAACAATATCTAAAAACAAATTTTTATGTTATGGGTTCTTACTGATAAGTGTTGCTACTTACATCAATTTTTTGGTAATCATGCTAAACTATTCTAGAAGTGACGGACAAACACCCCAATTTCAAATGGCGGTTGGTTTATCGCTAACTGTATTGGTTCCGAAACTGTTAATTGTTTTTGTGCTTTTTGGCGAAGATTTGTATCGATCGGTTTTAAAAGTTATTTCTGCAATTTCAAGCGCTAATACGCAGCCTATGGTTGGTCGAAGAAAGTTTATTTCGCAATTGGCTTTAGGTTTAGCGGCAATTCCGTTTGTATCTTTTATATACGGAATTGTGCAAGGGAAGTATAATTATAAAGTGATAAAATACCAGCTAACTTTTAAAGATTTACCAGTAGCTTTTGATGGTTATACGATTACTCAAATTTCTGATATCCATTCAGGAAGTTTTACCAATAAAAAGAAAATACAATACGGTGTTGATTTAATAAATGAGCAAAAATCTGATCTGTTGTTATTTACAGGTGATATTGTAAACAATAAAGCCGATGAGATGGATAATTGGATTGACGTTTTTAGCCAATTAGAAGCAAAAGAAGGTAAATATTCTATTCTTGGAAACCACGATTATGGCGATTATATGGATTGGAATAAACCAGAGGATAAAATCAAAAATTTTCAAGCAGTAAAAGATATTCATAAAAAAATTGGCTTTGATTTATTGTTGGATGAACACCGTTATTTAGAAAAAAACGGACAAAAAATTGCGCTTCTTGGAGTAGAGAATTGGGGAAAAGGATTTAATCAAGCTGGAGATTTGCAAAAAGCAGCTGCAAATATCAAAAAAGAAGATTTTAAAATTTTAATGAGTCATGATCCAAGTCATTGGCAGGAAAAAGTAAAAAATGACGATTTTAATTACCATCTTACTTTAAGCGGACATACGCATGGTTTACAATTAGGGATAGAAATTCCTGGTTTTATAAAATGGAGTCCATCTAAATATGTTTACAAACAGTGGGCTGGTTTGTATGAAGAATTTGGCAGATTTATAAATGTAAATAGAGGTTTTGGTTATCATGCATTTCCTGGTAGAGTAGGTATTTGGCCAGAAATTACAGTCATAGAATTGAAAAAAATTTGATAATCAGTATATTTATCAAGAATTGTTATATTTGCAGCATTACAATTGTAAAATTATAAGTTTTTATTTCCTTATAAACGTGCTATTATGACAAAATTTGGAGAGTTAATTAGTGTTGATGTACCTGTTTTAATTGATTTTTATGCCGATTGGGATCAGGTTGAAAACAGTGTAGATATTTTAAGAGATGTTGCGGCTGCTTTAGGAGATAAGGCAAAAGTTATAAAAATTGATATCAAAAAAAACGAGACTTTAGCAGATGCTTTGCGTGTGAAAGGGAATCCTACTTTTATGATTTATAAGAATGGCCAAATGAAATGGCGTCAAACAGGGCATCAGGATGCAAACACTTTAATAGGCCTTGTACAACAATACCTTTAGTATTCTAAATCTTTTAATACAGTAGTATAAAAATATAGACATCAAAGTTTATATAGTTGAACTTTGATGTCTGTATTTATTATTTATTTTTCTTTAGGAATAATGTGATTAAATAATTGCAATGTTTGATTGAATTCGTTTTGTATGTCCATTAAGAATTTTTCATCTGTATCATGTTCTACAACTTGATCAATAACACCTCTGTATAGATATCTAAAAGTCATATCAAACTCATCAAAAACCATATCAAATTCATCCTTAGAAAAAGTACTGTACCAAATTAATTTATCTTTAAATAATTTAACTAAGGTCTTTACAGTTACTCTTGCTTTTTCTTGTTCGCCTAATTTGTAATACATTTCTGGGTATTCCATAGACAAACTATAATGGTCAAAATCTTTAATTGGTAGTTTATTTAATGATAAATCTAACATTTCAATTGCTTTTAAAGTATCACCTTCAATGGCAAACGCAGCCGATAATCGCATTAAACTATTTCTTAAAGAGATAGCATTTCTTTTGGTTTGCTCATCCAAATAAATTTTACCGTTATTAATATTTCTCCAATCCCACTTTTGTACATTTTTATACATTTTCTTTGTATCAATCCTGCCAATATCAAATAAACTTAGTTCTCTAACTAATTGTCCGTTTTCATTAACAATTTTAGTTGGTGTTTTTATCGGCACAAATTTAAAAGCAACGCCATCTAATTGTAAATAATCTTTTAGCCAAAGATATTCGCTATCGGTATTAGAGCCACCCGTAAAATAAATAGGACGTTCCCAATTAAAATTATTTAAAATATCTAACATTAAAATGGTGTTTTTAGCCAAAGCTCTATCTACAGTAATATCTATATAAGGCACAATTTTATCTGCATCTTTTTGTGCAACAATGCCATACTTTAAAACATTTTCTTTGTTAACCGGAATCCTTATTTTGTTAGTAGGTAATATTTTTTCTGGATTACCATCATCATCTAAATCATAAAAAGTTCTTTTGTTGTCGCTTCTAATCCATTTCATGTAACTGTCTAAATCTAGCACAGAATCCTTTAATTGAGGAAATAATTCCGCAAAGTAATACGCAACATCTAACGTTCCGTATTTGTATTCATCGTGGGTTAATTGCGACGGAATAGGAGCAGACTTATAAGAAGCGCGTTTCATTTGGTCTATATACCAATCTGTTTGAAAAAGACTTGTATTTACTAATTTTATATCAGTTCTAATCCCTTCTACTTCTTGCATATACCATAGCGGAAAGGTATCATTATCGCCAATAGTAAACATAATTGCATTCTGGTCGCAACTTTCTAAGTAAGCTTGTGCATTTAAGCGAGTTGTATATCTATTTGAACGATCGTGATCGTCCCAGTTTTCGAAAGCCATTAAAGAAGGAACAGCTAAGATAGAGACAAAGGTAACTGCAATTGCTATTGGTTTTTTGGGACCTAATTTTTTTAAATATTCATACAAAGCAAGCACGCCAAAACCAATCCAAATTGCAAATATGTAGAAACTTCCTACAATTGCATAATCACGTTCTCTAGGTTCAAAAGGCTTCGGATTTGTATAAAATATAATTGCAAAACCTGTAAAAATGAAGAAGATAAATAAGGTAAAAAAGTTTTCTTTATCCCATTTAACCTGATACAATAAACCAAGGATTCCTAAAATTAAAGGTAAAAAATAATATTTATTACGCCCTTTATTTTCTAATACATCTGGCGGAAGTTGTTCTTGAGAACCTAATCGTATTTCGTCAATAACATCAATTCCGCTTAGCCAATTTCCATTAAAAATATCTAAATTTCCTTGAATATCATTTTGACGCCCAACAAAATTCCACATAAAATAACGACCATACATATAGCCAAATTGGTAGCTTGCCATAAATGTTAAGTTTTCTGCAAACGTTGGTCTGCGATTACTTTTTGCAGGAATGCCTGCAATCGCTTTATACATTTTTTCTGATGCAGGATTTACCATTCTTGGTATAAAGCCTTTGTGTTTATCAGACCAGTTAGGCAAAACGTCTTTATATACATTTACAATAACATATTTACCATCTTTTTGCTCATATTTTGGTTTATCGTCTTTTGTAGGGTTTTTCGCATCTTGTTCTCTGCTATATGAATTTGAGTAATATGTGTCGTAAAAAACATTTGCATCTCCATATTGTTCTCGTTCATAATACGCCAATAACTCGCGCGCACTAGACGGATTGTTTTCGTTAATCGTTGTATTTGCGTTCGCTCTGATTGGTAACATCATCCAAGAAGAAAACCCAATCATAATAAATAATACAGAAAGTATTAAGGTGTTTGCTGTAATTTTGTTCGTTTTTCTGGTGTAATTTAATCCAAAATAAAACAATGCAATTAAAATAATTGCAGCAATAATAGATCCTGAATTATAAGGCAATCCAATAGAATTGATAAAAAATAATTCTGATGCACTAAAGAATTTCAAAGTAAAAGGGAATAAAAATTTAAAAACAAACATTAAAACAATTACAGAAATTACCGTAGCAATTGCCGTTGTTTTTAAGTTGATTTTTTTATAGGTTTTAAAGAAATACAAAAGCACAATTGCAGGAATAACCAGCAAAGAAAGTATGTGAACGCCAAATGATAAACCAACTACAAAACTGATAATAATTAACCATTTGTTTCCTCTTGGTTGGTGCATTTCACTCTCCCATTTTAATCCTAGCCAAAATAATAACGCCATTAAAAAAGACGACATTGCATACACTTCACCCTCAACAGCACTAAACCAAAAACTATCAGAAAAGGTATAAGCTAAAGAGCCAACTAAACTACTACCTAGAATTGCAAGATATTTTACATCAGTAATTTCACCCCTTTTTAAAGCCATTTTTTCGGCTAAATTGCTAATGGTCCAAAACATAAATAAAATGGTAAATGCGCTCGCTAAAGCAGACATAAAATTTACCATTTTAGCAATTTCAGAAACTTCTGAAGTAAACATTGCAAAAAAGGCTCCTAACATTTGAAAAAGGGGCGCTCCTGGTGGATGCCCAACTTCTAGTTTTACAGAGGTTGATATATATTCTCCACAATCCCAAGCACTAACTGTTGGTTCTAAAGTTAGTGTATAGGTAATTAAAGCTATTGCAAATGCAGCCCATCCTAGGATGATGTTCCATTTTTTAAATTTTTCTGATGTCATAAGTCACTTAATAATCTCTGGGCGAATTTACTAATAAATATGATTAAAAGTGAGTTCTGTGACCTTTTCTAACAATAAGGTAGCTCCTAAATAAATGTTAAACTAAAAATTTATAAAAAAAAGTTTGTGAAATTAAAAGATTGCATTAAATTTGCACCCGCATAAAAGCATTGGCCTATGGTGTAATTGGTAACACACCGGTTTTTGGTACCGACATTCAAGGTTCGAGTCCTTGTAGGCCAACAAAAAAGTCCTAACAATTTAAATTGTTAGGACTTTTACTTTTAAAAGATATTCTACTTCATTAAAAAATCTTTTAAGTCCTGATAACACGCTGCTTTAATGGCTATTTTTTTATTATTGATGATTTTTTTTATTTGTTCTGGAATTTCAACTTTTACAGGTAAAACGGCTTCAACAACATCTAAAAACTTTACAGGATGCGCCGTTTCTAGAAAAACACCAAATTCGTTTTCTTTTAAACCATATTTTTTTAAGCCCAAATAGCCAACTGCACCATGTGGCTCTGCAACATAACCAGTATTATTATAGATTTTTTTCATAGTTGTACGCGTTTCATCATCAGTAAAGCTATACGAAGAAAAAGCACTTTTAAGGGTTTCTAAATCATTGTTGAATAATTCTAGTATTCTAATAAAGTTACTTGGGTTCCCAACATCCATAGCGTTAGAAATTGTTGCCTTTGATGGTTTTGGTTTGTAAACTCCGTTTACTAAATAATTAGGAACCGTATCATTTATATTTGTTGATGCTATAAAATGTTTAATGGGTAAACCTAATTTTTGAGCCATAACTCCTGCGCAAATATTACCAAAATTACCACTAGGAACAGAAAACACCAATTCTTTATTTTTTTTGTGTAATTCTTTATAAGCAAAGAAAAAATAGAACATTTGTGGCAACCAACGAGCAACATTTATGGAGTTTGCAGAGGTTAACGTTTTGGTAATTTCTTCATCTAAAAAAGCAGTTTTTACCATTTCTTGACAATCATCAAAAACACCATCCACTTCTAAAGCGGTAATATTTTTCCCTAAAGTTGTCAATTGCTTTTCTTGAATATCACTCACTTTTCCTGACGGATATAAAATAACTACATTTATACCTTTTGCGCCTAAAAATCCGTTGGCAACTGCACCACCAGTATCACCAGAAGTGGCAACTAAAACCGTGATTTCATCCGTATTTCCTTGGTTGAAATACTCTAAACATTGCGACATAAATTTGGCGCCAACATCTTTAAAAGCCATGGTTGGTCCGTGAAATAATTCTAACGAAGCAATATTATCATCAATTTTAATCAAAGGAAAATCAAAAGAAACTGTTTCTTTAATAATTTCTTTTAGTTTTGCAGCGGGTATTTCATCACCTACAAACTGTTTAATTACTTCGTACGCAATTTCGTGATTTGAATATTCAGAAATGTTTTCGATAAAATCTTTAGAAAGTGGTGTAATATTTTCAGGAAAATAGATTCCTCTGTCTTTGGCCAAACCTTGAACAACGGCGTTTTTAAAAGTTGATTTAGGCGATTTATGGTGTAAACTGTAGTAGTTCATTTTTTAGAGTTTTTGGTTTTGAGTTTTGAGTTTTGAGTTACAGTGAAAACTAATAACTAAACACTTAAAACTAATAATTATTTTTAATTCTTATTCCTTCTGGATTTATTTTTGAAATAAACATTTCAAAATCAATGCCTTTATTTTGGTAGCTTTCTTGCATGCTTTTGTAGACTTTTTCTGCAATTTCATCACCCCTACAAAGGGCAAAAATTGTGGGTCCAGAACCGCTAATTCCAGCTCCCAAGGCTCCTGCTTTAATTGCTGCATTTTTTACATCATCAAAAAACGGAATTAAAGGTTTACGTGCAGGTTCTACGATAATGTCAACCAAAGAATTACTAATTAAATTGTAATTATTGGTGTATAAACCACTAATTAAACCACCCACATTTGCCCATTGTGTTACAGCGTCTTTTAACGGAATTTCTGTAGGCAAAACATCTCTAGCATCTTTGGTTTTTATTTCTATTTGCGGATGAATGGCAACAACTCTTAATTCACTCGGAACGGGTAATTTTATAATTTCTAAAGGATCGTAGCTTCTAACCAACACAAAACCGCCATAAATTGCGGCAGAAACATTGTCTGCAATGGCAGAACCACAAGCTACTTCTTCTCCAAACATCGCAAATTTTGTGAGTTCTAGATCAGAATAGATATTGCCTAATAATTGATTTGTGCCAAAAGCAGCACCTGCAGCACTAGCAGCAGAACTTCCTAACCCGCTTCCTGGAGCAAAACCTTTATGAATTGTTAATTCAATTCCGAAATCAGCATTTGCATGATTTAATATTTTTTTTACAACGGCACTTGCTGCATTTTCATCAACATTATAGGTTAAATCTGCGCCCGTAATATTTGTTATTTTTACTCCTTTTGCTATAGTTTTTGTAAACGACATTTCATCGCCTATGGCATCTACAGCAAAACCGAGAGAATCAAATCCGCAGGAAACATTAGCAACCGTTGCAGGAGAAAATATTTTTAAATAATCCATATTTTTTTAGTTTGCAGTTTTTAGTAGCAGTTTTCAGTTAGTTACAAACTGCAAACTGATACTGCGAACCGAGTACTGTTTTATTGATTAGCAATTCTAATTACATCTGCAAAAATACCAGAAGCTGTAACATCTGCACCTGCACCTGCACCTTTTATTAATAAAGGATTTTCTGGATATCTATCTGTAAAAAATAAAACAATATTATCACTTCCTTCTAAATTATAAAAAGGATGATTTGAAGCGATGTGTTGTAAACCAACATTTGCTTTTCCGTTGCTAAATTCTGCAACATATTTTAAACGACACTCTTTAATATCTGCTTCTTTATAAATATCTTGAAAATGATTTTCGTGCGCAACTAATGAAGCATAAAATTCTTTATTATTACTAGTATTTAAGCTTTCTTTTGGTAAAAAAGGGTTGTTGTCAATGTCTTCTAACTCTAATTGATAGCCACTTTCTCTAGCTAAAATTAAAATTTTTCTAGCAACATCAACACCGCTTAAATCAATTTTTGGATCTGGTTCTGTAAAACCTTCCTTTTGAGCTTGTGCAACTACATCATGAAACGTGTAATTTTCATTAAAATTATTAAAAACAAAGTTTAAACTTCCTGACAATACCGCCTGAATTTTATGAACTCTATCTCCAGAATTTATTAAATTTTTAAGGGTGTCTATAATTGGTAAACCTGCGCCAACATTAGTTTCAAACAAAAAAGAAGCATTGTATTTTCTAGAAACACGTTTTAAGTTTTTATAATTTTCAAAGCTAGAGGCGCATGCAATTTTGTTGCAAGTTACCACAGAAATACTTTGGCGTAGATATTTTTCATATACTTCAGAAACTTGCTGATTTGCAGTATTATCTATAAAAACACTATTTATATGATTCGATTTTTTAACTTTTTCGTAAAAAGCGTCCAAACTTGTTGGCTCTCCGTTTTCTAGGTCCTCTTTCCAGTTTTTTAGGTTGATGCCAGTATTATCAAAAAGCATTTTTCTGGAGTTTGAGATTCCGACAACTCTAATTTTTAGTTTTAGATTTTCTTTTAAGAATTTTCTTTGTCGATGTAATTGTGCTAAAAAGTGTTCACCAACATTTCCAACGCCTGTTATAAATAAGTTTAATTGTTTTGTTTTTTCTTCAAAAAACTGCTCGTGTAAGGTGTTTAAAGCTTTTTCTGCGTCGTATTTATTGATAACAGCAGAGATGTTTTTTTCTGATGAACCTTGAGCAATTGCTCTTACATTAACATTATTTCGACCTAAAGCGCTAAACATTTGTCCGCTTAAACCTTGGTGGTTTTTCATGCTTTCGCCAACAACAGCAATAATAGCCAACTCATTTTCGATAATAATTGGCTTTATTTTTTTTCTGTCAATTTCTATACTAAAAGTTTCGTCTAAAAAAAGCTTGGCCTTAGGCGCATCATTTTGATAAACACCAACACAAATTGAATGTTCTGACGAAGCTTGTGTAATAAAAACTACATTAATTTTTTGTTGAGAAAGTGTTTCAAATAACCGTTTTGAGAAACCCGGAATACCAATCATTCCGCCACCTTCTAAGGTAATTAAACTAATGTTATCTATATGGGAAATTCCTTTAACATCTGTACCTTTTTTAGGGTTTTTAGAAATTAGCGTTCCTGAATTTTCTGGATCAAAGGTGTTTTTAATTCTAATAGGAATTTCTTTTCTTAAAGCAGGCTGAATGGTTGGTGGATACAAAACTTTTGCACCAAAATGAGACAATTCCATTGCTTCTTCGTAAGAAATTTCTGAGATTGGATACGCTTGCTTTACAACTCTAGGATTTGCTGTGTACATCCCGCTAACATCTGTCCAGATTTGTAATTCATCGGCATTTAAATCAGCTGCATAAATTGAGGCCGAATAATCTGAGCCGCCTCTGCCTAAAGTAGTTGTTTCTCCATCAAGATTAGCAGAGATAAATCCGCCTAAAACAACAACTTGGTGTTTATTTTTATCAAAAAATAAATTTATATTTTTATTCGTTAATTTGAAATTAACCTGTGCACTTAAATAATCATCATTAGTAATAATTAAGTCTCTGCTTTCTCCATGAATTGCATCAAACAGTTCTTTTGCAGCATTGGCAATAATGAAAGAAGAAAACCGCTCACCAAAACTAGAAACCTTTGCAAGTGTTTTATCAGACAATTCTTGAAGCAGAAAAACACCTTCATAAATAGATTGTAAACGATCAAACAAATAGGTAACTTCTTCAATAACCTCTTTTTTGTTGGCAGAAATTAAATCTTCTATTATTTGAAAATGCAGTGTTTTAATAGCTTCTAAAATTTCTTTAGCAATCTTAATTTCATTTAAAGCTTCTTTTGCTCCTGCTAATAAATTATCGGTAGTTTTACCAAATGCAGATACAATTACTGCTACCCTAGCATCTTTTGAAGTTTTATAAACAATGTTTAAAACTTTTTTTATGTTTTCTGAGTTTGCTACAGACGAGCCTCCAAATTTTAATACTTTCATTTTTTATGATACTAGATTATGCAATATATTTTATGATGTTATTTCGTTTTTACGAAAAAATAGATGACCTAAATTATATGAATATAAATAACCCTTAAAGGGTCGTAAATGTAGTTGTGGTGCGAATAAAAGTAGGCGTAGAAATACATACTACAGAAGTAGTTATAGGAGATTTTGTATGTATTAAAGAATAATTCACTTTACAAAAATAACGGTATTATTTATTTTGATGGGTTTTAGTATGGATTTTTTTAAAAATTAACTCAATTAATATCATTTTGATAAAAATGCTTGCTTAAAAATTAAATATTCTTATTTTTATTAGAAGAATTTAATTTTTCTTTAATAATTAAAGCAATTGGCTTGTTTTCTATTTTACTTTCTAACCACGACAAAATATCTAAATACAAGAAGGCTCTTTTTTCATACGGATGGTCTTCGTATTTTTTTAATTTCGTATGAATTTTTTTAAACTCATTTTTTATTTCATGCGGAAAAACATCACTCAAATCCCTTATAGAAGTTAAGAAAATCTTTTGAACTTCTTGAAGGTTTTCCATTTTTAATAAAAATTTATAGGTATCTAAAAACTGTCTCTCAAAATCGTAATCTAAGCCACATTCATAGTGCGCAATTAAATTTAAAACTCTTGCAAAGCACTGTAAATCTTCTGCTGTGCTAATGTTTTTAGATTTAATAATCTTTTGTAAATAAACGATACAAAGCTCATTTTTGCCCATACCAAAGTACAAACAAGCCATTTTATAATAGAGCATTACTATATAATGACTGTCTAACCGGTCTTTGTACTTTTCAATTTTATGGTTAATAATTTCAATTAAATATTCACCCTCAGAAAAAGTAGCTTCCAAGAAATGTAAATGCAATTTATTGGCATACAAATACTGAAAAATTAAAAGTTCTGTATTTGTATTTAAAGGAATTACATTTTGTTCAATTTCATTTTCAAAAGAAGTAAGTTCTTCTTTAAAAGTAGATGTTTTTTTTACAAAAAAAGAGGCTTCTAACAAGTAGTTAATTCCTTTTAAATAAAAAACAGGATGTAAAATAATATACTTTCTGTCTTCTCTAAATAAATCGACCCATTTACTGGCATATTTATAACTCTGAATAAAATCTTGGGTTAAAAAACTAAACCATAAATGAGATTTGTACAACCATAATTTTTCTCTAAATCCGAAGTTATTAAACTTATACTTTGGGAGTTTACTGTAAAAGTAGGCATTTACAAACTCTAATTCCTCGTTGTTTTTCACATATCCATTTTGCAATAAATGACTGTATAACTGTAATGATAAATTAGACAACTTACTTGCCATAACATTTTGCAGACTTAGTTCTTTGGCCTGTATAGAAAGTTGATCTGCCCTATTGCTTAAACTTCTTGTAATATACTGTGTTTCAATTACTTTTTCTAATTCTACAATTTCGTAAGCAATGTTTTTTTCTTCGTTTTCAAGGGCTAAATTCTTTGCTTTATCTAACAGTTTTAAACTTTGTTTGTACAATCCTTTTTGATATAAAACGGTTGCAAAATCTAATTGTTCTCTAATTTGAATTCTAATATTTTTATGCGCAGGATTTAATCGAAGACTTATTAAAATCTGTTTGTATAAATGAGCTTTTAAATTAGAAAGTTGTTGTTTAGAAACTATGCCACTATTTATGATTACTTTTTCGTCATATACTTTTAACTTTTCTAAAAACTTAAAAAGTGAGAAGAATTTGGCATCAATATTGCCACCTAATCGACCAACATATAAATTAAATTGCCTCTTTTCAGACTTTGTTAAAGACTTAATTAGAACAAAAAGAGCATCATTTTGTTGATTGGCTAATGTAACAATTTTACTCATAACGTACTGGTAATTAGATTTTTATATTTTCAATAAGTCTATTAGAAATCGTGAAATTTATTATTAAAAAGTATTTATTGAAAACACAATATATATTTTTGATCAAATATAAAGATAATCTTTACAAAATGATGCAAGATAATAAAGTTCAAATTTTTGATACAACTTTAAGAGATGGAGAGCAAGTGCCTGGTTGTAAGTTAGATACTAAACAGAAATTGATTATAGCAGAAAGGTTAGATTTACTAGGAGTAAATGTTATCGAAGCAGGTTTTCCTGTTTCAAGTCCGGGAGATTTTAAATCGGTTTTTGAAATTGCTAAAATTGTAAAAAACGCAACAGTTTGTGGTTTAACAAGAGCAGTAGAAAATGATATAAAAGTTGCTGCAGAAGCTTTAAAATTTGCTAAATATCCAAGAATTCATACTGGTATTGGCACGAGTGATTCTCATATAAAATTCAAATTTAATTCTACTAGAGAAGAAGTTATTGAACGAGCAATTAAAGCAGTTACTTATTCAAAAACTTTTGTAGAAGACGTTGAGTTTTATGCAGAAGACGCAGGCAGAACAGATAACGAATTTTTAGCAAGAGTTTGTGAAGCAGTCATAAAAGCAGGTGCAACTGTTTTAAATATTCCGGATACAACTGGGTATTGTTTACCAGAAGAATATGGTGCAAAAATAAGATATTTACGTGAAAACGTAAGAGGGATTGAAAAAGTGATTCTTTCTTGTCACTGTCATAACGATTTAGGAATGGCGACAGCAAATTCAATTGCAGGTGTTATAAACGGTGCGCGTCAAATAGAATGTACTATTAACGGTATTGGAGAGCGCGCAGGAAATACCGCTTTAGAAGAAGTTGTAATGGTGCTTAAACAGCACCCATATTTAAACCTTGAAACAAGTATTAATACAAAATTACTGTACGATACAAGTATTTTAGTTCGTGAAAGTATGGGTATGCCTGTGCAACCAAATAAAGCAATTGTTGGTGCAAATGCATTTGCGCATAGTTCTGGAATTCATCAAGACGGAGTAATAAAAAACAGAGAAACTTACGAAATTATGAATCCTGAAGATGTTGGGGTTACAGAAAGTGCAATTATTTTAACAGCAAGAAGCGGAAGAGCTGCTCTGGCTTATAGAGCAAAAAAAATAGGATATGAGTTAACAAAACTACAGTTAGATGTTGCTTATACTTCTTTTTTAGAGTTTGCCGATAAACAAAAAGAAATAAAAGATGATGATATTCACGCTATTATGAATGTGGTGAATAAAATTTCAAAAATAGTAGTAGCATAAAAACCAGAAAGAAGTTTTGTCTTCAGTAATGGTTATGTTACTTTGGATTTAACAATTATATTTTAATAAGATGAGTTTTAATCATTAAAAAATAATGAAAATAACAATTGCCGTAATTCCCGGAGATGGTATAGGTCCAGAAGTAATTGCACAAGCAAAAAAAGCTTTGAATGCAGTTGCAGAAGTCTATGACCATATTTTTTTATACAAAGAAGCCCAAATGGGTGCTTGTGCCATTGAGGCAACAGGAAGTCCTTTGCCAGAAGCAACAATTAGAATTTGTAAAAAAGCGGATGCGATCTTATTTGGTGCAATTGGCGAACTTAAATATGATAATGATCCATCAGCAAAAATAAGACCAGAACAAGGTTTGTTACGCTTGCGCAGAGAACTTGGTTTGTTCTGTAATATTAGGCCAGTAAAAGCATATGATAAGTTAATTAAAAATTCTCCTCTAAAAAAAGAAGTAATTTCAGGAACTGATATTGTTATTTTTAGAGAACTTACTGGCGGAATTTATTTTGGAAATAAAGAAATTAGCGAAGACGGTAAAACTGCTTCCGACCTTTGTTCTTATACCTACGAAGAGATTTCAAGAATTACACATTTAGCTTTTAAAGCAGCGCAAGACAGAAGAAAAAAAGTAACTTTAATAGACAAAGCAAATGTTTTAGAAACTTCTCGTTTGTGGAGGAAGACAGTTACTGAAATCGCTAAAGAATATACAAATGTAAAATTAGATTTCATGTTTGTAGATAACGCCTCAATGCAATTAGTTATAAACCCAACACAGTTCGATGTAATTCTTACAGAAAATTTATTTGGTGACATTATTTCAGCAGAAGCAAGTGTTATAGCAGGTTCTATAGGCTTGTTAGCCTCTTCTTCAGTTGGAGATAAATGCGCATTATTTGAGCCAATTCACGGTTCGTACACGCAAGCAAAAGGAAAAGACATTGCTAATCCGTTAGCCTCAATTTTGTCGGCAGCAATGCTTTTAGAGCATTTAGGTTTGCGTGAAGAAGCAGATGCAATAGAAAGAGCTGTAGAGAAATCTTTGTATTTAGGAATTACAACAGAAGATATTAAAGGTAAAAATCAGTATGCAGCTTCTACCGCAAAAATTGGGGATTTTATTGCTGATTATATTACAAATCAAGAAGATAGTAATATGAATTTTCAAAATATTCATATGGGACAAAGTACCATTATATAAATATAATTAAAAAAAGAAAAAGATAAATTAAAAGTTTAGGAAGAAATATCTATCTTAATTATGTAATCTTTGACAAATCTTATAACCTTGTGTTTAATTAAATATCAAATAGAACCTTCCTTTAAAATGGAAGGTTTTTTTATGAATTTATTTCAATAATTGAATGTCATAATTAAATAGGTTTAAACATCTAAAAAACAAGTAATTAAGTGTTTTTTCGAACACCTGAATTTAAAGATTAGTAAAGAATTTTATCCAACGAAAAAAGCCAAATAGATTAATTTAGACAACTTATTGAAGAATATATAAATGGAACTAAATAAACATAGCAAAAGATTAACGCAAGATGATTCTCAACCAGCATCGCAAGCAATGCTGTATGCCGTAGGTTTAACGGATGAGGATATGAGCAAAGCTCAAGTTGGTATCGCAAGCACAGGTTATGACGGTAATCCTTGTAATATGCACTTAAATAATTTGGCTGCAGAAGTAAAGATTGAAACAAAAATTGCTGGTTTAGTTGGTTTAGGATTTAATACCATTGGTGTTTCTGACGGAATTTCTATGGGAACTTCAGGTATGAATTACTCGCTAGTTTCTAGAGATATTATTGCAGACTCTATAGAAACAGTAATGAATGCACAAAGTTACGATGCAGTTATTGCTATTGTTGGTTGCGATAAGAACATGCCCGGATCTATTATTGCAATGTTGCGTCTAAATCGCCCAGCAATAATGATGTACGGTGGTACAACAGCATCAGGGAACTTTAAAGGAAGAAAATTAAATATTGTTTCTGCATTTGAAGCTTTAGGGCAAAAAATGGCTGGAGAAATTGAAGAAGAAGAATACAGAGAAATTATAAAAAGAGCAATTCCGGGCGCTGGTGCTTGCGGTGGTATGTATACTGCAAATACAATGGCTTCGGCTATAGAATGTATGGGTTTTGCATTGCCTTATAACTCATCAATTCCTGCAGAAAATCCTAATAAATTATCCGAAGCAGAAAGAACAGCTTTGGCAATTAAAAACTTATTAGAATTAGATTTAAAACCTTTGGATATTATTTCTAAAAAGTCTTTAGAAAATGCAATTGCAATTGTAAATGCATTAGGCGGTTCTACAAATGCGGTATTGCACTTTTTAGCAATTGCGCATGCTGCGGATATCGAGTTTACTTTAGAAGATTTTCAAAAGGTAAGTGATAGAACTCCATTAATTGCAGATTTAAAACCATCAGGAAAATACTTAATGGAAGATGTTCATGGTATTGGCGGAACACCTGCAATTATGAAATATTTATTACAAGAAGGTTATTTACACGGAGACTGTATGACAGTTACAGGTAAAACTTTGGCGGAAAATTTAGCAAATGTAAAAGCCATGGAATTTGATGAACAAGATGTTATTTATCCAAAGGATAAAGCATTAAAATCATCAGGAAACATTCAAATAATTTATGGAAACCTTGCATCTGAAGGAGCTGTTGCAAAAATTTCCGGAAATGAAGGTTTATTATTTGAAGGAAAAGCAGTGGTTTACGACGGTGAGCAAGCTGCAAATACAGGAATTGCAAACGGAGAAGTAGAAAAAGGCGATGTTGTTGTTATTCGATATGTAGGTCCAAGAGGAGGTCCAGGAATGCCAGAAATGTTAAAACCAACTTCATTAATTATGGGAGCAGGTTTAGGTAAATCGGTAGCATTAATTACAGATGGTCGTTTTTCAGGAGGAACTCACGGTTTTGTAGTTGGGCATATTACACCAGAAGCACAGTCTGGAGGAACTATCGGAATATTAAAAACAGGTGATATAATTAGAATCAGTGCAGAAGATAATTCTATTAATGTTTTAATTTCTGATGAAGAAATCGCAGAAAGAAAAGCACAATGGGTTGCGCCAGCATTAAAGCACACCAAAGGAATCTTATACAAATACGCTAAAATGGTAGCATCAGCATCTAAAGGATGTGTTACAGATTTATAAAAATAGAAACAACAAATAAGAGCCAAGAAAAAAGACAGTATAGAACATGTTTATCCTTATTCTATTAATCTTTATTCTTTAATCTAAATAAGAAAGTATGGAAACAGAAACCATAATAAATAAAGAAATAGCAAAAAAAGTTACAGAAAGAATTTCTGGTAGCGAGGCAATCGTAAGATGCTTAATTGCAGAAGATGTAAAAATAATTTACGGATATCCCGGAGGAGCAATTATGCCGGTGTATGATGAATTATACAAATACAAAGATCAAATACATCATGTACTAACACGTCATGAACAAGGCGCAACGCATTCTGCACAAGGGTTTGCAAGAATTTCGGGTAAAGTTGGGGTGGCTATCGCAACTTCGGGCCCAGGAGCAACAAATTTAATTACAGGTATTGCAGATGCGCAAATAGACTCAACACCAATGGTGTGTATTACAGGTCAAGTTCCTTCTCATTTACTAGGAAGTGATGCTTTTCAAGAAACTGATATTGTTGGTATTTCTACGCCAGTAACAAAATGGAATTGTCAAGTAACTAAAGCATCTCAAATTCCTGCTGCAATTGCAAAAGCTTTTTATATCGCTAAAAGCGGAAGGCCAGGACCCGTTTTGGTTGACATTACAAAAGATGCTCAGTTTGAAGAATTTGATTTTGTGTACGAAAAATGCACAAAAGTAAGAAGTTATTTTCCTGTTCCTAAAACAGATATTTCTTCTGTTGAAGCAGCAGCGAAAATTATCAATGCTGCAAAAAAACCACTTATTATTTGGGGACAAGGAATCATTTTAAGCGAAGCGGAAGAACAACTAAAAGCTGTGGTTGAAAAAGCAGGAATTCCTGCTGCATGGACAATTTTAGGAGCTTCTGCATTGCCAACTTCACATCCATTAAATGTAGGTATGTTAGGGATGCACGGTAATTATGCGCCAAATAAGTTAACAAACGAATGCGATGTTTTAATTGCAATTGGAATGCGTTTTGACGATAGAGTTACAGGAAATTTAAGCACGTACGCAAAACAGGCAAAAGTAATTCACTTTGAAATTGATGCTGCAGAAGTAGATAAAAATGTAAAAACTGATGTTGCTGTTTTAGGGGATGCAAAAGTAAGTTTAGAATTATTGTTACCACTATTAAATGAAAATTCACATCCAGAATGGCATCAGCAATTTAAAGATCTGTATGCGATTGAATATGAAAAGGTAATTAAAGGCGATTTATATCCTACAAAAGAGGGCTTAACCATGGGTGAGGTTATAAAAGAAATTAACATTCAAACCAAAGGTGAAGCAGCTATTGTAACTGATGTTGGTCAGCACCAAATGATTGCTTGTAGATATGCAGAATTCAATAAAACAAAAAGTAATATTACTTCTGGCGGATTAGGAACTATGGGCTTTGGATTGCCCGCTGCAATTGGAGCAAAAATGGCAGCTCCAGATCGTGAAGTAGTTTCTATTTCTGGTGATGGAGGTTATCAAATGACCATTCAAGAATTAGGAACGATATTTCAGCAAAAAACAGCTGTTAAAATTGTAGTCTTAAACAACGAATTTTTAGGAATGGTACGTCAATGGCAACAATTGTTTTTTGATAAAAGATATGCATCTACAGAAATGGTAAACCCTAATTTTGTAGCAATTGCAGAAGGGTATTACATTAAGGCAAGAAAAGTTACCAAACGGGAAGAATTGGCAGAAGCTGTAGCAGAAATGATGGCAAGTAAGGAAGCTTATTTCTTGGAAGTTCTTGTAGAAAAAGAAGGAAATGTATTTCCAATGGTTCCCTCAGGAGCAGGTGTTTCTGATATAAGACTTGAATAAGCAGAAAGTAGACAGTTCAAAAAAATATCAAGAAGTTTTAGACATTAATATTTACAACATGAGTGCAGAAAAACAATTATATACAGTATCAATTTATACTGAAAACAATATTGGATTGTTGAATAGAATTTCAGCAATTTTCCAAAGAAGACATATTAATATAGAGAGTTTAAATACGTCTCCGTCAGAAATTGAGGGCGTTTCTAGATTTACGATTGTTGTAAATATGACAGAAGTAAACATAAAAAAAATAATTGGGCAAATAGATAAACAAGTAGAGGTTATAAAGGCTTTTTATCATACTGATGATGAAACAATTTATCAGCAATCTTGTATGTTTAAATTTAGGTCTAACCTTTTATTTGAGGAACGAAATATTCAAAACATTATTAAAGAAAGTAACTCAAGAATTGTTACGGTAAACAAAGATTTTTTTGTGATTGAAAAATCAGGAAAAAAAGAAGAAATAGATCAATTATACAAAGAATTAAGTGTTTTTGGGATTATGCAATTTACACGTTCAGGACGCATTGCGGTTACAAAAGACGAAATGAAAATAACAGCTTTATTAGAAACATTCAACAACTAAATAAATTAAAATGTCAAATTATTTTAACACATTAACATTAAGAGAAAAATTAGAGCAGTTAGGAAAATGTAGATTTATGGATGCTTCAGAATTTGAAGACGGTGTAAATGCATTATTAGGTAAAAAAATTGTAATTGTGGGTTGTGGAGCTCAAGGTTTAAACCAAGGTTTAAATATGAGAGATTCTGGTTTAGATATTTCTTATACGCTAAGAGAAGCAGCAATAGAACAAAAAAGAGAATCGTATGTAAATGCAACTTCTAATGGTTTTACAGTTGGAACCTATGAAGAATTATTGCCAAGTGCAGATTTAGTTATTAATTTAACACCAGATAAACAACATACTAATGTTGTAAAAACCATTATGCCTTTATTAAAAAAAGGAGCGACATTAAGCTATTCTCATGGTTTTAATATCGTTGAAGAAGGTATGAAGATTCGTGAAGACATAACGGTAATCATGGTAGCACCAAAATGCCCAGGATCTGAAGTTCGTGAAGAATATAAAAGAGGATTTGGCGTGCCAACTTTAACAGCGGTTCACCCAGAAAATGATCCACAAGGAAAAGGTTGGGCAGAAGCAAAAGCATATGCAGTGGCAACCGGTGGGCACAGAGCCGGAGTGTTAGAATCTTCTTTTGTTGCGGAAGTAAAATCTGATTTAATGGGCGAACAAACTATTTTATGTGGTTTGTTACAAACAGGAGCGATTTTATCTTTTGATAAAATGGTTGAAGAAGGAATTGAACCCGGTTATGCGGCTAAATTAATTCAGTATGGTTGGGAAACGGTAACGGAAGCTTTAAAGCACGGAGGAATTACAAATATGATGGACAGATTGTCCAATCCTGCAAAAGTAGAAGCTTTTAGAATATCAGAAGAATTAAAAGAGATTATGCGTCCGTTGTTTCAAAAGCATATGGATGATATTATGACAGGTCACTTCTCAAAAACCATGATGGAAGATTGGGCAAATGATGATAAAAACTTACTAACTTGGAGAGCTGCAACAGGAAACACTGCTTTTGAAAAACAACAAGTTACAGATAAAGAGATTTCTGAACAAGAATACTTTGATCACGGAACGTTATTAGTTGCTTTTGTAAGAGCTGGTGTAGAATTAGCTTTTGAAGCAATGACAGAGTCTGGTATAATTGCGGCCTCTGCTTATTATGAATCTTTACACGAAACGCCATTAATTGCAAACACGATTGCACGTAAAAAATTATTCGAAATGAATCGTGTAATTTCTGACACTGCAGAATATGGTTGTTATTTATTTGATCATGCATGTAAACCTTTGTTAACAGATTTCATGAAAACAGTTTCTACCGATGTTATTGGTAAGAAATTTACAAATTTAAATGATGTTGATAATAAAGAATTAATTAGAATTAACAGCATTATTAGAAACCATCCTGTAGAAAAAGTAGGAGAAAGATTAAGAGCTTCTATGACAGCAATGCAAGTAATAAAATCTGCATAATTAAATAAAGATTTTAACTTTTACAGAAACCTGTCAGATTTTAAAACCTGGCAGGTTTTAGTTTTATATCTAAATGATTAAAGATAAAAAGGGCTATTTTCGTGCCTTTGCCAACACCAAATCAGAAAATAAATCAGGTAAAAATGTTTGGCTAAGAGTTTATAAATATCAATAATTAAGGCGATACTTTTGATGATGCATTTTAATCAGTAAAACTAGAATGCGATTTAAAAATTGCTACTTGTTAGCGAAATTTGTGCGACATGATTACGGTTTCTGAAGGTAAAATCTGTCAGAAAATTTAGATCTTTATAATAAAGATGCTATTGTTTAGAGTCTGCTGGCGCTTTAAGTACCTCTACATTAGATTTTTTAATGTTAAAATTAAAGGAAAAAAATTTAGTTTCTATTACTAGCAGTTGTAATAATGATATCAGGAGAAGAGTAGAAATTAAGGAAAAAGCTTTGTTATATGCAAATCTATAACACTATTTTATTGTCAAATTTCTGCAAAGAGCAGGAGCTTTAAAAGAATTTGTAACAGAGATTTTAGGGGCCAAGTGATAATATATTGCATTTTGAATATAGTAATAAAATGAATATAGAAAAGGGAGTTGCAGGGGTTGGTTTAGGGCTAAAATTTGAAATAATTTAGAACCCTTTAATACATAGAAGAAAGAAAAGAATTTTTTTGGTGATTATTTAAACGATAAGCCACATTTATTTTAGTTTTAGTGTAAAAAAAAGGTTTGGACGATTTTGTAGCATAAAAAAAATAATTTCTGAACTCAAAACACGAAAAGCATTTCGTTTTTAAAAATAGAAATACAGTATTTTATATTTATTTTTAGTTAATTTTGGTAGGTAGAATAATAATTCAATAGTTTATTAACTTTTAAGCAATGATGAAGTATGTTTCATTGTAAAAATCAATTTATGAAGAATACATTTAAAGAAGTTCCGAACGAATATAAAATTACTTCAATAGTAAACCAAAACACCTATTTAATTGGAGGAGAACTAAAGGAGTGGAAAGGTGCAACAGCCGAAGTTTATTCAACAATTTCATCAACAGAAAATTACGCACCAACACTATTAGGAACCGTTCCGGATTTAGGAGAAAATGAGGCTTTAGAGGCTTTAAATTCTGCTGTAAAAGCGTATGGGAAAGGGCAAGGTTTATGGCCAACAATGAAAGTTGAAGGACGAATTGCTGCTATGGAAAAGTTTGTGATTCAAATGAAAACCAAACGTGAAGAAATTGTAAAACTGTTAATGTGGGAAATTGGGAAGGCTTTGCCAGACTCAGAAAAAGAATTTGACAGAACAATAGAATATATATACGATACTATTGAAGACTACAAAAAAATGGACAGAAATTCGGCTAAGTTTGAAAAAAATAGCGGAGTTTATGCACATATTAGACGTGGACCTTTAGGGGTTATTTTGTGTTTAGGACCGTATAATTATCCTTTAAATGAAACTTTTGCCTTGTTGATTCCTGCTTTAATTATGGGAAATACAACCGTTTTTAAACCAGCAAAACATGGTGTTTTATTATTATCACCATTGTTAGAGGCTTTTAGAAATAGTTTTCCTGAAGGTGTTGTAAATATCATTTATGGCAGAGGCAGAACTCTGGCTACACCAATTATGAAAACTGGTAAAGTTGATGTTTTAGCATTAATTGGTAATAGTAAATCTGCGAATGCAATTCAGGAAAATCATCCTCAGAAAAATAGATTGCGTCTAGTTTTAGGTTTAGAAGCTAAAAACCCTGCGATTGTATTAGAAGATGCGGATTTAGATTTGGCAATTAACGAATGTGTATCGGGCGCAACGTCTTTTAACGGTCAAAGATGTACCGCTTTAAAAGTTATTTATGTGCACGAAAATATTGTAGAAGAATTTAATAAACGGTTTTCTGAAAAAGTAGATGCTTTAAAATTTGGAAATCCTTGGGAACAAGGAGTGCAATTAACACCTTTGCCAGAACCAGGTAAAACGGCATATATTCAAGAATTAATTGATGATGCAACAAGTAAAGGCGCAACAATTATCAATAAAAAAGGAGGGGAAACGACAGAAAATTATATTTTTCCAGCAATTTTATATCCGGTTTCTAAAGATATGAGAGTTTATGAAGAAGAACAATTTGGACCAGTAACGCCTATTTTATCCTTCAAAAATATTGAGGAACCTTTAGACGATATGGCGGAATCTAATTACGGACAACAAGTAAGTGTTTTTGGAAGTGATGTAAATACTTTATCTCCATTAATAGATACGCTTGTAAATTTGGTTTGTAGAGTAAATTTAAATAGTTCTTGCCAACGTGGGCCAGATGTGTATCCTTTTACAGGAAGAAAAGATTCTGCAGTTGCTACGTTAAGTGTGCACGATGCCTTGCGTTCTTTTTCTATTAGAACCTTTTTAGCATCAAAAGACACAGATTATAACAATGCTATTTTAAAAGAGCTGTTAGATAAAAAAACCTCTAATTTTATTAGTACAGATTATATTTTGTAAAATAAATTAGAAATAGATTAAATTTTAAAAACCTCTTTTTACTGATGTGATTTCAGTAAAAAGAGGTTTTTTTTGTAGGGTTCGCTAACCTGTATGTTTAAGGAATGTTGCATTTTTGTGAACGAGGAATTTCGGCAGAAATTCAGAAGTTTGCAAAAAAGCGACAAGCTTTAGTTTATGCTAAATATAGCAATATTTTTTACACGGTGTTGACAACTGGCTTTATTTCAAATATTTTTCTAATTCAGAAAGTTCCATAATCACAGAACTCGAACTGACATTAAAGCACGCACTTCCAATTTCGTAATTAATGTTAAATTCCATTTGATTTTTATAAGTAAATGAAATTCCGAATTCGTTTAGTTTATAATATCTAAAATCTATCCACTTCATACAATCGCTAATTTCAGGGATTTTGGAATTTGAATCGTATTCAGCTTTTAGTTTTACATTAATTATTTTTTCCAATTCTATTCCGCTTTCATTGAAAAAGTCCGAGTTTCTTATTATTGTTGTTTCAGTTTTACCAATTTGTAATAATTCGTAATTATAAGAATATCGACCTTTGTAGTCTGGTTTTCCAATTGATTTGAATAAATGATTATTGAATTCACAAGTTTTAATTATCAAAACATCTGAATATTCAGATTTCTCTTTTGTCAATTCGTTACAGACTATTTTTAAGTCTTTTTTTTGAGCTTTCACTTTACACTAAAAAGTCAAAATTAAAGCTAAAATCATTAATGTAAATTTCCTTTTTTCAATGTTTCTCATTTCCTTTTTTGCTTGTTGCCAACTTAACACTGATATGATGTCCGTTTCAATGACTTATATCAGACGTTACCGAAGTTGTATTTTTTTAAGTTAAGAATCAAACTAAATTGCTTTCTGAAATTTAATTTATTCTTGCATTATTCTGCTTTAAAGCTAAATTTATTCTGCATGATGTAACTAAATATTACAGTTATTAAAATTGTTATAAAACGAGACGGCGTTGGATAAAAATGAAATATATCTACCAGTAATTTCATACAAATATAACTAAGTAACAATGCGATTAAAGCAACAGTTAGATATCTTAAAAATTGAGTTTTAAATGATAATTTTGATTCAGAAAAGACTATAAATCGATTTAATAAGAATCCGACAAAAAAAGTGATCGGAAACACAAAAAACAAAGAAGCGATGTGCGGACTCAAAACGACAATAAATAAGTCTAAATTTTGTTGATCAAAAAGGAACTGAAAGCTTATAAAATACAACGTAATATCTAATAACAAATTACTTCCGCCACAAACTGCGTATCTATATGTTTTTAGAGGAATAATTTTTTTGAAAATAAAATAGCAGGAATCTATTATTTTAAGTATTTTTTTTTTCATAAGTCAATACACCAATCTAATTATTTAAAGGGATTACAAAACGAAAGTTTTATGTCTGTTTTAGTGCCTAATCAAGTTCAGAATAAGAGAACTATATTGCTATTTACCTTTATCTAAATTATATTTTTTTAGGCTTCTAAGCAAACTAAATTTAAGTTATTTAAGCACATTATTATTGGTCATAAAAAAACCCAAGCGATAGCCTAGGTTTTAAATATTTCAATAAAATAGCTATTATTTTTTAGCCAATAAATCTCTTATTTCTGCTAATAAATCTTCTTGACTTGGACCCGCTGGCGCTGGTGACGCAGTTGGTTCTTCTTTTTTCTTCATTTTGTTTATCCCTTTTACAATCATAAACATTACAAAAGCTACAATAATAAAATCTATAACATTGGTTAAAAAATCACCATATAAAACAGCAACTTCTCCAGAAATGGTACCTGTTGCATCTGCGATTCCTTCTTTAACGATAAGTTTCATGTCTTTAAAGTCGGCATTGAATAGTAATCCAATTAACGGAGAAACAATTCCTCCGGTAAAAGAAGTAACTACTTGTTTAAAAGCAGCACCCATGACAAAACCTACTGCAATATCTATAAGGTTTCCCTTCATTGCAAAGGCTTTAAATTCTTTAATCATTGCCAATTGTATTTGATTTTTAAGTTATTAGCTTACTAAAATAATAAAAATAATTAATATTTTAAAACCTTTTTAACACGAGGTGAAATAGCAGTGAGCGTTTCGTAAACAATAGTTTCAGAAATTGCAGCAATATTTTTTATCATTTCTTGGTTGTTAAAAACAATCACATTGTCGCCTTCATTGCACTCAATTTTAGTAATATCAACCATAATCATGTCCATACAAACATTGCCAATAATTGCTGCTTTTTGATTGTTAATTAGTACAAAACCTTTTTTATTTCCTAATCTTCTAGAAATTCCGTCTGCATGACCCACAGGAATTGTTGCAGATTTCACAGTCTCTGTAGCAATAAAAGCTCTGTTGTAGCCTACTGTTTCTCCGGGTTCAATAGAATGGATTTGAGAAATAATAGAAGTTAAATTATGGGTGTTTTTTAATTGTGATGTTTCTTTTGCATCATTGCCAAAACCATACAAACCAATACCAATACGCACCATATTAAATTGAGCATCAGAATAATTTATAACGCCAGATGTATTTAAAACATGTAAAATAGGCTCATAGTTTAAGTTTTTGTAAAATTCTTGGGCTACATAGGTAAAATTAGCTATTTGATTTGTAGTAAAATCTCTTTCCTCTAAATCTTCACTTGCTGCTAAATGAGAGAATAAAGACTGTACTTTTATATGATTTGTTTCTTTTAGACTGGCTAGAATTTTAGGAATATCGGCATGTTTAAAACCTAATCTATTTAAGCCGGTATTAAATTTTAAATGAATAGGGTAATCTACTAAAGACGTTTCATTTGCTAGCTTTAAAAATGTGTCAAAAATTTTAAAACAGTATAAATTTGGCTCTAATTGATAGGTTACAATAGACTGCAAAGTTGGTATTTGCGGATGTAAAACTAAAATAGGTGTTTTTATGCCTGCTTCACGTAAGGCGATGCCTTCAGAAGCATATGCAACTGCAAAATAATCTACTTTATCTTTTAAAAAATCAGCAACTTGAACACCATCGCTTCCATATCCGAAGGCTTTAACCACGGCTAAAATTTTGGTTTCTGGCTTTAATTTTTGTTTAAAATAATGTAGGTTGTGTTCTAGCGCATTTGCATCAATCTCTAAAACGGTTACATGATTATTCATAGTAATGTAGCACTTTATTCAGGATCTTTTGAAGCCGACTTATTTTCTTCAGAAGACAAGATTTGTTTTTTTTTATTTTTGACAGCTTTGTAGTAAGCAGCTCTGCTTAAAGGTTCATATTCTTGAGTTTCGCCTAAAAGCACTAATTTGTCATTTTGCGCTTTTCTAAAACTATAATGCGCCAAATTACCAGTATGAGTACAAACTGCATGCACTTTTGTTACATACTCTGCAGTTGCCATTAATGCAGGCATAGGTCCGAAAGGATTTCCTTTAAAATCCATATCTAAACCTGCTACAATAACTCTAATTCCGCTATTTGCTAAGTCGTTACAAACAGCCACAATTTCATCATCAAAAAATTGCGCTTCGTCAATACCAACAACATCTACATCATTTACTAACAAACGAATATTAGAAGCGATAGGTACAGGAGTTGAACGAATTCTGTTATCATTATGAGACACCACTTCTTGTTCGTCATACCTGGTGTCAACAGAAGGTTTAAAAATTTCTACACGTTGTTTCGCAAACTGTGCACGTTTTAGACGTCTAATTAACTCTTCTGTTTTACCAGAAAACATGGAGCCGCAAATAACCTCAATCCAGCCAAATTGTTCTGTGTGATTTACTGTATTTTCAAGAAACATTTTGTAATTTTAAGCGTTCTAAATTTGCGTTACTTTGCATTTAACAAATTTAAGGATATTTACTAGTAAAAAATAAAATCAAACCACAACTTATGCACAAAAAATTAGAGGCAGATTTAATAAGCTTAGCACACAGCATTCTACAGATGAAGAATAAAGACAATGTGTTCTTGTTAAAACAAAAATCGAAAGAAATTTATGAAAAATTATCTGTTTTGGCATTTGTTGAAGAATATGTAAACTCTACACCAGGTTTAAAAGAAACCAAAGAAGAATTGTTAGAAAAAGTTGAACAAGCTTTTGAAGTAAAAGAAAATAGCTTTGTTGCTGAAATTAGCACTAAAGAATCGATTACTGTTGAGGAAAAAGTTGTTTACAGCCTTGTAGATGAGTTTGATGAAGAAGTAAAACAAGAAGTAATCATTGAAGAAAAGATAGCAGTTAAAGTTGAAGAAATTGTAGAGCAACCTTTTGATGAATTAGAAGAAATCATTTTTTCTGAAACTAAAACAGAGGATTTGTTTACTAGCGAAGTAAAAGCCGTTGAAGTAAATAAAACAAAAACATTAGAAGAAGAGCTTCAAGACACTTTTTCTGTAGATTTAATGGCAGACTTTTTTGATAATGCACAACCAAAATCCTTAAATGATAAATTTGCTGCAAATATTCAAATAGGATTAAATGATAGAATTGTTTTTGTAAAAAACCTTTTTAACAACCAGCAAGAAGATTATAATAGGGTAATTTCTCAATTAAACACTTTTAAATCTCTAGAAGAGTCAAAAGAGTTTATTAATAAAATGGTAAAGCCAGATTACAATTGGTCTAAGCACGAGGAATTAGAAGCTCGTTTTTTAGAAATTATAGAACGCAAATTTGCTTAAACTACTTCTTATTTTAATGTCTAAAATCAAATTTTGAAACCCGTTTTAATTCACACACATTTTCATAAACGAAAAACAGGACTTACACGAAGTATAGAAAATGTGTTGCCTTTTTTTACGGATGATTTTGAAACCTATGTTTATGGTTCAAACATCGACGGATCTAAAATTACAAGCTCTAAACTAAGATCAATTTTATTTTCTGATATACAAACAGTTGTACATTGTCATAGAAATAATGAAATTATGAGAATGTTATTGTTTCGTTTTTTAGGAGCGAAATTCACATTAATTGCTACAAGGCATTCAGAAACGATTCCGTCTGGTTTAACTAAATATTTATTAAAAAAAGCAGATAAAGTTGTTACGCTCATTAAGAGTATGAGCATTAATTTAGGGATTAAAAACACGATGGTAGGTCATGGGGTTCGAGTTGATGAATTTGCACCAAACTCAGAAAAAAAGTTAGAAAGCGTATCACAAGAAAACATCATTTTAAATGCGGGTAGAGTTAGAAAACCAAAGGGTCAACTTGTTTTACTAGAAGCGGCAAAAGTTTTAAAAGATCATAAAAGTTGGGCTTTGGTGCTTGTTGGTAAAGTTGATAAGCCTGCTTTTTTAGAAGAATTAAAAGGAATTGCAATAAAGCATCAAATAGAAAATCAGGTTTATTTTGTAGACGAAACAAGAGACATTATTTCGTATTATCAAGCGGCAAAAATTGTTGTAGCACCAAGTTTTTCTGAAGGATTTTCTTTAGTTACAGCAGAAGCAATGTCTTGTGCATGTTCTGTAATTGCTACAAAAAATGTTGGAGTTCATTCTGATTTAATTGCACATCAAAAAAATGGTTATTTGTTTGAAGCAGGAGATTCATCAGCACTAGAAAGTCTTTTGTTAAAAGCAATGAAAAATGAAATTCCGTATTTAGGAAAACAAGCAAGAGAAGAAATTGTAAAAAATTGGAGCGCAAAAAAAGAAGCACAAAATTTAACAGCGGTTTATAAATCATGATTAAAAACACCCTCTATTTAGTAATTATAATAATTTTGTTTAGCTGTAAATCAACTTTTCAAACACAGAGTTTTTCAGAGATAGACATTTCAATAGCGCCAAATTATAATGATGAAAAAAATTGGGCGGTTTTACCAAATTCATATTCAGAAGACTTAAAAGAATTCTCATCCAAAGAAATAGATACTTTACAGGCAGATGTTTTTTTTGTATACCCAACTTTAAATACAGCTAAAGACGATTTGCGATGGAATGTGCCAATCAACGATAAAATACAACAAGACAAAGTTATAAATAAAACAGTTTTATTTCAAGCTTCGGCTTTTACAACAGCTGGTAAATTGTATGTTCCTTTCTATAGACAAGCCCATATAAGATCTTATAAAATGCTAAAAACCGGTGGAGAAAAAGCGTTATTGCTAGCATATTCTGATGTTAAAAAAGCTTTTAAAATCTATTTAGAAAAGTACAATAATGGGCGACCAATTATTATTGCAAGTCACAGTCAAGGCTCTACACACACCAAGTTTTTATTAAGAGATTTTTTTGATGATAAACCTTTACAAAAACAATTAATAGCTGCTTATGTTGTGGGTACTGTTGTAAAGCTAGATTTATTTAAAACGATAAAACCAATGACAAAACCCAATGAAACAGGCGGTTTAATTGGTTGGAATACTTTTAAAACAGGAAATTACCCTGAGAATAAAGATTTTTACAAAGGCAGTGTTACAACAAACCCTATTACTTGGAATTCTGATAGAACTACAGAATTATATCAGCACAAAGGGTTTTTATATTCTAATAAAAAAATTTATGAGAATGCTTTAAAAGTAGAAATTATAGACGGATTAGTTTGGAGCACAAATCCTAAATTTCCAATGGGTTTTTTGATGTCTTTTATGAAAAACTATCATGTTGGCGATATCAATCTTTTTTGGCAAGATATTAGAGAAAATGCAGAACTAAGAACCAATACTTGGTTGAAGGAAAATAAATAATTGTAACAAACGCTTTTAGTAGTCGTCTCAAAATAAACAAACTATATGAAACGATTTACAATTATCTTGTTTATACTTTTTATTGGAAGTGTAGCTGCACAAGAAGTAGCTTTTCAAAAATTTTATGCTGTAAATAAAGTCATATCTACTTTCTCAATCAATTTATCTGCATCTTTAGCTGGTTCATTTTTAGATGACAATAAGGATAGCGATTTAATGAATATCATTAAAAAATCGAGCGATTTTCAAGTAATGATTTTTGATAATGAAGACAATAATATCTCTAAAGATTTTAAGAAATTTACTAAAAAAAATCAATTAAAAACTTTTGCACGCATAAAAGATAACGGGAGTAAGGCCGAAATATTTTTTATTGAAAAAGATAATTACATTAGAGAAATTATTATTAGAGCAAATAGTGCTAACGATAAACTCGTTTTGTTTGGCTTAAAAACGAAGATTACGAAAGACGAATTAGCGGCTATAATTTCTTCTTCTGATAGTAAGGTTTCATTAAATTAAAAGTGTAAAAAGACCCGGTTTAACCAATCTTGTCTTTCAATTCTTCAATAACTTTTTTACTATTTCCAATAAAAATTTCATCAGCAACTATAAAAACTGGGCGTTTTAAAAACGTATATTCATCTAAAAGAAAATGTTTGTAATCTTCTTCAGTTAAAGTCTTATTTTTCAAATTTAAAGAGGTGTACAACTTTGCGCGTTTGTTAAATAACGTTTCATAACTTCCGGAAAGTTGGTGCATTTCGTCTAGTTGAACAATATTAACAGGATTCGCTTTTATCTCTTGAAGCTCAAAACTATCTGTATTTACTTCCTTTAGAATTCTTCGGCAAGTATCACAAGTTTGTAAAAAGTAGATTTTCTTCATTTTATTAAATTATATTTACACATCCAAAATTACACAAAAAAGAAACATCTAAAACTAAAAATTTCATTAGAAATAAGAGGTTTTAAAAAGGTGTTACTTTTTGATATTTTAAAAAATAAAAGAATATATGAAAACACAATTTGATATTTTAAGAATTTCTAGAGAGCTCGTTATAAAAGAATTAGAGGGTTTAACATTAGAGCAAATTCACAAAATTCCAACAGGTTTTAAAAATAGTATTGCTTGGAATGTGGCGCATTTAGTAGTAACCCAACAATTATTGCATTATAAATTAGCGGATTTAGATTGTTTATGTCCAGATGAATTAATAGAAGCGTTTAAGAAAGGAACTTTGCCAACTACAATTTTTACGGAAGAAGAGTTTGAGGAAGTAAAGGAATTGCTTTTAGGTTTGCCAGATACATTACAGGAAGATTATGAAGCAGGGATTTTTGATAGTTTTACAGAATACCCAACAAGTACAGGTTTTGTTTTAAACACTATCGAAGCAGCAATTACTTTTAATAATTTTCATGAAGGAATTCATTATGGAATCATTAGATCTATCAAAAAATTCATCTAATTTTCTAACTTGATTCAAGGCCTAACTATTGGTAAATTGGAAAAAAGTAAAGTTGTAACCTGAGAATAACGCAGTAATAATTGACAATTCGTAAATTAAAAAAATGAAATTTAACACAAAAACAATTCACGGAGGTCAAAAACATGAACAAGCTACAGGAGCAGTAATGCCACCAATATTTCAAACATCAACATATGCGCAATCAAGTCCAGGAGTTCATAAAGGGTATGCTTATTCAAGAGGAGCAAATCCTACAAGAACGGCTTTAGAAGATAGTTTTGCAGCTTTAGAGAATGGCACACATGGTTTTGCGTTTTCATCTGGTTTAGCAGCCATAGACTGTGTTTTACGCAGCTTAAATCCGGGTGATGAAGTAATTGCTGGAGATGATTTATATGGCGGAACGTATAGAATGTTTACAAGATTATTTATGAAATATGGTCTAGAATTTTCTTATGTAGACATGAATGTTGCAGCCAATGTTAAGGATGCAATTACTCAAAATACAAAATTAGTTTGGATAGAGACACCTACAAACCCGTTAATGAAAATTGCGGATATCGCTGCAATTTCATCAGCAGTAAAAGATATAAATTTAGACATTTTAATTGCTGTAGATAATACGTTTGCAACGCCTTATTTACAAAGACCTTTAGATTTAGGAGCAGATATTGTAATGCATTCTGCAACAAAATATTTAGGAGGTCATTCTGATTTAGTGATGGGTGCATTAATCGTTAAAGATGCAAAATTGGCAGAAGAAATTCATTTTATTCAGTTTGCTGCAGGAGCAATTGCGGGCCCAATGGATTCTTTCTTAGCTTTAAGAGGTATAAAAACATTGCACATCAGAATGCAAAGACATTGCGAAAATGGTAAAGCAGTTGCTAATTTTTTAAAAAATCATCCAAAAGTAGCAACGGTTTATTATCCTGGTTTTGAAAATCATCCAAATCATTTGGTTGCTAAAAAACAAATGAAAGATTTTGGAGGCATGGTATCTTTTAAGTTAAAAGATGATAGTAAAGAAGCTGCTTTTAAGTTATTAGAAAGCACAAAGATATTCACGCTAGCAGAATCTCTAGGCGGCGTAGAAAGCTTAGTGAGTCATCCAACAACAATGACGCATGGATCAATCCCAGAGCCAGAAAGATTAAAAATAGGAATTACAGATTCTTTAATACGATTAAGTGTTGGGATTGAAGATGAAGAAGATTTGTTAGCAGATTTAGAACACGCTTTAAATCAATAAAATTTACTCTATAATAAAATTTTCTTCCAAGAAATAATTTGCTCTTAAATCTGCATTATTTATCTCCTTGTGATACAAGATAATTTCAGGAAGTATCCTTTTTAAATAGTTTCCAGTATCCCACTTGTTGTTTTTATTTTCATCAATAATAACTCTAACGGTGTATTTTTTGGGTTCCAATAAATCAAAAACAATCGATTGAGAAGTGGTAATAAAATTACGCTGTACAACTTGAATTTTTTTAGTTTCTGTAATCAATTCAACAATTAAATTTTTAGAATTTATATTGCTAACGTTCATAGTGATTCTGCCATAATCTTCTATTTCTTTGGTGGTAAAACGGTATTTTAAAGTGTCATTTTTAATTAAAAAGATATCATTAAAAGCATCAGGAAAAGCGGTAAAACTGTATTTTTGTTTGGGTTCTTTCTCAAAAATAAAGCCGATTGTATTTTCTTTTTCAGAAAGTAAGGTTGTGTATTTTACAGCAATTGTATCTTTATCAAATAGGCTAATTTTACTGGTGTCAATTTTTATAATTGGGTTATTACTTTTTAAAAATAAAGTATCTCTAAAATGTAAAATGTTACTTATTGATGAATTTATAATTAAAGAGTCAATTTTATTTTTTCGCAATCTTACTGTTAAAGTATCTAAAAAATTATTATTAGAAACAGCAAAATTTAAAGAATCTGCCTCAAAAGGAGTAAACCAAAAATTTAAAGTGTCTTTATCGATTTCAAATTTTGAAATACTTTTAAAGTCATCAGGAACTTTAGAAAGTATTTTTATTTTCATGTTTTTTGCATCCCCTTCAAACCCAAATTCTATTTTTCCTTTGGTAATTTCTTTTCCTCTTTTAAATTGATAGGGTTGTTCTTCTTTAAATAAAATAATCGGTTTTTTGATAATACTATCTCTTGGTAACTGAATGGTGTCTGTACTAAAACCAATTTTTTCGGTAACGGGATTAAAAATATAATCGCTAATAGACTCTTGTAAAGCAAGCATTAAATAGTTCCCTTTTCTAAGATTTGTGAATTTAAAAACGGTGGTATCCAAAGTACTTGTAATGTAATTTGGTTTCTTCTTATAAACTATAGAATCGTTAAAAGAACTATCAATTCGATACAGTAAAATATTAATATTTTTAGGAGCTTCAATAAGTTTAGCATCTTTAATACTACCAGACGTTGTTAACGAATCGATATACGTTCCTGTAGAAAAAACATATTTAAAGTTCTCTAATTTATTACCTTCATTATTGTCTTGAACAGCGTTTCCGAAATTAAAAATATAGGTTGTATTTGGTTGGAGAGTGTCTAAAATTTTAATCTTTATATATTCGCTTGGCGAACCTTGAGGAGAAATTAATGGTAGGTTTTTCATTGGTGGAGAAATTACCAATTGGCTGTTTAAATCTTTTAATACAATATATTCGTTAAAGTTTATTTTAATTTCTTTTTTATTAAATTTTACAGTTTCATAAGGCGGAATAGAAGTTACAAACAAGGGTGCTTTCTCGTCTTTCGGGCCACCTTCTGGCCTGCCTGTTCTTGCGCAATTGCTAATTAAAAGAAGTAAGAGGGATAAAAAAAGAAATCTATAAACTATTTTCACGAAATTAAATTTGATACAAATTAACAATAATTTTTGAATATAAAATCATAAAACTTATTCTGTGTAACCCATTGTTAAAATACTTACGGTACAGTTTTTAGATTTTAGAAATTCTTTTGCACACGCTTCTAAAGTTGCGCCCGTTGTAATAACATCGTCAATTAATAAAATGTTTTTGTTATCAAAAAAGGAAGGGTTTGTTAAAAGAAATTTTGTTTCAATATTATTAAAACGTTCAAAACGTGCTTTAAAAGTTTGTGTTTTGGTTGATGAAATTCTGACTAAATTATTTTCTAGGTAAATTATATTTAAGTGTTTGCTTACTGTTTCTCCAAATTTTGAAACTTGATTGTATCCTCTTTCTCTTAATTTCTTTGGGTGTAATGGAACAGGAATGATAAAATCTATGTTTTTAAACTCATTATTTTCTTTTAAAATTTCTCCTAACCAATTCCCAAAGAAAATGCCAATTTCTTCATTTCCTTTGTATTTTAAATCGTGAATCAATTTTTGAGTAGCTCCTTTTTTTCTGTAAAACAATAAGGAAAAGGCTTTTTCAATAAGAATTCTACCATAAAATGTTTGGGTAACTTTATTTTCTCGGTAATCTAAAAAATTAGTTAAAGGCAGATCATGTCTGCAAAGTGTACAAATAGTAGTTTCGTTTTCTACCAAGTTATCTCCGCAAACAACGCATAATTTAGGATAAAAAAGATAGAATAAGTCTTTTAAAAGTCTCATCTTTACACAACAATTTTTTAGAAATATACTTAATTAATAAGGAATAACAATTGTCTAATAGAATAAATTTTTTAAAAGAAGCCTTAAAAAACATCAATACACTAGGCACTCTTACTCCTAGTTCAAGGTTTTTATCAAAAAGAATGTTGCGAGAAATTAATTTCTCTAAGGCAGATGTTATTGTAGAATTTGGTCCAGGAAACGGAGCAATTACTAAATACATTTTAGAAAATTTATCGCAAAATGCAACCTTAATTTGTTTTGAAATTAACGATAATTTTTATAAGCAATTAGAAGATTTGCAGCATCCACAATTAATTGTTTTAAAAGCATCCGCAGAAAAAATTGTGGATGAATTAAAGAAATTAAATATTTATCAAGTAAATTACATTATCTCTAGTTTACCACTTACGATCATTCCTGATGACATATCTAATCAAATATTAGAAAAAGCATTCGAAATTTTAGAGCAAAATGGCAGTTTTATTCAGTTTCAATATAGTTTAAGCTATTTTAAAAAATTAAAAAACGTATTTAAAGAGTCTATATCCTTAGAATTTGAGCCTTTAAATATTCCACCAGCATTTATTTATCGTTGTAAAAAAGTCGTTTAGATTTTTCTTGAAAAATTTCACTAAACGTGTATCTTTGCGACCATTATGGCAAAACAAGAAGATCACTTTAAAAAAGTTTTATCGCACGCAAAAGAATATGGTTATGTATTTCAATCATCTGAAATATATGACGGATTAAGTGCGGTGTACGACTATGCTCAAAACGGAGTAGAGTTAAAGAAGAATATTAGAGATTATTGGTGGAAAGCAATGGTTCAAATGCATGAAAACATTGTTGGTATTGACGCTTCAATTTTAATGCATCCTACAACCTGGAAAGCTTCTGGGCATGTTGATGCTTTTAATGACCCTTTAATTGATAATAAAGACTCAAAAAAAAGATACAGAGCAGACGTTTTAATCGAAGATTATTGCGCTAAAATTGAAGGCAAAATAAATAAGGAAGTAGAAAAAGCTGCAAAACGTTTTGGCGATGCTTTTAATAAAGAAGAGTTTTTAGCTACAAATACAAGGGTTGTTGGCTATCAAGAACTAATAAACACGATTTTAGCAAGAATGGGTAAATCTTTAAGCAACGAAGATTTAGCTGATGTTAAATTATTGATTGAAGAATTAGAGATTGCAGATCCTTTAACGGGTTCTAGAAACTGGACAGAGGTTAAGCAATTTAATTTAATGTTTGGAACTCAAATTGGAGCATCCGCAGAAAATTCTACACAAGTCTATTTAAGACCAGAAACCGCGCAAGGTATTTTTGTAAACTTTTTAAATGTTCAAAAATCTGGACGCATGAAAATTCCTTTCGGAATTGCGCAAACAGGTAAAGCGTTTAGAAACGAGATTGTTGCAAGACAATTTATTTTTAGAATGCGTGAATTTGAGCAAATGGAAATGCAATTTTTTATAAAACCAGGTACTCAAAAAGAATGGTATGAACATTGGAAAGTAACGCGTTTAAAATGGCATTTAAGTTTAGGAATGGGCGCAGAAAATTATCGTTTTCACGACCATGATAAATTAGCACATTATGCCGATGCAGCAGCAGATATAGAATTTAATTTTCCCTTTGGATTTAAAGAATTAGAAGGAATTCATTCACGTACAGATTTCGATTTAAAAGCACATGAAGAACATTCTGGTAAGAAATTACAGTATTTCGATCATGAAGAAAACAAAAGTTATGTACCTTATGTTGTAGAAACTTCTATTGGTTTAGATAGAATGTTTTTAGCCGTTTTCTCTAATTCTCTGGTAGAAGAAGATTTAGAAAACGGAACAACAAGAACTGTTTTAAAATTACCAGCAGTTTTAGCACCTTTTAAAGCAGCAATTTTACCTTTGGTTAAAAAAGATGGTTTGCCAGAAGTTGCTAGAGAAATTATGGAAGACTTAAAATGGGATTTTAATGTTTTTTATGATGAAAAAGATGCCGTTGGTAAACGTTATAGAAGACAAGACGCAAACGGGACGCCCTTTTGTATTACTGTAGATCATGATACGTTAGTTGATAAGACAGTAACGATTAGATACAGAGATTCTATGGAGCAAAAACGTGTTGCTATAGCAGATTTAAAAGGAATAATTAAAGAAGCAGTTGCAGTTAAAACTTGGTTACAAAAGATGTAGATATTTTTTTTACACAGAAAAAAAATCCGTTAGAAAATTATTTTCTAACGGATTTTTTGCTATTTCTAAGTTGGACTTAAAGCTTTACTTTAAAATCTCCAACCAACATTTAATCCAATTCTTGGAACTAAAATAGGGGAGTTAGAACCGAATAAATTACGACCTATTCCGCCATATACATCAATTACTAAACCACCGCTTGCTATGTATTTTGTACCTACGGCAACACCTAAAGCGCCATCTGTATATTTTTCATATTTTACACCAGAATCACCATTATCTAGAACTTCGTATCTCCCAGAATTTATCCCAAAAAAACCTTCACCAAAAAAATTCCATTCTGAGTCTGTTGTAAAATAGTGACGATAATAGGGCGTAATCATTGTGTTTTCATTGTATCTAAAATTAGTAGTTTGTTTCGCTAAATTAAATAATGCAGAAACTCCGATAGAAGATTCGTTTGTTAAATAATTTTCATAAGAAAATTCTAAACTTCTAATGATTAAAGCATCAGCGATGTCTAACTTTATTTCTTGTTGCGCAAAACCTAAAGAACCCATAAGTAGTGCAATAAGTAAAACTATTTTTTTCATATTTTTTATTTAATAGCGTTTTATTCAATATTTAATAAATGTATACAGATTTTATAAACACACTAAATAAAGATTACTTTTAAAAACGGTAACCAACAGAAATACCAATTCTACCTACAACTTCGTTGTTTTCGTTCTCTAAGAAATTTCTCCCTAGACCTAATAATAATTCAGTTGAAAATCCTTTTTGAGAAACAAATTTACCACCTACAGAAATCCCGAAGGCTAAACCTGTTTTTTCTTCATTACCATTATCAAATAGATCATCGTCATCTGCAGAAAATAACATTCCAAAACCTTCTACAAAAAACCCACGCGCAAATTTTCCTGAAAAATAACGTCTATAATAAGGTGTAATGGCATATGATAAATCCGATAGATTAGTATCTGTATTTAAAGTTAATACAGCTCCAAATGAAGACTCATCGTCAATTAACCCTTCGTAAGAAACATCTACCCATTTAAATGCAAGCAGCGTTAAAGCGTTAATCTTTAATTCATGTTTTTTATTAATATCTTGCGGGTATTTTTCTTCTACTTTCTCCTGAGCTATTGAAACTGTAGCTGCAAATAATAAAAACAATAGGGTGATTTTTTTCATGGTCTCGTTTTTTTAACTTGTTAAGTTAACAAAAGTATACAAAAAACATAGCACGAAAAATAAAAAACATTAAAATCTATTGACTATTGGCACACCTAATCTCTTCAATCATATAAAAAGTATTTATTTTAAACACATTTAGCTCACAAAAAAACTGCTTTTAATCACCTATTTCTTGTAAGAGATTTGATCTTAAATAATGTAAATTTTTATTCTGCATAAAAACTATTCAACAGCATAAAAACACCTTTGGTAAGCACTTTTTTATTTTCAAAGACTTCAGGATTTTTTACTTGCACATAGTTTTCATCTTCCAAGCCAATAGTTAATTTAATCTTTTTAAATTGGTACTTGTTTTCCTTTTCATCCGCTAAAATTAAAGCAAAATAGTTGTTTTCATCTTGGATAATGGCACTTTTTGGAAGCGAAATTTCTTTTTTAGAATCGCAAATGATATCTGCTTCTACAAACATACCAGTAATAAATTTCATTTTTTCTTCTTCATGTATATGACCATGAACTTTAATCGTTCTGTCGCTGTTGATAGATGTGCCCACCAAATACACTTGTGCATCATACATTTTATTAGATGTTTCAGAAACTTTAAAAAGTATTTTTTGTTCTTTTTTAATCTTTAAAATATCTTTTTCAAAAACGGATAATTCAAGATGAATGTGATTGGTATTCACAATTTCTAATAGCTCACTTGCAGAAGATACAAAGGTTCCGTTACTAACATTTACCTTTGTAATATACCCACTTATTGGTGCATAAATATTTATGGTTGATGTAATTTGTCCGCGTTCAACTGCAGTAGGATTAATATTTAGCATTTGTAATTTTTGACGTAAACCATTATAAGTAGCTAAATTACTTTTGTAAATACTTTCTGCTTTTAAGTAGTTTTTTTGGGATGTAATTTGTTCATCAAATAACGTTTTTTGTCGGATAAAATCGTTTTTTAAATACGCAAGTTGTTCCGAAATTTCTAAATATTGTTGTTGCATTTCTACAAATTCAATGTTTTTTAAGCTAGCAACCAATTGACCTTTTACTACTTTATCGCCAATTAAAAGCGGAATTTTAGTTACATATCCACCAACAAAAGTACTAACACTCGCTTTGTTTTCTGGCGGTACATCTATCATTCCGTTTGTTTTTATTACCGTGTTAAATGCTTGTTCAGAAATTTGGCCTAGTTCCATTTTTTCGCTGTTAAATTGTGCCTTAGTTATAATAATTTCACTTTTGTCAACGATAGTTTCAGTATTTTTATTTTTTTCTTGATTTCCACACGCTAAAAAAGCGAATGAAAATAGTACTATATATAAGTTTTTCATTTTTAAAAAGTATTTAAAATAAGATGATTAATGTTGATAACAGTTTGGTTGTGCGCATTTAGATTTTCTAAATAAGACAACTCAATGTCTTTTGCCGTCTCTAAACTTTGGATGTATTGAAAAAAGTCAATTTCACCATCTTTATAAGTACGAGTGGCAGTTTTTAGAATTTCATTTTTAAGGATTTCCCCTTCATTTTCGTAATAATTTACGGCCTGTTCATATTGTTTTAAGGTTGCTAAAAGTGCATTGTATTGTCTTTCTAACTTCGTTTTATAATCTTGCTTTTGTTCCGCAACAATTTCTTGAGCAATTTTTGAAGCTTTAATTTTAGATGTAGTTCCAGAAAATAATAACGGAATTTTCAAACCCAATTGATACCCTTGTATATTTGTATTAAGTTGACGATTAGTTCCTTGAAAATACTCTAAACTAATATCTGGCATTAAACCTTGTTTCTCCTTTTTGACTAGAGCTTGCTGATAGTTTTTTGCATTTTCAAAATAGTGCAATCCTAAATTGTCTTTCGTATTAATAGTTTCAATTGCTAATTTTTGAAGAGGTTGTTCTAAAATCTGCAATGAATCTATTTGTACAACTGCTTTTAACTGTTCTGATGAAAAAATAACATCTTGCAATGCTTGATTATAGGCTGTTTCAAGTTGCTTTTGTTTTGATTTGGCAGTAATCATTTCTAAATAATTTGTTTCACCTAATTCAAATTTCCGTTTCGCTTTTTTAGCAAAATCAGCATATAAACTATCTAAAAAACGATAGGTTTTAACTTTATTTTTCGCATAACTAAGTTGATAATACTTACTGTAGACTGCCTTTTTAATTTGTAAAAACTGCATATTATAATGAGTTTTCTCGATACTTACTTTTGCTTCCTGCACTTTTTTATCAGCAAAATAAACTGTTGGAAATTTAAAATCTTGCGCAATCCCAAAAACTTTTAAAGGTTGATTATTTATAGCCAAGTTATTTTCATCGTAACTATAATAAATAGCAGTTTTATCAAAATTAAATGCGTTAGCAACTAGTGCATTACTTTCTGCTACTTTTAGATTAGAAGCTTTTAAACTTGCATTATTTTCGATTGCTAATGTCAAAGTTTCTTTTAATGTTAGTTTGTTTTGCGCAGAATTACTTAAGATAAAAAAGAAACCAAGAATAGTTAAAACGGCATTTTTATTCATTTTAATAGAGTTTTTTTCCTCGAACCACGCATATAAAACGGGTAAAACGATTAATGTTAAAATGGTTGCAGTTAACAAGCCGCCAACAACTACGGTTGCTAAAGGACGTTGCACTTCTGCGCCTGCATTTGTAGAAATAGCCATTGGTAAAAAACCTAATGCAGCAGCAGCAGCCGTTAACAAAACAGGTCGTAAACGTTCTTTTGTTCCTCTTTTTATACGTTCTTCAATATCTATAATACCTTCTGCTTTAAGTTCTTTAAAATGTTCAATTAAAACAATTCCGTTAAGAACAGCAATTCCAAAAAGGGCAATAAACCCAACTCCTGCAGAAATACTAAAAGGTAAATCACGAATCCATAATAATAAAACACCACCAACTGCAGAAAGCGGAATGGCAGAGTATACCAATAAAGCTTCTTTTACCGAGCCAAAGGCAAAGTATAAAAGCAGAAAAATTAAAGCTAATGCGATTGGTACAGTAACCATTAAGCGGTGTTTGGCGCTTTGCAAGTTTTTAAATTGACCACCATATATTACTTTATAGCCAACGGGTAACTTTAGCTTACGTTCAATAACTGTTTTAATATCATCAACCACCGATTGCAAATCTCGATTTCTAACGTTAACCCCAACTACAATTCTACGTTTTGTATCATCTCTTGAAATTTTTGCTGGCCCAGTCGTGTATTTAATTTCTGCTAGTTCACTTAACGGAATTTTAGTTCCATCCCGAGTGTCTATATATAAATGTTGCAGGCTTTCCAAGTTTTTTCTATAGTTTTCATCCAAGCGAATCACTAAATCGAATCGTTTTTCACCTTCAAAAACATTTCCTACAATTTCACCTGCAAATCCCATAGAAATTAATTGATTTACATCTGCAATATTTAAACCATACCGTGCTATTTTACTTCGGCTAAAGGTTACGCTCATTTGGGGTAAACCTTCTACTTTTTCTATAATTATGTCAGATGCACCTTCAATATTTTTAATAAGATCTTTTACTTCGTTTGCTTTACTGGCTAAAACAGATAAATCATCACCAAAAATTTTAATAGCAACATCAGCTCTAACGCCAGTAATTAATTCGTTAAAACGCATTTCTATAGGTTGCGTAAATTCTACGTCCATACCAGGAATTATTGATAATGCTTCTTTAAATTTATCAGCTAATTCATCTTTGCTTTCTGCAGAAACCCATTCGTCTTTTGGTTTTAATTTGATAATTACATCGCTTTCTTCCATAGACATGGGATCTGTAGGAACTTCTGCAGCACCAATTCTACTAACTACTTGATCAACTTCCGGGAAATTATCTAAAAGAATTTGCTCAATTTTCGTGGTAATTTCTATGGTTTTGCCAAGTGATGTTCCTGTTTTTAATACCGGCTGAATCACAAAATCACCTTCATCTAAAGTAGGTACAAATTCGCCACCCATTCTACTAAACAGAAACACACTTGTTGCGAATAATATTACTGCAAAAGCAACAACTATTTTTTTGTGCTGTAATGCCCAATGTATGGTAGGATTGTACCATGAGTTTAAGGTTTTCATTAATCGAATAGAAATGTTATTCTCACTTTGCTTTTGAGGTTTAATAAAGAGTGAAGACACAACAGGAACATAGGTTAAACATAATAACATAGCGCCAATTAGAGCAAAGCTAAAAGTAAGTGCCATAGGTCTAAACATTTTACCTTCTATACCACTTAAAGATAAAATAGGAATGAAAATAATTAAAATAATTAATTGCCCAAAAATAGCAGAATTCATCATTTTTGAAGCACTTTTAAGGGTAATTGCATCAATTTCGGTTTGTTTTACCTCATTGTTTAGGGCTTTTAGTGTATCACTTTCTCTAATAATTCGAAAGGCAATAAACTCAACAATAATTACGGCACCGTCAATGATAATTCCGAAATCTATGGCGCCTAAACTCATTAAATTAGCATCAATACCAAAGACATTCATCAATGAGATTGCAAACAATAAACTTAAAGGAATTATAGAAGCTACAACTAAACCAGAACGTAAATTTCCTAATAATAAAACGACCACAAATATTACAATCAATGATCCTAAAATTAGGTTTTCGGATACTGTAAATGTGGTTTTGTTAATTAGTTCACTACGTTCTAAAAATCCATTGATGTAAACGCCTTCGGGTAAACTACTTTGTATTTCTGCAACGCGTTCTTTTACAGATTCAATAATTGCTTTAGAATTTCCGTTTTTAAGCATCATAATTTGGCCAAGTACTTTTTCACCTTCGCCATTTCCTGTGATGGCGCCAAAACGTGTAGCGCTTCCAAAACCAATTTTAGCAATGTCTTTAATGTAAATAGGGATACCTTCGTTTTTAACGATAATATTGCCAATATCTTCTAAACTTTTTATCAAACCTTCGCCACGAATAAAAAAGGATTCGTTCGTTTTTTCAATATATCCACCACCTGCAACACTGTTGTTTTTTTCTAAAGCATCATAAATTTCGACTACAGAAATTTGCATGGCATTTAGTTTATTGGGGTTTATAGCAACTTCATATTGCTTTAAAAGTCCGCCCCAAGTATTAATTTCTACAACTCCAGGAATGCCAGATAGTTGACGTTTAACAACCCAATCTTGAATGGTACGAAGCTCGGTAGTCGTATATCTATCTTCGTAACCTGGTTTTACATCTAAAATATATTGGTAAATTTCGCCCAAACCGGTTGTTATTGGGCCCATTGTTGGTGTGCCAAAACCTTGAGGTATTTTTTCGGAAGCCGATTTAATTTTTTCTGCAATTAACTGTCTTGGTAAATAGGTGCCCATATCGTCGTCAAAAACAATAGTTACTACCGATAATCCAAATTTTGAAATAGATCTAATTTCTTCTACACCAGGTAAATTAGCCATTTCTAGCTCAACCGGATACGTGATAAATTGTTCAATATCTTGTGTAGACAAGTTGCGCGATGTAGTAATTACTTGCACTTGGTTATTGGTAATATCTGGCACAGCCCCAATAGGTATTTGGGTTAAAGAGAAAATACCGAAGCCGATAATAAATACTGTAAAAATGAAAATAAGTAGCTTATTCTTTAAGCTGAATTTTATAATACTTTCTAACATAATTCATAAATAATTTAAGAAATAATAAAAGCCTATTTAAAAATAGGATTAAAATCTAAAATAATTTATGCGTGTTTGGGTGGCTGAAAAATAGAAGGTTTTTCGAAAAATGAAAGTGATTCTGTATAAGAATAATTTGGTTTAGCTTCTAAAACAATATTATTATTTATTTCAAAAAGTAAATTATTGAAGCTAAAATCTGTAATGTGATGCGTGCAATTGTGAGTATGCTGCTTAAAAGGTAAATCTTTATGTTCTTTATGATTTTTTTTAGCTACAAGATCTTGATCTCCATAATGTTCATATAAAAATTCAAAAAAACTGTCACCATACTTTTCTTGATGATACTGCGCGTGTTCTAACAATACATTTAGTTTAGTAAATGATTCCACATCAATGCTTAGACTCTGTAGCAGAATCAAATTTGATATTAGTATTGTTATTAATTTAATCATTGAGTAACAAATTTAATTATTTATTAGTTATAAATAAAACATTTCAACTTAGAAAATGGTTTGGTTAAAAATTCGCTCTTAATTGTACGCTTCCTGTGTGAATAGTTTTAGAATTTTCACTTTTTCTTCCTAAATAATTAAGGTTCAGGTTTAAAAAAGAATTTAGTTTCTGATTAAATAACAAACTCCACGTATAGTTTTTTCCATTTTGTAAACCTTCTAACATTTGATACGCAACTGGCGTATTTGCGTTTCCTGTAAAATTATTTAAAAAGACATTTACATTTGCAGAAATCTGATTTTGCTTTTTACTGATATAAAAATATTCCACTCCAAATTTTTGTTGATTTAACTCTTCAAAATCTTGCAATTTGTTTTGCTTATTTTTAAAGTGATAAAACGCCGAAAAGCGATTGTTATCATGGTATAAAAAAGTAAGTTTTGGCTGAATTTCTTTTGCATCAATTTCGTAATTTCTATTCATAAAATTTTCTGTCTCTAAAGTATTTTTAGATGTTTTACCCATAAAATCGATCAACCAGAAATCTGCAAATTTATGAGCGTATTCTATTTGATGAAGTTTTATGTTGTTTTCTTGATTACCAATAAAATATTGTTGTTTTATTTTAGAATCTCCGTAGGTAAAAGTTACACTGTTTTTTTGTAAATCTTTGTTGAAAAATAAACTGTTTCTAAAACTTAGATTTAAACCGATTAATGAGTTTTCATCAAAATTAAAAGGATTTAATTGAAAAGAATTCCCTTCTCTTTTCTGTTCGTTTGCAACGGATAAAAAACTCTGATTGTAAAAATGAGAAATTAGTTTTTTAATGCCAACTTGCGAAGACCATTTTCTCGGATTTAGAGTTAAATTCTGTTGTAATTTTGCGCGTTGTGTGGCAAGAAAACGCAAGTTTGGTTTTGGCAATCGCAAGTAGTTTGCTTGGTCTTGAAATTGCGCAATTTCAAACTCGTTAAAATCTTGCACGCCGTCATTATTATAATCAATCCAAGTATAAAACCCCATACCTGGTTCTGTTTTTACATAAATATAATCTTGTCTTGGAACATTTCCCGAAGAAGTTTCATATATAGAACTTATAGTAATAAATTCATTAAATAGTTTCTGATTAAAAACAATTTTAGCATTTAAGTTTTTTTCGTCTTCTGCAAAATAATTTTTTGTGATTCTATAATTGGCAAACACACTTAAACCTGTATTTTTATTTTGGATAAGTTTACTATTGATGTAAACCGTTTTTCTGTTATTAATTTCAGTAAATTCATTCGATTTTATACTGTCATTATTTCTATAATTAAATCCTATTTTCGCAAATATTTTGGTAGAGTCTCCAACTCCAAAATAACCCTCGTACTCTTTAAAACGATGACTTGTAGTTATGAAGTTTTGAGTGTCAATATTTTTTCTGCTATTCGTTTCAAAATTTACAAAAGCACCAACCCAAGATTTTCTTATGCTTTGTTCTGCTTTTGCGCTGGCTCTTAAAAAGGAATTTTCTTCTAGTGTAGAGGTGTTTTCTAAAAAGCTTCCATCAACAAAAACAGCAGTGTTATTTAATTTTAATTTCGTTTTTAGTTCATGTTTTGTTCCATTAAAAACAGCTGTATAATTTAGATTGTTAAAGCGATACAAAACAAAATCGTCTTTTTTATTTTGCAAACTTATTTCTGATTGAAAATAGTTTTTTGTGGCATTATTGGTTAAAATATTCCAATCTCTATTAAATTCTACGGTTTCCCAACGCTGAATAGTTCTAAAGTTTTTGTGTGCAAATTCATAATTGAGATTACTTTTTAATTGCCATTTTTTATCAATTAAAATTTGTTGCCAACCAACTTTTGCTGCCAATGCTTTATTTTGATTGTCATCTATACTAGAAAATAAATTGGCATCGTTATTACTCAATGCAACTTCTGAATTAAATTGCGTTTTTTCTGTAGGATTGTAATCTGATTTTACAATAAAAAACTGCGACTTTGTTGGCGCTATTAAATTTACAATAGGTTGGTAATCTCCTTGATTTACGCCTGCAAAAACAAAAACATTACCAATAGCGATGCTTCTATCTAAATTATAATCGCCATTATTTACACCCACATTTGTAAAAGTTACACTGTACAATTCATCCGTTTCTATTGTGGAATATTCAAAATTTTCTACAGCGCCGTTTACAACCTTTTTGTACAAGATCTTGTTTTCATTATAGGTGTCTAAAAATGCACTTTCGGAAAACATTGCGTCAGAATTATTGCCAGAATTTGCTAAAATTCGTTTTTGTTCTGTGGTTAAATTCTGCTGTAAAGGTTGGTTTTTAGAGTCGTTTTCTGAATAAAAATAGCCAGCAATAGTTAGTTTCTCACTTTTATAAGATACTTCATCATAGGTAATAAAACGGGTGTAATTTCTGTCGGAATATTGAAATTCTACCGTAATTCTCATATCATTTGTAATAGGGAAAGTAGTAGTAAAAGAAATTTCTCCCAAATTATAATTGATAACATAGTCTGCATTTTCTCCTCGTTTTAAAGGAGCTCCATTTGCATATACGTTTTCACTACCTTCAATAATTAAAATTGCAGCTTCATTATTTGCGCCAAAAAGTTTGTAAGGTCCTTGATTTCCTTCAACGCCAACAAATCTAAAATTATTAAATTTTCCTCTTACAACTGCTCCAGAAGCAGCTATTTTTAAATTTTTATTAATGGTTGCTTTAACTTCTAAACCCGCAACTTGTTTGGTAAAAGGTAAAAAGAAACTTTTGTTGTTTTTAAGAGAGATATCTCCTGCTTTGACGCGCCAATAATCGCTAAACATTTCGATAAAAATTCGATCAAAATCTGTGATATTTTGCGAATATCCATTTTCTTGAATCGGAATATTGGTGTCAAAAATACTAGCTCTTAAAGTAACGTCCTTAGAAAGTTTACCTGAAATTTCTAAATCTAAAGCCGAATTTGTTACCGCATTTTGGTTGTTACCAGAAGTAATTCCTCTTGTAATAAAACCTTTTGTTTCTAAGCCTTCAAAAAGTTGTATATCAGCTGCTTTTTTATTTGTGGTTAAACTATACAAAATGCCGTTATTAGTAGTGTTTTTTATGATGAGTTTTTCATCAAAAGGAGTATATATTTTTGTTACAAAATCTGGCAATCTAAAATATTCAACGGTAACTTCTGCGTATTTTTTTGAGCTGATAATTAAGATTGCTTGGTTAAAATCTATTTGGTAGTCAGATAAAGAAATCTCTTTTTTTGACGCATCAAGAAGTTTAAATTTTTGAGAATTGATAGGGACAGAATCTAATTGAATGGTGTCTTTTTTTACTTCAATAACTTTTTTTCTAAAATCTTTAGATATTGTTTGCGATTGGATCGAAAATCCAACAAGAAAAAGTAAAAAGAAAATATTTTTTTGAAACATAAATCAATACCTAAAGAACGTAAAAATATGTTTTTTATGTTTTAATAGATTTAATTTAAAAAAGAGATTGTTGTTTTACAGGATTTTCATGAGCCAACAACCATTTTTTACGCCAAATTCCGCCTGCATAACCGGTTAAAGAACCATCAGAGCCAATAACTCTGTGACACGGAATGATAATCCATATAGGGTTTTTTCCATTTGCCGAAGCAACTGCTCTAATTGCTTTTACATCGCCCAAAGCTTTACTTTGTTCTAAGTAACTTTTTGTTTTACCATAAGGGACGTTTAATAATGATTCCCAAACTTTTAATTGAAATTTAGTTCCTTTTGGATTAACAGTTAAATTAAAACTAGCTCTTTCTCCTCTAAAATATTCTTTAAATTGTTTAACGCATTCTTGCAAACAGGGGTGTGTTTCTAAATTTAGGAGTTCATCAGAAATTGCGTCATCATCTAAAACAGAAACAGATTGAATTCCGTTTTCATTACCAATAATTTTCGCAATTCCTAAAGGTGTTTTGTAATAGGTAGTATATGAATTCAAATTATTTATGTTTTCAGTATCAAAAGTAGCAAAAACTATTCGTTTTCTTGTGAATCTTTAGCAGAACACATTTATTTTTATAAAATTTAATAACTTATAAAACAGTTGTTTAAGTTATTTTTTTAAAATTCGTTCAATTTTAGGGTAGGGTAAGGCCAAGCGAAATACATTAATATACAGAACAACGAATTATTAAATTAAACAATTTAAAAATCAATAATTATGAAAAATTCAATTTTAAAAACAACAATTTTAGCTTTAGCAGTATCATTTGCATCCTGTTCTGATAATTCAGAAACTATGCCAGATGACACACAAACAAGAAACACGAAAGTTTCTATTACAGATGCACCAATAGACAACGCAGATGTAAGTGGCGCTTTTGTAACCATTACAGATGTAAAAGTTAACGGCATTTCTGTTCAGGGGTTTACGGCAACCACTGTCGATTTAATGACTTTACAAAACGGCACAAAGAAATTATTAGGCGATTTAGATTTAAAAGTAGGATCAATGTCTTCTGTTAGTTTGGTTTTAGATTACGATTTTGATGAAGATGGCAATACTCCAGGAAGTTATATTAAAACAACAAATGGTTTAAAACACAAATTAGAAGCTTCTACTAATGAAATTAAAATTGCTGATAAAGTAGAAATATTGGCAAGTAATGCAAACGAAATTATTATTGATTTCGATTTAAGAAAAACAATAATTGCATCGAATAGTCTTCAAAGTAATTTCGATTTTGTAACAAAACTTGAATTATCTAATGGTATAAGAGTAGTCAATAACGAAGAAGCAGGTTCTGTTTCTGGTTATGTTTCTGATAGTAGTAATACAGCCGAAACTATTATTGTATTTGCCTATGAAGCTGGAGTTTATACAGAAGCGGAAGCGATTGGCCAAGGAGCAAGTAACGTGCAATTTGCAAATGCAACTACGAGTGCTGTTGTTTCTTCTAACACTAGTTATACTTTAAGTTTTTTAAAAGAAGGAAATTATGAAATTAAATTTGCTGCTTTTGAAGATTCAGATAAAGATGGTGAACTAGAATTTAAAGGAATGTTAAATGTAGAAAGTACATTGGGATTAAATTTAAATAGTTTAAATATATCTTCAAACGCAAACATTAATTTACTGATAAATGTAAAAGGAATGAAATAATAGATTTTTCAACTTTTTGATTAAAACCCGATTTAAAAATCGGGTTTTTTTTATAAGTTATATTCCAAAAACGTCTTTTGAGTTTTGAGTTGTAATTTCTGCAATTTCATTAAAACTGATGCCGTAAATGTCTACCAACTTGTCAAGAACATTTATTATGTAAGAACTTTCGTTTCTTTTTCCTCTAAAAGGAACTGGCGCTAAATAAGGTGAATCTGTTTCTAAAACAATGTGTTTTAAATCAATTTCGTGTAAAAATGCATCTATTTTTCCATTTTTAAAAGTAGCAACACCACCAATTCCTAATTTCATATTATATGAAATTGCTTGTTTTGCTTGTTCTAAAGTACCTGTAAAGCAATGAAAAATTCCGCGTAAATCATTAGCTTTTTCAGCTTCTAAAATCTCAAAAATTTCATCAAAAGCATTTCTACAATGAATTACAATTGGTAATTTTTTTTCTTTTGCCCATTTAATTTGAGTCTTAAAAGCTTCTTGTTGTTGGGTCAGAAAACTTTTATCCCAATATAGATCGATGCCAATTTCGCCAATAGCATAAAAATTTCTTTTATCAATCCAATTTTTTACGTGTATTAATTCTTCTAAATAATTTTCTTTTACAGAAGTTGGATGCAAACCCATCATTAAAAACACAGTATCTGGATTTTCTTTTTCCAAAGAAAACATACTTTCTGTGTAAGACGAATCTATGGCAGGTATAAAAAAACGGGAAACACCTGCCTCTTTTGCGCGCTGCATCATTGCTTTTCTATCGTCATTAAATTGTTCTGAATATAAATGTGTATGCGTATCTGTAATCATTTTTTAGATTGGTTTTCATCAACAAAACTACTAAATAATCCTGTTTAGAATGTTATTGTCTTATATTTTATAAAACGTACCTTTGCAAAAAATTAAAAGAATGACTTTTAAAGATTTAGACTTATCAAATCAATTACACTATGCTATTGAAGATTTGCGTTTTGAGAATCCAACGCCAATTCAAGAGCAAGCATTTTCTGTAATTAGATCGGGTAAAGATGTTGTTGGAATTGCCCAAACAGGAACAGGAAAAACATTTGGTTACATGTTGCCAATTTTAAGAGATTTAAAATTCTTAAAAACGCAGCATCCAAGAGTTTTAGTTTTAGTTCCTACGCGTGAATTGGTTTTACAAGTTGTAGATGAAATAGAAAAACTAGCAAAATACTTGAATGTTCGTGTTTTGGGTGTTTATGGGGGCGCAAATATCAACACTCAAAAGCAAGGTATTGCACAAGGTCAAGATATTATTGTAGCAACTCCTGGGCGTTTATATGACTTGGCTCTGAGCAATGTTTTAAAGTTAAAAACGATTCAGAAATTGGTGATTGATGAAGTGGATGTCATGTTAGACTTAGGTTTTAGGTTTCAGTTGATGAATATTTTTGATTTGTTACCAGAAAAAAGACAAAATATTTTATTTTCTGCAACAATGACAGAAGATGTAGATGCTTTGATTGATGATTTCTTTAAAAATCCTGAAAAAATCTCTGTAGCAGTTAGTGGAACTCCGTTAGATAATATTGAGCAAGTTTCTTACCATATTCCTAATTTTTTTACCAAAGTAAATTTATTACATCATTTTTTAAAAGACAGACAAACGTATCATAAAGTATTAATTTTTGTAGCTTTTAAGAGAACTGCAGATTTACTTTTTAAACATTTAGAAGAAGTTTTTGGAAGCGAATTGTGTATTATACACTCTAATAAAACACAGAATTACAGAATACGTTCTATTCGTCAATTTGATGAAGGAAAAAACAGGATATTATTAGCTACAGACGTAATGGCTCGTGGTTTAGATTTTGATAACGTTAGTCATGTTATCAATTTTGATACTCCAGATTTTCCTGAAAATTACATGCATAGAATTGGTAGAACCGGTAGAGCAGAAAAAGCGGGTAAAACTATTTTGTTTTCAACAGAAAAAGAGCAGGAACATAAAGTTACTATCGAGGGATTAATGGATTATAAGATTCCGCTTTTAGAACTTCCTGAAGGTGTAGAAATTTCTAAATTATTAACAGAAGACGAACGCCCAAAAGAAGATAGTGAGCAATCTAGAAACAGAACAGCCTTAGAGTTTGTGCCTGGTGAAGCTTTTCACGAAAAGAGCGAAAAGAATAGTAAAACCAATCAAGGAGGTTCTTATCGAAGAGAAATTGCTAAAAAATATAAGAAGCCAAAAACAAGAGGAGACAAAACCTATAACCTACGTAACAAGAAAAAGTAATGCATATTTTAAAAGCACAAGAATTGCATAATCTGGCAATGAATATCGTTGGCGAAAAGTTAGAAAAAATGGGTTATGAGTTCCAAGCGATAAATAGCCAGTTAAAAAGACATCCGCAGTTTGTGTTGTTTAAAAAAGGAGAACCTACTATTTTTGTGTTGGTAAAAACGTCTAGTAATTTGCAAAACCCTAATGAGTACGATGTTGTTTGGATGGAAACTTTTAAAGAACACGCCAAAAAACAAAATGCCAAAGTTTGGTTTGCTGGTGTAGGCATTGCAAATGCAGAAAGTGTAGAAAGTCCGGTTTTTAAAGACCAACCTTATTACGTGGCTTTTGAAGATTTTGTTAAGATTTTAGAGTAGGTTCGTTTAACGGTCTTGTATATGAAACGTAGCGTATAAATAAACACTAACTTTTCGGATTAAACACGAGCCGAATTTTTATTTTTTCTATTTACTTTTTAATTTCTAAATATACAAAAATAAAAATTTGGCGGACTTTGCAAATAAGCAAAAACCTCTCGGAAAGCCTATAATAGCTATGTTTTATATACGTTGTTGTAAGTAGTGCTTCCACGTTCTGCTTGGTTTTCCGATGTTTGTTATTTAGTTCAAATGTGAGCGTTGGCAAGACATACTCTTTTGCAATTTTTGGTGTAGCGTTGGCTGGTGCGAATTGCGAATGTGTATGGCTTTGAGCGTTGGCTTTTCATTCCGCTAGTTTCCTGTTATTCCGTTAATAAATGTGTCCACAAATTCAATAATCTGTTTCAGTATTTTATCTCCTAATTTCTTGCGTTTCAGAACTGAAGGTTTTTCTCCATCTATCAAGTCCAACACTTCGTCTCGCAAAGGTTCACGTTCTGCGTACAAATAGTTTTCAATTAGTTTTTGTGTTTTCTCTTCCGATAGATTTTCTTCTGTCGTTAGTTTCTTAAACGCTTTCTTTTGCTCCTCATTCCAATACACTTCAAAAGCTTCTGGAATATTGTCTGTATCATCTATTTTTGGTAGATTCTCGTCTATAAATTGTTGAATTAATTCTCGCTTACTTCTTAAATTAACTTCTGTGTTCAGTAAGTTATTAATTTCCTGCTCCGTTTTTGTTGCGTCTTTTTGAGTGTCCGATTTTAGTTTAATCAATAACTGAATAATATAGTTTACATTGATTTCGTCTCGGTGTATTAATTCCAATTCAAAATCTACATCTTCTAAAATGGAAACTTTCTCAACTGAATTGTCGCTTTTTACCTTTTGCCACAAATCCAAATACTTGCTTTTGTAATCTTCAAAAAGTTGCTCGTTCATTGCTAAATCTTCCCATTTAAAATCTGAAAAAGCATTTAGAATGTTTTTAATACGCATTAATTGACGGAAAGCCTTAATAAAAGCCAATTCATCATCTTCTGAAACTAATCCGTTTACACTATTTACAGTTGGTGTAATTTTTATAAGTTCAATAAATGATTCATTGAATTTGGAAACATAATCTTCATAAGGTTCCATTATGATTACTTCAATAGCTTCTTTATTGCTAAACAAGGTTATTGCTTCATCTGTTGCTTTTTTTAGGTTTCTGAAAACAACTATGTTTCCTTGTGATTTTTGTTCGTTCAGTATTCTGTTTGTTCTTGAATACGCTTGTATTAAACCGTGATATTTTAAATTCTTATCTACGTACAAAGTATTTAATGGTGGACTGTCAAAACCTGTTAAAAACATATTGACTACCAACAAAATATCAATTTTGCGTTCTTTTACTTTCTTAGAAATGTCATTGTAATAATTGTAAAAGGATTGACTGTCTTTGGTAGAGAATTTTGCACCAAACATAGTGTTGTAATCGCCTATAAATTGGTCTAATTTATCTCTAGAATGTGCATTCATTCCGTACAATGCTTTAGGTTCTTCTACAACCGATAATTCTTCTGGAATAAATCCGTTTGCATCAGCATCATCTTCATTGGCTACATAACTAAAAATGGTAGCAATTTTTAAATTGTGTTTGCCTTCTTCTTTTTTCTTTTGAAATAAATCGTAATACTTTATCAAATTTTTCACACCACTCACAGCAAACATTCCTGTAAATTCATTTTGGTGTGTTTTACGTTTGTGGTTGGCAATAATATAATCGGTAATTTTTTCTAAACGAGCTTCACTATCCATTAACTCTCTTGTGTCAATGTCTTCTACTTCAATATCTATTTCGGTTGCTGATTCTTTTCTTTTATAGCGACCAACATATTCTACCGAAAATTTAAGTACATTTTCATCTTTTATGGCATCTGTGATAACGTATTTATGTAAACACTCGCCAAAAAGTTCTTTGGTTGTTCGTTTTCCTAATTCGTTTTTTACTGCATTGTCCTTAAAAATTGGTGTTCCTGTAAAACCAAACATTTGGTTGTTATGAAAAAAAGCTTTTATTCTATTGTGCGTATCTCCAAATTGAGAACGATGGCACTCATCAAAAATAAATACAATTCTTTCGTCTTGTAGTTTCTCCATTTTAGATAAATATTTGGCTTTACTGATTGCCGTATTTAGTTTTTGAATGGTGGTAACTATAAGTTTTGTGTCGTCTGCAAATTGTTTTACCAAAGCTTTGGTATTGTCTGTTCCGTCAATACTGCCTTTGCTAAAACTGTTAAACTCTTTGGTGGTTTGATAATCTAAATCTTTTCTATCTACCACAAATACCACTTTTTTAACTTGTGGCATATTCATAATTATTTGACTTGCCTTAAAACTTGTCAAGGTTTTACCTGAACCTGTGGTATGCCAAATGTATGCGTTGTTATTTGAGTTTTCTACTTGATTTACTAAGGTTTCAACCGCATAAAATTGATATGGACGAAGCACCATTAATATTTTATGCGTTTCGTTTAGTACAATGTACTTGCTTATCATTTTTGAGATATGACAAGGCTCTAAAAAATCGCTAGTGAAACCATTTAAAATATTGGTTTGACGTTTATTTTCTTTATCTGTCCAATAAAAAGTTTGTTTAAAAGATTGGTATCTGTTATTGGCATAATACTTTGTATTTACACCATTGCTAATGATAAATATTTGAACATATTGAAACAAAGCTGATTTTGCACCAAACGAATGTCTTTGATACCTATTTATTTGGTTAAAGGCTTCCTTCATTTCTAAACCTCTACGCTTTAGTTCTATCTGTACCAATGGCAAACCATTAATAAGTAGCGTAACATCATAGCGGTTTTTGTAACTGCCTTCCATTGTAACTTGGTGTGTTACTTGGAATTGGTTTTGACACCAAAAATCTGTGTTTAAGAACTCAAAATAAAGGTTGTCGCCATTATCTCGCTCAATATGTTGTTTGGCACGTAGTGTTTTGGCTTTTTCAAAAACTGAACCTTTGCTGAGGATATTTAAAACCTTTTCAAATTCTTTATCTGAAAACGTAATATTGTTGTGCTTTTCTAATTGTGTTTTTAAGTTGGCAACTAAAGCGTTTTCATCTTTAATAATTACTTTTTCGTACTTCAACTTTTGCAGTTGTGCAACTAATTGGTTTTCTAATATTTGTTCTGGTTGTGCCATATTTAATTGTTTTTAATATGGACTTTTCGTTCAATCAATTTTATTTTTTCATCAATACAAAATAAAAAATCTGCTATTTTCTGTTGTTCCTCTATACAAGGATATATAATAGGGCAATTAAGTACATCTTGTTTTTTTAAGTTAGTTTGACCTACACCACTATCAAATTTTAGATAATACTTATTCCTATTTAACTGATAATAAAGATATTTATGATATAGTTTATCTGAGCTAATTGAACAAATTCGTTGATTAAGAGTATACTTATTATCGCTATCAATAATAAAACATTTTGCTAATGCTTTGCCTTTAGGAACATCACTCATAACCAACACAATATCATTTTTGAACAAAGGAGAAATGGCAAGATTTGAATATTTGGCAGTTTCGCCTGATGTTGAAATAAATTTTGAATTGACAACAATATAGTTTCCATCTACGTCAATATCTCCTTCGTGAGCCTTACCGTTTTCAAAATTGGCTAACTGACCTAGTTTTAATTTTTGCCAATCTGGATAATTGGAATCATCATCTCTTTTAAAACGAATCTTTTTGTTAAACAATTCGTGTTTAAGACTTGCTTTATAGTTTTTTAGCAAATCTAAATTTTCTCCAATAGGAGCTGGTATATTTAATTGTTTGCCAAAAGACTCTAAAAGTTTATCATTTTCACTTGAAGTATTTTTTAAATCTAAAAGTTTGCTTGAAATATCTTTTAAGTTATAAATTTTCTGATGTTCAAATTTTTCAACATAAATGGAGATATTTAGCCTACAATCATTTTCGATTACTTTTTCTACAGATACTACATTACTGTATTTTTCAATAACCTCTCGTTTTTCATAAGTAGAAGCAATTTTAGAAACGTCCTCTATTCTTAATCTGTTTAGTTTTTTGTTTTTTTCAAAATAATCACTACTATCTATAAAAAGAATATTATCAGGATTTTCTCTACATTTTTTAAATACTAAAATACAAGTTGGTGTTGTTGCAGCACCAACGAAAATATTTGTAGGAAGTCCAATAACAGCGTCTAAGTAATTTTTCTCCGTAATTAAATATTTACGAATGTGTTCTTCTGACGAACCTCTAAATAGTACACCGTGAGGAAGAACTACTGCCATTGTTCCATTTTCTGCCAAATGGTGAATCATATGTTGCACAAAGGCAAAATCTGCTTTACTTTTTGGTGCTAGTTTACCGTATTGGCTAAAACGGTCATCACTTGTAAATAAAGGATTTGCACTCCATTTTGCCGAAAAAGGTGGATTTGCAACAATGGCTTCAAAACGCTCGTCAATATGTTGTGGGTGTTCTAAAGTGTCTTCTTGTTTAATATCAAATTTTCGGTAATGAATATCGTGTAAAATCATATTCATACGAGCCAAATTGTAGGTGGTACGATTTAATTCTTGTCCGTAAAAATTGGTTACACTTTCTACTTCTTTTGCCACACGTAATAAAAGTGAACCCGAACCACAAGTTGGGTCGTAAACGGATTTTAGTTTTGTTTTACCTGAGGTAACTAATTTGGCTAAAACCTTACTTACTTCTTGAGGTGTGTAAAATTCTCCTGCTTTTTTTCCTGCTCCACTTGCAAATTGTCCAATTAAGTATTCGTAAGCATCTCCTAAAACGTCAATTTCTGTATTTTCTAGTTTGAAATCAATTTTGTCTAAGTGCGACAGCACTTTTGCAATAATTTCATTTCTTGCTTCTGGCGATTTCCCTAGTTTGGTAGAATTCAAATCCATATCCTCAAAAAGATTATCAAAATCTTCTTCACTTTGCGTTCCCATTGTGCTGAGTTGGATATTGGTCAGAATTTTTTGTAAATCTTCTAATATAAAATTTGAAACGCCTTCTACATCACTATTTCCTCTTTTGGCAATTTGGCTAAAAAGTTCGGTTGGTTTTAAAAAGTAACCTAGTTTTTCAACTGCTTCTTCTTTTATAGCTTCGATGTATTCTTGTCCGCTTTCGGTGTTTTCTTTTATGCTTGTGAATAGTATTCCGTCTGGTTTAAGAATAGTATTAGCATACATTCTCATTTTTTCGGATAAATATTTGTAGAAAATGAATCCCAAAATATAATCTCGAAACTCGTCCGCATTCATTTTTCCTCTTAGCGTATTGGCTATATTCCACAGTTGTTGTTCGAGTTGTTTTTTTTGGTTTTCGCTCATTTATTTTGGTCTGATTTTTTCGTCCACAAGGTACATTTTTTTCGGTGAGATATTAATTCGAGCGTTGGCAAAAAACAGCTCTTTTGTTTTTTTTTAGCGTTGGCTTATGTGTCGGCAAAAAAAACAAATGTGCTGTTTGTGCGGCTGGCTTTTTTAGTTCAAATGGTCAATTTTAGCCCGATTTTCGCATTACTTACAACTGTTATGATATGAAATCGTTTTAATGCTTTATATCAAGAGTTAAACGAAGTTAGTTGTTTTTTTTGAGAAAGTCAAGTGATCATTAAATTAGCATTTAACAGAATTGTACAATTTGGCCATGAATATTGTTGGCGAAAAGTTAGAAAAAATGGGTTATGAGCTCCAAGCAATTAATAGCCGGTTAAAAAGACATCCGCAGTTTGTGTTATTTAAGAAAGGAGAATCTACTATTTTTGTGTTGGTAAAAACGTCTAGTAATTTGCAAAACCCTAATGAGTATGATGTTGTTTGGATGGAAACTTTTAAAGAACAATCGTATAATGTGGGTTTTTATGATTTTACAGTAAGTATCTTTAACAATAATTTATAAGATGAGTTTCGCGTTGGCAGATTTTCATTAGAAAACCAGTTTTTTACCAAACAGAAAACCAAAAAAAAACCAACTCAAAAAGAGTTGGTTTAGTAATTTAAAAGTTTTTAAAAATTAATTTTTAGTAGCATCTTGCTCTAACAATTCAAAGAATTGATTTAATTTAGGCATGATAATAATTTTTGTTCTTCTGTTTATAGATCTATTTGCAGCAGTATCATTTGGTCCTAAAGGGATATATTGACTTCTACCCGCAGCGATTAATCTTTCTGGTAATACACCATATTTATATTGTAAAATTCTTGTAATAGAAGTTGCTCTTAAAGCAGATAAATCCCAGTTATCTTGAATGATATCTCTTTTTATAGGAGTTGTATCTGTATGACCTTCAATCATAACTTCCATGTTTGGTTGGTCGTTAATTACTTTTGCAATTTTTTCTAAAACAGTATATGCTTTGTCAGTTACATTATAGCTTCCGCTTTTAAACAGTAATTTATCCGAAATTGATATAAAAACTACCGTTTTTTCAACATTTACTTCGATGTCTTCATCTCTAATTCCATCAGTTAAATTTTTAGTTAAATGAAATTTAATAGCAAGATTTAAGGAATCTTTTTGAGTCATTGCTTCTCTAATACCATTAATGTATTTGTCTTTTTCGCTTAATTGAGAAATTACAGTTTTAATATTATCAGAAGAAGATTGCGTTAAAACAGTTAAGTTTTCAACTTGTCTTAAAGCTGTTTTTTTGTCTTCTTGCAAATACTTTATTTGCTCTAATAAAGTAAAAACCTTGGTAGATTCTCTTTCATTGTCAATTAAACATTTTTGTAAATTCGCTTTTAAATCTACTACTTCTGTTTTAGCTAAATCGTGTTTTGCTTCTAACTCAATAAATTGTTTTTTAGAAACACAAGAACTCACTAAAATAGCGGTTAATAATAATATTGATATTTTTTTCATCTTTAATTGATTAAATTCAAACACAAATTTAACAAATTGTACCAATAAAAAGTATGTTTCACAATAAATTGTGAAAAATTTATACACTATTTTTACTTAAAAATTAATAACTTCATGAAACTCAAAAAAATTGTCGCTTTTCTCATTGTTTTGTCCATTTTAACAGCTTGTAAGCAAGAACTTAAAAAGAAAGATTACACTCTACAAGGCCTTGTTTTTGGTACATCCTATAAAATAACCTATTTAGAGACAGCTAGTAATTATCAAAATTCTTTAGACAGTTTGTTCTTGTTGATAAATACATCTACATCAACTTATATATCCACTTCAGATATATCTAAAATAAATAATGGTGATTCAACAATAATTGTGGATGCAATTTTTTCTGAAGTTTTTCAAAAATCAAAAAGAATTTATAAAGAAACAGACGGATACTTTGATCCAACTTTAGGAAATTTAGTAAATGCTTACGGCTTTGGACCTAAAAAGGAAATAAATAACCTTACGGACGAGGAAATTAAAGCTCAGTTGCAATTTGTTGGCTTGGATAAAGTTTCTTTGATTAAAGGAAAAATTATTAAACAGGACCAAAAAATATATTTAGATTTCAACTCTATTGCTAAAGGTTTCGCAATTGATATTGTTGCTCGTTTTTTTGATGAAAAAAAAATAGAAAATTATTTGATTGAAATAGGAGGAGAAATACGAGCGAAAGGCTCAAAAAAGAATCAAAAACCTTGGTTAATTAGAGTTGTAGATCCTAAAAGTGCAGATGAAAACGGAGGTTTTAAAAATATTAATCTTTCTAATAAATCAATGGCAACTTCAGGTAATTACAGAAAGTTTAGAATTGCTGCTGATGGAAAAAAATATGTACATACGATAAATTCTAAAACAGGTTTTGCAACAGAAAGTAATCTTTTAAGCGCTTCGGTTATTGCAAGTATAGATTGTGCAGATGTTGATGCATATGCAACTGCTTTTATGGCAATGGGTTTAGAGAGAACCAAAGAGTTTTTAAAAAATCATCCAGAAATTGAAGTCATACTTTTATTCTCTACTACCGAAGGAATTATAGAAGAATATGCAACTTATACCTTTCGTTAGCTATTTATTCTTTATAACAAACAGGAAGAATTTCGTTCTTCATTAAGCAAAATCGTTCTAGTTTTTCTGGAGCGATTTTTTTTGTGTAATCAATTTCAGCTACCTTAAAACCTATAGAACGTAATTTGTTAAAATAATCTTTTCCGTAAATTCTTACATGATCGTACTGACCAAAAATCTTAGCGCGTTCTTTTTTATCGGTAATAGAATCGTCTTCAAAAGTCGCAATTCTTGAGATGTCTTGCGGAATTTGAAAAATACCAAATCCGCCTTTTTTCAGTACTCGAAAAAGTTCTTGCATTGCCTTTGTGTCATCAGAAATATGTTCTAAAACATGATTGCAAAAAATTACATCAAAAGAATTATCATCAAAAGGTAAATTGCAAATATCTGCTTTTACGTCAGCAATCGGCGACTCTAAATCGGATGTTATATAATCAAGGTTTTGTTGCTTTCTAAAGATGTCTAAAAAACATTGTTCAGGAGCAATATGTAACGTTTTTAGTTTTTTTACAGAAGTAAAAAAAACAGTTTCATCTCTTAAAAAAAGCCACATTAACCGATGTCTTTCTAGTGATAAGGTTGAAGGTGAAAGCGCGTTTTCTCTTTGTTTTCCATATCCGTAGGGTAAAAATTTGCGAAAACTTTTGCCGTCTATAGGATCCGTAAATGTATCACCTCTTAAAGAAAGTGCAATTATTGGGCGCACTACATAGCTAGCTTTAATTAGCCAAGGTCTTGGGATGGTATTTAAGATGGATTTGAATATTTTCATGTTTGTTACACAGAGAATCGCAGAGTTTTTGCACAGAGTTTCTCGGAGTTTAATATGTATTTATAAATCTTTTAATTCCGTTTTTTAATAGTTTCGTATGGAAATTAACTAATAATCCTAGTGGATAATTTCCCAATTTCATATAGGTTAAAATTTGAGCAGAATGGACATCTGTAAATTTTTCAACAGTTTTTAATTCTAACACAATTTTTTCTTCAACTAATAAATCAATTCTGTAACCATGATCTAATTTTATTTCTTTGTAAATAATTGGAGGTGAAACTTCTTTTTTTACGTTTAATCCAATTGATTTTAGCTCAAAAAATAAACATTCTTGATACGCAGATTCTAATAAACCAGGACCTAAAGCTCTATGTACTTCAATTGCAGCTCCAATAATTTTTTCCGTAATTTTATTATCCTCCATAATTTCTCTGTAGAACTCTTTAGTATTTCAATAAAATAAACTCTGCGAATCTCAGTGTAATAACTTTTTTTCTCTGTGAAACTCATTTATTAAGTCAACAAAATAACCTCCGTGGATCTCTGCGTAATAATTTTTTTTCTCTGTGAAACTCTTCAGAATATCATGAAATAAAACTCTGCGAATCTCTGTGTAATATGTAATAATTACTTTCTAAACTCATCCTCAATATCAGTAACAATTCCCAAAGCTTCATTTACATATTTAAAGGTTGATAACAATTCTGGTTTACCATTAACAATGGCAACATTGTGTTCAAAATGAGCAGAAGGTTTGTTGTCAAAAGTAGTAATAGTCCAGCCATCAGAATGTTGTCTTATTTTATGAGTCCCTAGGTTTGTCATAGGTTCAATTGCAACAACCATTCCTTCAGCAAATTTTTTACCTCTTCCTCTTTTACCGTAATTTGGCATTTCTGGATCTTCGTGCATTTCGCGTCCTAAACCATGGCCAACAAGTTCTCTTACAACACCGTAACCATGTTTTTCTGTAAAATCTTGAATGGCAAAACCAACATCGCCAACTCTATTACCCGCCTTAAATTCTCTGATACCAACATATAAACTTTGTTTGGTAACTGCTAATAATTTTTGAACTTCCAAATCAATTTCTCCGATGGCAAAAGTGTAGGCATGATCACCATAAAAGCCGTTTTTTAAAGCACCACAATCTATAGAAATAATATCTCCTTCTTTCAAAGGTTCTTTATTCGGAATTCCGTGAACAATCTGAGAATTTGGACTCATGCAAAGAGTGTTTGGAAAATCGTACAAGCCTAAAAAACCAGGAATTGCTCCTTGTTCTCTGATAAATTCTTCTGCAAGTTTGTCTAAATATAAAGTAGAAACACCAGGTTTTACTTCTTTTGCAAGCATACCTAATGTTCTAGAAACTACTAAAGCACTTTCGCGCATAATTTCTATTTCTTCTCTGTTTTTAATCTTTATCATTATAAAAAATTGAATGGCAAAGTTACCATAATTATTAGGAATTAATTTTTATTGAAGCGTAAAGCTAGATAAAGGTTTTAAAACAAGAATTTCACAAATTTACACAGATTTTTATTCGTGTTGATTTGTGAAATCCGTATTAAGAAAATATTTTAAATCAAATAAATTATTCGCTTTTATCGTAAGAATGTTTGTAGGGCTGTTTTGTTACAATTTTTAAAATATCTTTTTCTAGAGTTTCTCTGGGATATTCTACATAACGCCCAACTTCTTGGCCGTCTTTGTAAAAAATAAAGGTTGGTACCCTTAAAATATTTAAGCCTTCTTGAAGATTATCAGGTGTCTTTTTACTTCTGTCAACTGTAATTAATTCAAAATCATTTTGATTAAAACCACTTTCATCTAAAATCTTATAAAAATGAGGTGTTTCTCTTTTACTATCACCACACCAACTACCCATAAATCCTTTTATAGTATAGCCTTCAAGAGCAGTTTTAAGTTTGCTAATTGTTTCTTTATCTGTTGTATATTCGTCATATCGGCTGTTAAACCAATCTTTAAAAGCGTCATCTTTAAAAGTTTCTTTGTTAGCGATGCCTGTTAAATATCCATTTGCGTCTTTTTTAGCAGTAATTTCTCTAGCAATTTGCTTCACTTTTTTAGTTTCAATTGTATTCGTTTTTACAACTTTTTTGGTTGTATTACAAGCGGCAAAAAAGGTTAATAAAAATAGTAATATTATGTTTCTCATAATTATAAAAGTGATTTTTGTGTCATTTCTTTTGGTTGATCAACACCCATTAAGTCTAAAATTGTAGGAGCAATATCGCCTAAAACGCCGCTATTTATTGATTTTATATCTTTATCAATTAAAATAAAAGGGACAGGGTTTGTTGTGTGCGCTGTATTTGGAGAACCATCAGGATTCATCATCGTTTCGCAATTACCATGATCTGCAATTAACAAGATAGAATAACCGTTTTTTAAACCAGTTTCGATTACTGCTTTTGCACAAATGTCTACAGTTTCGCAGGCTTTTATAGCAGCTTCCATAATTCCTGTATGCCCAACCATGTCACCGTTTGCAAAGTTTAAACAAACAAAATCTGCTTCGCCTTTTTCTAAATCTTCGCAAAGAGCATCTTTTAATTCGTATGCAGACATTTCTGGTTGTAAATCATAGGTAGCCACTTTTGGTGAGTTTCTTAAAATGCGAGACTCGCCTTCAAAAGGAGCTTCTTGTCCGCCAGAAAAGAAGAAAGTTACATGTGGATATTTTTCTGTTTCCGCAATTCTAATTTGCTTTTTCCCAGCTTTTGATAAAACCTCGCCTAAGGTATTTTTAATATTATCGTTGTTGTAAATAACATTGATGCCTGTAAAAGATTCATCATACAAAGTCATTGTTGTGTAATACAAATCTAACTTTTTCATGTCGAATTCTGGAAAATCATTCTGACTTAAAGCATTTGTTAATTCGCGTCCTCTATCAGTCCTGTAGTTAAAGAAAATTACAGCATCCCCTTCTTTTATTTGTGCTTTTGGTGTTCCATCTGCATTTGTAATTACAATTGGTTTGTGAAATTCATCCGTTAAACCAACTTCATAATTTTGATTGATGGTTGCCAAAATATCCGTAGTTTTTGTACCAACTGCATTTACAATTCCGTCGTACGCAATTTTAACGCGTTCCCATCTATTATCTCTATCCATTGCGTAATAACGGCCAGTAACTGTCGCTAATTCGCCTGTGCTTTCTTTCATATATTCTTGCACTTCGTTGATGAAAAAAGTACTAGATTTAGGATCACAATCTCTGCCATCTGTAAACGCATGTAAAAAAACGTTTGTTACATTATTTTCTTTGGCAACATCTAAAATTCCTTTTATATGATCTATGTGTGCGTGAATTCCGCCATCAGAAACCAAGCCTAATAAATGTACATTTTTGTTGTTTTCTTTGGCGTATTTAAAAGTATCAAGCAACACTTTTTCTTGGCCTAAGGTTTTTTCTCTAACCGCTTTGTTTATTCTTGCTAAATTTTGATACACAATTCTACCAGCACCTAAATTCATGTGACCAACTTCAGAATTTCCCATTTGTCCATCTGGCAAACCAACATGTTCTCCATCCGTTCTTAATTGAGCGTTCGGGTATTTGTCATATAAACTATTAATAAATGGAATTTTAGCGTTGTAAATTGCGGATACTTTTGGGTCTTGGGTAATTCCCCATCCGTCTAAAATCATTAGAATAACTTTCTTGTTCATTGTTCTGTATTATACCGTAAAAATAGGAAATATTTTAAAGTGTTTTTTAAAATTTAACGAAACCGATAACGTAAATCATTATAGAGATAAGGGCAATAATGATCAAGATATTCCTTTTAAATAATTTTTTATTATCTTCTTGAAGTTTATCCTTAATTTTTTTGAGTTGATAGGGAGATGCTTTTTTATCAAAAGCAACTTGAATATTTTTTCCCTCCTTAAAATTTTTTAATTTATCAAAAGTTGAAACACGAGTTCTTTTATTGTTTTTTAAACTGGTAATCATTCCGGATATTGAACTCATAACTGAAAGTTTTTATTTTATAAGTAGTTGAAAATCAGAAAATGTTACAAGAAATTACTTTTCAATTTTTGATATTTCTTACTGACGAATTTAAAGGTACAAAAAAGATCTTTTAACAAGAAAACTAACATATTAAATTGTAAAATTCGTAATTTTGTAGCGTAAATTTTATGAAATCTTTAATGGAAGCACGTTTTGAACTTAATGAAGTAACAAGAAAGTTACCCAAACATTTGCACAAGTTTGTTGTAAAGCAACCTTACAACGAATACACTCCTCAAAATCAAGCAGTTTGGAGATATGTAATGCGAATGAATGTAGCTTATTTAAGCAAAGTTGCGCACAAATCATACATGACCGGACTTCAAAAAACCGGAATTTCTATTGAAATTATTCCGCATATGGAAGGCATGAATAGAATTTTAAAAGAAATTGGTTGGTCTGCAGTTTCTGTGGATGGTTTTATTCCGCCAAACGCTTTTATGGAATTTCAAGCTTACAATGTTTTGGTAATTGCTTCGGATATGAGAACTATTAATCATATAGAATATACACCTGCGCCAGATATTATTCATGAAGCAGCTGGCCATGCACCTATTATTGCAAATCCAGAATATGCAGAATATTTAAGACGTTTTGGAGAAATTGGCAGTAAAGCAATTTCATCCTCAAAAGATTATGAAATGTATGAAGCAATCAGGCTTTTATCCATTTTAAAAGAAAACCCAAGTTCTACCGAAAAAGAAGTAGACGAAGCGCAAGAAAAAGTAGAATGGTTGCAAAATAATATGGGTGAATTGTCTGAAATGGCACAAATAAGAAATCTACATTGGTGGACGGTAGAATATGGTTTGATTGGTACTTTAGAGATCCCTAAAATTTATGGAGCAGGATTATTGTCCTCTATCGGGGAAAGTGCTTGGTGCATGACAGATGAAGTAAAAAAAACACCCTATTCCATTGAAGCTGCCAATATAAATTTTGATATTACAAAGCCACAACCTCAATTATTTGTTACGCCGGATTTTGCTTATTTAAGTTTGGTTTTAGATGAATTTGCAAATACGATGGCTTTGAGAGTGGGTGGTTTAAAAGGTGCTCAAAAACTGCTAGATTCAGAAAATTTAGGAACAGTAGAATTATCAACAGGAATTCAAATTTCTGGCGTTTTTACAAAAGTAATTCAATACAAAAATAACAAAGTTGCCTATTTGCAAACAACTGGCCCAACGGCTTTATCTAACAGAGATAAAGAATTAATTGGACATGGAATTACAACGCATGCTGCAGGTTTTGGTTCTCCGGTAGGTAAATTAAAAGGAATTAATTTGCCAATTGAAGATATGAGTCCGAGAGATTTAAGAGCATACGGAATTTACGAAGGCGAATTTATGACCTTAGAGTTCGAAAGCGGAATTATAGTTAAAGGAAAAGCAATTACCGGTACAAGAGATTTAAGAGGTAAAATTTTAATTATTTCTTTGGATGATTGCACGGTAACCTACAAAGACGAAATTTTATTTCAACCAGAATGGGGAATTTACGACATGGCAATTGGTAAAGAAGTTATTTCTGTGTATTCTGGTTCTGCGGATGTTGATTCTTTTGCAGATACAAGTAAAGTGTCTGAAGTAAAAACACATAAAATTACCTATTCGGATTCTGAAAAAGAACTGTATACTTTATACGAGCAAGTAAAACAAATGCGTGTAAAAAACTCGTCATCCGAAGAGAAAATAACAGCCATTTACAAACAGTTAAAAAGTAAATTTTCGAACGATTGGTTATTGCTTTTAGAGCTGTACGAATTAGCGAAAGCAAATGATTTTTCTATCAAAATTGATATTTTAAAAAGTTTAGTCGATTTAAAATGTAATAAAAGTTACACAAAGCTTATAGAAAATGGCTTAAATTTGCACAAATAATAAAACAGACAACATGGGTTTTTTTGACATGTTTAAAAGAAAAAATATGAGTGCAGAGATTAAAGAATATTTAGCAAAAGACGCTGTAATTTTAGATGTAAGAACGTTAGAAGAATGGGATGAAGGGCATATAAAAAGCTCAAAGCATATTGTTTTGAATTTAGTTCCTTTAGAAATTGAGCAGATAAAATCTTGGAACAAACCTGTAATTGCTGTTTGTAGAAGCGGTGGCAGAAGTGGTCAAGCGGCACAGTTTTTAAAACAAAACGGTGTTGATGTTATCAATGGCGGTCCTTGGCAAAATGTGGATCAACATTTAGCGAAGTAAATCTATTTTACAACTTTTATTTTATTAAGTACAGAATTTTATGAAATTAAATAAATTGCTCTTAATTTTAATAATTGTGTTCTATTCTATTTTTACCAAAGGTCAAGAAAAATTAACTTTTGGTATTCATGGCGGAATTAATTATTCATCTTTAAGGTTTGAAGATAATGAAATTTCAGAGCACGACTCAGAATTAAGTTATCTCATAGGCCTGTCTACAAAATTTTATTTAAAGGAAAAATTATATTTAGATATAGAATTAAATTATGAACGCAAAAAAGTAAGTGTTTATGTAGATGAGTTTACCTACGGAAATTCATTTGGTGGAGATTTCAGGGTTTTTGATATTTATGAATTTCTAACACTGCCCATTATGTTAAGATACGAAATTGGAGAAGCAAATCCTTTTTTTGTGAAAGGAGGTCCTTTCTTGGGCTATTTTTTAACCGCTAAAGAAAGAGTTAATAAGGGCAAGTTAAGTCAGGATTTATCTCAATATTTTACAGATTTTGATTTTGGCTTTTCAATAGGAATTGGAAAAACATTTTCTATGGGTAATTCTAACAAGTTGGTTTTAGAATTAAGAAATAATCTTGGTTTAACTCCTGTTAATAGTGATTCTAGAAGTCAATACATAAAAACTAATTCTTTAAATTTTATTGTTGGTTGCAATTTTGTACTCTAATAAAAACTATCAACAGCAAAAATTTACGCCTCGATAATTTTTAGAGAAGATTTTTGTTTTAAGCAATTAGTACAACTTTTATTTTACTAAGAACTTGCAATATTTTTTTAACGCGCAATAATAAATTTACATTAAAAATTTATAAATGAAAATTCTTTCTGAATTTTCTCTTTTTTAGCTTCTAAATTTATAAGAAATTGTTGATGTTGCTCAGTGTTTTCTTGAAAAGGTCTGTGTAGAATTCCTTTTTGAATTAGATCAATTTCTTTCATGGTTGCAGATGTATCGTCAGAAAACCAAGTCTCAATAAATCGTTCCCAAATGTAATTGATGGCCGTTTTATTCGGGTGAATCATATCTTCTGCATAAAAACGATAATCACGCAATTCATCCATCATAATTTCATAAGAAGGAAAATAAGACACATTTTGGGTATCAAGTACTTGATGAATTCCCGCAATTAAATGCGCTTTGCTTTGCATATTTTCCATAAATCCGTCTTTTAAATGTCTTACTGGTGAAACAGTAAAAGTTACAGAAATATCTTTATTTACAGATTTTAAAAGCATAATTATTGCATCTAAACCTTCTGCTATTTCATGAACAGTTAAGAGTTCTTTTAAGAATTTTTTTTGCGGAACTTTATGGCAATTGGCAACAATAGTATCCGTTTCTATAAATCTATAAACCCAAGAAGTACCTAATGTAATTATAATGTGTGATGCTTCTTTTAGCGCTCTATTTGTTGCTAAAATTGTTGAATTTAAATTTTTTAAAATATCATTTTGATTCACGGAACTCATACTAGAATGCGCGTCAAAAGAATGCCAAATTTCATTTTGGAAGATAAAATCTTCACTAAAATATTCTTTTTTATTAATGGCATTTGTAATGAAATTTTCTATTGCCTTTGGATGAAACAAAATACCAAACGGATTTTGAGCAGACTGAAACTTATAATAACTCAATTTATCGCCAATGTTTTCGGAAAAACAAGAACCTAGTAATAGAATTTTAGATTGATATGCTATTTGGTTTTTAGTTTCCTTTTTTAAGGGAATTTGAGTTTGGAGTTTCATGATTAAGTATTAACAACCGTAAAATTAGGTTAAAAATTAATACTTCAGCAATTTTTTAGTTTTAGAAATGCCTTTGGTCTGATAATGCACAAAGTAGTTCCCTTTTGGTAAAGATTGAATATCAACAGATAAAGAATGTAAAATAGAACTATAATTTTTATGGGTAATTAGTTTTACAACAGCGCCAATAGAATTGTAAAGTACAATCTTAGTATTCTCATTAGTTCCGAAGAACTTAATATGTATATAATCTGATGCAGGATTTGGAAATATGTTTATTTCAGCTTTATCTAACAAAATAGTATCAGAAGAAAGCGAGGCAGAACAACCAATTTTAAAGAGTGGAAGCGCATCAAAAGTATCAAATAAAATAGTGTTAGATGCAGCTTTTGTAGCTCCTAACCAATCTGTTAAAATAGTGCTATAAATATTTCTAAAATCATATTGCATCTGCACTCCTTCTTGATCATCAACTTGCGTGTCTATTTCTGGAGCATCACCAAAAATTTGATTTTTAGCACACGTTCCAAATAGAAATAAAGGAGCTGCCGCTCCATGATCTGTTCCTAAACCGGCATTAGAACGAATTCTTCTGCCAAATTCAGAATACGTCATTCCAATTACTTTATTTTCTATGTTTAAGAGTTTTAAATCGTCTTGAAACGCAGCCATTGCCGTTGACAATTCTTCTAATAAATCTGCATGTTTTCCGGTTTTTGTATTACCTTCAACTACTTGATTATCATGATTATCAAAACCACCAATTTGAACCACATATACTTTTGTTTTTAATCCTCCAGAAATTAATTGAGCAACTGTTTTTAATTTTCTTGATAAACTAGAATTATCATATTTAATTGATAAATTTTTCCCAGAATTTGCTGCGGTTTTTATGACGCCAGCATACGCATTTGTCTGTTTTATAGTGTCATTTACAAAACTTAAAGCGTCTCCATAACAATTTTCAGGGATTGATCCTGTATTAGAAACTAAAGCTGTTCCTGGGTTTTTTGGGTCTTCTAACGCCATAGAAAAGTTAACGCTTGTTCCTTGGCAAGTTTCTGAAACTACTTTTCCGATGGTAATTGCAAACGGATCTGGATTGTTTTCATCTGGATAGTTTTCTGGAAAAGTAGGATGGTTGTAGTCAAAAAAACGACCAATCCAACCAGAAGAAATATAAGTGTTCGCATCCGAAGCAGAATTCCAAATATCTGTAGATCTAAAATGAGATCGATTCTGATTTGGATACCCAACATTTTGAATGACGCTTAATTTTTCTTGATCCCAAATTTCTTTGATTCCTGTCATGGATGGATGAAAACGAGTTGCGCCATCAACGGTTAGTAAATCGGTCTCTGGAATGATAATATTTGAACGAACACTTTGCAAATTTGCATACTGATTTAAATTAAATACAGTGTTTAAGCCATCATTTCCACCTTGTAATTGTATTAAAACCAATACATTATCATTTTCTGATACAAATTGATATTCTTTAGGTTTGTCTTTTGCAAAAATAGAAAAACCACTTAATGCAATTGGTAAAGAAGCGGAAGCAATTGTGCTTAATTTTATGAATTCTCTACGATTTAATTTCTTCTGATTCTTCATAATTACATAATTTGAAATTCAGACATTTGAACCATTACAGCAATTAAGCTTCTTAATTTTTTATCAACGGATAAAGCCATGGCTATATTTGAGGGGTTAGCAAGGAAATCAGAATATTCTACCGACCATTCAAAATCTGGCAAACCAGGAATTAAAATATCTTTTAAACTGATTATTTGCTCTTGAGTAATATCATAATTAAATAGCTGATTTGCTAATTCTGCAACTAATACATTAGGGTCTTGAGCGTTGGTAATACCCGCGGTAATTTGTAAAACGGGCACTAAAGGTGGTACTGTATATTTTTTAGTATCAATAATTAAATCTCCACCTAATACTAAAATTCTACAATAATCTAATCTTTTTGGTAATAAATAGCTATTTACCCAGGTTTTGTAATATAAAGGAGCTTGATAATAAGCTTTCCAACCGGCAACATCTGGATGATGAAAAAGAGATTGATTTAAATCTGTACACGCTAAATAAATTAAAAGGGCAAAATCGTATTGTGCTTTTAACGAGGTTATTGGTGCTGTAACTAGTAAGGATTTTGTAGCTGATAACATTAAATCAATAGGGCTTTTTATCATACAAAAAGTGCTTTCAAAAAAGTGATCAGAAGACAATAATATTTTTAAAGCAGGTGCAATTTCGTAATTATGATCTCTAATGTTTTTTGCTAAAGGTTCTATAATATAGGTTTCAATTTCTGTTGTAGTTTCTGCGTTTACAAACCATTTATAGAGTTGTCTTGTAATAAATTTTGAACATTCGTCTTGCTCAAAAATTTTGTCAATTAAATCTTTATATTCTTGTTCTCCATTTTCAGCAATAACAGCATTGTTAAACCGATGAGAAAGAGTTTTACTGTTTTTTGTATGATTCCAGTTTGCAAAATAAGAAGTTAAAGCATTTTCATGGTTAATTCCTCTAACTTTCCAACCTGTTAAAACTTTTGCAATTGCAACTACATCATCTTCAGTGTAATTTGTATAATCTCCATTCCCAACGGCATCACCTTTACCAATCGTAAAAAGTTCTAAAAGTTCTCTTGCATAATTTTCATTTGGAGAAGCATCTGTATTTTGATTGCCACTTAAATAAATAAGCATGTTTGGATCAACAGTAATTTGTTTGGTTAATTCTTTGAAGTTGCCAAGTGCATTAGCTCTTAAAGTATTGATGTAATGATATTCTCTTTGCCCATAGGTGTTTTCTGATACAAAATGATTGTGCCAAAACAAGGTTAATTTTTCTCTGATAGAAATTCCTGAATCTTGAAATTGCAGAAAAGACCACGCATACATAGATTTATTTCTAGATCTTAAAACACTGTTTATTTCTTGGCTGGTTGGTAAATCTGGATAAATTGGTGCATTAACCCAAGTTTCACCAAAATTTACATCAGGATCATTTACTTTACCGTTTCCAGAGCCGTCAGCCTCATATTTTAGAGGAGCAGTTGGTAAAGACTTTATTTCAAAAAGTTTAGAAATAGTATTTTGTAAGCCTAAAGAGACTGCTTCTGAAACAAGGTTTTGAGAAACTCCAAAAGTGGTTCTACTCAATAAATGTCTCGCTTTTTTTGCAGACAAATTTCCAGTAAATGTATCTAAATGTGCCATGGTCTAAATATAATAGATATTGATTTAATTTTATCAAATTACATTTTAGACATCTATTAATAGTAAAGGTTTAATTTAGATAATATAATCTTTCGCTCTTTCTAAAGCTTTAGGTATTCCACCAGGATTTTTACCACCTGCAGTTGCATAAAAATTCTGTCCACCACCGCCACCATGAATTAATTTACCTAGTTCTCTAACTACTTTACCAGCATCATAACTACGATCCGTTGCTAATTCTTTCGAAATATAACAGGTTAACATTGCTTTGTCTTTATTTTCTGAAGAAGCAAAAAGCAAGAATAAGTTTGTATGTTCTTTCCCAATTGCAAAAGCAAGGTTTTTAATTCCGTTTTGATCTAAATCAACTTTAGTTGCTAAAAACTGAACACCATTAATTTCTTGCAGTTGATTTTTTAAATCCCCAATTAAATTTTGCGCTTTATCTTTTAGTAATTGCTCAATTTGTTTTTTAAGAGAGGTATTTTCCTCTAACAAAGTGCTTACAGCTTTCACCGGATTTTTAGTATTATTTAAAAGATCTTTAACCTCAAATAAAGTACTGTTATTTTCAAAATAAAAATCTTTTACAGCATCGTTTGTAATTGCTTCAATTCTTCTAATTCCTGAAGCAACTGCGCCTTCCGATTTTATTTTAAAATACCAAATATCACTTGTATTTTTTACATGAGTGCCTCCGCAAAGCTCAACTGATTTTCCAAATTTAATTGCTCTAACAGTATCACCATATTTTTCACCAAACAAAGCTATTGCACCATCATCAATTGCTTGTTGCATAGGTATGTTTCTTTTTTCAATTAAAGGCAGTTTCCCTTCGATTCTTCTGTTTACAAAATTTTCTACATCACGTAATTCATCCAAAGATAATTTAGAAAAATGAGAAAAATCGAAACGTAAATATTTAGAGTGCACAGCAGAACCTTTTTGCTCTACATGTGTTCCTAAAACCTCTCTTAATGCTTGATGTAATAAATGAGTTGCAGTATGATTACATTCAGTTCTATGTCGTTGTTTTATATCGACAACTGCTTTAAAACTTTCGTTTAAATTTTTTGGCAAATTCTTTGTAAAATGGATAATTACATTGTTTTCTTTTTTGGTGTCCAAAATATAAACAACATCTCCATGAGGTGTTTCTAGATATCCCTTATCGCCAACTTGCCCACCTCCTTCTGGATAAAACGGCGTTAAATTAAATACAAGCTGATACATTTCACCATCTTTTTTAGAAGTAACTTTTCTGTATCTTGTTAATTTCACATCGGTTTCTAAAGTATCATAACCAACAAATTCTTCAATAGCGTTATTTAAAATAGTCCAATCTTCGGTACTCATTTCACTAGCTGCACGAGATCTTTTCTTTTGCTTTTGAAGCTCAGCCTCAAATCCTTTTTCGTCTAAAGTATATCCTTTTTCTGATAAAATTAAAGCAGTTAAATCTATCGGAAATCCAAAAGTATCATATAATTCAAAGACTTTATCGCCAGAAATTTCTTTAGTTTCTGCGGATGAAATAATGACATCCAACAAAACTAATCCTTGGTCTAAAGTTCTTAAAAAGGAAGTTTCTTCTTCTTTAATTACATTTTCTATCAGTTGTTTTTGCGCTTTTAATTCAGGAAAAGCAGTTCCCATTTTATCACTTAAAACAGCTACTAATCTATAAATAAATGGTTCTTTTTTATCCAAAAAGGTAAAACCATATCTCACAGCTCTTCTTAAAATTCTACGAATTACATAGCCAGCACCTGTGTTGCTTGGTAATTGACCATCGGCAATGGAAAAAGCGACAGCTCTTACGTGATCAGAAATTACACGAGTTGCAATATCTTGTTCTTTATTTGAACCATATTTAGTGTCTGTAATAGTCTCAATTTCTCTAATAATTGGGGTAAAAACATCTGTATCGTAATTAGATTGAACACCTTGTAAAACCATACACAAACGTTCAAAACCCATTCCGGTATCTATGTGTTTATTGGGTAAATTTTCTAGAGAACCGTTTGCTTTTCTGTTGAATTGCATAAAAACCAAGTTCCAAATTTCCACTACATGTGGATGATCTTGGTTTATTAAAGTTCTTCCATCAACTTTTGCTTTTTCTTCCGCAGAACGGATGTCAACATGAATTTCAGAACAGGGTCCGCAAGGGCCTTGTTCTCCCATTTCCCAGAAATTATCTTTTTTGTTACCTTTTAAAATGCGGTCTTCAGAAATATATTGTTTCCACAAATCAAAAGCTTCTGTATCCATTTTTAAATTATCAGCATCGTCAGATCCTTCAAAAACAGTAACATATAATATTTCTTTATCAATTTTATAAACATCAACTAGTAACTCCCAAGCCCAAGCAATAGCTTCCTTTTTAAAATAATCGCCAAAAGACCAATTTCCTAACATCTCAAATAAGGTATGGTGATAGGTGTCATAACCAACCTCTTCCAAATCGTTGTGTTTACCAGAAACACGCAAACATTTTTGAGAATCTGCAATTCTATTATTTTTTGGAGTTCCGTTTCCTAAAAAATATTCTTTAAAAGGCGCCATTCCAGAGTTTACGAATAGTAATGTTGGGTCATCTTTGGTAACCATAGATGACGAGGGTACAATTAAATGGGATTTTTCTTGAAAATACTTTAAAAAAGTAGCACGAATTTCTTGAGATTTCATAAAAAAGAAGTTTCCAACAAGTTGGATTATATTAATTTATTTTTTTAAAAACTACTTATAAAGGCAGTTGTAAAACATTTTGTAAATTTGTGAATTGTTGTAAAGGAGTTTTAAAACAAAAACCAATTTAAAAGAACAAAAATAGTATATTTAGCATTATGGCAAAAGTAAAATATTATTATGATGAGAGTGCTCTTTCTTTTAGAAAAATTACTGTAAATAAGAGTAATTACTATCAAAGAATGCTTTTAATTTTTTTAGCCATAATTTTTATCGGTTTTATTGGTTTTGTAGGTTTTAGTCAATTTATAATGTCGCCTACCGCACTTGCTCAAAAAAGAGAGTTAGAAAATTTGAAATTTAATTTTGAGTTACTTGATAAAAGAATAGAAGAAAGTTCTGTAGTTTTATCACAACTACAAGAAAGAGATAATAATATATATAGAAGTTATTTTGAGATAAACCCTATTACAGAAGAGCAACGTAAAGCTGGTTTTGGGGGCGTAAATAGATATAAGATTTTTGATGGATATGATAATTCTAATTTAATTAAAAGTATTACAAAAGAAGTAGATATTTTGTCTAAACAGATAGTTGTACAGTCTAAGTCTTTGGATGAAATCGTTGCTTTAGCCAAAAAGAAAGAAAATATGCTGTCTTCTATACCTGCAATACTTCCAATTAAAATTAAAGATTTAACATCTGTAGCATCTGGCTATAAAATGAGAATGCATCCGATTCTTAAAATTAATAAGTTTCATAAAGGAATGGATTTTACTGCCCGAGCTGGAACACCAATTTATGCATCAGGTGATGGTAGAGTTGTCGTTGCAGAAAGAAGCAGTACCTATGGTAATGTCGTTTTTATAAGTCATGGTTATGGGTATAAAACTCTTTATGCACACATGAGTAAAATTAAAGCTAGGCGAGGGCAAACAGTAAAAAGAGGAGATTTAATTGGTTTTGTTGGTAATACAGGTTTATCTGTTTCTGCACATTTACATTACGAAGTTCAAAAAAACGGAATATCTTTAAACCCGATTAACTTTTATTACGGAGATTTATCTTTGGATGAATTTGCCGCGCTACAAAAAGCATCCGAAGAAAGTCAATCTTTTGATTAATACCTATTATTTATGTATGTAGAATTACCCGAAAAAAGATATTATAAAATAGGGGAAGTAGCCACCGCTTTTAAAGTAAATACATCATTAATCCGTTTTTGGGAAAAAGAATTTGAAATCATAAAACCTAAAAAAAATGCAAAAGGAAATAGGCTATTTACGCAAGAAGACATTGTAAACTTTAAATTAATCTTTAATTTAGTTAAAGAAAGAGGTTTTACTTTAGAGGGCGCAAAACAAAAACTCAAGAAAAACCCGAAAGGAATTTTTAATAATCACGAAATTATTAGTAGACTAGAAGCTGTAAAAGCAGAACTACAAAAAATTAAAAACCAACTGTAAAGCTACAACTTTACAGTTTTTTTGATTTAGAAACTCTTTAAACTAGATGTTAATCTTGCTAATAGGTAAATTTTAACGTAATAAGTTTAGATAGTTTTTATAATTTACTATGCGCGCATAATAATTTTTATTATATTTGGAAATGTGAAAGCTGTTAAATTAGCAAAGAATATCATAAACAAATAACCATAAAATTTAAAACAATGCCAAAAAACTATATAGACCTAGAAACACTTAAGTATATACTTTATGATATTCACAAATTAGAAGATTTATTAACGAGAGAAAGGTTCAAAGAGCATGATTTGGAATCTTTAGACCTATTTATAGACTCCGTAAAAGAATTTTCTGATAGAGATTTGTATCCTTATTTTAAAGAAATGGACCAAACTCCTGCATATTATAAAGACGGTACTGTAATTGTACACGAACAAGTAAAAACAGTAATGCACAAATCTGGCGAAATGGGCATCATTGCAGCCTGTTTTAATTACGAAGATGGGGGTTTGCAAATTCCGTTTTCTGCCTTACAAGCAGCTGCTTATATTATGGATGCTGCAAATAATCATTTACCAGGTTACCCAAGTTTAACGCAAGGTGCAGCGGAATTAATTGTAGAGTTTGGAAATGATTTTCTAAAAGAAACATATATACCAAATATGTTATCTGGAAACTGGGGAGGCACTATGTGTTTAACAGAACCGCAAGCAGGAAGCTCATTATCTGACATTGTAACTAAAGCAACGCCAACTGAAGAAGGTTTTTATAAAATCTCTGGACAAAAAATATTTATTTCTGGAGGGGATAATCAATTTGCAGAAAATATTGTTCATTTAGTTTTGGCAAGAATTGAAGGCGCTCCAAAAGGAACAAAAGGAATATCTCTTTTTGTAGTTCCTAAAAACAGGTTAAATGAAGACGGAACTTTAGTATATAATGATGTTATGACAATTGCCGATTTTCAAAAAATGGGACAAAAAGGCTATTGCACAACGCATTTAGGTTTTGGCGATTCTGATGATTGTAGAGGATGGCTTGTTGGCGAAGAGCATAAAGGTTTAAACCAAATGTTTTTAATGATGAACGGCGCAAGAATTGCAGTTGGTAGAGGAGCGGCTGCAATTGCAATGGCTGCATACAGAACCTCTTTACAGTATGCAAACGAAAGACCACAAGGAAGAAAATTATCTGCAGACGGAAAGAAAAATCCAACAGAAAAGCAGAGTTTAATCATAGAACATCCAGATGTTAGAAGGATGTTATTATTGCAAAAATCAATAGTAGAAGGTTCTTTAAGTTTGGTAATGTTGGCTTCAAAATACCAAGATATTTTAACCACAGCAACATCCAAAGAAGAAAAAGAAAAATATCATTTATTGTTAGAAATGATTATTCCTATTGTAAAAACGTTTCCATCGGAAGCTGGTGCAGAATCTGTAGATAATGGTTTGCAAGTTTTAGGAGGATATGGTTTTTGTACAGACTTTAGTTTACAACAATATTATAGAGACATTAGAATTTCTGCTCTATACGAAGGTACAACAGGCATTCAATCTCAAGATTTATTGGGCAGAAAAGTAACCATGGAAAATGGAAAAGGTTTAGAATTACTATTCGCAGAAATTTTAAAAACTATAATTGCAGCCTCAAATGATACAGCCCTAAAAGCGTACGCTATTATTTTGGGGGATAAATTAAAACTTTCCGAAAAAGTATTGGGTCATTTAATGCCTTTTGCCATGAAAGGAAATTACGAGCGTTATTTAGCAGACGCCAATTTATTTATGGAATATTTAAGTATCGTTGTTTTAGGTTGGTTGTGGTTAGAAATGGCAGTTGATGCTAAAAAAGAACTTCATAATGCTGATAGGAAATACTCAGAAATTTTTTATGAAAGTAAAATTCATACCATGAAATTTTACTTTAAATATGAAGTTCCAAAAACAAATTCATTGGCAGAATCTTTACTATCTGACGAAATTCTAACGATTAAAAACGAAAAAGAATATATCATATAATGATACATATTTCAACACAATTTAATTTAGAAAATAAAGTAGCCATCATTACCGGTTCTAGCAAAGGAATCGGAAAAGCAATTGCAAAAGGTTTAGCACAAAACGGAGCGCAAGTTGTTATTTCTAGTAGAAACCAAGAAGCTTGCGATGCTGTTGCAAAAGAGTTTACGGATGAAGGTTTAAAAGCAGTTGGCATAGCCTGTCATATTGGTGACGAAAAGCAACGTAAAAATTTAATTGATCAAACAATAGAAGCTTTTGGACGAATTGATGTTTTGGTAAACAATGCAGCAATAAACCCAACGTATGGGCCAATTGAAAGTGTAGATCCGTCAATTTTTGATAAAATTTTTGATATCAATGTAAAAGCGCCCTGGGCTTTATCAAACTTGGTTTTGCCACATCTTCAAAAACATAAAAACGGAAGTATTATTAATATTGCTTCGGTGGAAGCGTTAACGCCAGGTTTTGGTTTAGGAATTTACAGCACCAGTAAAGCTGCCATTTTAATGTTGACTAAAAATCAAGCAAAAGAATGGGGACAACACGGAATAAAAGTAAACGCAATTTGCCCAGGATTAATTAAAACTAAGTTTAGTGCAGCTTTGTGGCAAAATGAAAAAATGCTGAATAAGCTAGAAAAAACCATTCCTAGCGGAAGAATGGGAATGCCAGAAGAAATGGTTGGTTTAGCGTGTTTATTAGCTTCGGATGCAGGAAATTATATGACTGGTGGTGTTTATACTGCCGACGGTGGTTATATGATTGCTGGCTAGTCAATTAACATTTAACAATAATAAATTGTCAATTTTTCATTTTTTCGATAATTGATAATTGATAAAAGAACATTGAATAAATGAACTTCGAATACACACCAAAATCAATAGAATTACAACAAAAATTAGCTGCTTTTATAGAAGAACATATTGTGCCTATAGAAACAGAATATATTGCTTTTCAAAGTGATGTAAATAACTTATGGAAACGTTTTGCTAAAACAGAATTATTAAAACAAAAAGCAAAGGATGCTGGTTTATGGAATCTTTTTCTTCCAAAAGAATACGGAAGTTTAAGTCCGGGTTTAAGCAATTTAGAATATGCTCCGTTAGCAGAAATTATGGGGAGGAAAATTTGGGTTTCAGAAATATTTAACTGTTCTGCACCAGATACGGGGAATATGGAAGTATTAGCAAAATATGGGAATGATGCGCAGAAAAAACAATGGTTAATACCTTTAATGAATGGCGAAATTCGTTCTGCTTTTTTAATGACAGAACCACAAGTGGCATCTTCGGATGCTACCAATATTGAAACCTCTATTGTTTTAGAAGGCGATGAATATGTCATAAACGGAAGAAAATGGTGGTCCTCTGGAGGCATGGATCCTCACTGTAAAATTGCCATTGTAATGGGGAAAACAGATACTTCAAAACCAAGACATCAGCAGCAAAGTATGGTTTTAGTTCCTATGGATACGCTTGGGTTAAAAATTATGAGACCACTTTCTGTTTTCGGATATGTAGATTCACCAGAAGGACATGCAGAAATTATTTTAGAAAACGTTAGAGTACCAAAAGCCAATTTAATTTTAGGGGAAGGCAGAGGTTTTGAAATTGCACAAGGGCGTTTAGGTCCTGGACGAATTCATCATTGTATGCGTTTGGTAGGTATGGCACAATATGCGTTAGAAATTATGTCACAAAGAACCTTAGAAAGAGAAACTTTTGGTAAAAAGTTTTATGAATATAGTAGTATCCGTCAGGAAATCGCAAATTCTGCATGTGAAATTGAACAAGCACGTTTACTAACACTTTCTGCTGCAGATAAAATGGACAAAGCCGGCAATAAAGAGGCGAAAGATATTATTGCGATGATTAAAATTGTGGCGCCTATTATGGCTCAAAAAGTAATTGATAGAGCAATTCAAGTTTTAGGAGGAAAAGGGGTTAGTCAAGATACCTATTTGCCACATTATTTTGCAATTGCAAGAATCTTACGTTTGGCAGATGGCCCAGATGAAGTACACATGTATCAATTAGGTAAAAGTTGTATCCAGAAATATGGAAAGAACTCATGAACAACCAAAAAGTTAGAGAAGGAGAAGCGTTACCAGAAGTAACGCTTAAAAAATATTTAAAAGAAATAAAGCTTATAAATTCTGTTGAAAGCGAATTATTTGTAGAACAATTTACCCACGGATTTTCTAACTTAACCTATTTATTAAAAATAGAGAATAAAGAATTTGTTCTAAGAAAGCCACCAAAAGGAGCCATAAAAAGAGGTCATGATATGAATCGTGAATTTAAGGTGCAAAGTGCTGTTCAAAAAGCATTTTCGAAGGTTCCAAAAATGTATGGCTTTTGTAATGATCAAAGTATTTTAGGAAGTGATTTTTACATCATGGAAAAAGTAGAAGGAGTCATTTTAAATTTTAAAGAAGCACACAAAAGAAATATATCCCCAGCAAATTATAAAATCATTGCAAATTCATGGTTAGATACTTTAGTAGAGTTGCATAATGTAGATTATAACACCATTGGATTAGGAGATTTAGGCAAACCTGAAGGCTATGTAGAAAGGCAAGTTAATAATTGGGGAAAACAGTATTTAAAGGCAAAAACGGATGAATATCCAGAGGCTGATATCGTAATGCAATGGATGCAAGAGCATCAACCAAAAGAATATGAACATTGCTTAATTCACAATGATTACAAATACGATAATATTGTCTTTAAAGATGCTACTTGGCAAGAAGTTTCTGCAGTTTTAGATTGGGAAATGGCCACTTTAGGAGATCCTTTAATGGATTTAGGAACTTCACTTGGTTATTGGACAGTGGCTACAGACCACGATTTTGTAAAACAAGGAATTCCGTCGCCAACTATTTTTGAAGGAAACCCTATTAGAAGTGAAATTGCACAAATGTATGCGCAAAAATCTGGTAGAAATTTAGATAATTTAGTTTTCTATTATGTTTTTGGGTTATTTAAGATAGCAGTAATTGCACAACAAATTTATTATCGATATTCTAAAGGATGGACAACAGATTCGCGTTTTGCTAATTTGAATAAAGCTGCAGAATTATGTTGTAAATTGGCTTTAAAGTCTATTAAAACAAATAAAATCGATTAAAAATGAGCGAAAACCGTCAAAATTTAAATAAAGAAGGATTAAGCATTTTAGCGTCTTTTGATGAAAATTCTCCTATTTATATGGTGAATTATCTCAATTATAAAGAACAAGTTGCATTCACAGGTAAAACAGGGAAAGAAACGTATAACGAATATATGAAAGTGGCATTTCCTTTTTTTCAACAAATAACTGCAGAAATAGTTTTTAAAGGAAAACCAATGGCAACAATTATTGGCTCATCAGAAGAAAAATTGTGGGATGAAGTTTTAATAGTAAAATATGCTAACAAAAACGAATTTTTTAAGTTGATGGAAATGAAGGAGTATCCATCAGAATTAAGAGCATCCGCATTATCAGATTCACGTTTAATTTTTTGTAAATAATTATGGAAGTAAAAAATAAAATAGTTATCGTTACCGGAGCAGGTTCTGGAATAGGAAAAGCGACTGCAATTCATTTTGCAAAATACGGAGCAACTGTTGTTGTTTCTGATATCAATTTAGAAAGTGCTCAAAAAGTTGCTGATGAAATTATCTCTAACGAGGGTAAAGCATCTGCAAATAAATGCAATGTTGCTAATTTTGAAGAAGTAGAGAATCTGATAAATACAACTGTTCAAAAATATGACAGATTAGATGTTATCGTTAACAATGCCGGAATTGGCCCCAATCTATTAAGAACGCACGAATCTCTTTTAAAAGATTGGGACAGAGTAATTGCTGTAAATCAAACGGGTGTATTTTATTGTATGAAAGTGGCTTTGCAACAGTTTTTAAGGCAAGGTCATGGAAATATCGTAAATATTGCTTCTTTGGCGGGTTTAAAAGCATCGCCACAAAACATTAGTTACAGCGCAAGTAAATTTGCGGTAGTTGGAATGACAAAGTCAGCTGCAATGGAATATGCAACCAAAAATATTAGGGTAAATGCAGTGTGTCCAGGTTATACAGAATCTGCTTTATTAGATCAATTGATACATGCGAAACCAGAAATGGATACCGTTTTAAAAAGTGTAATTCCGATGAAACGATATGGAAAAGCAGCAGAAATTGCGGAGGCAGTAGTTTGGTTAGCTTCGGATAGTACAAAATTTATCACGGGTCAAACGATTACTTTAGACGGAGGAACATCGCTTTAAAGAGTTAATAATAATCCGTAAATTTGTGGAAGTAAATCAACTTAAAATTAAAAATTATGAAAAAATGGTTAATTCCCGTAATAATTATTGCAGTTATTATAATAGGATTCTATAATTTGGGAAAAGGATTTAATAATACTGCAGTTGTTTTGCAAGAAGATGCAAAAACTACTTGGTCTAATGTAGAGAGTTCATACCAGCGCAGAAACGATTTAATTGGAAACTTGGTAAAAATTGTTCAAGGAGCTGCAGATTTTGAGAGAAACACTTTAACAGAAGTAATTGAAGCAAGAGCGAAAGCCACTTCAACAACTATTGATGCAAATAATTTATCACCAGAAAATATGGCGCAATTTCAACAAGCGCAAAGTGGTTTAACTGGCGCAATGTCTAAATTGTTGGTTTCTGTAGAACGATACCCTGATTTAAAAGCAAATGCAAATTTTTTAGAATTGCAAAGTCAATATGAAGGCAGTGAAAACCGTATAAATATTGCTAGAGATCGTTTTAACGAAGGCGTAAATAATTATAATAAACATATAAAAGTATTCCCAAATTCATTTTTAGCAGGTTTATTTAATTTTGACGAAATGAATCGCTATACCGCGGATGCTGGTTCTGAAAAAGCACCAGATGCTAGCTTTGATTTTAACAAGAAAAAATAATAAACATGTCTAAAGTAGCAGCATTTCTTACTAAAGAAGAAGAAGAAGAAATTATTTCTGCTATAAGAATTGCAGAGAAAAATACTTCTGGGGAAATACGAATTCATATGGAAGCTTCCTCAAAAAAAAATCATTATGAGCGTGCACTAGAAGTGTTTCAGCTCTTGGAAATGCACAAGACAAAAGACGCAAATGCCGTATTAATTTATGTTGCTGTAGACGATAAAAAGTTTGTTATTTGTGGTGACACAGGAATTAATAACGTGGTGCCAAAAGAATTTTGGGATACCACTAAAGACGTAATGCAGAACCATTTTAAAACAGGAAATTTTAAACAAGGAATTGTTGATGGAATTTTAAAAGCCGGTGAAGAATTACAAAATCATTTTCCCTATCAAACAGACGATGAAAACGAACTTTCTAATGAAATTTCTAAAGGATGAGTTTTAAAAAAGTTTTCAGTTTTCAGTTTTCATTTTTTAGTAAAAGCATTGCAATACTGCTGTTTTTAATATCACAAAACGTTTTTTCTCAAGGATTTAAAATTCCAGAGAAGCCAAAATTTGAAACTAGTGTCTATGATTATGTAAATTTACTCACAGCATCTCAAAAAATAAGTTTAGAAAGTAAATTAGTTCGGTATTCAGATTCTACTTCTACACAAATTGTAGTGGCAATTATTTCATCCACCGAAGGTGAAAACATTAATTATTTAGCCGCCAATTGGGGAGAGAAATGGGGAATTGGTCAAGCTAAAGAAGACAATGGCATTTTATTTTTGTTGGCTAAAGATGATAGAAAAATTGCAATTCAGGTTGGTAAAGGTGTCGAGTATTTAGTAACCGATTTTTTATCAAAAAGAATTATTGAAAGAGTAATTATCCCTGAATTTAAAAAAGGAGACTATTACAGCGGTTTAGATTTAGGTTCTGACTATATTTTTAAAACGTTAAATGGCGAATTTAAGGGTTCTCGTAAAGAAGAATCTAAAGGTTTTGATTTCGGAACTATTATTTTTATTTTAATTATTATCGTGTTTTTTATTTTAGTTTCTAAAGGGAATAAAAATAATAAAGGCGGCGGGCGAAACAATCGAACAGGTTCCATATCGAGTACTCTTTTTGATGTTATTCTTTTAAGCAGTCTAGGTAGAACCGGTGGCGGTTTTGGCAGTTCGTCTAGTGGTGGAAGTAGTGGCGGTTTTGGCGGTGGTTTTGGTGGTGGAAGTTTTGGCGGCGGCGGTGCTTCTGGAGGCTGGTAAAATTATTTTTATTCTTTATTTTTGATTAAATTTTATGTATATTTCTATCAAAATAGAAATACGTTCTGTAAATTATAATGAAAAAAACACTTTCTTTTTTTACTTTTCTAGTGCTGATGAGCTGTCAAAATTTTGGACAACTTAAGTTACTTGCAGATTTACCAAATGAGCTAAAAGAAGTTTCTGGCACTCAAGTTTTAAAGAGTTCAAACCTTATCTGGATGATCAATGATGGAGGAAATAAACCAAAATTATATGGCGTTTCTAAAAAAGGAAAAATAAAAAAAGAAATTAATATAGAAGCTAAAAACACCGATTGGGAAGATTTAACATCTGACGAAAAAGGCAATATTTATATTGGTAATTTTGGAAATAATACAAATGCTAGAAAGAATTTAAGAATACTAAAAATTGATAAAAAGTATTTAAGCAAAAAAAAAGCTGAGGTAGAAGAAATTGAATTTAAATATGAAAACCAGTATGAATTTCCTCCAAAAAAGGAAGGACTGTTTTTTGATACAGAAGCCTTTTTTTATTTTAAAAGCCACTTCTATGTTTTTACAAAAAGCAGAGTGGAAGGTAAACACGGAAAAACTTTTTTGTATAAATTTCCAGCACAAAAAGGTAAGCAAATTGCTATATTAATTGATGAATTTGAAAACTGTAATGATTTAGAATGTTGGATTACTTCTGCTGCTATTTCTGACAATGGTGAAAAAGTAGTGTTGCTTTCACAAAAAAATATTTTAATTTTCACTGACTTTAAAGGGGGTCAATTTTTATCAGGAAAAGTAAAAAAAATTGCATTAAAACACCAAACTCAAAAAGAAGGAATCTGTTTTAAAAATATCAATACCTTACTAATCACCGACGAAAAAGCTCACGGAGAAGGAGGTAATTTGTATGAGTTAAAAATTGATGGGGACCACTAAAAGTTTTACGTAAATGAAAAAAAAACCAGCAAAATTAGAGGAATTAGACGATTACTTAGATAATCATTATATACATAGAAGTAATTGGTTAAGAGCTGCGGTTCTTGGTGCAAACGATGGTATTTTGTCAACGGCAAGTTTAGCAATTGGAGTTGCAGCTGCAAGTGATTTAAGAGAGCCGATTATTTTAGCAACTTTAGCAGGTCTAGTAGCTGGTGCTTTATCAATGGCTGCTGGAGAATATGTCTCAGTAAGTTCACAAACCGATTTAGAAAATGCAGATATTGAAAGAGAAAGAATAGAATTAGAAGAAATGCCAGAAATAGAGTTACAACGTTTGGCAGATATTTACGAAATGAGAGGCCTAAAAAAAGAAACGGCTTTACTTGTTGCTCAAGAATTAACAGAAAAAGACGCTCTAGCTGCTCATGTTAGGGATGAGTTAGGAATAAATGATATAAATCAAGCAAATCCAATCCAGGCAGCATTGGCCTCTGGCGCTGCTTTTACGATTGGCGGATTGCTTCCTTTTTTAGTTACTGTTTTTCTTCCTTTAAAAAGTATGGAATATTCTATTTATGGTTTTGCTATTATCTTTCTAATAGTATTAGGTGCATTGGCGGCAAAAGCAGGTGGTTCAAAAATAGGAATTGCTATTTTAAGAATTACCTTTTGGGGAACTGTTGCTATGGGCTTAACAGCTTTTGTTGGCTATATGTTTAATGTAAATGTGGTGTAAACCTTATACATGAGCTTTATCTATACAGGACTTTAAAGCGAGTATCTTTTAAGTATCAATATTTTTTTACCCAATTAAACTAAAAACTTGTAAATTAAAAGACCCCAACCTATTACTAAGAATAAACCTCCTAAAGGTGTAATTGGTCCTAAAAATGTTAGTTTTTTATTCTTTGCAGACGAAATTACTAAACCATAAATAGAGAAAGAAAACAACAGTGTTCCTGTTATAAAGAAATAAATAATATAGGTGTCAAGATTGTTGTTGTCGTCTAAATTAAATCCTAAAGTAAGTAAAATAATGGCGTGGTACATTTGATATTTTACGCCAGTTTCAAAACTTTGTAATTGATCTGTAGTTAGTTTTTTCTTTAATAAATGTGCGCCAAAAGCACCAAGTATTACTGCTGTAAATCCAAACAAAGAACCGAAAATTAATGCTATTTGTGTCATATAAATTATTAAAATGTAAATCCGAATGTAAAGGCGACTCTTAAACCATCATCACTATTAAAAGTAGAGATGTTTGCGGATATCATATTTGCTGCGTTAAAGAAAATTCCACCTCCAATAGAAGTGTTAAATATAGTGTTTTTAAAGGTTGCGTTTTGCTGACCCCAAACAGTTCCGTAATCAAATCCGCCAAAAACACCAACATTAAGAGGGACTACACTCGTCTTGAAACGGCGTAAATTTAAACGAATATCAGAACTGTGATAAAAGGAATTTTTGCTAGTAAAACGTTGGTTTCTAAACCCTCTTAAGCCGTCATTTCCGCCAATACTTGCTGCTTGATAAAATTGATATGAATTGCCAAAAGTATAGTGAGATTTTAATTTAGTCGCTACTACCAACTTTCCACTAGGAATTAATTTATGCTGAAATGATATAGACGGAATTAAATATCCAAAATCGCCATCATTGTTTAAGCTTGAAGTATAACCAGCTATTAATTCAGTTTTCATTCCCATTGTTGAAAAACTAGCATTATCGGTGTTTTCAAAATGATAACTTGCTTCTGTATTGATAAATTTTTGATTATTAAAAACAATATTATTCGCGCTAAATTGATTGTAAACGAATCTATCTAGTGTGTTCTCAACTTTAAAAGTTTGATAGTTAACACTCACAATTATTTCTGCATCTAAATCGCTTTTCCATTTTATAAAACTACCCGCAATAAACTTGCTAATCCTTACTCTATTATAATCTTCTTCTTGGAGGTCTTTTGCTTTAAGATTTATGGAGTTATTGCCCATTCCAAAATAGTTCATTGCAAAATTAGGACTTGTAAAAGTTGCGTTTATTCCTAAATTCCAACTTCCAAAAACATTTGCAATTTCAGAAGAATACTTAAGTTCAAAACCATTTGTTGCAAAGTAATAAGCACCAGAAAATAAATGCTGAGAAGTAAATGGGTTTCTTTCAAAACCATAAGCAGTGTAAACATTTGAAAAACCTATTTTTACACCATCATCTGGGTTATAGCCAATTAGAGGATTTATTATGTTTTGGTAGCTTTTAAACTTCTTGTAATCATACACATTTGTTTCATAATCATCTGTTAGTTTTATTCTTGCTTTATTGTTTTTAATAGTGTTTTTTTTAGATTTATAATCGTAAACGATTACTTTTTTACCATTTTCTATTTTGTAAGTATCATTATTCTGTCCGCCAATAATGCGAAGTTTTATTAGGTTATTTCCATCACCTTTTACAACAAAAACATCTTCATCGTCTAGACCGTAAATCCAAATTTCTTTGGTTTCGGATTCATTATAAATCCGTTGATGAAAAACAGCGTCTTTATCGCCATTTTTTATTCTAAACCCTGTAATTTTAGTTTGTCCGTTTTGTAATCTTTCAATTTCAAACCAATCATCTTTTTGAGTGCCTCTAATAATTTGAAACTTGTTTATATGATAAAAATAAGAATCAGAAATTTTCTGTAAATTACGTCTTCTTCCTTGTAATTTTTTCTTTATTTCTTGTATAGTTTCATCTTTTACTTCATCAGGAAATTCTGTAAAAGCATCGTCAATTATAGCATCTGTAATATTATTTACAATCAAATTAACTTGCTTGTCCCAAACAGTTTTTGTAGACATAGAAATTAGAACTATATCTAAAGGGTAAGGCTCTAAATTAAACCACTTCGAGCTTTTTAATTCTTCGTCATAAGACTGCATTAAACGCAGAGCAGGCACTAATTTTGTTACTGCATTTAACAAAGCTCCATCACCGAAAATAGAAAAAGCTTGATCTCTATCTCTAGGAACGGGTCTGTAAATAGTTTGCTTTTTATCTTTAAAAACAGCCCATCTCCATTGGTCTTCATGGCGATCCCAGTCACCAATTAACATGTCAAATAAACGAGCTTTTATATACGCTTCTTCATCTAAAATATGATTTTCGTTTTTATTCAAGTTCTGTAATAATTCATCTGTACTAACGAGCGTATCAGAAAAACCAAAGCTTGCTTTGTCTTCATGGTCAGAATCTGTACGTTCTTCAATCATGTACAATTCATTCCCAAAATCATCATTAAACGGACCTAAACCAGGCTGTTTTGGAACGTAATACAATACAGGGTTTGTATGATAAACACCAATTGCATCAGACAATTTTCCAATAGTAAAAGGCGCATAGGGGTGTGAACCTGTAAATACATCCGATAATAAATTCTCTGCAGCAGTATCATCAAATTGACCTTCTATATATTGATCTTTAAAAGCCACCGCTTGCAAATATTGTACAGCATTTTTACGCAAAGCACGCATTACATATTCACGTCCTTTTTTATCGCGTAATCTTAACGATTTAGATTGATGTCCGCCCCCTTTTCTAACAGGTTTTAATCCTCCAAAAAGAGTATCTAAATCAACAGTTGGGGCGTTTACTTTTGTTCCAAAATATTTTCGATAACGTTCTCCCCACAAATAACGATACATTTTACTTTTTGTAATTTCTTCTTCTGTGTAAATTGATGCTTTTTTTTCTGTAATTTTCTCTAAAGGAAATGTTGCAAAATTCTTCTTTTCATCTTCTGATAAAACTTGAGTTTGATACACCATTTTATCGTCTTTTACCGTATAAAAACTTACTTTAGATGAACCATCTTTAAAAATGTCTAACTGGGCGAAACCCTGTGCACCATATGTAAATTTAGCGCCGCCAGATAATTTTGTAGCGGTGATTTTAGAGCCAGATCCACTAACAATTTGAGGGATATTATCTTGAATGATGTATTGCAAATTATGGTCATGACCAGAAACAAAAATAGTTTTATCATTTTCTTGAGCTAATGTTACAATCCTTTTTTTAAGAGCATTGTATTTTTTGTTTTGGACGTCTGTATTAGAAAGTCCGGATGTTTGTCTAATTAAATTTTTTAAAGAGCCTAAAATTGGGAAAGGATTTAAATGGCTTGCAAACGAGTATTTCCCTCCATGAGAGCCGTTCGTAAACATTGGATGGTGCATTGCAATAATGGTCGTTTTTCCTCTTGCTTTTTTAATTAAACCTTCAAATTCATCAAAGAATTTTGTTCTTGTTTTTATCTCGCAATTGTCATTTATTGTGGGATGATTGTCCCAATTTGTTAAATACCAATGCGTATCAATAATAATTAAAACAATATTTTTAGAAATATCTACGGACTCTATAGGGCATCCATTTTGTGGAAAAAAAGATTTTTTACCCAATGCTTTCTCTACTAATTCTTCCTCTCTTTTTAAACCGTCTAAACCATGATACCAATCATGATTTCCGGGGATAAAAATGGAGTTTCCATTAAATTTTTTGGCAACGTTTGTTTGCGCTTCTAATCTTCTTTTTGATAAGTTATATTTTTTAGATTTTTTTTTCTTCGGAATTCCTGTTTCATATACATTGTCTCCCAGAAAAATTAGAGTTGAATTTTTAGAAACATTTTTTGTTTTCTTTTTTAAATATTTTAAAGCTGGAGAATCTTTGGTTAAAGTTGAGTTACCAGCATCGCCAATTAAATAAAAAGTATGTTCAATTTCTGCAGTACTTTCTTTAGGTTCAAAAAATTGATTATCGGCAATTTGCATTTTAAATGTAGCGCAAGCAGATAACAAGAGAAGCGTAAATAAAAAGAACAATTTTTTGAATATTTTCATAGTTGTAAAATTAACTATTTTTAAATAGCTCTAAGTCTTCTTTAGTATCAATATCAAAGAAATTTGTGGATGTTAACGGACAAATAACCTCACTTTCTCTTTGATTGATAAACTCTTTTGCGCCTTTATCACCTTTTATTAAAAGTAATTCTGAAAAATATTTTTTTGGAAAAATAGCAGGAACGCCTAATTTATTCCCATAGTTGGATGCAATAATTCTGTCGGTATTTTCTTTAAATATAGCAATTAAAGATTCTAAATAGGTAATTTCAATTCCTGGTTGATCTGCTAATACAATGAAAATGCCGTCAAAATTTAAGGCCTCTTTTTTAAAATAAGTAATGCCCGAAACAATACTAGAACTTAACCCTTTTTCATAGTTTAGATTCTCAATAAATTGGATATTTTTTGATGTAATTTCACTTTTAATTGCGGCAGCATTTGCTCCTAAAACACAATAAATTTCATCAGAATACCTGCTTTTTAATTTTTCTAAAGTGATATCTAAAAGTGTTTTATTATTAATTTTTTTTAGCTGTTTTATACCATTCATTCTTGATGATTTTCCAGCAGCCAAAACTAAAATACCAATATTTTCCATATATTAATTATGAATTTTACCATTGATTTTTCGCAGAGAAAAAGGTTCCTTTTTTCTAGTAACAGCTAATATTTCAGCAACAATAGAAAGTGCAATTTCCTCTGGTGTTTGAGCGCCAATATGTAAGCCTGCTGGTGTGTAAATAGTCTCTAAAAAATCTTCAGAAATATCAGGCGCAAATTCAAAAAGGGCATTAAACAGGCGCTCTCTTTTACTAGGCGCACCTAAAACACCAATATACCTTGGTCGATATTCAGAAAGTTTCACCACATATTTTAAGTCTTGTACATAACTATGATTCATAATTACAATAGCAGTATTTTCTTCAATATTCGTAAATTGTATGGCTTCTGGAGAATCACCAACTACCGAATTTGCTCCAGGAAAATCTGACACTTGTTTACTGTCTTTTACAGAAGTAATTACATGAATTTCCCAACCTAAATTTGACGCTATTTTACACAATTTTACAGCATCGTGTTCACCACCAATTATAATCAATTTAAAACTTGGTTGCAAGATTTGAGTAAAAATTGTTACATCATCTTTTTGTTGATAAATGAAAGTTTTAGAAAAAACAAATTGCTCTTTATTTTCAAAAGTTACAACAGAGCCAAAATCACCAAAAGCTTCATCTTCTTTTGTAAAATGACTTTCAATTTTTAAACTTTCACTGTTTGCATTCGCTTTCGAAAAAGTATCTAAAAATTTAGAAGAAATAAAAAAAGGCTCAATTAAAATATATAAAATGCCTTCGCAACCTAACTTATATCTGCCATCGTACGTTATTATTTTTGATTGGTCATCAGTAAAAACACTTCTTGCTCTATGAATAATTTCTTTTTCTACGCAGCCACCGCTAACAGCGCCAACAGTATTTAAATCTTCAGAAATTAACATTCTAACACCAGGTTTTCTGTACGAAGACCCATCTAAAAAAACGACAGTTGCCAATACATTTTTCAACCCTTTTTGTTGATTGATAAGTGTTTGATTGATAATTTCTTTAAGTTCGTGAATCATTGACGTTTACTAAAATTTAGCTATAAATATAAAGGTTTTAAAGTGAATTTTTATAGCTTATTTTGTAAGTTTAACAGTGGTAGAATCTTCTGCTATTAGTAGACCTTCAATAGTACTTTCTACAATTATATGATAAAATTATTATAATTTTGTTTGTTACTAAGGAGTTTGTTCCCTCGATTTAATCTGTAAAACTCGTCTTCCCATTTTTGTTTGCCCTAACAATCACGGTAAATTTTAATAAGTGCTTTTGCTCATATATTTAATTTTGATATAGAAATTAAATAATTTTTTAAGTTTTGCATTAACTGCAGAAATAACCTTTTTTTTAAATAGTGGGAAAAAGATGAGACACTTTACTTTTCTCAATTTGACTAGAAAAGTTTTTTAATAAAAATTTCAATTTTGGATTGATATAATTCTTGCAAAAAGGTTTCTCGGGATTCGATTGATAATAATTCTGAAATTCATCTTTAGAAGGTTTAAATTCTATAAATTCTAATAGTTGAGTAATGATTTTATCTTTATGGTCTAATTGTAATTCATCGATTATATTCTTACTTATTTCTTTTTGACTTTTAGAAAAACAATAAACAGCAGAACGATATTTGTTTCTCATAGAATGATTACTCTTGCTTTTGTGTGTTAATAAATGAATTTCAATCAGTGTTTTTAATTCCACTTTTTCAGCATCAAAATATACAATCACAGCTTCAGAAAAACTGTTATTTTCATTTGTGGATGAAATCCAACCTTGTTTAACATTCTCAATTCCTATTAATGTTTGAAAAACAGCCTCCGTGCACCAATGACAACCACCACCAAAAGCTATTTGGGTTAATTCCATTGTAAATTTTTACGTTCAGACCAGTATATTTCAGGGGTAATTTTAAAACAATTTAATTCTTCAATTTCATCAGTAGAAAGAGAAAAAGAATTCATTTTTAAATTTTCTTTTAGTTGGTCAGTACTACTTGCGCCACTTAAAACATGGCTTTCAGGAATTGTTTGTTCACAATATTTTAAAGAAATGGCATCTACACCAACGTTGTATTTTTGGGCTAATTTTTCTAAAGCAGCATACATTTTATTGTAATTTGGGTATTTCGAGTTTCTAAAAATCCTGCCATTTGCAAGAGCTTCTTTAATTACAATTTTTTTGTTTTGGCTAATTAAGTCCTTAGAAATTTCTTGCAAACTTTGGTCTAAAAAATTATAAGTTACTTGAAATAAATCAAAAACTTGTTCACCATTAACCAAAACAGTTAATGCTTTTTTAATGACAGCAACTTGATTTTTGCCGGTAGTTGTCAATCCAATTTTTAAGTTGTATTTCCTTTTTAAAAAAGCCAATTGCTTTAAAACTTCTTTGTTTTCTATAACGCCCGTTTCTAAAGTTGCAGAATGAATTTGATATACTTTTAAATAAGGTAAAAGCTGTTTAGAGAAACTCCATTGTTCGTTTAATTTTGATACACTGTGTTCTTTTACTTCATGTGTTGTTGCATTTGCATCAAAATTTGCGGTGTATGTATAGCCCCATTTTGTGGCAATTTTGATGGTTTTATCGTTTTTTGTTTGCAGCCATTCTAAAACTAATTCCTCTGCTAAACCATAACCAGGAGCGGTGTCAAAATATCTTATTCCTAGATTATAAGCATTTTCTAAAACAGAAAAACTATGCTTTCTAAAAGTATCTAAATCAGAATTAGTATTATTTTTCTGACGAACATTTATGTATTGAGGTCTTCCTAAAGCCGCAGTTCCTAAACCTAATTTCATATTTTTTGTTTTTAAGAACTACAAGACAGCATAGAGCAACCTACTTTATTTCTTGCCCATTCGGGTCTTTTCGCAAACCATTTTTCGTTTTCTGGTTGCGCTTTATATGGGTTTTTTAGAAGTTGGAATAATTCTTCAATTAAAGAGTAATTCCCTTTATCAGCTTCATCAATAGCCATTTGAGACATGTAATTTCTAAGCACATATTTAGGATTTACAGTATCCATTTCTTCTTTTTTTTCTTCGGATGAAATTGTTTCTTTTTGAAGTCTTTCTGAATATCTTTTGAGCCAGTTGCTCCACCTATTTTTTATGTCTTCAGAAATATTTTCAAGGTTATAAAATGCATTTTCAATTAACTTTAAACCCGAATTTTCATCAGAAAAATTACTTAAATTTCTAAAGAAAATAGTCATGTCTGTTTCTACTAATTGTAAAGTATCTTCTAAATCCTGAATTAGTCCAACATCATTTTCATCCGAAGAAAATAAGCCTAATTTCGACTTCATCATCTGTAAGGATTTTATCTCAAAATCGATTTTGTATTGTTCTAAAATAGTATTTAAAGGTTCAACTTCTTCAATTATTGGATACAAAGCATTTGCTAGTTGATACAAATTCCATAAGCCAATATTTGGTTGATTTCCATACCTGTAGCGCTTTTGTTGGCTATCTGTTGTATTTGGTGTCCATCCAAAATCAAAACCTTCTAACCAACCATAAGGGCCAAAATCGATGGTTAAACCTAAAATAGACATGTTATCGGTGTTCATTACTCCGTGCACAAAACCAACACGTTGCCAATGAATAATCGTTTCTAATGTGCGTTCTGAAACCTCCTTAAAAAATTGAATATAATTTTCTTTAGATGGATTTCCTAAATGCGAAAAATGATGTTTGATGGTATAATCTACTAACACTTTCAAATTTTTTACATCTTTTCTGGCCGTAAAAATTTCATAATTTCCAAATCGTAAAAATGAAGGTGAAACTCTAGAAACAATTGCTCCTTTTTCATATGCGGGATTTCCATCATATAAAACATCGCGTAAAACGTTGTCACCAGATAAACTTAAAGACAATGCCCTTGTTGTGGGCACGCCCAAATGAAACATTGCTTCACTGCATAAATATTCTCTAACGGATGAGCGCAAAACAGCCAAACCATCTGCTGTTCTTGAATATGGGGTTTCGCCAGCACCTTTTAATTGTACTTTCCAGTTTTTATTTTGATGTTTAACTTCAAATAAGTTTATAGCTCTACCGTCTCCCAATTGCCCTGCCCAATTGCCAAATTGATGGCCTCCATAACACATAGAATAGGGTTTTGTATTTGGATATATTTCGTTACCAGTAACTATATTTTTAAAGAATTCTGATTTTGTTTCTTCTTCAGAAATATTTAATTCAGAGGCCATTTCTTTTGAAATATGCAGTACCTCCGGGTTTTTAGTTTTCTTAGGATTTACATAAGAAAATACTGCCTCAGTAACTTGTCTTCTCGAGTTTTCTGTATTTTTATCAGCAGGGTTTTCAGAAATAAAAGTTTCTTTTATCTGTAGTTTCATAATTTATGAATTCAATTTTTATCAAGAATAGCAATTCAAGGAAGTTTCGTTTTCTATTTTTATACAAGTTACAAAAATCTTCTGCCTTTCTCTTTTTTTCTAAAGATGTGTTATAGCAATTCGTTTTCTTGGCCTGTTTTTACCCAACACTTTTACGATATTAAGTCAATTTATCAGCATGTAATTTTCTTAATTTTGCCAATTTGGGTTCAATTACATAAGTACAATATCCTTGTTGTGTATTTTCTCTGTAATAGTTTTGGTGCTCTTGTTCAGCTTCATAAAAAATAGGTAAAGCGCCAATTTCTGTTATTATTTTGTCATCATAAAATTGTTGAACCTCTTTTAAAACATTAGAGGCAATTTCTTGCTGATTTTCGGTGTGATAATAAATTACAGAACGATATTGAGTTCCTTTGTCCGCACCTTGTCTATTTAAAGTTGTAGGGTCGTGGGTAGTCATAAAGATTATTAAAATATCGTTAAAAGATATGATATCAGCATTAAAAGTAATTTGAATTACTTCTGCATGTCCTGTTAATCCAGAACATATTTCTCTATATGTTGGTTTTCCAGGAGCATTACCCCCAGCATAACCAGAAACTATTTTTTCTACTCCTTTTACTTTTTGAAATACTGCTTCTGTGCACCAAAAGCAGCCGCCGCCAATTGTTGCAATTTGTAAGTTTTTATTCATTTATATTTAAAAAAATCTAAATTATTTTTATTAAGAATGTCGTTTTTTAGCGTATCACTCTACTTATATTTACAATAAGAAAACTTCGAAAAGCTCAATTTGACAATCGATGTTTAAAATTGGAATTGTTAGTAATAAATTATTTTTTATCTAAAATCATAGATTCAGAGTTAATACAATAACGCAAGTAGCTTGGTGCTGGTCCATCAGGAAAAACGTGTCCTAAATGTGCATCGCAAGTATTGCAAAGTACTTCAACTCTAATCATACCAAAGCTAACGTCTTTATGATAATTTATTGCATTTTCTTTAATAGGTTGCGTAAAACTTGGCCATCCAGATTGGGAATCAAATTTAATAGAAGAATCAAAAAGAGGTGTATTGCAGCAAACACAATTGTATAGTCCTTCATCATAAATACTACATAAAGCTCCAGAATTTGGTCTTTCTGTTCCTTTTTTTCTTGTAATTCTAAATTGTTCTGGGGTAAGTATTTCTTTCCATTCTTTCTCTGTTTTTTCAACTCTTTTGTCTGGAGTTGTATTTTCTTTTGATGTGAAGTTAATAATTTCTTTCCATGTAATCATAAGTGTGATTTTTTTCTTTATAAATACTCTTATTACTTGTCGAAAAATAAACGGAAAACTTACAGGTTTAAACCGTTGTAATTTCTCTAAAAGCATTGCATAAATTTACGACAAATTAGCAATACCTAAAAGCAATTTTTAATTGCTTATTTTTGTTTAAAATACACTTATATGAGTACATTATTAGTTGATGCAGAAAAATACGTTTTTGATTTATTAAATAAAAAGCTAGCTACTACGTATGTGTATCATAATTTAGTGCACACACAAAATGTTTTAGAAAAAGTAACTGAACTTGCAATAAATTTAAAAGTTGATGAAACTTCTACTGAAAACTTACAACTAGCAACCTGGTTTCATGACACAGGCTTTATAAAAGGTGCCATAAATCATGAAATGGAAAGTGTGCAAATTCTTACAGATTTTTTAACTCTAAATAATATTATAGCGAAAAGAATAGAAATGATTTCTTCGCTAATTTTAGCGACCAAAGTGGGGTATGCGCCTACAAATGATCTTGAAAGAATAATTGTTGATGCAGATTGTGCGCATTTAGGAAGTAAAAACTTTGAAGACAAAACAGCATTACTAAGAAAAGAGTGGGAAATTACTGAAGATAAAATGTATTCTGATGCAGAATGGACAGCTGTAAATCTCGATTTTTTAACTCAAAAACATCGCTTTCATACTGATTTTGCTCTCAAAAATTGGGCTAAAACTAAAAATAAAAATATAGCATTACTTTTAAAAGACCAAAAGAGAATAAAGCAAGAAAACAAAAAATTTAATCAAAAAAAAGAGGCTTTAGATTTCAAAAAAAATAAAAGCGAAGTTCCAGAAAGAGGTGTAGAAACTATGTTTAGAGTTGCCCTAAAAAACCACATGACTTTAAGCAATATTGCAGATACAAAAGCCAATATTTTACTATCTGTAAACGCAATTATTGTTTCTTTGGCGTTGTCTAATTTATTGCCAAAATTAGACAATGCTTCTAATAATTATCTAATTATACCAACTATTGTGTTTGTCGTTTTTACAGTGGCTTCTATTATATTATCAATTTTAGCAACGAGACCCAATGTTACTCGGGGTAAGTTTACAACAGAAGATGTTGCTAATAAAAAAGTTAACCTTTTATTCTTTGGAAACTTTCATCAAATGAAATTAGATGATTTTGAATGGGGAATTACAGAAATGATGCAAGATAGAGACTATTTATATAGTTCTTTAACCAAAGATTTATACTTTTTAGGATTGGTTTTAAATAGAAAATATAAAATATTACGGGTTACCTACACCGTTTTTATGATAGGTATCATTGTAAGTGTACTTACTTTTGCGATTGCCTTTAAAATTGAAGAAACTGGGACTTTTTTATAAAATTAAGCCTCAATTTCTTTAATTAAATCATTAAAAGTAATGGTGTTTTTTGCGTCAAAATCTTTTTGATAAACTACTTCTACTCTTAGCGCTTTTAAGCCAGAGACCCCTTGTAAATCTTCTAACTCTAAACTTTCAACTTCACCTAATTGATTTTTAGATTGCAAATAAGAAATGTATTTTAAATACTCCAAAGCATCTTTTTCTTGAGAATATACAATAGCAATCTTACCAGGAACTGTTAAGCGCTCATTTATGCCTTTTATATTGGCTTTGTCTATCCTTTTTTTAATGATTTCATATCTAATATTATATGCGCCATCAACATCAAATTGTTTTTCATCCATCCTAAACTTAATAGCCATAGGATTGCTATGAACTAGAATTAACGATGCAACTCGTAAATCTGCAATCATATTTTTACGTTCAACAAAAGCAACATTTTCCATTTCGCACATAACTTGCAGCTGCCATAAACGCAGGTTGTACAAGTAAATGTCGTCAAAAGTATCTTCTTTTGTAATAGATTGTCCAATATACATGTTGTACTCTACGCCGTCTGTTTTATATCTTTCAAAATAATGAGGATACATTTCTTGAGCTTGAATTTGTTTTTTATCTATAAATTTAGAAAGCTTATCATTTAAAAGGTTTACACTGTTTTCATACTCTTTTCTTTTTTCATAAACAACACCTAACTCACTGTCTAGGCGTTTCATATAAATATTTACTTGTTCTAAAAGCGTACCATTAATTGTTTTTATATGATTAAAAACTGGATAAATTTCACGTTTTAAAAAGTCTAAAATTGTTATTTCATCACCAGCATTTAAACCTTTTTTTACCTCCGATAAAAAAGTAGAAACTCTAAACATGAGTTCATCATAAATTGGTAAAGCTTCTGATTGGCAGGCATCTTTTAGAACATTAATAGCAAGTGTTAGTTGTGTTATTAAGTCTTCTTTAATGGCATTATTTCTTGCGTCTGATGAGCCTTTTATATCACTTTGGCCAAATAAAGGATATACATCTTGAAAAATAATTTCGTCTAATTTTGCGTTTTCATCACTTTGCGAGTCTATATGATATTTCTCTGCAGCTTGATAAAATCTCCATTTTACAGAACTGTGGATTGACGTATAATTTTCTTGAATTGTAGCTTCTAATACATTTTGACGTTCTTCTGCAGTTCTTTTTACAGCCGCTTCAAAAACAGGAATAATATCTTTTAATTTATTAACATTTACTGAGTTTAATTCGTAAGCTCTAGGTGATGCAATTTCTAACAACGCCAAATCTCCATTTTTGCTTGCCTTTATAGGAATTAAAATAATACTTTTTATACCTAGTAAATTTAGATTTTTATAAAAAGGGTTTTTGTTAGTTGCTAAACCATAATCTTCAATATCAGAAATAATAAAGGTCTCGTGATTCTTGAATACTTTTTGCAGAATTGCATCGCAAAAGTAATTGGAATCACATTTAATTTCTGCTTGGTTATTTAAAATAATACTGTTTGATTTTGTTACAATTGTTTCGCAAATTTTTGTATTTATATTATCGAAAATAGAGTAGCCTAATTTTAAATCTTTAATGCCATAAAAATCGATCAAGTTATTTTGTAGGTTCGATAATAATTGAACGCCCCCTGCTAACAAGTTTGCTTTAATTGAAGAGAGCATTTCTTCGGCAGTAACATCGAATAAATTCATCAATCCAAAGCCCTTAAAAATATAGCTATTTGGCGGGAATTTTTCTTTCCATAAATCAATAGTATCAAAATTATTTAAGAGTTCTTTAAAGTCTTCTTCTGTTATTTTTGGGGCATTTTTTGTAGCAGTAATTTCAGAAAAATCAGCGTTAAAGGTAGTTCTGTAATATTTCATTGTTCCAGTTGTTTTGTCTGGAATGTCAAAGTAAAAAGGTCTTTTTAAATCTACATTAAAGCCATACACAAAACCCAAAATAAAAGTACATGCCATAATGTACAAATCGTCATCTTCAAAATTACGAACATTTAACTCGTAGTCTTCACCTGCATTTTTTAAAATATTTTCAAAACGTTCTGTAAACTTAAAAGAAGTAAAAGAAAAAGGGACACTTGCTGCTTTTATTTCGTTTAAAAGTAGCGGTTCTGGAAATAAACGGTCAAATACTAAATTTATTAGATCTTTGTATTTTTTTAATAAAGACACATCAGAAAACCCATTTATTAGTTGAGGATAATTTTTTAAAAATGCGCAGCATTTGCTTTGCTGCCCCATGGTATGGATGGTGCGCAAACTATTTGTTCGTGTATTTTTTAAACAACACAAAAACTTTCTGAAAAGAAATATTTAATTGTAAGGGTAATTCTTTTTCTGAAACTGAATTAGGTACTATGCTTTTCATGCTATTTAATTGTTGATGCAAATTTACGTATACTAGTTTAGTTGACGTAATTGAATCAAAACCCTTTCAAGCGAAACCTATTTCTGTCTAAAATAAATAGTTATTGGTACTCCAGAAAAGTTGTAAATTTCACGTAATTTATTTTCTACAAAGCGTCTGTAAGGGTCTCTTACATATTGTGGTAAATTACAGAAAAATGCAAATTGTGGTGTTAGTGTAGGCAATTGCATACAGTATTTAATTTTCACATATTTACCTTTTGTTGCTGGTGGCGGATATGTTTTTACGATTTCTAACATCGTATCATTAAATTTACTAGTAGAAATTTTAGTTTTTCTATTTTCAAAAACTTCAACAGCAGTTTCAATTGCTTTAAATATTCTTTGTTTTGTTAGCACAGATGTAAATATAATTGGTACATCTGTAAAAGGCTGTATTTGTTTTCGAACCATAGCTTCGAAATCCCGCATTGTATTGGTTTCTTTCTCAACCAAATCCCACTTATTAATTAAGATAACAACTCCTTTTCTGTTTTTTTCTGCCAGCCAAAAAATATTTTGATCTTGCCCTTCAAAACCACGAGTAGCGTCTACCACTAAAATAACAACATCAGAGTATTCGATAGTACGAACAGCTCGCATTACAGAATAGAATTCTAAATCTTCTTTTACTCTCGATTTTTTTCGGATTCCCGCAGTATCCACTAAATTAAAGTCGAAACCAAAACGGTTGTATTTTGTATCGATAGAGTCTCTTGTTGTACCCGCGATATCTGTTACAATATTTCTTTCTTCGCCAATTAAAGCATTGATAAAAGACGATTTTCCTGCATTTGGTCTACCAACAACAGCAAATCTAGGTAAAGCTTCTGCTTCTAAATCAATAGGCTCAGGTTCTGGCATTTCTGCAACTAAGGCGTCTAGTAATTCTCCAGTTCCACTTCCGTTAATAGAGGCAATTGTAAAATATTCGCCTAAACCAAGATTGTAGAATTCTACAGCATTTGGCTCACGCATTGCGTTATCAACTTTATTAACTACGGTAAAAATTGGTTTTTTCACCTTGCGTAAAAGTTTTGCAACTTCAGCATCCATAGGTGTAATACCGTCTTCTACATTTACTACAAAAACAATTAAATCTGCTTCTTCTATGGCAAGTTTTACTTGTTTTCTAATTTCTTCTTCAAATACATCATCAGAACCAATAGAATATCCTCCAGTATCAATAACAGAAAAATCTTTTCCATTCCAGTCAGATTTTCCATAATGTCTGTCTCTTGTAACTCCGCTAACAGAATCTACAATTGCTTCTCTTCTTTGAACCAATCTATTAAAAAGTGTTGACTTTCCTACATTTGGTCTTCCTACAATGGCAACAATGCTATTCATTTGAATTGAAATTTTTTGCAAATATACAATTTACTAAATTAAAAATTATCCTAAATTTAAACAGTTATAAAACCGGTTTTTTTAGATGATAAATTTATTATTTTAATTGAAACGAGAAATAGTAAATTTTTTTAAGGCCCAGATTTACAATGCCTTTGGATGAAAATTGTGATAACATATTTTCGAGAAATCTCTTTTTTTAAAAAGACTAACTTTTTTTATCTTCACAATTGCATTTATAAATTAAAGAAGAAAAGCAAAACACCTATCAAAAGATTCTTTAGTTCAAAACCAAAATAGTTTATTAAAATTACTACTTGACTTAATTATAACCAAAACGTTTTAATTGACTTTTATCGCTTCTCCAGTTTTTATTAACTTTTACATACAATTCAATAAATACTTTCTTCTCAAAAAATTGTTCTAAATCTTTTCTAGCTTCAGCTCCAACTCTTTTTAATGCAGAGCCTTTGTGACCAATAATAATTCCTTTCTGAGTTTCTCTTTCCACCATTATAATTGATCGTATTCTAACAATCGTTTCTTCTTCAATAAAACTTTCGGTTTCTACTTCTACAGAATACGGAATCTCTTTTTTATAATGCATTAAGATTTTTTCTCTAATTTTTTCATTTACAAAAAAACGTTCTGGCTTATCTGTTAATTGATCTTTAGGATAAAAAGGAGGGCTTTCAGGTAAAAGTTCTTTAATTTTATCAAATACAGCAGTTACATTAAATTTTTCTAAGGCAGAAATGACAAAAACATCTGCATTAGGTACTTTTGTTTTCCAATATTCAACCTTTTCTTCAACTTCACTTTGTGTAGATTTATCAATTTTATTTAATAAGAGCAAAACGGGAATTTTACTATTGATAATCTTATGAAAAAAAGCTTCGTTTTTCAGTTCCTTTTCACCAACTTCAACCATGTATATTAAAACATCAGCATCGTCTATAGCAGATTTCACAAAATCCATCATAGAAGCCTGTAATTCATAAGCTGGCTGAATGATTCCTGGAGTATCAGAAAAAACCATTTGAAAATCATCTTCATTTACAATTCCAAGAATTCGATGTCTCGTAGTTTGAGCTTTAGGGGTAATGATAGATAGTTTTTCACCCACCAAGGCGTTCATCAATGTTGATTTACCTACGTTAGGATTTCCTATAATATTTACAAAACCAGCTTTATGTGTCATGTTGCAAAGATAAATAGATTTTGTAGTTGATTAGATTTTAGAGGATTAAAAATTGACTAAAAAAAAATAAAAAAAAGTTTGTCTACTTGTTTAAATAAAATGTATATTTGCACTCGGAAATAAAGTGTCGAATTTATGCTTCGAAAGTTAAAAGCTAAGTCAATATTTTCAAAATTATATCGCGGGATAGAGCAGTAGGTAGCTCGTCGGGCTCATAACTATCCTTACTCCCAAATTTACATTCTTTTTATTGGTTCATTTTCAAATAGTTACAAAAATATAATCATTTTTGTGTTATACGTGCTACACTCTTGTGTTAGATAAAATACGGCTATCCAAATATTTTAATTTTCATTAGTTTCTCTTCATCTACGGTTAGTATAAGTGGATTGATGTAGTGGTCTTCTAACATCTTCATGGAAGTGTGAGAGGACAATAATCTGGTATCACTTCCCATGGTACGGTATACCCATGAGAGGTAAGTTTTTCTCAGGTGTTTTAGTGTGAAGGGAGTTTCAATACCTGCAGCTTTTCTATAATGAGTGAATGCTCGAGAAACTTTCTCCATGCTTGTATTGATTGAATACTTATTTTCTGGATCTATGAGTTTTACACTCTTTCCTTTCATTTGATCATATCCCATTTCTTTTAAAAGTGTCAATAAATCATCGTTAATAGGAGAGGCTTTCTTACTTACATTTTTAATTCCCAATCGTTCAACTTTTAGGTTTCTATATTGAAAAAGTAGAACGCCTTTCTTGCCTTTGATAATATCATCCCATCTTAGACTTAGCATTTCTTCTCTTCTTCCTCCAGCGAATAAAAAGAGTTTAAATGCGTTTACCATCCAGGGTTCATACACATTATCTTTTCTCCCATTTGATCTTGTGCATTGCATTGACGACTTAGATTCTACAGCTGCAATAATCCTTTCAAATACATCTTTAGTTAAAATCAGATTATCTCCTCTAATCAGTTGTTTTCTAATACAATTTTTGAATGGATTCTTAATGTCTAATTCTTCAATTTCAATCAAGAACTTAAAGAATGAAGTTATACTCGTTAAAACCTTATTGAATGTTTTTGGGTGAGGGTATTTAATCCCTAACTCTTGATAGAAAATTGAAACATCATTGTTTTTGACATCCCCCGGTTTCATTTTTCTAAGGTTATGGTTTCTTTTTAAGGATTTTGCAAAAAGCGTACAATACTTAATTAACTCTTTACGATGTTTGTCTGATACCTCCTTTTTTAAATGTGCGTATTGTGTCTCACCTTTAAGGTATTGATCAAAATAAACAAGTCCTTCAACAATATTCATTTTAAGTCGATTAGGGGCAGTTTCTTCCACACCATTCTCGATTCTCCTTCTAAATTCAACACCTTCAACAACAGCATCAGCGTATACTTTTGACTTTAGTAGTTTACTTCTGTGTTTACCAGTAACTCGATCAATAAAACACATCCGGAACACCTGGTAATCGTTGTGACGACACCCCGTGTTGTTCTGTCTGCATTTTTTACAGTAGATTTTGATTCCTGAATGTGAATTAGTAGGCAATTTCATTATTGATACAGTTCTTGAAAGATGGATTCGTGCTCCTTAGAGCTAATGTCCAGATTAAATTGGTAAGGCACAAATCCAGTGTCAAATTCCAAACAATCATGATAGAGGAGTAGATGTAGTTGTTTCTGATTTCCATAGATTGAATCTAAACGAGGTTGCCACGAATTTGGATATCTTTTCACCAAATCTTCAGCAAAAGGTCTCCAAACCTCTTGTTCGACCTGCAATCGAAAAACATATTCCCTTCCGTCTTTGTGGATAGGGATACGATGGTCCCTAAGCCACTTTTTGATGGAACGATTGTCCTTACGGTTTATGTATTGACCTACTTGATTTAGGTTTATGCGATGATAAGATTTCATTTTCATAATTTAATATTCGTGATTATGTTGGAACGTTACCTACAGGTGCTTCAGTCTCTTTTTCTTTTCTTTTTTCTTCCACTCTTTCAACGGCAATGTTAAAATGTTCAGTTGTTATTTCACTTCCAATGAAATCACAATAATTTTCGATACAGCTTAGTTGTGTTGTTCCTATGCCTGTAAAAGGGTCGTATATTAAACTACCTTTTGGGAAGTAAATATTGATTAACTGGTCACATAAATCTTGTGAATACGATGCTTTTAGTTGGCATTTATATCCATCATTATTTTTTGCTTCAATAAAATTTACATAGTTTTTGTAAAATTTCTGACCAGTTTTTTCATTAATCTTGCTAACTTCTTTATTTGTTTTAAACGTATGTAATCTATCTTTTTTGACAAAAATGTAAATAAGTTCAGTCACCCTGCTCAATTTTGTAGATGAAGTTTGAAAAGGTATAGCGTGTGGTTTTTTCCAACAGATAATATCAGCAATAGTTAAATCCAGTTCTTTATGGATTTTAGCTATTAACAATGTCGGAAGTATTGGATTTTCTTTGCTGTATGAAATATTATAACAAATCACGCCATCATCTTTGATGATCCTTGAGAATTCCTTAAATTCATTTGTTCTTACCTCTAAATAATCATTTTCACTTAACCCATCTAATTCTGAATATCCATTATTGTAGTAGCAATCACTTCTCTTAATATTTATATTATATGGAGGTGACGTGATTACTCCATCAGTAGATTTATCTTTTATTTTAGTAAAAGTTTCATTACAATTTTCGTTATATATTATATTTATTTTCATTATTTTCTGATTAATATTTATTTAAAACTGCACTTATCATGTTCTCATCTTCAGTAGAAATAATGTATCTAATCTGCTGCAGTTTGTTAATTTTTTTCTCCCATTCCAGATCTAAAAGTGATTTTGGTTTAGGTTTACAACCGAATTCCTTTTCGAAACGCTCCTCATACTCTTTCTCAAACTCTTCTTGAAGATCATTTTTTATTGAATTCTTCAACTTGTATTCTTTTGCTGATTGTTTTTGTTTAATCCTACTTTTTTTCTCCTGTTCCAATTCGATACTTCGATTATATTTTCTTGTTCGTGACTCATCGGTTTCAACGACAATTTCGTAGACTGGTTGGATTCCTTTACCAGACTCTAACTGGTCAAATAACTTTAGTTTGGAACCTTCGGGGGTCTCATCAATCTCATGGATTTTAATCAAACGTTGAAGCGATGAAACTGAAAGATCAATGTGAAGAATAGTCCTGGCTATATCGTATCGATTTTTAGCCACTTCATCAAAATTATCATCATCATCATCAATTCCAGAAACTTTTGTTCGTTTTTTACCCTGCGAATTTCCAATCCGCTCTAAAATATAACTGGCTGCTACAGCAACCTCTTTGAAAGATCTTTTGATGGTGGTGTTTCGGATTATAGAATCGAGAAAAACATCTGATTCAATTGGTGGAGTTTCAATGACTGGGACTAATTTAATTCCTAAATCATACGCTGCTTTATAGCGAGAGATTCCGTTAGTGATGAACAATCTATTATTCTCTTTTACAATTCTTATCGGCTCCAAAACTTCAAATTCCTTAATCAAAGGAATAAGTTTTTTATAAGCCTCTTCATTTTTTATCCCGTATTTTTTTATTTCGGGGTGTACTGATAATGAGCTAATTTTTACAAGCTCCACTTTATAATTCATAGTCAATCGTGTTAACTATCGAGTCGATAAAATCGACAAGTTTATTTTCCCAAAAAGGGAACAATAAAAACATAAAGAAAAAAAAATTAATAATCAAGGGGTGGGATGAACTTCAGGTCTCACGACCTAAAGTTAGTAAGGGTTTACATTTCCAAAATATTTAGATATATTATCTAATATGAAAGATAAAACATATCCAATTACCATAGACCCCACACCTTTAAAGGAGAAACCAGAGTGGTCGATCCGTTCTCACATAAATAAAAGACTCAATAAAAACACAGATGTAACAATAGATCAGTTATCTAATTTAGTCGCACCACCTAATTCGTTTACGTGGTCACCTGGTATATTTAATGGAACACCATCAAATGATAATTGGACTTGTCAATCAATATTTGCATTAGATTTTGATGGAGGTGAGCTGTCAATAGAAGAAGTTTATGATCGTTTACATTTGTATGGAATTAAACCACAGTTATGGTATGAGACCTTTTCATCTTCAGAAACCCTATTTAAGTTTAGGGTGGTACTTTTCTTGGATTACCCTGTAACAAATCCCAAAATCCACAAGTTAATTTCATTAGGACTTCTAAAGTTGTTTCCCGAAGCAGACCAGACCTGCAAGGATCAGGCACGTTATTATTTCGGTGGGAGTGCTGCTACTGTTACGTCTTATTCTCCAATTAGTTTGTCTAATTTAATTTTTATTACTTCAACAACTCTTTGTGCTGGGGATAGTATGAGGAATCGATCCCTACCAATAATGGAAATCAATTCTACCATTGTAGAAACTGCACCAAAATGGGAACTCCTATATTATAACTATAAGAACTACCATTCTGGAGCAGAATTAATTAATAGTAATAATTCCCCCCCTCCCTACAACTATAAGAGGGGCGAACTTCAAAAAGTCGATTTTGAGAAGTCGTCACAAAACATTAGAATATTTCGAGAGTTTTTAAATGGGAAATGGTTATCACACATGGAACTATTTGGATTGGCACGAAATCTTCAGTATGTAAATGGGGGATTCAAACTTATGAATAAAATTATGACTAAGTTCAACTCAAAGGGGGTTACTGAGTACACTCCAAATAACTTTGCCATTTTAACCTATCTAAAAAAGGTTCAATATCCTCCTCAACCTATTGGTGAGTTTTCACCATATCCTGAGGATTCTGATTTACACGATTTTATCTCAGAGTCAATAGATAAGCGAGGAAAAATAAAAGTGATTGAGTCCTCAAATCCTATTCCATTAGTAGATGCAGAAGAGAAGTTTAAAAAAGAGTTTGATCGTGTAATTAACGACGATCGAATCGATGGTATTTATCTATTTAGAGTCCCCACTGCAATTGGAAAAACAGAAATAATAACAAGTGTTCATGCCACTATTGCAGCACCCACAAATGACCTTAAAAACGAAATTGGAGGGAGAATGAAAGTTAATTACCTGACCACTCCTGACCCCATTATATTTGAGAATTCATCAATTACTAATCAAATGAATTATTACTATTCGATTGGTCTCCCAAGCAAATCAATTGAGGTGCTTCATTCGATTGTAAATATCAAAAATAAGGATCAATATTCTAAGAAAGATATAGAGAATGCCAACTCATATATTAATACGATCAGGGACTGTTATACAACAACTTCAACACTTCTCACCACACATCAAAGGGCAATTCATTCATCATTTTCAAACGATACCATAGTATTTGATGAGGATCCTCTTAAATCTCTTATTGATATCAAATCATTTAAAATATCTGATCTGTTTTCTGTCAATATAATTCTTAAAAGTAAAGAATTAGAATTTGTTATCAAGTCTCTTATAGATACCCCCGTTATGGAAATTCGTTCCACGCCAACTTTTAATCTCGACCTTGATAAACTTATTAAAGAGGTCTCACAATTACCGAACACGAACTTAAAGACCAATATTTTTGACTTTTTCAGTAGTTCATTTTATGTTCGCGATACTCATAAACCAGATATTGTCCATTATGTTGTTAAACGAGATATCCCCCGATTAAAAAAAATAATTATTCTCTCTGCCACAGCACCAATCAATTTATATAAACGTCTCTTTGGTGATCGTCTTGAAGTCATTGATATATCAGAAGTTCAACAAAAAGGAAGGATCATACAACACACCACGAAATCTTACTCCAGAAACTCCTTGAATACAAATACAAAAGATATTGTAAACAGAGTCGGTGACACTCCTGTTATCACATTTAAATCGTATCAAAACCACTTTTCAAACCCCTCAAATATGTGGTTTGGAAACTGTAGTGGTTACGATGAATTAAAAGGAAAAGACATTGCGGTGGTAGGAACACCCCACATCAATAATGTGGTGTATTTTTTAACCGCAAAGGTTTTAGGTATAGATTTTAAAACATCAGATCTAAGCATGTCTTATCAAAAAGTGATTTATAACGGATTTGAATTTAAGTTCAATTGTTTTAACAATGAAAATTTAAGAATTATTCAATTTTCTTACATTGAATCCGATCTCATTCAGGCGGTGGGTAGAGCACGTACTCTTAGAACCGGTGCAAAAGTTGACTTGTATTCTAATTTTCCACTAAGAATAAGTTCAGAGTTTAGATTCTAAAAAAAATGAATATTGTCTGACAAATTTTGAATTTCTTGATATTTATAAGGAAACATTTGTATGAAAGAAAGAAAATCAAAAAGAGTAATAGTTCGAATGACCGAGAATCAATTTAAAAATTTGATTGATTTGGTAATTTCAGAAAGTAAAGATAGATCTACAGTTTCGGATGTTATTCGGGAGGCTGTGATTGATAAACTTCAAAAACTAAAAGATGATGATAAAAGGAAAAAATAATTTAGATTATGAATATTTCAACCGTTATTTAGCCAACTGTGGATCTCTTGATCCGACTGATATGAGTCTGATAAGTAGTTTTTTTTAGAGAGAAATTAAAAATTCTACCCGAATATGAAATAGATCCTAAAGAGATGGTTTTCTTGAATGAATTGGTAGTTTTTTGTCGTGAAAAATTTGACGGTTCGAACCAAGAAAATACGAATTAGTGTTGAAACAAATTATTGACTGGAACCCTTGGATACCCGACTTTAAACCATGTATTACATCAAATATTAATTAGTATAATTGGTGGGGGTATTGACTTATCAATCAATCAAGGACCATTATTTAAAAAAATCCACGACAAATTATTACATTTTTTGTTTGATATAATGTTTTGTGAGTTCCGCAGCTACAGCTCTGCACCATATTTCCTGTGGGTGATTCTCATATCCATACTCCTTAAGTTGTTTGTCATACAATTGATCCTTGAAATGAGATGTTATTTCCCGCCAATGTACAAGTTCATGAAGAGTTATCTCCACAATACCCTCAAAGTCACTTACATTATCAGTAAATAAGGTAATCGTATTATTATAATAAGTGTAGGTGCCCGCATAATCGGAAGATTCATCACTAATCACAATTCGGGGGGATTTCTTTCTAATAGGATACATTTCAATAAACCACTCCGTTACATTATTTGATAATTCTTCAATAGTAATGGTATTAGAAGGTGAAAATAGGTTTACTATAAATCCAAGAATGTATAAAACTATTATTCCAATTCCTATAAACCCTATAATTTCCATAACTGGAATCTACATCGAGAATTTTATTCTGCCTAAAATAGATTTGAAAAGTTATCTGCTTATACTTTATTGTTTAGTGTAAGTTCTTTAAAATAGTCCTATCTCAACCCGGGTTGGACTTCCCAGTGAATCCAGTACTTCCCAAAGATCAACCCGCTTATACTTTCATTAAAAAATGCGGCATAATCGAAGTTTTGCGCTTATGTTAGCCAGGTTAATTTATAAAAAACTGAAAAATGTCATTACAAGGTCAACGAACAACAACCGGTGCTATTCCATGGGAAGATTTTAAATCATTAATTGGAAAATTGGAAAGAGATGGGAATTATAAGTACTGTCTTCTGATTTCCATTGGGGTATTCACGGGGTTACGAATAGGAGACATACTTAAATTACGTTACACCGACTTTTCGGGGGGAGATATTTTATCTGTGATAGAACAAAAGACAAAAAAGACCCGAAGAATCAAATTAAATCAAGATTTACTTGAAATAATTTCTCGTGTCAAACGAAAACAACTGATAGATGATGACAATCAATTCATTTTCATCAATAAGTATGGCACCAAACCCATTGACAAATCTTGGGTGAACGTGTCGTTAAAAAAAATATTTAGAAAATATAAAGTTCATGTTGATGGAAATGTATCTACACACATGTTTCGAAAAACACTTGGAAACAGGGTTCTTAAATTGAATAACTACTCCAATCAGTCTATCGTTCTGTTAATGGAACTTTTCGGTCACTCTTCAATGGGAATAACAAAAAGATATCTTGGAATTCGAGAAAAAGAGGTAATGGAGGTGTATGAGAGTCTGAGTTTATAGTCCTTTGGATTCCTAACATCTGCGTGCGGATAATATTCCATGAAGGATCATCGTCACGGGGGTGATCTCAATTTTTGTTATTCGCACGTTGGTTTAGGTTGGGGGGACCCCCTCCCTGTAGGAACTCCCTTCCGAAGCCCCCTCTTAAATAAGTATAATAACGGTCTAAAAGATCCACTCAGAGGTCTCCATGAAATTTTTTGAAAATTTTCTGAAAACTTGAGAACTTCCTTTAACCTCAAGGGAGGTGTATTTTACAAATAAATTTTTTTTAGTATTTTTTTAGATAATTTAAATTTTAAATAACTCTAATTTAGGTTCTGTCGCATCTGTCAATATTTACTGGTAAAGAAAAATCAACTGGTGAACCCTGAAAGTTCAACCTACAAATCATTTATATCATTAGCTTCTTAAAAAATTAAATTAGTTTAAAACTTGATGCTTAATTTTAGCAGATGCGACAGAACCCCTTGTATAGCGGGTAAATTAAATTGACCGTTTTTAGGACTTACAGTTATAATTTTTACTCCGGCATTTTTTGAAGGATTCCATGCAGGCATTAACAAAAGTGTCGAGTCTGCATTTACTTCAGGATTTGGAAAATCGTGACGATGACGCATTGGTACGATTACCTTGTTTTTTGAAAAATAGTATTTTAACTCTTGAATTAATTCAATAAAATGCGTATTCTTTTCAATAAAATTTGAATCTATTTGAATAACCTCTTCCATGGCTTAAAAGTAGCTAAATATATTTTTAATTGTGATTTTTTGTAACTTTAAAGCTAAAAATTGTAATCAAAAAGCATATAATTGATAAGATTTATCATTTCTAAAAACATTAATTAAATCTTAATAAGCGTATTTTTATTTAAAATTTTATGTATTTTTCATTTTAAAATTCATTGATTTAAAGGTCGCATTTTGCTGTATAAATTTATAATCACACGATTAAATAACTTTTCCTTAGCTTTGTTATTATAAAATTTTGATCTTAATTTGTTAGTATGAATTTTATTATTGAAGAAATCCGAAAAGGAAACCGAAAGGTTTTTAAAAACTTATTTAATAAGAATTATAAAGAATTAGTGCTTTATGCGAATGGTTACTTATTCGATAGAGATGCTAGCGAGGATGTGGTGCAAGAAGTGTTAATTTATATTTGGGAGCATCCTGATAAGCTAAAAATAAAAACATCCTTAAAGAGTTATCTTCTTTCTATGGTACGAAATAGATGTTTGAATTATTTAAAATCTATAAAAATTACAGATACTTTCGGATTTTTAGAGTTTAATATCAACCTAATTTCAGAGCATGTTTTTGATTCTACTTCAGACGAAGATAAAAAAATAGTGTATCATCAAATATTAAAAATTGTTGATACGCTTCCAGAAAGAATGCAACAAATTGTAAAGTTAAAGTTTTTACATAATTGTAAGTATACTGAAATTGCTGAAGAATTAGGTATCTCTGTTAATACTGTTAAAACACAAATTAAAAGAGCAAAGGTAAAAATTATAGAAATGGTAACTTCTTTACTTATTTTATTGCAGACGCAACAATAAAAGAGGTGTTTACTAGAGCTAAAACAGGCTTTTTTTTTAAATTTTTTAAAAATTTCTCTTTCTTCTTGTCACCCATTTTTGATTTTTTATTGTCTTAGTTATGTACACCTTACAAAATCAGATTTAATGGAATTCAAATTAATTATAAAAAAACTTAACAATACTCTAAATTTAGAAGATGAAATTATTTTTTCTAAATGGTACAATAAATCTGTCAATCACAAAAATTATTTTGATAATGTAAAAGAAAACTATTCAAAAGATATTACAAACATTGATGTTGCAAAAGGATGGGAAGAACTTACTAAAAAAATAAACTATATACCTAAAAAGACGGCTTATTGGAAGTATGCTGCCGCTGCTGCAGTTATATTTTTAGTAACGATGCCTTTTGTTTTTAACAAAGACAATGTTAAAACGGCCGAGCTAATAATTGTAAAGAATACTATAAAAATTGGTATAGATAAGGCTACACTTACTTTAGAAGATGGATCTAATATTACGTTGGAGGAAGGACAAAATTACAAAGTCGCCAATGCAAAGAGTAATGGGAGAAAACTAATTTATAATCCTAAAAGCAAAACAAAGCTAGAAATTGCCTATAATTATTTAACTACTCCAAGAGGTGGTCAATTTTATGTTGAGTTGTCAGATGGCACAAAGGTGTGGTTAAATTCTGAGTCAAAACTTAAATACCCAGTTGTTTTTCAAGATGGTGTGCCACGTGAGGTTGAGTTACTTTACGGAGAGGCTTATTTCGATGTATCATCAAGTGCTAAGCACAAAGGTGCTTCATTTAAAGTAGCTAGCCAAGTGCAAGAAATAGAAGTGTTGGGTACAGAGTTTAATGTAAAAGCATACAAAGGAGAAGACCATATGTATACAACATTGGTCGAAGGAAAAGTTGCCATTGACAATGGGGTTACTAAAGAAATATTAAAACCCGAACAACAAGCTGCAATAAATATTCAAAGTAAAGAGATAACAATTGCTATTGTTGATGTTTATAACGCAACGTCATGGAAAGATGGAGTTTTCAGTTTTAAAGAAAAATCATTAAAAGAGATTATGAAAACATTATCTCGTTGGTATGATACAGACATTGTTTTTCTAAACAAAGAACTTGAAAATATTAAATTTAACGGTGTTTTAAATAAAAAACAAAATATTGAACATATACTATTAACTATAAAAGCAACTAATAATATTGATTACGAAATAAACGACAATAAAATTATGATAAAATAAAAAAAAGAAAAGGGAATGAGGTTCAAATCTCTCACAATGCAAACCTTCATTTCCCCTAATTGTGATAATTAATTATAAAAACTAACTAAAACATGCAAATTTATGGAAATTAACTTAACTAATGTTCTTTTAATACATAAAAAAGAACTTCTAATCTTTATTATGAGAACATTTATATTATTATTCTGTACTACAGTTTTTAGCTTTACGTCAGAAAATGTATTCTCGCAAAATGCTAAGATTGAAATTAGTGCTGATATAGTGCTAACGATAGACGAAGTCTTTGATCTTATTAAAGAACAAACAGACTATACATTTATTTATAAATCTGATTTATTTAAAAACGCCCCCCAAGTATCTTTAAAAAAGGGAATTATAAAGGTAAATAAGTTATTAAAACAAAGCTTATCTTATGGTGATTTTCAATATTTTTTTTCAGATAATACAACTGTTGTATTAAAGAATAAGCATGAGGAAATAAAAAATAAAGTGCAACAGACAGTAAGTGGAAAAATAACGAGTACAAATGGAGAGGCTCTTCCAGGCGTTACGGTTATAGAAAAAGGTACAAATAATGGTGTAGCTGCAAACTTTGATGGTAACTATGAAATTACTGTTAAAGAGGATGCTGTTTTGGTTTTTTCTTTTATAGGTTTTCTTACCCAAGAAGTTGAAGTAAACGGTCAAACGGAAATTAATGTAAAACTCTCTGAATCTGCTTTTCAATTAGACGCTGTAGAATTAATCTCTACAGGCTATCAAAAGATTGCTAGAGAGAAACTAACGGGAGCTGCAGAAAACATTAATAAATCATTTTATGAAAATTCTTTCAATCAAACCTTACAGCAAGGCTTACAGGGTAGTATTGCAGGCTTGCAAATAATTTCAAATAACACACACCCTCAAGCAGTTCCACAAGTAATCATTAGAGGCGTTGGTTCTGCTTTTGGAGATGGTGTAGGGTCTACAAGTCTTTCGGGAACTACGACTGTATTGGGAGATCCAACGATCTTAACCGCTGGTAGCCCACTGTATATTATTGATGGGGTACCAACCTTTGATGGTAGAGATTTATCAAGTATTAGTGGAAATGATATTAAATCAATCACGGTACTTAAAGATGCTGCTGCTGCTAGTATATATGGTGCAAGAGCTGCCAATGGTGTCATTGTAGTAGAAACTAAATCTGGGGTGTCTGGAAAAGGTAAAATTAACTATTCTACTCAAGTCGGTTTCTCTGAATTTGTAAGTCTAAATGAAAGTCTCAATACCTCTCAATTGCAAGAAATGTTTATTGAAGGATTAATAAATAATACAGGGAATAGTATTGATACGAGTGCAGATGCTTTAGATTGGTTAATTAATTCAAACCCCTACTCAGCTTTCAATCCTGATCAAGATACTAATTGGGGTAAAGAGTTGACAAGAGTAGGACAAATAACACAGCATAACTTTTCTGCCTCTGGAGGAAGTAATAATAATAATTACTATTTATCTCTAGGGTATTTAAAAAATGAGTCCGCTATTAAAGAAATTAATTTCGATAGACTCACAATTAAGCTAAAATACGATACACAAATTTCTGAAAAACTGAAAGCTTCCATCATTATAGGTTATGGAAAGACAAAATCTAATAATCATGAAACAGGTATTTCATACTATAATCCTTTTACAAGCATATATCGTTTAAGGCCAGATTTTAATATTTATAATGAAGATGGTTCTTATGACACTAGCTATAATTCTAAAGTAAACCCATTAGGAGTATTAACAGATGAAACCCGCCAACTAGAAACAAATGATTTTAGAGGAGCCTTTAATCTAAATTACGAACTAATAGCAGGTTTAACGTTAGAAACAAGTTTAAGTACAAATTATAGATTAACCGAAAACTACAATAGGTTCCCCTCCTATTTAGGAAAAGGAGCTAATTATAGAATTGGCTGGTCAGCGGTACCTTCGAGTTATGGAAACCAAAGAAATACGGGGATATTTACCTGGAACGCTAGATCTTTAGTTAGGTATACTAAGAAACTTGGGGAAGATCATACTTTTGGTGCGTTTGCTGGAATTGAACAAAATGCAATGGATATGAAGGGTAGTAATTTGTCTGTGCTTAACTTACGTGAAGGTTCTGAAACATTTGATAATGGAACTTCAGAGACTAGCGACACGTTTAGAAGTGAGTCTTCAATCAGCTCTACATTTTTAAATTTAGACTATGATTTCCAAGAAAAGTATTTGGTAAATACTACCTTTAGAAGAGATGGGTCTTCACGATTTGGAGCTAATAATAAGTATGGAAATTTCTATGCCATTGGATTGGGTTGGAATATTCACAAAGAGGATTTTATGCAAAATAATGACTTTGTAAATATTTTGAAATTACGAATCAGCTATGGTGTTAATGGGAATGATCAAATTTCTCCTTTTGGTTACTCAGGAACGTTTGATACAACAGGGGGCTATAACGGGCAAAATGCAGCCACTATCTCATCCGCAGGAAATGCTTTAATTGGTTGGGAAGAAAATGCAACCTTTGATATTGGAGTAGATTTCGCGTTTTTTAATAATAGAGTTTCAGGGTTTTTAGATTATTATAGCAGAAAGACATCTGATCTTCTTTATAATTTACCGGTATCCAACCTAAATGGAGACTCATTTGTCTTTCAAAACTTTGGAAGCATGAAAAATAGCGGAGTTGAAATTTCATTAAACACAAAAAACATCATCACTACTACTGATGGATTTACTTGGTCTACAGGAATTAATTTGACGACAAATAAAAATGAAATAACTGAACTTGAGTCAGACGAAATTATTTCAGGTAACTATTTAAGAAAGGTAGGGGAAGACTTTAATACGCTTAACCTTTATGGATATGCAGGGGTTGACCCAGAAACAGGAAGTGAAATGTTTTATACTGATGAAACCGAGACCGAAACAACAATGGTACTTGGAGAGACAGAAAAATATAATCATGGTAAAGCAACACCAGATTTTTACGGATCCCTAATAAATACGGTTACTTTTAAAAACTTCTCGCTTACTGCACAATTATACAGTTCTTGGGGAGGGCAAATATTTGAGCCTAACGGTAATGTTCAAAATGATAATGGATACAGAAGAACTCGTGATTACAGTAACACATCTAAATATGTGTATGACAATAGATGGCAACAACCAGGGGATATAACTAATGTGCCAAAATATGTGTATGGTAATTCACTATCAAGTAATCAAACTTCAAGATGGTTACACGATGGAAGTTATGTCCGTTTAAAAAGAGTGGAGTTAGCCTACACTTTTTCAAATAAAATATTACAAAACTCTTTTATCGATAGACTTCGTATCCATGTGAGTGGAGATAATCTATGGACCTATATTAAAGACGATACCTTGATGATTGATCCTGAAATGGCAGGAATAACAGGTTCGGCAAGTTTTAATAACCCTATTTCAAAAACAATTTATTTTGGTCTTAATGTTACATTTTAACATAAAATCATCCAATTTTAATCATACAAAAAACACATAATGATGAAAAACATATATTTAATAATTTTAATGTTATCAATCACACTCACTTCTTGTAACAGTGATGAGTTTTTAGATAAAGATCCTTACGACAGAGTTCTTACAGAAAATCTAATTACAGATTTTACAAGTTTTGAAGCAGCTACTGCTGGCGCATATAACATACTTCAGGACCGCTTTTATCATGGTGGCTTATATCCGATTGCTTCAGATTTAATGTCTGATAATTCTCTATCATCTTGGGTCCTTTTTCCCGGAACAGATGCTTATGAAACACCTACTGATGATCGCGAAGTATTACGAATCTGGAGTACAATCACCAATCTTATTGCGCATACGTCAATCGTTATCAGACAGGCTGAAAGCTTTGACTTTGAATCTGACCAAGCGCAAGCGTCTGAATTAATTGCACAGCTCTATGTCATCCGAGGCATGGCGTATTTCGACATGCAACGTTTGTTTGCACAGCCGTATAATTTCACTGCAGATGCCTCTCACATGGGAATTCCTTTAGTGGATGAAACGCAAGTAGGTATAGAAATAATTAACCCTGCAAGAAGCACCACTGCTGAAGTATATGCTAAAGTAGTTTCAGATATTGAAAAGGGAATTAGCACTATAGGAGACGATACCTCTTCAGTTTACTTTTTAAACAAGAATTCTGCTAAAGCATTACTAGCAAGAGTCTATTTATATATGGAAAATTGGGCTGAAGCAAACGCATTGGCTACAGAAGTTATTGGATCTGGTTATTCTTTAGTTTCTAACACTGATTATGTTGCAAGTTGGGCAGAAGATACGACATCGGAATCTATTTTTTCAATTGTAAGCACTCCAACAGATATGGGTGGTTCTTATGCGATTACTTATTTATATGGAAGGCCACGTTTCAAAGCGACTACGGATTTATTTGATGCTATTGATGCGACTGATGTCAGAAAGAACTTGATAGCAGCAGGAAAGGTACTGAAATTCCCTTCTTATGCTACACGTGATGACAATACACCTATCCTTCGTATTTCTGAAATGTATTTGATTCAAGCTGAAGCCATGGCAGAATTAGGGATGGATTCACAGGCTCAAACAGCCGTTAATATGATTCTATCAAGAGCAAATCCATTGGCAGCTGCTTACACTGAAACGGGGCAGGCGCTAAAAGATGTCATTCAAGACGAAAGACGCAAAGAACTAATGTTTGAAGGTCACCGTATCTTTGATTTGACAAGGACAAAAAGAAGTTTTGTTAAATACAGTACTGTAGCAGAAAATCCAATCAACGTGAATTACCCAAGTAATTTAACAATTTTACCGATCCCTCAATCAGAGATAGATGCTAACAATAACATTTCTGAATCTGATCAAAATGCCGGTTACTAATTAATTTCAATTGATATTTAAGACAAGCTATAAGTGTTTATCTCTTGTAGTTTGTTTTTTTAATAATTAGTTTAAGAACCCATATTGACCACTTTAAGTGTAATGAAAACTCTATTTAATAAATTTTAAGATTATGAGAAATTTAATTTTACTAACAATATTATTTGGAACATTATGTTCCTGCAGACAAAAGGAAAATTCCTATGTTTTACTTTCGGGAAACATTAAGAACTCCAAAGAGACTATTATTAAAATGGTTAATAATAGTAAAAGCTTTGAAAAAAAAGTTACCATAGACGCCAATGGAAACTTTAAAGATACCTTATATATCGATGAGCCAGGTAGTTATTTTTATCAAATAGGAAGATCATACACTAACATTTTTCTAAAAGACGGGTACGATTTAACATTAAATATTGATGCAGAAGATTTTTATAAGTCAACCAAATATTCAGGAAACGGTAGTGAAGTGAATAACTATCATGTTGCCAGAGGAACCCTAAAAAATAAGCTAGTTGGTGATGCAAAAATATTTTTTGTAGTTCCTGTTGACGACTTTTTACTTAAAATTCAAAAAAATAAAGAAGCTTTTTTAGAATTATTAGAGACGTCTAGTCTAACAGGTCAAGATAAAGAGCTTCAAAGAAAAGTTGTTGAATATGATTATTTATTGACTCGATATAATTACGATAAGTTTAACCATTATCATACTAAAGAGCATCCTGTGTTGCCAGAGGGTTATTACGATCCAATAAGAGGAATGAACATGGATGACGAAGAATCATTTAACAATATTCAAAGTTATCGAAATTTGATTATTGAAAATTGGCGCCTTACTTCAAAAGAGGAAATGGCAAAAGACCCCAATCTAACACTTGTAAACTTTGTTGAAGGTAAAATTATAGATATTAAAAGCACTAAAATTAAAGACCAAATTGTAAGTATGCTTTTTAGGCAAATGAGTTTAAAAAACAAAAATTACGAAAAGGATTATCCTCGAATTATGGATATGCTTTCAGATAATAAATTAAAAGACAGACTTACAACGAGATATAAATCTGTAAATGATACGAAACCTGAAATGCCTGCTCCAAATTTCAATTATGAAAATCATAAAGGAGGCACAACATCTTTAAAAGATTTAAAAGGTAAAATAGTATATGTAGAGGTTTGGGCTACTTGGTGTGGACCTTGCATAAAAGAAATGCCAGCTTTAACACAATTAATTAAAGATTTTAAAGGACAAGACATAGAATTTGTAAGTATTTCCATCGATTCAAAAAACGATTATGAAAAGTGGAAAAAAATGGTGCCAGAAAAAAACGTTGGAGGTACACAACTATTGGCGGATAAAGGTTTAAAATCAGATTTCATGAAAGCCTTTAGCGTAGGTCTTATTCCTAGATCTATTCTATTAGATGAAGGTGGAAAAATTATAACGCACAAAGCACCTAGACCTTCAGCTGATAATACCAAGCAGTATATAAATAATCTGCTAAATAAACCTAAAAAGCTATAATGACACATAAAAAACATTTTTTAAACATCGCATTCATTTGTTTTAGTGCAATGTTTTTATATGGGCAAACCCTAGATTCAAAGTTTAAATTTGTTAAAGAACTCGGTGGTGTTGAAGAGTATGTATATGAACCAAACGGGTTGAGTATTTTGCTAATTCAAGATAATACTGCTCCTGTTGTTACTACACAAATTACATATAGAGTAGGTTCTAAACATGAAGTCTCTGGCAATACAGGTTCCACACACCTTTTAGAACACTTACTTTTTAAAGGCACTCCAAAGTATAATAAAGAAACCCAAACAATAGCATCAGCTTTACAAAATGTAGGGGCTAAAATGAATGCGACAACATGGTATGATCGAACTAACTATTATGAAACCATACCTAGCGATTATTTGGAATTAGCATTGGATATTGAAGCTGATAGAATGCGTAATTCACTTTTAAAAGCAGATGATAAAGCAGCCGAAATGACTGTGGTTCGTAACGAGTTTGAACGTGGTGAAAACAACCCAAATAGGTTATTATCAAAAGAAATATGGTCAACAGCATATATGGCGCATACTTACCATCACTCAACTATTGGATGGCGATCAGATATTGAAAACGCATCTATCGAAAAGCTTAGAGAATTTTATAACACCTATTATTGGCCAAATAATGCAACATTATCAATCATTGGCGATTTTAATAAAGCAAATGCATTTGAATTAATAGATGCATCTTTTGGCTTAATTACAAAAGCACCACATGAATTTCCTCAACCTTATACAGAAGAACCAGAACAATACGGGCCAAGAAAAATTGTTATAAAAAAACCTGGTCAGCAAGGTGTGGTTGTAGTCGCTTTTAAAAGCCCAGGTAAGTTACATAAAGATCACGCTGCCTTAACAGTATTAAGTGATATTCTTAAGAGTGGTGCGTCTTCAATTTTAAATACAACTTTTACAGATACGGGGTTAGCATTGTATGCGTATAGTTCTATTTCAGGCTTTAAAGATCATAATTTATTTTCTGTGGGTGTAGGATTGACACCAAATACAACACATCAAGAGATAAATGACAAAATAGTAACTGTAATTAATACCATTGCGGAAAACGGCGTGACTCAAGAAGATTTAGATAGGGTTGTAGCCAAAGCTGAAGCTAATGATGTTTTAAGACGTGACGGTTCATTTGCCATTGCTGGAATTATTAATGAAGCTATTGCTGCTGGTGATTGGACTAATTATATTAACAATGTAGAGAATTTAAAAAATGTAACATTAGACGATATTAAAAGAGTTTCAAATACCTATCTTTTAGAAGATCAAAGCACCACAGGATATTTTATTCCAAAAAAAATAGGATCAAATAAAAAGAGACCAAACATAAAAAGCAAGCAGTTTAAAAATGATGATGGTAAAGTCTTTTTTAGAAATCCGGAAGCACAAAATTATAATAACGCTTTTATTTCCGATTACAATCAAGAAGCTTCATTAGCACGACCCTTATTAATTAATTCAAAATTAGATTACAAGCGTCAAACAGTTTCAGGAATTGACATTACAACAGTTAAAACAGGTGCTAAAGGCTTTGTTAATGTGATTGGAAGTATCAATGCAGGTGGTATAAATACTATTAAAAATAAAAATATTGCTTCTATAACAGCTGAAATGTTATTAAAAGGTACTACAAATAAAGATAAATATGCTTTATCAAAAGCATTAGAGAGCTTGGGTGTTAAAATGAACATCAGAGCAAATACCTATAAAACCACCTTTAGTTTTAAATGTTTATCTACTATTGTAGATGAAGTTGTTGCGCTTTTGGCAGATGCATTGCGTAATCCTGCATTTGATGAAAAAGAGTTTGAATTATTGGTGAAGCAATATAGTGGCAGAATAAAAAACAATTTGGATAACCCTTCAATTTTAGCTAAAATTAAGTTAAGTCAACTCATTTATTCGATTGGTCACCCTGAATATTTGGATTCTGTAGAAGCACAAATTGAAAAAATTAATGGGGTAACCTTAGACGATATAAAGGCGTTCCATAAAGATTATTATGGATCAAACGAAATGCATGTTGTTGCTGTTGGAGATATTAATGGAAAAATTCCAACTGCCTTAGGTAAAACATTTAAAGATTGGAATGGCGGCGTTAGTTTTAAATCTGTATCCTTAAGAGGGAAATCCTTAGCTAAAACACAAACTAAAATAATCACCGTTAAAGGCAAGCCTAGTGCTCAATTACTTATTGCGCAACATACAGGGCTTACAAGCGAAGATGCAGATTTTAGACCAATACAATTAGCAATATTTGCATTAGGAGGCGGTATGTCTGGACGATTAATGCAAACAGTAAGAGATGTTGATGGTTTGACCTACAGTATTAGTGCAATACATAGTTCAGATACCTATACCGATGGGTACTTTGTTGTAAAGGCTTCTTTTAATCCAACATTATTAAAGAAAGGAGAAGATGCAACGATGGTCCAAATTGAAAAATGGATTGATGATGGTATTTCTGTAAATGAATTAGCAAATAAAAAAGCAAATTTAATAGGAAGTTATAAAGTGAGACTTTCTACTACCGGAAGTATGGCTGGAACTATCCTTTCATTTATTAATCAAGGTAAGCAACCTTCTTATATTGATCAATACCCTAAGGATATTAATGCCCTTACTTTAAGTCAAGTAAATGAAGTGATTAAAAAATATATAAATCCTAAGAAGTTTATTACCCTAAAATCAGGAAGTATTGATAAAAACGGTAATCCGTTAAAAAAGAAATAACCTTTCTCTGGATTTTGTTTTCACCAACAAATTTGAATTAAGTATTCTAGTGAAAGAGTTTTGAAAAGGCTGTTAAAATCGCAGCCTTTTTTTTGTTCTAAAATTATATATATATATTATGAAAAAAGTTATTATACTCCTGACTTTTGTTTTAAGTAACAATGTCTTTTCACAAATTTATAATCCTGTAAAATGGTCAACATCTGTTGAAAAAATATCAGATATCGAGTATAATTTAATAGCTACAGCTACTATTGAATCTGGGTGGCATTTATATTCTCAGGTTGTTCCTGAAGGTGGACCTATTCCCACAAAATTTACATTTATAGATTCAAAGCATTATAGTTTAGTAAATAAAACTCAGGAAGAAGAAGGTCATGAAATTGATGATCCTGTTTTTGAAATGCGGATTAAGTTTTTTGAAAATAAAGCCGAATTTAAACAACGGGTAAAAGTATTGAATGATATTAATACTATTGATGCCGAAGTAGAGTTTATGGTGTGTGATGACGAAAAATGCTTACCGCCAAATAATATTGACCTTGCATTTAAAATAGCTAGTAATGCTGTTACAAATGTTACTGCAGTAGATAAAGTAAAAACTACAGTTGAAGAAAAGGGCGAGGCAAAATATTTAAAACTTAAAAAATCACACAAAAAAGAAAAATCAAAAGGCTTATTAGGTATTTTTCTTATTGCTTTCCTATTTGGTTTTACAGCTTTGCTCACACCTTGTGTATTCCCTATGATACCTATGACTGTAAGTTTCTTTACCAAACAAAGTAAAAACAAAGCACAGGGAATACGAAATGCAATTATCTTCGGAATTTCTATTGTGGTAATCTATGTTTTACTAGGCACAGTTGTCACTGCTATTTTTGGAGCTAGTGCATTAAATGCATTGGCTACCAATGTTTGGTTCAATATTATTTTCTTTTTGTTATTGGTAATTTTTGCGGTATCCTTTTTAGGGGCATTTGAACTAACTTTACCTAGTTCATGGGGTACAAAAGTAGATGCACAAGCTGATAAAGGAGGTTTAGTAGGAATTTTCTTTATGGCACTGGCATTAGCCATTGTCTCTTTTTCATGCACAGGCCCAATTGTTGGATCCATTTTAGTTGAAGCTGCTTCAGGCGGTAATCAAATAGGGCCAATTATTGGCATGTTAGGGTTTTCATTAGCTATTGCTTTACCTTTTGCACTTTTTGCAGCGTTTCCTGGATGGATGAATTCATTACCAAAATCAGGTGGTTGGTTAAATACAGTAAAAGTGGTTTTAGGTTTTTTAGAATTAGCTTTTGCTTTTAAATTCTTATCAAATTCAGATTTAGTATTACAATTGCATTGGTTAGAACGCGAAGTATTCTTAGCTATTTGGATTACTATTTTTGGAACATTGGCTTTATACCTTTTTGGCAAAATACAGTTACCTCATGACTCACCATTAAGTAATATATCTGTTGTTAGATTAAGTTTAGGATTATTATCCTTAACGTTTGTTATCTATATGTTACCAGGATTGTGGGGAGCTCCCTTAAATTTGATAAGTGCATTTCCACCACCACAACATTATAGTGAGTCGCCTTATGGCGTAGGTTACACTAAACTTGGAGACGGAGGAGGTATATCTCATGCAGAGATTCCAGATGGAGCACATCTAATGGCACCACATAATATTTTAGCTTTTAATGATTATTATAAAGGTTTAGCTTATGCGAAAAAAGTTGGTAAACCAATAATGATTGATTTTACTGGGTATGCCTGTGTAAACTGTAGAAAAATGGAGCAAAATGTTTGGGTAAAAGACAAGGTTTTAAAAATTTTAAAAGAAGATGTGGTACTTATTTCATTGTATGTTGACGATAAACGTAAACTAAAAGCAGATGAGGTTGTAGATTCACAATTAAAACCAGGAAAACAATTAAAATATATAGGTCAGAAATGGAGTGAATTTCAAACCATAAAATATAAAACAAATTCACAACCGTTCTATGTGTTAATGAATCATAATGAAGAAAACCTTATTGCTCCAGTTGGCTATACCCCTAATGTGAACGAATATTATGCATGGTTAAAAGCAGGGCTTTCAAAATTCAACTAATTGTTGAATTAAGAAAAACGCTTGAAATTTATACTGAACAGAGTCTAAATACGAAAAATAAAAATGAGCACATCGAATTTAAGCACAGCAAAAACTTCATCAAAATTAGAATGTTATTTTCAGAAGTTTAGAGATAACATTGTTGGCACTGGTGTAGAGTTTATATCACCTTATGGCAAAAAAGAAATAATATATGCCGACTGGACAGCCAGTGGCCGACTGTACAGGCCAATTGAGGAAAAATTACTTAAGGAAATAGGCCCTTTTGTTGCAAATACACATACAGAGACGTCCATAACCGGATCGTCCATGACAATAGCTTATAATGAAGCTCGAAGTATTATTAAAGATCATGTGAATGCTAACAATGATGACGTGCTGATTACTTCAGGTACTGGTATGACTGGAGCGGTAAATAAGTTTCAACGCATACTAGGTTTAAAAGTATCTGAGAACCTAAAAGAGCACACAAATATTCCTGATGAAATTAGGCCGGTTGTCTTTATTTCACATATGGAACATCATTCTAATCAAACTTCATGGTTAGAAACCATTGCTAGGGTAGAGGTTATACCATCCAATGAAACAGGATTGATTTGTTTAGAAAGTTTTGAAAAACTTTTACATCAATACAGAGATTATCCTTTAAAAATGGCTTCAGTAACAGCATGTTCTAATGTTACGGGAATTAAAACAGATTATCACGCGATAGCGAGAATGATTCATCAGCATAATGGGCTTTGTTTTGTTGATTTTGCTTGCTCAGCCCCTTATGTAAATATAAACATGCATCCTAAAAATGAGAATGAATATTTGGATGCAATCTTTTTTTCACCTCATAAATTTTTAGGAGGTCCTGGATCTTCAGGGGTATTGATTTTTAATAAAAAATTATATAAAAACTTAATCCCAGATAATCCCGGTGGAGGAACCGTTACTTATACAAATCCGTGGGGAGATCGCCACTATATTGATGATATAGAAACTCGTGAAGATGGAGGGACTCCGGGATTTTTACAAACAATTAAAGTAGCCTTGGCAATTCGGCTAAAAGAAAAAATGGGTGTGCAGAATATCCTAGATCGAGAACATGAAATCAATAAGCGTATTTTTATTAAACTTATTAAAATTAAAAACCTACATATTTTAACAGAGGAGAATCAAGATAGATTAGGAATTTTTTCGTTTTATATTGATAATGCCCACTATAATTTAATAGTAAAACTACTAAATGATAGATTCGGGGTCCAAACTAGAGGTGGTTGTTCCTGCGCTGGTACTTATGGACATTATTTATTGAATGTAAATCAGTCAACTTCCAAAGCAATTGAAGAAAAAATATTAGAAGGCTGTTTATTAGAGAGACCGGGTTGGGTACGTATGTCTATACATCCAACGATGACCAATTTGGAGATCGATTTTATATGTAAATGTATTAAAGAAGTGGCTAAGAACTTCAAACATTGGGGTAAAGAATATAATTATAATTTAGTAAAAAATGAGTTCGAATATATAAATGGAAGTGATGAAGAAATAATTGAAACAGTAAAAAATTGGTTTAAAATATAAAATATGTCAGAAACAAATCATACAATCCTGCGAATCCTAATCAAATAGAACACGTTATGAAAGGCGGTTCTTTTTTATGTCATGAATCGTATTGTGCTAGTTTTAGGATTTCTTCAAAAATGGGTGTTTTTATAGACTCAGGGTCAGACCACATGGGCTTTAGAACCGTTGCAACTAAGAAGATGTTAGTAAATAGACAAACTCCGGATTAAACGGTTCTGCCACATTTATTTATTCTTAACACTAGCAAAATAGATCTCGAGTCTGTGTTAGATTTTTGTGCTACAAAACCCTATGAATTACCATTAAATGTAAGTTTTGTGTTAGAACTAAAAACATCTTCCTTTTTTTAAATTATATTAAAATAAACCTTGCAAAGGTTAAAAACTATTGTATATTTGCACTCGAAATCGCGGGATAGAGCAGTAGGTAGCTCGTCGGGCTCATAACCCGAAGGTCACTGGTTCGAGTCCAGTTCCCGCTACTAGAAGAGTAATCAGCAATGGTTACTCTTTTTTTTTGCAGTAAATCCAGCTATTCTTCAACCCTACAATTTCTATAAAAGTCAACTTGCCAACTTTTTTGATGAAAAGAGGTACCCTTATAGGTACCCCAAAAATAAATTAGGTACCCCATTTTTTAAAAAATCATAAAATCATGAAAAAATTAACAATATTGTTTCTTCTAGAAACTACGAAAATTAATAAAAAGGGTCTTTGCCCTTTAAAGTGTAGAATAACTTTTTTACAGAGAAGAAAGCAATTCTCTACAGGACTATTCATCAATCCAGACCATTGGAATAGTAAAAAGCAAACTGCTATTATTCCTGATGATAACTTCATCAACAACCAACTAAGCCTGATTAAACAAAAAGTTAATCAGGCTTTTTTATTTCTACAAGTGAACAGTAAAAACTTTGACGCAGGTGATGTTTATCTTCAGTTTAAAGGAGAAAGCACTAAAGAGAATAAAACACTCTTAGAGGTCTTTATATTACATAATAACAGGATGAAAAAACTCATTGGGATAGAATATACAAAGTCCACATTCCATAAGTTTAAAGAAGCTAAAATGCATGTCGGAAACTTTCTGAAGTCTAGTTATAAAAAGAGTGATATTTTGTTAGAAGCGATCAAGTCCAACTTTTTGAATGACTTTGATTTCTATTTAAAGACAGAGAAGAATCATCAACAGATAACAATAAACAAAAGTATCCAGAGAGTACAAAAGATTATCAAGCTAGCAGTTGCGGAAGGGTTTTTGAAAAAAGACCCTTTTATGTTATTTAGACCTAAGCGTGTTGAGTTGAAAGTTATCTTTCTTACAGATGAAGAGTTGAAAGTTTTAGAAAACTATACTTTCTCTCAGTTAAGATTACAACAAGTACAGGATATGTTTATTTTTTGTTGTTATACAGGGCTAGCATATCAAGAAATGTCAGCTTTAACAGAGCAGCATATTAAAATTGGTTTTGATGGTAACTTGTGGATTGAGATGTACAGACAAAAGACCAAGTCTAAGATTGCAGTACCACTTTTACCAAAAGCTAAGGAGTTGTTAAAGCAATATAACAATGAGTTACCTGTGATTAGCAATCAGAAGTTCAATTCATACTTAAAAGAGATAGCTGAGGTTGTAGGAATCAATAAGAGAGTAACCCACCATACAGCTAGAAAAACCTTTGCAAGCACTGTGTTGCTGTATAATGATGTGCCTATGGAGATTGTGTCAGAACTCTTAGGGCATTCTAATATGAATATAACACAAGCTCATTATGGTAAGATAGTTCAAAGGAAAGTTAGTGAAGAGATGAAAAGCTTACAATCAAAACTATTAGAAAATAAAACTCCACTTCTTTAGAAAAGCGTAGAAATTTATAATATTAGGAAATAGTTGAATGAACGGAAAGTGACATGCCTAAGGTTTAATTATTGTAATAATGACATAATTTTACCTTTGTGATAAAAGGCGAACCACCTGTAGCTGTTTTTTCAACTACTTTTTCACGAACTGTTATAGAAATTAGCTTTGAAGATGCGTCTTATAATAAATTGAAGGAGTATAATATTTCTTCTTTTTGAAGGCTCTATAAAATGTGTGATTAGATTTAAATCCCGATTTCTCTCCCAGGGCAGACATTAAATTAGCATCCAGAAAATCAGATTTCATTATTTCAATAGCGTATTCAATTCTGTATCCATTTACAAAATCATTAAAACTCAGTCTGGTGTTTTTTTTAATTAATGTCCTAATATCAATTTCACCCAGACCGCTTGTTAAAGAAACACTTCTTAAGCACAATGTCTTATCAAGAAATATTTCTTCACTTTCAAAAAGGGATTTTAAACGATCAAAACTCAAATTATTGTTGTTTGTGTACAAAGCACCCTCTATTCTTATAAGGGGCAGATACTGTATTGCGGAAGGAGTTGCTGCGAAATAAAAAACATTCGCTATTGTAAGAATCTTATTAATTATTGTTAATACTCCATCATAACTGGGATCAAAAAAACCGAAAAATAACGAAGAGGTAGACGCAAAACTACAAATAAACAAAATTACATAACTATAAACCCAAGTAGTATACACGTCTTTTTTCTTAACCGTTGAAGAGTTTTTTATGCTTCTACTATAACTATGGAATAGATAAACATATAAATAGATTGAGGTGGCTTGTTTGATAAGTAAAATATTGTTAAAAGACAATTGATTGGTTATTTCAATATCATAGAATTTAGTTTGTGCAGTAGGGAATTTGAAGAGATAAATATAAAAGAAATCTAAAATGCATAAAAATACATAAATGACAAATGGAAGTATATGGTGTACTTTAATTTTCGCTCTGTATCCTTTTACTGAAGACTGTATATGAAGTGTCATGAAAATAAACGACAGAATATGAATTGCCCCTCCTAAGGCAAAGAAGAATTTATTTAAAATTGTATCAAAAAATAATAGGAAGAGGTATGTGATTGGAAGTAAAAAAAGAGCACCCAGATGATACAAAAAATAATCTAAATGAAATTTATTGCTATCAGATCTTTTATTAAAAATAGTAATCGCTATAATTAAAAAAATGAGCATTAAAATACTATTTCCTGCCATATTATTTTTATTTATATCAAATAACACTTAAAATATATTAAAAACCACCAATAATTAACAAATTTATGTCACAAATAAATAATTTGTGACTAAAACTTTCATTGAATTTTCCCTCAAAGCAACAATTTACTCTCAAATTAATTATTTGCGATATACTTACCTATATCTTACAAGTTTATTTCCTTCAACATACATATATTGCATTGTGAACACCTACATTTATTTAGAAACATCTTTTTATAAAACTATGATTTTATACGTTCAACCCCACTAAACCCCATGAATTGTGAAATTTCATAAAAAAGAAATGAGTAAGAGTATGCGTAATTGGTTGCTATTTATTTTTATACTTAATGTCTCATTTTTAATAGCGAAAGGAGAAAACAATACGGTAGCAGGCGAATTTAAATCTTACAGTCATAAGGTTTGGGAATTACCAAAAACAACAAGTAGTTCCATTGAAAATAAACCTGCAAAAAACACTACCACAGCAAGCCCCAAAGCAAAAATTTCTGTTCTCTTAGAAGATGATGTGACTTCACCTACAGCTGCACTTACATATACCATAGGAGGAGTTAGTGTAAGTGAAGTGAAAGAAGGCGATGTGGTTACTATAACTGCAACTTTTGATGAAGCCATGGCTGATAGTCCCGTGGTACAACTCTCAGGATCTGGGGTCACTAGTATGGCTGCGGCTAATATGACCAAAGTCTCTAGCACATCTTATACATATAGTTGGACCGTAGGTTCTGGCGACGGCACCCAAACCTTTGCCTTGGCAACAGGAACAGATGCTGAAGGGAATGTAATTACCGCAGCACCAACTTCGGGTGCTACCATAACTGTTGACAATACTGCCCCTACCGCTGTCTTGACCTATACAGACGGAGGAATTGTAGTAAGCTCATACAATTCCTTTAATTCTATTCATAAATTAATTACTGCTACCTTTAGTGAAGCAATGGCAGACAGCCCAATAGTACAAATCGTAGGCTCTGGGTTTAAAAGTATCGATGCTAGTACTATGACCAAAGTCAATAGTTCTACCTACACCTATTATTGGGGTATTAACGATTGGGCAGGCCCAAGTACTCAAACCTTTGCTTTAGCCACAGGAACAGATGTGGCAGGGAATCTTGTGGTAGCCACTCCAACCTCTGGAGATACTATTACAATGAATATGGATCCTACAGCAGCACTTACTTATACCATAGATGGAAGTAGTGTAGGTGCAGTTAAGCAAGGAGATGTGGTTACTATTACCGCTAGCTTTAATGAAAGAATGCAGAATAGCCCAGTAGCTCAAATTTCTGGCTCCGGACCAAACAGTATTACAGCCACAGATATGAACAAAGTATCTGAGACGTCTTATACGTATAGTTGGACAGTAGGTTCTGGTGTGGGTACGCAAACTTTTGCCTTACATGAAGCTATAGACAGATCATGGGGGCTAATTACTTCAACACCAACTTCGGGTGCTACCATAACTGTTTACAGTACAGCTCCTTCAGCATCATTAGCGTATGCCATTGGCGGAAGTTCGGTAAGCACTGTCAAACAAGGAGACGAGGTCACCATTACTGCGACCTTTAGTGAAGCGATGACTGATAGTCCTGTGGTACAAGTCTCAGGGTCTGGAGTAAACAGTATTACAGCTTCAAACATGACCAAAGTGAGTACGACTTCTTATACCTACAGTTGGACAGTCGGTACTGGCGACGGCACCCAAACCTTTGCCTTGGCAACAGGAACAGATGCTGAAGGGAATGTAATTACATCAACACCAACTTCGGGTGCTACCATAACTGTTGACAATACAGTTCCTACGGCATCATTAGCGTATGCCATTGGCGGAAGTTCGGTAAGCACTGTCAAACAAGGAGACGAGGTCACCATTACTGCGACTTTTAGTGAAGCGATGACTGATAGTCCCGTGGTACAACTCTCAGGATCTGGGGTCACTAGTATTTCAGCTTCAGACATGACCAAAGTCTCTAGCACATCTTATACCTACGCTTGGACAGTAGGCTCTGGCTATGGCACGCAAACCTTTGCCTTGGCAACAGGTACAGATGCTGGAGGGAATGTAATTACAGCAACACCAACTTCGGGTGCTACCGTAACTGTTGACAATACCGCACCAACTGCATATCTTGTCTATGGTACGAGTAGTGTGAAAACAGGGCAAACAATTACAATATATGCCCAATGTAGTGAGTTTATGAGTGAAAGCCCTTCGATGCAAATTACAGGGTATGGAGCTGAGACAATTACAGCAACTGATATGACAAGAAATTACCTAAATCAATACACCTATAGTTGGACGGTAGGAAGTAACACTGGCTTACAGTATTTCACCTTGTCTAACGCTTTGGATTATGATGGAAATGAGATCATAACTACACCAACTTCAGGTTCTTCTATTCTTATAGACAATAATCCTACAGCAGTGCTAAGCTATTCTGTTGGAGGTAGTGAAGTTAGTACATTAGATTTAGGTGATGTAGTTACTCTTACGGCAACTTTTAATGAAACACTGTCAGATAGCCCTGTGGTTCAGATTTCTGGGTCTGGAGCAGAAACAATTGCAAGTACTAATATGACCAAGGTGACTTCCACCGAATATACGTATACGTGGACTGCAGGTAGTGGAGTGGGCACACAAACCTTTGCTTTGTCCGCTGGTACTGATCTAACAGGTAATATTATTACCCCAGAACCCACTTCGGGAGCTACCATTTTTTATAATTCGGTATTAAATTCAAGCTACGAAGATTTTTCATTGAGCAATGCCAGTGCCATAAAAATAAATGCTATTTTAGTAACTAATGACAATACATTGAGTACTGTACTTGTAACCAACACGCAATTACATGATTTAATTACAGATTTAAATACCGAATTTTCAAAACTATACCCCAGTAGTTATTGGCCTGGTTTTGAATTGGCACGTATCACAAAAGCGTATGACCCAAACTACTATTTTACAGGGAATCCTCATGGCGCTCTTTCAGACATTGGTGAACAATCGGTAGCGAAACAAAATTATTTAAATGTTGTGTTTTTAGACATCGATGCAGTTGCTACAGGTATTGTTGGTACTACCAATTTAAATGGCAATATACTTGGTGCTAATGGTGCAACTATGGTACTTGATAAAGATGAGGCGGATACTTTGGTGATAACTCATGAAATGGGGCATGTAATAGGTGTAAATCATGTGGGAGGAACTTGGCCTCCAGAGGATTATGAATTGAATTTACAAAATGGTAGTACCATGGGCTATCACTCTTTCAGTCATTCTAATGTTGAGAGATCTCATATGAATAGTTGGAATAGTTATAGCTCCCAAAATACCAATTTATATTTAACAGAACCTGCCTCCTCTTTAAAAACGCCTACTTATGGGAGTCTTTTTTCCGAAGCTTTCCGAAGCTGGTTAATTAATAACGGGTACATTATAGCTACTGCACCATCAACAGGTTACGAGGGTAATGATGTTTCAGTTAGTGTTTCTAGTGCTTGGTCAGGAAATAATGAATATTCATCACTAACGAGTGATCAAGTATTCCCTAAAATAGTGTCTTCACAAAATACGGCAAACAATTATGCGGCTATTTCTTTTTTAAATTCATCTCACAATAAGTTAAGTTACAGCTATAGAGGTAACGATAATGTATGGTCAGCATTGACGACCATAGAAGGTGCTTCGCTTGAATTTTATGAGTCTAAAATGGCAATGAATTCAAATGGGGATGTTATTATTATTACAGCGCCTGCTTATAGCAATCAAATTAAAATGTTTTATAAAGGGGCTAGTGAGTCCGATTGGACAAACTCCTCGGTGATTTCAGATTCAGGAACGAGTAATTTAGAAGTGAGTCGTCCAAATATAAGTATCAACAGTGCTGGCAATGCAGTAGCTGTATGGTTAAGAAAAGACGATAGTAAAACCTATATTATTTTTAAAGAACGGGTGTCAGGTACTTGGTCAAGTGCAATGGAGCTAAGTCTTGAAGACGGTAAAAATGAACTTCCTTCTATAGCTTATAACGACAATGGAGACGTACTTGTATCTTGGCAACAGTATAATTCAAGCTCTGAGAGCTATGAAGTGGTTGGTAAATTTAGAAATGGGTCAAGCAATGAATGGTCATCATTAGAGACTTATAGTAATACAACGTATTCTTCTGGCTTTTCTCAAACAGCTATCGATGCTAGCGGAAATGCGCTTGTTTATTGGAGACAAGCTGAAGCTTCTGGTCTCACTGGGGTTTTAAATATACGCTATAGAAATTCTGACGGCACTCTCGAGACGGCAGTTCAGATATCAGGTGTAAGTCAAGACGCATTTAATGCAGCAACCGAAGTAAATGAAGAACGAGTAACATTTCTAAAAGATGGTACAGCCGCAGTAACTTGGTGGGAAAATGATGGTGTTAACCCTAGTCAAATTTATGCCTCTAAAATGGGAAGTAAAAATGTATGGTCTACGCCTTTAGCTATCAGTAATGGCGATAAAAATGCTAGCCTGTCTAAAATTACTTTAGGAAACGAAGGGGATTATTCTATAATATGGCAACGAACAGACGGCTTAAATACCCGAATTCAAACTAGAACGTATGATGCCGATACTGATGCATGGACTCCCATAATGACCTTGTCTGATGGAGGATCTGATGCCTTTCACAGTGATGTTTCTTATGATGGTAGCGATCAATTGTCGGCCATATGGGTGCGTAAGAATGGGTCTTATTATATCCCAGAGGTAAAAACACTTTCTTCAAATCCATTTATTACAGAAACGACTATAGCTAATGACAATACAAGTATTTCACTTAGCTTTAATAAAACGGTTTATAGTACAAACGCTGGTAGTGGTTCTTTAGAAACCTCTGATTTTGCCTTGTCTATAACTGGAGGTACGGCTACTTTAGCAAGTGCCACCCCAATAAGTATTTCTAGTAATGGAAATACTTATACTCTAGGGATTTCGATAACAGGTGTACCTAGTGGTGATGAAGTGCTTACAGTTGTTCCAGCAGTATCTAATGCCATTTACGACAGTACAGGAAATGCCGCTTCAACTACGCAAAGTAGCAATAGTATTGCCTTGAACGACAATACCGCACCCACAGCATCACTTACCTATACAATAGGAGGTAGCATAGTAAGTAACGTAACGGAAAATGATGTGGTAATTATTACCGCTACTTTTAGTAAAACCATGAAAGATAGCCCTGTAGTTCAACTTTCAGGTTCTGGGGCTATAAGTATGGCTGCCACTAATATGATAAAAAACTCTAGTACTTCTTATACATATACCTGGACTGTAGGTGCTGGAGATGGTACTCAAACCTTCGCTCTTGGTACAGGAACAGATAGTACAGATAATGTAATATCTTCAACACCTACCTCAGGAGCCTCAATTACAATGTACATTAAACCTACGGCATCATTAGCGTATGCCATTGGCGGAAGTTCGGTAAACACTGTCAAACAAGGAGACGAGGTCACCATTACCGCGACTTTTAGTGAAGCTCTAGCCGACAGCCCTGTGGTACAAGTCTCAGGATCTGGAGTAAAGAGTATTACAGCTACTGATATGACCAAAGTGAGTACGACTTCTTATACCTACAGTTGGACTGTAGGTACTGGAGACGGCACCCAAACCTTTGCCTTGGCAACAGGTACAGATGCTGAAGGGGATGTAATTACCGCAACACCAACTTCGGGTGCTACCATAACTGTTGACAATACAGTTCCTACGGCATCATTAGTGTATGCCATTGGCGGAAGTTCGGTAAGCACTGTCAAACAAGGAGACGAAGTCACCATTACCGCGACTTTTAGTGAAGCTCTAGCCGACAGCCCTGTGGTACAAGTCTCAGGATCTGGAGTAAAGAGTATTACAGCTACTGATATGACCAAAGTCTCTAACACCTCTTATACATATAGTTGGACCGTAGGTTCTGGAGACGGCACCCAAACCTTTGCCTTGGCAACAGGTACGGATGCTGGAGGGAATGTAATTATAGCAACACCAACTTCGGGTGCTACCATAACTGTTGACAATACTGCACCTACCGCTGTCTTGACCTATACAGACGATGGAATTGTAGTAAGCTCATACAATTCCATTAATTCTAGTAATAGAGTAATTACTGCTACCTTTAGTGAAGCAATGGCAGACAGCCAAATAGTACAAATCGTAGGCTCTGGGTTTCAAAGTATCGATGCTAGTACTATGACAAAAGTCAATAGTTCTACCTACACCTATTATTGGGGTATTAACGATTGGGTAGCAGGATCAAGTACTCAAACCTTTGCTTTAGCCACAGGAACAGATGTGGCAGGGAATCTTGTGGTAGCCACTCCAACCTCTGGAGATACTATTACAATGAATATGGATCCTACAGCAGCACTTACTTATACCATAGATGGAAGTAGTGTAGGTGCAGTTAAGCAAGGAGATGTGGTTACCATTACCGCTAACTTTAATGAAAGAATGTGGGATAGCCCAGTAGCTCAAATTTCTGGCTCCGGACCAAACAGTATTACAGCCACAGATATGAACAAAGTATCTGAGACTTCTTACACGTATAGTTGGACAGTCGGTACTGGTGTGGGCACGCAAACTTTTGCCTTACATGAAGCTAAAGACAGATCATATAGTCTAATTACTTCAACACCAACTTCGGGTGCCACCATAACTGTTTACAATACTATAGTACCAGAGATTACACTTACCGGAGATGCAACTATTTCATTAGAATTGGGAACTGCTTACACGGATGCTGGAGCAACAGCATTAGATGATACAGATGGAGATATTACGGCAAATATTGCAACAGTAAATCCAGTAGATGTAAATACTGTAGGAACTTATACAGTTACATATAATGTAAGTAATACTGCAGGGAATGCTGCAACACAGGTAACAAGAACAGTACATGTTACGGCTAATGTTTGGGATGGTAGTACTGACTCTGATTGGAATACAGCTGCAAACTGGAGTTTAAACTCAGTGCCTAGTACGACAGCTAAGATTAGAGTTCCAAAAACAGGAATAACCAACTTTCCCACAGCTTCAGTGGCTGTTACTATAAATTCTGCTTATATTGAATCTGGTGCTACTTTAATTGCACAATCTACATTTGCGGGTACTGTAACGTATGAAAGAAATTTAGCTGCAGTCGATAAGTGGTATTTAGTTTCATCTCCAGTAAGTGAACAAACTATTGTAGATTTAATTTCAAATCATACTTTTGCGATAGGAACAGAAGGCAGAATAGGTATAGCAACATACAATAATAGTACGCTAAGTTGGGATTATTTAACGCTAACTTCTACAGGTACTCTTACTAGTGGCGTGGGTTATTCAACACGATTAGATGCCGCTGGAAACATCTCTTTTACAGGTACAATGCCAGTTACTGATATTGGAATTGCGATTCCAACTAATACCAATGGCTTTAATTTAGTTGGGAATCCGTATCCTTCTTATATTGCAGCAAATAACGATGCAAATACGACAAACAATCTTTTAAAAGTTAATAACGATTACTTAACGGAAGCTACTATTTGGTTGTGGAACCAAGCAACTAGTTCTTATGACCAGATTAATCAGATCGATAATACGCATATTGCTCCTGGTCAAGGGTTCTTTGTGAATTCAAATGGGAATCACACATTTAGCATTACCGAAGCGATGCAATCTCATCAAGGAACAGGTACTTTTCAAAAAAGCACAAATGTTAGACCAGAAGTGCAATTGATTTTAACCAATGGGACGAAAATTAGACATGCAGAAATTTTCTATATTGATGGAACAACAACTGGTTTTGATAATGGGTATGACAGTTCAATTTTTGGAGGATCCTCTCATTCTTTTGCTGTGTATACACAAGCTGTTGCAAATGGTACTGGCAGAAAATTAGGAACTCAATCTTTACCAAATACAGATTTAGAATCAATGGTAATACCTGTTGGGGTAATAGCTGCTGTGAATGTTGAAATCACTTTTTCTGCGGAGGCTTTAAATTTACCTGATGGAATTAAAGTATTCTTAGAAGATAGGTCTACCAATACATTTACACGTTTAGACGAAGTAAACAGCGAATACAAAGTTACTTTAAGTGAAGGTGCAAGCGAAACTGGAAGATTTTATATACACACTACATCTAGTGTTTTAAATACTACGGAGATAACTTTAAAGAACATTAGTATTTATAAAACAAACTCATCTACCTTAAGAATTGTTGGTTTATCACAAGGAAAATCTACATTTAAATTATTTGATGTTTTAGGTAAACAAGTAGTACATATTACTTTTGAATCTGATGGGGTTTCTGATATTATATTACCAAAATTATCTGCTGGAATTTATATTGTTCAGTTAGAAAATGAAGCTGGTAAATTGAATAAAAAAATAGTTTTAAATTAGACGCATTATGAAGAAAAAGGCAGCAGAAACAGAAGATAAAAGCCAAAATATCAATCGTAAAGATGCTATCAAGAAAATAGGAAATTACGGTAAATATGCAGCATTAACTGCTTTAGGAACCTATATGATTTTAAATCCACAAAAAGCCCAGGCTGCTAGCCCTGGACCTCCAGGAGAGGGTTTCTTTTAAAAACATTAACTATACGAATAAAAACTGGCGCATTTTTTATGCTTCATAAAAGAGGTAATTTTATAGTATAACAATAATTTCAAGTAACGTTTAACAGATAAAACCTGGTTTATTTATAAAAAAAATTTTTTATTTGCTTACTTTTTTAATAATTTATTTTTTGAATAAATAAATGATTAGTTGCACCACGTTGTTCTTTACTTTTTCGTATTTCTCAAGTAATGGAGCGTAGCGAAATGGATTGAGAAATACGAAAAAGTAACAACTTGCTTAAATTTGTTAAACCAAAAACATAACTCATGAAAAAAATCACCATTTTATTTGCAATCTTATGTTTTGCATTCTCCAACCAGATAGATGCACAATTTGCTTCCTATTCATTTGACACCGATGCCAATGATACCATCAATGGGTACAACGCTAATATCTATGAATCTCCAAGCTATCTAACCGACGGTAACAGCGCTGTCATTGAGTTAGAAGGTGATGAGTTTTTAAGCTTACCATCGGAATTGAGCACTCATATAAACCCAGAGGGATCGTTTATGTATACGATTCGGTTTAAAGTTACGGATGACTATGACACCAACCCATACAATGGCGAAACGACGGCCTTCCCTAAAAGAGTATTAGTGGCTAACAAAAGCGAGCATCCCAATGGATTAGGTTTTAATTTAATCTACAGAAGAGGAGTTTTTTCTAATGATATAGTTGCGTCCTATGGAGACGACGTACTACAATTCGGGCAACAACATTCGATAGCCGGAGCTCAAGTTGGAGTATGGTATGAGATAACGGTAAAAATGTATTTTAATGTTCCAGTCCCTTATATTCAATATGTTATTAGTGTTGATGAAGGAGATTCTTTTACGAAAATTTTTAATTTTGACCCCAATGTTGTTAATATTGATCGTTTTACAGCTGCTCTTAACAAACAGAAAATATGGGTGGGCACAGATGTTAATAACTCCGTGGGTCGGGACGGAAAACCTTATGCTAAGGTGAACATAGATAAGTTAATTTTTTATGATGCAGTGCCTCTAAGTGATCCGACGATCATCAATACACTACTTTCGTCTTTAATTGACGGCATGAATGGAACTACCACATTGAGCGATGCAGAAAAAGACGCCTTGCACACTGATTTTGTCATCAATTGGGATTCCGGTAGTTATGCGTCTAATAAAGTAATTGTAGCCACCTATTTAGAAGCCTGTAACTCAAAATATGGGGTGATTTTTGAAGATCAAACCAGAGTTGAAGTCAGTGACATGCCCGAACCACAGCGCATACAATTCACCATACAACAATGGATGACAGACAACCTATACACCACTGCCAATACTTCAGAAATGTCAGGCATCTCTTTTTTAGATCATACTGCTTTTCCAGGGGCTGTAAGTAGTGCTGCTCCAAGGGTGACTGCTGCTAATTTTAATGTGGACGGCACATACAAAACAGACTCAGGATTTAAACTCAGTAATCAAGAAGCAGTAGTCCGTCCTACGGGCTATTATGCGGCTCCTGGAGAATTGGTTACCCTTGCGTTTCCTGAAAATATTATAAATCAAGGGATTGAGGTAAGAGTAGGCGCACATCAGCATAATTTAGCGGAATTTTCAACTAGTTTTAATCGATTTCCAAGAATATCAACCCTGTACAGTGTAACTAGCACGTCATTGACAGTTGCCAATCCTTTTGGTGGTGCCATTTATATAACATTTCCTGATGGATCTAATTATGGTACGGTGGCTTGCCAAATAAGTGGCGCGGTAAAATCTCCCTATTATTCTACCAAACCAGGCTTTGAAAGATCGCTTGCCGACTATAAAACCGACTTGGAGAACAGCTATGTAAAATGGGTAGATTGGGAAAGTTTGAAATTTATGACCACCTTCCCTGCGCCTGCAGCGACTACGGTAAACAATCCCGATGATGTCATTACACTTTGGGCTCAAACCTTTGACATGTTTAATACTATTATGGGAAGGCCATTAGAAGGTTTTAGAGCTGAATATCTATTGATAGACAGTCAAAACCTAAATGGAATGACCGTAGCTCCAGCCATATACCCAATGCCGCTTCGAGTTGGAAATGACATATTTAAAGCAGATCCAACCATGATACCCATAAACGTTATTAATGGTAAGTATTTTATGAATGGTAGTGGCCCTATAAATGGCGTAAATCATGGTACTATACTTCATGAATTGGGACATCTATTTTTTATGCCTTTCTTAGCTAACGAAGATGAAACCATGGTCAATTTACCTTCGATAGCGGTGTACAATAGGGTATTTGGGGAAACCATAGATGACGCCATGAAGTATTCGATGCAAGGATTAAATTTTGATGAAGCAGCCCTAGATTGGATGCTACCCTCGCTATTTAGGAAAGGAGAAAGAATAGGGATAGACACCGATAATTATGACAGTGAATGGGAAGGTAGAATGCTGCCATATCAAGCTAGAGGCTATGCCAAATATGCAGAAATTGCGCAACTATTTTCTTGGGAAAAACTGGGAGAAATTCATGAATATTTTTATGACGAAGGAATGATAAATACAATCCATAGAAATGATAATATTAACGATGATACGTATATTAATACAGCTTCAGAAAAATTGGACACCAATATGGCGCCGCTTTTGGAGTTTTGGGGAATAATCCCTACTGATCAATTGGTTGAACAATTAAAAAACAAGCCCGTAGACGTTAAAATTAAAGATCGCCTATTGCACTACCGCTCTATTGTGCCTACTGATAGTACTGCTTTTAAAGTGGTGTATGATAATATGACTGCTAAATTAGGCAACAGTCATGATGTACGATATAACAATATGCTAAGCACCTATAATGAAGCAGTTGCTGATTCTATCGTAGCGCGTATTGATGTTCTTTTGTGTAAATACTATGATGATAATTGTATTGCTGCCAATAGCGATGGAACGCCTACCGTTGCTTTTGCTTTGAGCGCAGATAGTATTGACGAAAATTCGGCTACAGATGTAACCCTTACCGCTACCCTTGATGTGTTGTCAAGCGAAACAGTGACCATTGATTTTGTCTTATCAGGTACCGCTACAGAAACCACAGATTATACGGTGAGTAGCCAGAATATTACCATTGCGGCAGGTGCCAAATCAGGAAGTATTTCCATCAGCACCAGCGGGCTGGATGACAATATAATAGAAGTCTTACAAACCATTGTGTTTACACCCACAGTAACCAATGCTACGACCAATACAGAAACGGTGACCTTGAACTTTCTGAGTGATGACGACCCTACAGTGACTTCCATCACCACTTCTGAAACCAGCATTATTGAAAACGGTGGCGTTTCAGTGATTACGGCAATGATAGATGTGCCAGCATCTAAACCCACCCACATTGCACTTGACATTACAGGAACTGCAGAGTATAAGATTGATTATATGGGTACTGGTGAATATACGATAACAACCGTAGCAGGAGGTAATGGTGCAGGATCAGCAGACAACCAATTGAATTTTGCAAGTGGCTTGCATGTAGATATTGTAGGCAACATCTATGTTACTGACTTGTTAAACCACCGCGTACAAAAATGGGCGCCTGGAGCTGCCCAAGGCACTACGGTAGCTGGAGGTAATGGCGCAGGTGCTGCTGCCAATCAATTGAGCAGCCCTCACGGTATTTTTGTAGACACTTCTGGCAATCTGTACATCGCAGATTCAGAAAACCACCGCATCCAAAAATGGGCACCAGGTTCTTTAGAAGGAACTACGGTAGCTGGAGGTAACGGAAAAGCTGAACTATCCTCTGCTGGAGCAAATGACCAAAGTCAATTGAACACACCTCTCGATGTTTTTGTCAAGACCAATGGTGACATTTACATTGCAGACATGGGAGCTCACCGTATTCAAAAATGGGCACCAGGTGATACAGAAGGAGTGGAGATTACAGGAGGGAATTATGCGAATAATTTGTCTAAACCTAGTGGAGTTTTTATAACCGATTCAGAAGACATTTATATTGCAGTCACACAAAATTATAATGTTAGAAAATGGGAATTGGAAGGCTTACAAGTTAGTACGGTAGCTGGAGGTCATGGACAAGGTAATAATGCGAATCAGTTGAATCATCCTAAAGATGTTTTTGTTGATCCTGCTAAAAATGTGTATGTGGCAGATTATGAAAACAATCGTATTCAAAAATGGAATGGACAGTCATCTTCTAACCCAAATGTCACCATAGAGACCGTTGCAGGAGGTAATGGTCAAGGATCAGCAGCCAATCAATTAGATGGTCCAAAAAGTATCTTTGTAGATGCTGCTGGAGATATTTATGTGGCAGACATGAAAAATCACCGTGTTCAAAAATACCATTATAAACCAAAAATTACCATCCCTGCAGGAGAAACTACAGGAACTCTAACGATAACCGCTGTTGAAGACAGCTCAGATGATGATAATGAAACGATTGTGATTACACCAACAACCGTTACCAATGCCATTTCAAGCCACACCGACACACATACCATCACCATTGCAGATGATGATGAACCACCCGTTGTAAGTTTTAAATGGAGTGCTGAGAGCATCGACGAAAATTCGGATAGAGATGTGACTCTAACCGCTACATTAAGTACAACTTCAAACAAAGAAATTACCATTAATTTTACGCTATCAGGTACGGCTACCCAAACTACAGAATATATAATAAGTAGAACGAGTATAACCATTCCTGCTGGTGTGAATTCAGGGAGTCTTACGATAAGTACCAACGGACTGGATGATGATACTATAGAGATCGCAGAAACCATTGTGTTAACTCCAACCTTGACCGATGCGACCACAACTACAGGTACAATTACCTTAAACATATTGAGTGATGACCCCCCTACGGTTACTTCAATTACAGTTGATCAAACAAATATTCAAGAAAACGGAGGTGTTTCACTTGTTACAGCAACGATCAATCAAGCGACTTCAAAGCCAGTCTCTATTCTACTTGATATGGCGGGCACAGCTATTTATGATAGTGATTATGACACTGAGTATATCATAAAAGGAAATGTTATTACGGCAGCTGGAGAGAACGGACAAGGCGCTACTCCCGATCGACTAAACAATCCTTATGGTGTTTTTGTAGACACTTCTGAAAATCTTTATATTGCAGATAAAGATACGCATCGTATTCAAAAATGGACAGTTGGTGCCAATAAAGGGACTACCGTTGCAGGAGGAAATTGGAATGGTAGTGGAAGTTTACAATTAAATGAACCTACAGGAGTTATTGTTGATGCTTCAGGAAATGTGTATGTGGCAGACATGAAAAATAATCGCATACAAAGATGGGCGGCAGGTGCAGTTGGAGGTGATACCGCTGCAGGAGGATTGCCAGACTACCAAGGAGGGCAATCTGCAAAAAAATTGAAGCGTCCTCATGGCTTTTTTGTAACGACTTTAGGAGATATGTACATCGCTGATACAGATAATCACCGCATACAAAAGTGGGTAAAAGGAGCTAATGAAGCGACAACCGTTGCTGGAGGGAATGAGCAAGGCGATGCTGCCAATCAATTGAACAGTCCTCATGGTGTGTATGTAGATACCTCAGGGAACATATATGTTGCAGATACAAAAAATAATCGCATTCAAAAATGGACACCGGAAGCTACAGAAGGAACAACAGTGGCTGGAGGTAATGACACAGGAGGTGATGCAAATCAATTGGATACTCCTACAGGTGTTTTTGTAAATACTACTGGCAGTGTTTATATCGCAGACACAAACAACCACCGAATCCAAAGGTGGGCGCCAGGCGCTACAAAGGGTATAACGGTAGCTGGAGGTCATGGACAAGGCGATGCTGACAATCAATTGAATACTCCTACAGGTGTTTTTGTAAATGCTACTGGTAGTGTGTATATTGCAGACAAAGTCAATCACCGAATCCAAAAATACTACTATACCCCAGAAATTACCATTGCAGCAGGTGAAACTACAGGTAGTATACAGGTTACCGGTCTAAAAGATACTTCAGGCGGTGATTACAATAATGACGATGACGGTGATGAAATCATTGAACTTACACCAATTACGGCGAAAAATGCAACGTTGCCTGCAGTAGTAACAACTACCATTGCGATAACTATTTCTGATGACTCAAGCCTTCATGATGATGATGTCGTGATGAATGATGCAGACATTGTGTTAGCATATCCGAATCCGAGTACTGGTATTTTTGAAATCGCAGTGCCTATTTCAGAGAAGGAAGTCATTATTTCTATTTACACTATTTATGGACAGCTAATTTCAAAAAGAACCTATCCTGTTGTTTATGGAAAAGCACGTTTAAATATCAAAAACCAACCAGCAGAACTGTATTTGGTGAAAGTACAGTTGGCAACAACGGCTGTAACCCTTAAAATTATAAAAAAATAATGAATTAGAAAAATAAAGAGAATCAACAATAAATTAAATAATAAAACCTCTCTCTTATCTTCAAGTGATAACTAGTTCACTTTTGTCTGACGTTATACAGAAAATGAAGCTGGTAAATTGTATAAAAAAATAATTTTAGACTAATTTTAAATTAGACACATTATGAAGAAAAAAGCAGAAAAAACTCAAGATAAAAACCAAAATATTAATCGTAAAGATGCTATCAAGAAAATAACGGTAAATATGCAGCATTAACTGCTTTAGGCACCTATATGATTTTAAACCCACAAAAAGCGCAAGCCCAAAGTCCTGGACCTCCAGGAGACGGTTTCTTTTAAAAGTGTTAATTAAACTAAATATACTATGAATAAAATTAAATTTTTTTTCCAATTATTCTTTTTACTGCCTTTTATTTCTTTTGCGCAGATAGCAAGCTATTCATTCAATGAGAATCTAAATGATGACATTAATAATCAAACCGGACTTTTTAATCCACAAAATTGTTGTGATCTCTATGAAGCAGGTCATTGTGCAGACATTAGCACTAGTTTTGGAATAGACGTATGTAATTTACCGAAAGAAACAAGTGCTGAAAACTTTATCTCTGAGGGCGATAATAAAATATTGAGTTTGGGCTTATTTGACTATGTTAAATTACCAAATTCTGTAAACGATCAAGTAGATATAAGCAAATCGTTTGCTTTAGATTTTAAATTTAAAATTCCCTCAATTGGATGGTCTGAGGATAATTCTAGAGAGGGTTTACGTACAATTGTGGGGAATACTGAAGTAGATCAAAGAGCAACTGGTTTTACCGTTTCAGTTAGGAAATGGTATGATGATGGCGTCACTAAATACGATCTCTTTCTTTTTGTAGGAGGGAAAGAAGACCCTCTTTCCGATGTAGCAGGACAGTGGTTTATTCTTAAATCTATTGATTTAGATACTTGGGTTGATTTTTCAATGACCTTTGTATTTGATGAGCAATTTCCTAACATTATTATTAAAATTGATGGGGGACTTAAAAAATATTTTTTTGACGAGCAATGGCCTAATATTGAAATGCCTGCTTTTAAAAAAGCGTTAAAGGAAGAACAAATTTATATTGGTGTAGACAAGGGGTTGGGTCGTTTTTATGGTAACAGAAATGTTTTTGGTGGCTTATTTGCTTCTAATGGGCCTTTATTAATTGATGATCTTAAAATTTATTCACCTAGAGCTCCTGGAGACTCAAGTATCATCAAAAATATACTGACTCTTTTTAAGAATAGTATATTAGGTAATCAATCTTTAACAGCCTCTGAAAAAGAGACCTATTACCTTTCATTTATAAATAATTGGGATAACAATTATGAACCCGTATTTTCAGAATTAAAGGACTATATGAAAGCTTATGAAGATAATTATGGTCCAATATTTTTTGAAATGAAAAAGAAAGATCCACAAGAATTTCCTGAAGAAACTAAAATTCAATATTTAATTCAACAATCCTTGCATGATGTATATTTTACTTCAGATAATATAAAAAAAGCTTCTTTTGAAAACTTTATATACGAAGATGCCAGTATTTGGCCGGGGCCAGTTTCAGAAGCTGCTCCAAGGGTGCAAGCGGAGATTACTATAGATGGAAATTACAATACAGATGAAAAGTATTTTTTAAACGGACAAGCGGAAGTCTATCGGATGACTGGCTATTATGCTGCTCCTGGTGATATTGTCTCCGTTTCTATTGACGCTAGTATTACAAATGAAAAATTAAAAGTTATAATAGGAACCTCTGAGTGGAATATAGAAGGGAGAGCAATTAATCGTTTTGCAAGAGTCACTCAAAGTTTTGAATTAAATAGTACTGCAACAAAAATAACAAATCCTTTTGGAGGACCCATGTATATTAAAGTTCCAAAAAATTCTAATCTTGGTAACGTTACAATTAATTTCTCAAATGTTGTTAAAATGCCTTATTTCTCAACTAAAACTGGAGCTGAAACTTCGTTAGCGGAATATCAGACAGAATTGGCAAAAGACCATGTGAAATGGGTTGATTGGGAATCGGATAATTTTATGACAACCATAACGCGCCCAATGGCAAATTATGTGAATGAACAACTAAATGATCCAACAAATATATTGTCAAAATGGAATGAGACTTTTCAAGTGTTTCAGGATATTGCAGGAAGACCCTCAAAAAGAATAAGAGCAGAGTATATTCGATTTGATCGTATGAATCCAGCACAAGGAACTTGGGCAGCCGCATCCTATCCTATGTTTCTAGAAGGGAGCGACCCAATAGCACCAGGAGATGCAAATAGCCAGAAGCATGTGATTAATGTTGGTTTTCAAGCAAGTGATATATATGCCCAAGGAGAGAAAGGATATGAAGGTGCGCATTTTATAATCCTTCACGAAATGGGGCATTTGCATAATTTACCAACATTACCTGATGAAGTAGAGAGTAATGTGAACTTTCCTGCAGCTGCAGTATATAATTTAGTTTTTAATGAAACTATTGACCGTTCTTTTGAGTATTCAATTCAGCAAAACTATAATAGAGAAGAGGCGATGATGGATTGGTTTATATCACCAAATTTTAGAATCGGTAATGGAATGCACTATGAAGACAGAGGTTTTGATTTAGGGGCACCTGATTTTAGGGGAAATGAAATGATGTATCAGAGCAGAGGACATGGAAAATATATTGAAATAGCAGCGCTATTTGGTTGGGAAGCAGTGGGCAAAATTAATAAGTACTATTATGACCTAGGGTTAGATACATCTGTATTTCCAGATACAAAAGCGCATTGGCCAAAAAGGGATAATTTTATATTAAATGCTTCAAAACAATTGAATATTAATCTAGCGCCATTATTACATATTTGGGGTTTTATTCCCTCGGAGGAAACTTTAACAGAATTGGTAGCATTACCATCCTCTAATGAAATTAAAGAAAGAATAGAACATTATAGAACAATTGTACCAAGAAATAAAGAAGAATTTGTGGCTTATTTTAACGCAATGATAGATGCTGGTAAAAACGGTGACCGTAACAAAGAACGTTGGGAGGCTATGGCAGGAGATGGTTATGCTGCGTATCCGGAATATTCTAGCGTAATTGCAGACGAAATTATCGCTGAAATAGATGCTATTCTTTGCACGTATTATAATGCAAACTGTAATGCGCTGGACACAAAAGAGGTTTTCATGTCAGAAAACAGCTCCTATTTTCCCAATCCAACAAACAGCATATTGTTTATAGAATCGAATGAAATCCCCGTAAAAGTTTCTATTTATAATGTATTAGGTAAAGAAGTTATTTCAACAGAAAATGCAAAGGAAATAGATGTAAGTGGACTACCAAGCGGCGTGTACATCATTAGAATTTCAGATGGTGTGCATCAAACTAATAAAAAGTTTATTAAAAACTAAACATAATTAAACTAAAACAAATTAAAAAGCCCACAGAAATGTGAGGCTTTTTTGTTGTTCTAAACTTTCTAGGATATACAGTACTTCACAGTATTTTCAAAATTACTTTATTAATCAAATTACACCTTTTTAGGTGCACAATCGGGTACACCATTTTTACTTCGGGTACACCATAAAAAAACCAACAAAATATTATGAATAATTATAAGTTATCAATTTTGTTCTTATTACAAAAAGTAAGAATTAATAAACAAGGGAAATGCCCTATAAGATGCAGAGTAACATATCTTAAAACAAGGTGATTAGTTGCACCACGTTGTTCTTTACTTTTTCGTATTTCTCAAGTAATGGAGCGTAGCGAAATGGATTGAGAAATACGAAAAAGTAACAACTTGCTTAAATTTGTTAAACCAAAAACATAACAA